>ENA-ORTB01000073-ORTB01000073.1-human-gut-metagenome-genome-assembly--contig:-NODE-73-length-111169-cov-5.774169_pt1 | contig 111169 bp, 98 predicted proteins | sample MGYA00241905_ERZ509174 | MGnify/ENA primary metagenome ERZ509174 (study PRJEB26280, sample SAMEA2338851) | human gut metagenome | biome: human gut; feature: human-associated habitat; material: faeces... | reverse complement strand
AACCGCCATTATGGATGTATATCCGTACAGTGCTGAAGAACGAACTATTGATTCCATTGGAGAAAACGCCAACTCTCCCGTTGTACGTAATTTCATTCAGTCACTCCCGGAAGGCTGCAAGACAACCATTACCGTAGGAGGAAAGCAAATCGTGGTTGACAAGACAGGAAAAGATACAGTAGTAATCCCGCAAGACAAAGAAAGCAATGACATACGAGGAGATGATTAAACTTGCGGGAAAAAACAAATCCCGCAAGAAGTATAGGGATGACGAGCATAAGCTACAAGTCTCCATGGTGAATTGGTTCCGACTACAATATCCGTCCATGCGCCATAATCTTTTCGCAGTTCCCAATGGTGGAAGAAGAGATGCTTCAACTGGAAGAAGATTAAAGGATGAAGGAGTATTAGCTGGAGTTTCCGACCTTATTCTGTTAAAAAGCAACCAACATTATGGCGCATTGCTTATTGAGACCAAAACAAAGAAAGGGACTCAAAGGGAATCCCAGGAAGAGTGGGAATCCAAAATAACGGCAGACGGATATAAATATGTCGTTGTCCGGTCTCTTGACGATTTTATTAAAGAAGTTGATGATTATTTTAAAGACTTATGAAACTAAAGATGAATAAACATGGCACGGAATAGGATGATTAAGCCCAAGTTCTGGGATGACACTAAAATAGGTCGTCTTACAAGGGATGCGAGGCTTCTGTATATAGGTCTTTGGAATTTTTCTGATGATATAGGAGTTGTGATAGGTGATTCTATTTGGCTTAAGTCTAAAATATTTCCGTATGACCAAATCCAGATACAGCAGTTTGAAAAATGGATGAACGAGCTTGTGATAAACGGATTTATATGTCTGCTTTCCTATAAGGGGGAAAGATTCATATATCTGCCCAATTTCACTCGGCATCAAGTAATCAACAAACCGAATTATGAGGATTTGAATATACCTAAATGTTTGATAGATAAAGCAAAAGATAATTTTCACTTATTATTCACGGAACAATCACGTAATGCTACCGTATTATTCACGGAACAATACGTTACTAAAATAGAAGGAGAAAGAGAAGAAGAATATTCCCCCTATAATCCCCCCCAAGGGGAGGCCTCCCCACCGGAAAGCAATGAGGATGAAAAGATAAATTATAATGCTCTTATGGATACATTCAACAAAATGTTTGATGGAAAACTCCCAAGGGTAACAACAATGACGGACAAACGCAGGAAAGCCGTAAAAGCAAGAGCTTCCGAACATGGAAAAGAGGCCATCATGGCGGTTTTCAACAGTGTTTCTCAATCGGCGTTTCTTTTGGGACATAACAACCGGAATTGGGTGTGTGATTTTGATTGGATATTCAGACCTACAAATTTCATTAAAATTCTAGAAGGTAATTACAATGGAGAAAGAGCTAGCAAAAAACAATTGGATAGCGAGCAGCGAAAACGTGATTCAGTTCTTGCAGTCGCTACAACCGTCCGAGAAGCTGCCGCAAAAAAAAGAAAGGAACTTGAAGCAGAGGGAATTATTGGTTAAATACCCTGACCCTGCCCAGTTCATTATGGACTACAATCCTGATTTGCAATTCAAAATTGTGAGATGTAAGGCAACCCACTCTGATTTGGCCATTAATCATTCCATACCGACATTAGGACTGTTGGCTTCTACTTACGGAGACGAGACTCCTTTGGAATGGCTGAAAATCCAATTCGGTACACTTAACGACTTTGCGGAAGTATCGACCAAGATAGCCAGAGAACAGCTTCAAGAACTCGCTGAGATTTTTATCTCCGAGTATTATTACATCAATGCTGCCGAGATATGTTTTTTTATTGCCCGGTTCAAGTCTGGCAAGTATGGACGGTTTTACGGAGCTATAGACCCGATGAAGATTACAAGTGCCATGCTTGACTACATCAAGGAGCGCCGCATTGACATCGAGCGTTACGAGCGTGAGCAATACCGGTTGCAACGCCAAAAGGAGATAGAAGAGCGTGGCAACAACAGAATTTCCTATACCGAGTATCTTGAACGTGAAAGGAAACTTGTGGAAAACGGAGATGCAGAATCCATGAAAAGGGCGGCAAATCGTGTAGGCAATATCAATCTGAGCAAGTAATGGCTAAGAAGAAAGAGATACCCCTCTCCCCCGTCCGTTGCCGCCAATGCTCATACTCCAGAGATTTCATAGAGAACTCTTGTCTATGCAAGGTCAAGGGCCATAGGGTGTGCGCGTGTGACAGATACGGGAGGATATGTGACAAATTCAAAAAGAGATAATTTTATGGATACGGAACTTGAAAAGAAAATTGAATTATTGGAGCGGCAACGCGACAATGCCTTGCGCATACGCTGCCCGTTGGTGGCAAAGAAGTACCAGCGTATGATTGACAAACTTTCCATGGAGAGCAGGAACAGAAGTATGAACGACAAGAATCAGAAGAATGAATAGTAATTTAACCCACGGCTCCTTGTTCAGCGGTATAGAAGGTTTTGGATTAGGTGCGGCACTTGCCGGCATAAAGACCGAGTGGAGTTGTGAATTGGAGGATTATCAATCATTAGTAATAAAGAAAAACTTTGGAGAAGAGCATGAAATCAACAGAGATATTAGAACGTATTCAAAACCGCCATTTGTTGACATCATCAGCGGTGGATTCCCTTGCCAGGACATCAGCATTGCTGGAAAAGGTGTCGGAATTGTCGGTGAAAGAAGCGGCTTATGGTCTGAAATGTTCAGAATTATACGGAAAGTTAGGCCTCGTTACGTACTCATTGAAAACAGCCCAATGCTCGTTGTTCGGGGATTCGAGCAAGTCTTATGCAACCTTTCCGAAATCGGGTATGATGCGGAATGGCAATGTCTATCTGGCACCGACTTTGGCATACAACAGAATAGGGAGCGATTATATTGTATTGCCTACCCCAGCGAAATCAACGGCAAACGGAGCAATCAGGAATCGGTATTTCGGAAGCCCTACTTATCGGGGCAATTTACACGAGTTTATCCGGGATGGCGAACAAGACAGTCAATACCCTCACCCAAATTTGCTGGAAAGCCTAATGGGGTTCCCGATAGGATGGACCGAACGGAGTGTATAGGCAATGCGGTACAACCGATAGTTGCGCATTATCTGTTTGAGTGCATTAAGATATTTGACAACGAACTAACATGATAAATGATGAAAAGTAAAAAACTCATATTAGATGCTTGTTGTGGTAGTCGAATGTTTTGGTTTGACAAGCAAAATCCTCTTGCCTTATTCGTTGACAGACGTTCGGAAACCGTAACGGCCAAGGACAGAGATAAGACAAGAACCATAGAGATAAAACCGGATATAATAGCCGATTTCACCAACTTGCCGTTTGAGGACAATTCTTTCTACATGGTGGTGTTTGACCCGCCGCAGTTGAAAACACTTGGTGAAACCTCATGGATGGCAAAGAAGTACGGTAAACTTCCGAAAAACTGGCAGTCACTCATACACGACGGATTCAACGAATGTATGCGCGTCTTGAAGCCTAACGGTACACTTGTATTCAAATGGAACGAGAGTGAGATAAAAGCTGTGGAAGTTTTGTCGGTTATCCCGTTCAAACCTCTTTTCGGACATACTACCGGAAGACAGAGTAAGACAATATGGATGTGTTTTATGAAAAATGAAGTATTGAATTATGCCAATAAGTGAAGTATATAACATGGATTGTATGGAATACATGAAAGGTATTCCGGATAAATTCTTTGACTTGGCGGTTGTTGATCCTCCGTATGGAATAAACGCTCCGAATATGGCGATGGGAACCAATATGAATCGTAAGCATAACGGTTATAATGGTGAAAGTATCGCTCAAAGATTAAAGAAAGGGCGTTTGAATCAGGGAGCAGGAAAGTTAAAACATAGAGCATTGAATACTATGCAGTGTGAATGGGATTTTCATGCACCGCCAAAAGAGTATTTCCAGGAGCTATGTAGGGTAAGTCGCAATCAGGTGATATGGGGCGGTAATTATTTCCATCTTCCACCTACCCGCGGAGTCTTATGTTGGGACAAGATGCAACCGTGGGATAATTTTTCCCAATTTGAACTTGCATGGACTTCATTTGATTGCCCGGCAGCTATCATCCATCTATCCAATACCGGAGATGCAAACAAAGAAGCCAAGATTCACCCCACACAGAAGCCGATAGCGCTTTATCATTGGGTCTTTAAGAAGTTTGTAAAGCCAGGGGATAAGATACTTGACACCCATTTGGGAAGCGGAAGCTCCCGCATAGTGGCTTATAAGATGGGCGTTGATTTCTATGCTACGGAGATAGACAAGGAGTATTTCGAATCGCAAGAAAAGCGATTTCTTAGAGAATGTTTAGGTGAAATAAGAACAAAAAAAGGAGCTTTGGTACAAACAAGTCTATTTGATGTATAAAACAGAGGCATATGAATATCCACCAGACAATTCCCCGTTCAGATTGCACCTCCTTCGCCAAGTGCGGCAAGCATTCCCTTGCTTATTGCCGGAGGTACGGCGCATCCGAATGCGGACCATGTGAAGTTGTGAAGAGAAAACCTCGTAACCGGGTGGTGGTTGACGGAGTGGAGCGTAAGCTGTGCACCCGCTGTGGTAGAGCGCTTCCGTTATCCCGGTTCTTCGATAGGACAGCCCGCCGGAACGGTAAGGAATACCATCTGAAAGCGTCGTGGTGTAAGATGTGTATATCTGAAGATAATAGGAAACGGAATAAAAGAAAGGAAGCCAAATGAACTTACAATCCAAAATAGAATACTCCATAGCCCTGCTTCGCAAATGTGAGCAAATGGCTCTCAATATGGACCCAGAGAATGGATTCTACCTTGCCTTCTCCGGTGGCAAAGATAGCCAGGTGCTATATCACATTGCGAAGATGGCAGGAGTGAAATTCAAGGCTCACATGAACCTTACCAGCGTGGACCCGCCCGAAGTAATCCGTTTCGTAAAGCGGAACTACCCGGACGTGGAGCTGATAAAGCCGAAGATGTCAATTTATGATATGGCACTTAAGAAACATTTTATTCCTACAAGAACTATTCGATGGTGTTGTGCTGAATATAAAGAGATGTCTGGTGCTGGGAAAGTAACACTGATAGGCATTCGCCATGCGGAGAGCCAACGCCGAAGCAAAAGAAACGAACTGGAAACGAGTGACCGTAAGTTTAGTGGGAGCTTCGACCAGTTTTCGGAGCACAAGGAAAAAATGGTTACATGTGTTGGTGGCAAAGACAAGATTCTTGTTTCTCCAATTATCAGTTGGACTGATAAAGATGTATGGGATTTCTTGAACGGGAATAACATAGAGCACTGCCCCCTATACGATGAAGGATATAAACGAATAGGTTGCATCCTCTGCCCGATGGCAAACTATCAGCAAAAGGTAAAGGACATGAAACGCTTTCCACACGTGCGCCACAAGTGGATACAGACCATTCAGAAGCTAATAGATGCAGGCTACACCAATCACACCTTCTCCGATGCGGAGTTCGGTTTCAGCTGGTGGATAAGCGGGAAGTCGTTTGATAAGTTTTATGCGGACGAGGTGATGCAAAGGAAATTGGAGTTTAATGATTAACAATATAAAGATGGAAATAGATAAAAGATATAGAACCTCTTTCATAGGGGTATATAACAAGGATGTTTTTGAATGCCCCGAATGTGGTACAAGCATTTTAAAAGATTATCATAAGCATATCTGTGGGATTGCAGAAGCTCGTATTGGGATAGTCTCTGTAAAAGAGTGTCCGACATGTTTTACGAAGTATTATTCTCACTTGTCAGAAACCGACTATAATCTGTTTTTGTATAGCATAAAGAAAGGCGAAAATTTACATTTTAAAAATATATATTTATGAAACAGACAGTAGAAGAAGCAGCTCATTCTTTTGCAGAAAGTAGGAGCGGTGGTAGTTTATTTCCTGCATATTATCAAGGGTTCATTGCAGGTGCGGAATGGCAGTCAAAGCAGTCTGCATGGATAAGCGTGGAAGAGCGGTTGCCGGAGAAGAATGGGTATTACCTTGTTACTGATGGGAATAATATTGCTATGGCTTATTTCTTTAAATGCTGGGATAAGTTTGCAAAATATGAGAGTTATCCGCATCCGTTTTATAAAGATGATGCTATAAAGTTATATATGCCTATCCCCTCCTTCGACGAAATCCTCGAAGCGAACAAAGATGTGTTACAACGAATGAAAGAGAAAGGAGATTGATATATGAGTAAAATAAGACTAATACTTAGATGGCTATTAATCCCTTTATGGCTCGCTATATTCATTGTCTATTTGCCAATATGGTATCTACAAATGAGTTGGTACTATTTCAGCTTTTGGGATTATTGGGATAGCTATCTGGTTTTATGGGATAGAGTAATGATTGCGTTAAAGTTAAAGAAGAAAGGAGATTGATATGAAAGCAAGAGTAAAAGAAACCGGAGTTTTAATAGATGTAACTCCGAGAATAAATATCAATGCGCTATATAACGGAGATAACCTATATGTATGTGATAATAAGGTTTTCAGAGAGTGTGAACTTGATTTTTTAAATATTGGAAATTCAGCCATTGATTGGGAACAGCGACGCTACGAACTGGCGAAAGATTATTCTATAGAGTTTGTTAAGCTACAGCATAAAAAGGGTATAACTGAGTGTGGCATACTATATCCAGATGTAGTATCATGGTCTGTAGAACTTGCTGACGCACTAATAAAGAAACTGAAAGGAGAATAACTATGGGATTTACAACACCGTGCTTTATACGAAAGAATACGCCAGAGCTTAGAAAGAAGCTGGAAGAGTTGAGATATAAACTACTTAATTCTGGTGATACAACTTTAGATGCACATAATTATGATGGCAAGGGAAGTCATAAAAGTATTGAAGAAGGAAGAGCAATCATTACGTCCTATGGGAATTTATATGGGGTGATATATAATGTAGATACTGTCACCAAGGAAGGAAGGGTCGATTGTGGAGCTAATGAGTTCTTGTTTCTTGCCATTGCTGCATTGAGAGATGATACAGACGATAGCCAATGGTTCACGGATGGGGAAGATTGGTTCTTATGCCAATATCTGAAAGTAGGAATGCACTACCAAGACAAACCGGAAATACTATTTGATAAGTGGCATAAAGCCTCCGTGAACGAGCTGATTGAACACTTTAAACAATAACTGTATGAGAAAGTATAGAATTGAAAACTATGGCATTTATAAGAATATCTTTGATATACAAATGAATACTTGGTGGTGCGGATGGATTACGATAAAAACATTCGTAGCAAGCGATATTTGTACTGATAGTATTGATTATGCAAAAGCCTGCGCACAAGAACTATTAGATAAATTAAGGGAGGAACTGCCATGATATTAAAGAAAGAATTCTATAACATCAAATGCGACTGCTGCGGACGTTCTGCTGATGAAATGTGGCACGATACGGAAGAGGCCGTAAGATATGTGGCAACGGAAAGTGGCTGGCTATTGCATTGGGATAAAGCCTATTGTCCGGATTGTTATGACTTTGATGGAAACGATAATTTGATTATAAAGAAAGGAAATAACCATGCAAGAAGAACTTGTGACAATAAAGACATTGAAGATGCTGCAAGAGAAGGGCTTTAATGAGTATCATTATCCTACCCAATCCGTTGCCCAAAAGTGGCTTCGTGAAGTCAAGAGCCTGCATGTTGAAGTACGCTATATGTATGGAGACTATTGGATTTATGACATACTAACAATTCCGAGACATGATTTAGTAGGGTTGTCGGATAGACCTTTGGAGCATTATAAGAGCTATGAAGAAGCCTTGGAAGCTGGAATTAGGGAAGCATTAAAACTTATATGATTATGACGAAGATTAGACACAATTTCAACAAGGGGATAAAGCTGCATTTAGCTTGTGAACCAGTAGGTATCAGACCAGTAATGAGTTGCATATATTTCAAAGATGGATATGCAATCGCCTCCAACGGCAAGATATTAATCAAAGCCTGCCTAAATGAGATTTGCAACTTTAGCGAAGAAGAGAAGGAATTACTGGATGGTAAACTAATTAGTGCAAAGAACTTTAAGGAAATCATCAAGCATACTATTATTGAGATTGAAGAAGATGGTTTCCACGCTATATATGACGATTGGGATATAAAGTATAAGTTTGCAGATAAAGACATGAAATATCCTAATTATAACGACATTATCAACGGCTTCAAACAAGGAACTATGGAGAAAGTTCTTATTGAACCGCATCTTCTTGAATTGATAGCAGATGCCTTGAATGTAAGTGGAGGTACAAGATTACATTTTCCTAAATCCTATTACGGAGCCATAAAGATTACATTTTATGACAAGAATTTACTTTTATCAGAAGCCGTTTTAATGCCTAAACTTGATGATAGTTTTTCATAGAGCAAAATTTAAGAAGTTATAATTTATATCATAATGAGACAAGAAATAAAAATCGGAGAAATATTTAAACACGAAGGCGTTAAATTAATAGTTAGAAAAAGTGTCACCTTGGGAGATTGCAGAAGGTGTTTCTTTGGCAAAAAGGGTAATGTAGCGTGTGGAGGTCCTAAATGTATCGCTTATGAAAGAAAAGATAAAAACTATGTTTACTTTGAAAAAGTAGAGGAGAAACTGCAATGAAGAAGATAATGTTTAATGATAAATATGGCTTAACCCAAGCAGTATTAGAGGGTCGGAAGACTATGACAAGACGAATCTGCAAGTATGACAGACCAGATGAAACTTATGGGATTGTGTCCCTCGCTTTTGAACCAATTGATTACAATAATGACCGGAATGTAATATCTACATTAGATTATGCTTTTTGCTGGAAAAACAACGAAGGCGACTTTACGGATTGGAACATTCCAAAATACAAAGTCTGTGAAGTGGTTGCCATTGCGCAAAATTATGGTGATTGTGGCAATATGCCCGATTACGAATTAGATGAAGATGGTTATCCTATAATGCCAAAAAAGAGTGGATTTTTTAATAAAATGTTTGTCCGCGCTGACCTCATGCCTCACCACATCCGTATTGCCAACATCAAAATCCAAAGGCTTCAAGAAATCTCTAACGAAGACTGCTTGAAAGAAGGAATAGAAGAGCATCTAAAGAATGTGCAATATGGATTTTCTTCAAATATAGGCTATTGTGGGCAATACCCGTTTCCTAATCCTCGCGAAGCCTTCGCCTCCCTCATAGATAAAGTGTCCGGTCGTGGCACGTGGAACAATAATCCTTATGTATTTGCTTACGAATTTGAACTGATTGATTAACTGAAAAACAATTAAAATCATGTATATACAAGTTACTAATAATCCAGAGTCGCCAGTGCTTATCAGTAGAAAACTGTTTAAGGCATTAAACTTTCCGAAAGGGAGAAATCCTTCGGGATTTCTCCAATTAGCAAGAATAACCGGAACCGATACCTTTGTAATAGTAAAGCGTACAAATGCCGACACATTCAAAACCCAGTGCAGCATGGTAAGTCCCGTACCAAATCGTAACCGGCGTACCCCTGCCATGTTTTATTGGACTATTCCTTCTTTGGAATATTTCCTCGGAATTACCGGAATTACAATAATAACTTCAGTCATACTAAAAGTTGAGGAAGTAAAAAACGACAACCTAACCTATTATAAGATATGCAACAAATAAACCGGATAAAACCGGATATTAAAATACAATATTCCGGGCAAATAGACATCAGTACAAAAACCGCAAGGCGTATGAAACTTGACCGGCATAGCATGATTTCCTTCTTTTTGGACAAAGAAGACAACCTATATGTAAAACGTGTCAATGATGGAGGGCTACGACCGACATCCGTTCATGGTTCCAACCATCTGCGTTTTCATTCTGCCGGTACCGTAAAAAGGATCCTATCCCTTCCGGACATTCCCAAAGGAGTAAAAAACGCCGGGTTCCGTATTGGAGAGCCGGATGACGGGAACAGTTTTCCGGTAATTACAAGGAAAATGCTCTAAGAAGAACTACTGCCGTAAATGAAGAATGCTTGCCTATATTTTCAGTACGGGCAAGCATTCCAAGACTCAAACTTCGAACAAATCAGCTCTTTTCTATCACATTCGAATTCCGAAGAGCTTCAAGAATCTCATTCACTTTTGCCTTAATATCCGAAGCCGTTTCACTTGACAAGTTCTCAATTGCAGGTTGTTTATCCACCTTTGCTTTTCCCAGATCTCTGATTGCACCGTAGGCACCGATTTCATCCGTAATTTTTGACATAATTCTTGATTTTTATTGATTAATGTATTATTATCTCGGCTTGTTCCTCCATTTTAATGTATAATATACAGAAGTGAAGGAAACCGCCTCTTTCATTGTCATATTCCCTATTGTAAGTATACGAAAATATCGATATGGACTTCCCTGCAGTCTGGACAGACGCGTTCCAATAACGCTTCCTATCGGGAAATACTTCAGTCCGTCAAAACTTGCAAAGACAACAATCGCCCCACTGTTTTTTCGTATATATCCACGATTTATCACCATATTGACGGTTTTATAGACATCATCACCAAGCTTCATAGGACGGCTTAACATAAAAACCTTTGTCTCTTTATCCGAATCAAAATCATTCTTTTCCGAAAGGTTCACTACATTATTGTCCGTTTGCTGAATATACGAATTCGGATAATCCACAACCACATTCTTATAAGTTGATGATACTGTTCCCCATGTACGCGCATTTAATGAATACACGTAGGCATACGTTTTGTCCTCCCTAAAGAAAAACAATCTGGCATCAGGGTAGTCATATCCGATACGGCACTCCCGGAAAAAATCCTTTGCAGCCATAAGACCTCCCAATACTTGAGAAAACCCTTCCTTCTGTAATATGGCATCCATCTTGTCCAGACTGCCCATATCCAGACTCGGACCGTCCAATTCTGCCGATATCAGGTTTACATTGCTCCCATCAACAAACATCACTCCTTTTTCAGACACAAACAATACTGCATTGTCTATCTGTGTGATGCTTTTGGAATTTATACACACATCGCGACTTATAGGTTGCTTTACTGAATATAATCCGGTACCTGACACCTCCATAGCCCATATGCCGTCAGTTGCAAAAACCAGCAACGGGAATTGTCCGAATTGTCCTTGAGAGAGTGCGCGCGTTATCGAACTTATTCCGATAATTTGTCCTACACCTACGGCATTTATTCCGGCAAGAGGGAATACAAATGGATTATTTACTTCAGAGGTGTATATTTTATTTGGTTCTATAATATAGTCCAAAGCATCTGCAGGAACGGATAGAACTACTGAAGTAAACGGTGGACCGCCTGCATTGTAGTAATAGGAACCGTTCAAATAGCTATGCTCCGTCAAGGTCAGGTCCGCATACATGACTGTATCTCCATCCTTCCGTTCAATAACCATCCTGAACGCATCCGGATTAGGATAATAAATCCACCAGAGAACACTATAAATATAGCTATATCCGCTTTCCACCCTGGTAACGCCTTCGGCTCCCCGTATAAATACCGTGACTTTATAACCATACGTTTTCTCATCTCCTCCGGAGGTTGGGCTGTCTGTATATGATTGCAGCGCCTTCATTGAAAAAGGATGAGGATACCTTTTTATATTGGCGATATTCAACCGGTTGTTGTATACAAAAGAAGAGTTTCCGGTTATTTTATCATAACTGTTGTAACCGTCTTCCAAATTCTCCTGGGTACCGATATTCTGCAGGATTTCCCCATCGACATTAATATAGTCGAACGACTTCAAATCACCCACAGCTATACTCTTCACTTTCCAGAAGACACCCTCATTCTTTATTTTCTCTGCGAATTCTTCTGCCCCCAATATAGGGGCAGTAATGGCAGGGACTCTAAAATCCTGAAGGTTTCCAGTATACCCGTATGTCCCATTTTCCTGAGTTCTGATATATCCTCCCTCTGAAGCTGCGATATATACCGGGAATACGGTTTCAGTACTGTCACATACCCCCCATGAAACGGAATTTGTAAGACGGCTGATTGGTTGCGACACAAATATGTCAACAGATGATATCACATCTTCCCAATCTCCCATCTTCTCAATCATCGAGGAATCCGCTCTATAATCAAGAACGCAAGAATATGCGACAACCTTTGTTTTCGCACTCTTTACCACCGAATGGACATCCATTTCCGGACACGGGAGATAAGGGAACCTTCCACTGTTGGGAATCATAAGAACGGGTGGAGACTGCATTGTATATCCATTTATGGTATTATACGCATATCTCACTAAAAATGCTGACGTAAAACGGCCGGACAATGTCTCCTCATTTACAAATGTATTAATTTTTGCCCTTATCTGCTCATCCATTTGAGCCGACACTTTTTCCGGAAGCACGTAGTAAGGTACCGATATGGAAGAACCGTCAAGATCATTCATACTCATGTCCACCGTGAATTCAGAAGACTCCTTCTTGAAGCCGGACAATCCGAAAGACATGGATATATCCGGCATCTTTTCCCCGAGATACACATATGCATTATCCTTCAAAAGTACATACTTGATTCCGGCCGGGGTTATCAGCATCAAAGTATTGCCAATAGACCTGATATCCGTTATGTCTGATCCCGAATCCACAGTACAAATCATTCCATAATCAACCCGTTCTCCATTTACAAATTTGAAGGCCCGTACTTCATCACTATACAAATAGATAAAGTTCTTGAAATTGGGAGTTACATGGATATAAACCAGTTTTTCCCCATTTCCCATTGAAAAATCCGGGTCTGGCATGATTATCGGACGCATCGCCCCATTATGGCTGATTACATTATGGGAGATGCTTAAGTCCCCATCGGAACATTCCATATCGGAAACGGCCTGAGTAACGCCAGTGTATCTGATGTCTTTTCCTTCCATACCGCAGTTTTAATAAAGAGTAGGACTGCGCCTTACCGGAGATGTCCTTAACTCCAGAACATTTTTTATTCTGTTCAGCTCATCCATAGACTTGGTTAAATAATTTGCAGCTTCACCAGGATTTGTCTTTTCAAATATACTGTATACACAATAGTCAACCACGCTGCCGTGCATCAGATTTGTAAGCTGGGTTGTTGTTCCAAAATTCCAACGGTCCGGCATATTAAGAACCAGGACATAGTCCCCGGTCACATCTTCCATACGGTCATCATCCATAACCCTGCCAGAAGTCAAATAGCGGGCGCACTTCTCACGAACAGAGGATAGGCCTGCCGACATGGCCCTCGCTACAATATATTTATCCACTCCCTCTTCTGGAGTCTGTATATCTGAAGCCTTTTCTTCTTGTCCCGGCACAGAAAGTCTTCTACCGGTCACATGGGCGGCATTTACCACATCCCCCATAATTTCTTCTCTGTTCAGTACTATTGTTACAGTTCTCATATTGTGTCAATTTTAAATGATCCATTCCTTTAATGACAAGGGATTCATCTGAGGATATGGCAATGAATTCGCTGTCTTCCCCTTTTATAGACATACAGCCAGTATCGGTATCAATGTCTTTGCTGTCTTCCTCTTTTTTTTCTCCTATTTTAGAACTCGGACTATCCCTATACAAAAGTTTCAGCTTTAAATTACCGGCATACTCCTTGGCTTCATTTTCATATTTTGATGCCAGTTCAGGCTGTTTCACCTGCATCCATCCCCACATCACATTGCAGGCTATCATCATTTTCATGTCACCCTCAACGCTATGTGTCAGCACATCACTGTATCTTGAAGACATCTCGGCATTCAAAGAAAACACTTCCTCCGAATCATAATCAGCCAAGTCATATTTATAACTGACTTCTTTAAGATATCTTTTGAAAATCTGTACTATAGAAGTACATCCTCCTATCCAATAAGTATTAAGATATCCCCCTTCGTATTCCGTAGCCCATATTTCCTCAAATCTATCGGGAATAGATATACCTTCAAGGGAAGTCCTTTTCTCAACTTCCTTAAATATTTCGGATTTCTTAATTGTTATTTCCATAACCCACATTTCTTTCTGCAAAAAAAAGAATAAAGAGCCACAGTACGGTGATATTTTATGATAATAGGCTGACCACCTTTAGTATTACAGCTAAAGGTATCAGCCTATCAATAATCTTCTCAATCAGTATCAATAAATGTTCCACAAGACTATCCTTAGTACACGACAGAAATCACCATAAGAAGTATTATCTATCATATCCAGCAATATGTCTATCTTACTTTCCCTCATACATAGCCTTCATATACAGCCATATCTTTCCCGGAGGGGCATCCTCGTCGGCAAAATAGAACTTGTGGGCCGTCTTTATAATGGACTCATCGTCCAATACTGTGCATATGTCCGCGTAGAAGCCGTTGAAAGCGACATACTTGTCCCATTTAGCCGTTCCAGGAGGAAAGGCCAGCCCCTTCGTCGCGGACTCAATCTGCTCCATTGTCCAGTAACCGCCCTCGCACTTCTTGCCGGCACGGTCCGTATATCTTATCATGGAGACATCATGCACGGCGAACGCCTCGTCATAATGGTTGCCGTACATGATGCCATGCTGCTCACGCATGAACTTCCAGAACATATCCGGATGTTCCTCCTTCATCTTGCACAACATCTCGTTCAGCCCGTCAACACTCTGCCACATCATCTTCTCCGTGGCTACACCCGCATTCCTTGCGGCGGTTATCATATTCTTGTAGTCCATATCATCATGCATTAAAAAGCTCTTTCAACTCAAGTAAATCCTCAGAAGTGACCCTCACTTTGCCAAGATTCCCTGCTACCATATCCAGCAATGGATTATGCGGAAGCTCCGCTACGATTTCCCCTTTGCCTACAGTTATCGGTATCATGCCAAAATTATATTCCTGCACGTCCATCTCCTTGAACATGCCAAGAATCATGTCAATTGCACTATCCGTATCAACCACTCCGTTTTCATCTGTGATAAAAAGTAAAGAGTTGTCTATCATCTTGTTCAGATTACCGTCTTTTTTTGAGAGCCAGTTGGTAAACCCTCGTTTTAGAAAAACCTTTTTTGAAGGGCTGTTTGGGAAAAGTTCATCTATCCTATTTTCCCCCCATTCTTGTACTGCCGTTTTCAAATCTCCCTTGAACTTGTTTATATCGGTAACTTTCATTTTTTCGCTCCTTTCTTCGGTTGCTCACGTTTCATTTTCTGGTATTCGGCATATGGCATATCCGAATACTTCTCCTTGTATTCCTTGAAGTCATCCATCTCCGCATCAGCTTCCTTTTGCGCGGATTTTCTCAGCCGCTTCAACATAGTAAGATGGTTGTCCAACGCGTCCTTCCCCGCTTGGCTCTGTTCCACTACCGGGCGCATCATCGCCATGTACTGCTCGTTCAGTATCATGGTTATATGGTTGCTGCTTTCTTGGAACTCTTCTGTGGAAGCGATAATCTCACGTTCCTTATCCGTCATGCCGTCCCAGAGTGTATCCACTTCGTCCCATACGGGTGACTGGCTCTGTGGTTGCTGCGGAGCATTCTGTTGTACCGCTTGCCGCTCGTAGAATTGCTTCTGCTGTTCAAGCATCTGCTGGGCTTGTTGCAGTTCGGCAATCTTGGTATCGAAGCTGCTTCCGTTCAATGTGGGGTCATTTACAAAAAAGTTGTTCATAATCTTATTGGTCAGTGGTTGATTAATGGAGAGTGGAAAGCATGCCCGAAGGCACACCCTCCACTGACCGGTTACTTTTTGCGCATGGTCTTGCGCTTAGGCTTGTCAGGCTGCCGGGGTTGAACCGCTTCCGGGACAATAACCGCACCTTTGGCTGGGAAACCCGGTCACAGTCGGCGTACTCGGCAACGTTACGACACCCTTGATGTTACGGCAATCCAGTCTGTCCGTGTGGTTGATTGATGCGGTAAATGCCTTGTCAATCTCGCACATGATAAGCTTGTCCTGGTAAGGACGGATGGCAGCGCCTACGGCAACTTCTTTTTCAAGACCGCTGATGCGGGCATTCAATACATCGAAACCGTCGCGCTGGTTCTTGTAAAGACCGAATGCGGCATTGTTCAATTTGTCTGTCTGAACGTCATAGAGGTCACGCATGGACTTATACAAACCGAAGTCACCATCCACCTGCGATTTCCACAAGGCAAACTTCTCCGCAACGTCCGTATCACGGTGTTGATACATCAGATTCAACGTGTTCATTTTCAATCCCCACATTTCGTTGGTGAGCGCCAATTGGGCCTCACATGAATGCGAATAGGCACCGAATGCGGTAGGAGCACTGCCGGAACGGCCTGCAATGGCATCACTTACCGTATTAATGTTCACGTTTTCGGGCATACTGCCACCGAAACCGAATCCACGGCCACGTCCCCAGATGGCTGCTGCACCCAGTGCGGTACCGATGATGCCGGTTGCCAATGCCGCATTGCCAACACCCTTCGAGGCGTACTCCTTCTTTTCACCGTCGTGAACGTACTCCTTCTCTTTGATAATTTCTTTCATTTCAGTTTCCATAATAACTATTTTTGGAATTACGGTCAATATTGACCGTGAAGCAAAGGACGAGATAATCACTGTGCCATTATAGCATTTATGAGCGAGTTATGAGCAAGCTCAGTGCTAATTTCGTTCAGATAATTACGTACACTCCATTTGTTTATCTTGTATGCAAAACGATTCCGTATTCGGTTGACTGACTGTCTGGGAAGGTTTGTTTGACGGGAAATTTCCTCATCTGTAAGGCATTGGGAAAGAAAATGAATAAGCAAATATCTTGCGTCCACACACTCCTCCTTGTTGCTCTCGAGCATATCCACTTCCCCTACTCCCGTATGACGGCACACTGTCGCCGCCATGGTCTGGTATAATTCCGCTGCTTTCATATAATCTGCTTTATAACATTAATCCTTGTGAAACAAAAACACGGCAGCGTTGTTAATAGGACTAAGCCCCAAACAATGCTACCGTGTTGTATTCCCTTGAAGTTTGTAGACAGTAGGGAAGGGGCTTTCTTTTTACTCCAAGCCCGAAGAGCACATCTATACGATAAGTTTTCCTATAGGCGCTTCTACACGCCCGAACAGTAATGCTAAGTCATGTCAGCCTCCTTTCTTCAGTTTTCCAATTAGAACAAAAACAAACAGCAATAGAATCGCTCCGGCGTAAACCTTGTCTTTATGCAAGTCCCACCAGGACAATTCAACCACTTTCTCCTTATCCGATATAACGGAGTTTAATTGTTGCTTCAGACCGGACACCTCCTCCACAAGTTGCTGCATGGTTACGGCTATTTCCGTATCTCTGCTCTGGCTTTCTTTCTCCTCCTTATTGGCTATCGTCTTACTGACAGCGGTAAGATGTTGCCTGCCGGCACTATCGGGCACAGAAAAATAGGTAGTAGTGTTCTCAACTTTTAAATTAGAAAGTTTCTCACTTGTCTCTTTCCGTATCATGTCCATATTATATAGAAGAGAATCCATACGGCTCTGCATCTTCTGTAACACGTCAGAATAATCCATGTGGTTTTCCTGCTCCATATTCTTTGGAGTTGCACACGATGAAAGCAGTATACTCCACAGCATAGCGGACAAACCGACGGCAAGCCAGAAAGCAAGCCTTCTGAACTCAGACAAACGCATATTGTTTTCAATGAACTTTTTCATCACTTCCCATGTTATTATGTATTATTGTTCGTAATGTGTATGTTAGATTGGCGGTAGTCTGCTGGGAAGCACATTACCGCTTTTATGGACGTACCACAACGTTACGCAAGAAATTGCTAAACTCGTGTCTTACATCAAAGCAAGGACACGCTTTAATATATTCATCAGGCTCCACTTCTCCGCTACCATCCAAATCAGGAGACGTATCACGATGACCTAACAGTTCTATGATAGGATACTCCCTACACAACTTCGCAACCAAATTCCGGAGAGCGCTTTTTTGAGCTTCCGTACGGGTGTCGGCAGACTTTCCATTAGCATCCAACCCACCAATGTAACAGATTCCGATACTGTGCTTATTGTAGGACACTCCGCTAAAACCTTTTGTATTGCAATGCGCTCCATCCATGGAAAGCGGGCGTCCGTTCTCCACCGTTCCGTCAAGGTCTATCACAAAGTTATAACCAATCTGATTGAATCCGCGTGCCCTATGCATTCGGTCTATATCCTTTGCCCGAAAATCCTGACCGGCTTTCGTAGCCGAACAATGTATGATGATTGAGTCAATTGTTTTCATTTTATTTTGATTTTACGCAACAATCCTTATCCCTTTACATTTTTGTCTCCCTGAATTCCGGAAGAATATACTGGATATTAATAGCCGCTTCATGGAGAACCTTTCGAAGCTCCTCCTCATTAAAGTCTGATTCTTCCGTAAACTCGCAGAATATATTGCCGACCCAATCTTGAGAGCTGTTAAGCCGTTTAATGGCTACACTGTTACATCCATTAGTGGCCAACAGAGATTTCGCCACCCGGTCTTTAACTTGACTGTCAATGTCCAAATAGGACATAAACAGATTCTTTGCCAGACTTTCAGCAAACACTGCAACCTCTGACATTGGAAGGGATTGGATATTCTCGCGCATTCCGGCAATTCCTTTCCTTTTCACCTCAAATTGTATAGACAGAAAAGCGGAATGCCCTAAAGGGTGCGGCTGGACAATATAAACACGATCAGCCTTTGTTTCGTAAAGTACACGCCAAAGTTCGCCGAAGACCTTCGCTGAGTTCTCACTTCTACGATACCCCCTTCTCTCCTCCTCCTTCTTGAAATACTCCACCTTCAAATCGGTCATCTTGTTCTTCGTATACTGGTTGTATGCAAAATAGGCAGAAAGGAGTACACCGACAGCACTAACGAGATTTACAACATCAATTTCCATCCTTATTCATTTGTTCTTATAAACATAGTACACTCATTCATCCTTTGTCTTATTTACTCAGAACATATTTCAACCAGGCGAAATAGTTGGAGTTTTCCAGATAATTGGGGTTGTACTGATTATAGTATGCCTCACGTTCAAACGAGACGGACTCATAAGCCTTTATACAGTCCCTCAAGAGAACCGCCCGTACAAGCCACTCAATCCCATACCATAAATAGAATGCGACGGATGAGATAAGGAAATACCACTCGGATACATCAAACATGATTGAAAGCATCCATATAACAATTCCGGACAATACTGCCATTTCTATCCATTGTCTTGAATGGGTGCATTCGTGATTACGGACATATTGGCCTACTTCATTTTCCTCCAATTTGCTGCATACAAATGGTCCGATAGTGATAGTATCGCAACTGCTCATGCACAGAAGGATCTTTGCAATGCGGTTGTCATAGAAGATTTTTTTCATACTCTTGCTATTGTTTTTACAACAAAAGTATTCGGAAGCGGCTATCTGCCAACGATAAAACCTAACGACCGTCAGCTTATATCGTTGAGGTTCATTCCCGATCACCCATTTTTGCAGTAAATACAATCAAATATAGAAATGAGCAGGAAACTTATACCCAAACAACCTCTACCGCCCATAGATAGCGTGGCCTATGACAAGCGGGAATATGCGCCCCAAGGCAGACAGATGGACATAATATTCAGGGCATCCCGCGCCTGGGACTGCCTCTATAAATTTCGTCAAGAACGTGAACGGAACAAAAGGTACATGTACGGTGACCAATGGGGGGACAAGGTGGAATACTGCGGAAGACAAATAACAGAAGAGGAATACATCCGCATGCAGGGAAACATTCCATTGAAGAACAATCTTATACGCCGCCTTGCCCGCACTGTCATGGGAGTATACCGTAATCAAAACAAAACCCCGGTGTGCATCGCCCGTGACCGGGAGGAACAGCGCCTTGGTGAAACAATGACCTCCATGTTGGAATACAACAGCAAAATCAATGAAAAGAAAGAGCTGGACGCACGCATGTTTGAGGAATTCCTGATATCCGGGCTTGCCATACAAAAGGAAAGTTACGGGTTACGGGGAAAACGCCAGGATTGCTGGACAGACAACATCAATCCGAATTTTTTCTTTATGGACGGCACCATGAACGATGTACGCATGAATGACGTGACCATCATAGGAGAACTTCATGACATATCGTTTGGGCAACTTGCCTCCACTTTTGCCCACAGCAATGCTGACATACAACGTCTTCAGGAAATTTACAAGAATGCGCGTAACCGGGAAATGCTAGAGGGATATCTTGATACATTCCGAAGGAACACCGCCGATCTTGTATCATTCCTCGCCCCCTACAATCTGTCACTGTGCCGGGTAATAGAGATATGGACCAAGGAACAGCGCAAAGCACTATGGTGCCATGATTATCTTACCGGCGACGCATACATAGATTCATACGCCAGCCTGAACGATATAGAAAAAGAGAATAGGTCCCGTATGGAGGACAACAGAATGAAGGACATGCAAGGGAACTACCTGCTTGACGAATCCGGAGAGATACGCCTGCAGATGCCAGTAGACCAGGTCCCGTTAATAGAATACGAATACATAATAGAAAACTACTGGTACTACCGCTTCATGTCCCCGTTCGGAGATGTGATAGAAGAAGGGGAATCCCCTTACCAGCATGGAGAACATCCGTATACTGTCCGGGCTTATCCCTTCATAGACGGTGAGATACACCCTTTCGTCTCCGATGTCATCGACCAACAGCGTTACATCAACCATTACATCATACTAAACGACTTTATCGTAAAATCATCGGCAAAGGGAGTACTTGTTATAGACGAAAGCAGCATACCTGACGATATGAAGCTGGAAGACATAGCAGAGGAATGGACACGTTTCGACGGGGTCATAAAGCTGAAACTGAAAGACGGAGCCAAACCGCCGGCCCAACTTGCCAACCAGAATAAGGTTGCGGGACTTCAGGATATGATAACTTTGCAGATGCAGCTAATGGATGACATCAGCGGGGTTCATGGCGCATTGCAAGGGAAAACCGCAGCGTCCGGAACTTCAGGGCTGCTTTACCAGACCCAGGCAAACAACGCGTCCACCTCAATTATAGACCTTCTTGAGTTCTATTCCGGGTTCATCACGGCAGCTGCCAGAAAAAAGCTGAAAAATATACAGCAATTCTATGATGAACCGATGGTTGTTAAGATTGCGGGACGCTCATCAATAGTGCGCTACGACCCTCAAACCATGGGAGGAGTTGACTTTGACCTGTCAGTTTCTGAAAGCTTTGACACGCCGGTATACCGCGCCATCAACAACGAGCTACTTCTTCAGTTCCTCAATGCAAAACAGATTACGCTTGAACAAATGCTCCAGGTGGGACAGTTCCCGTTCGCGGACCAGCTTTTGCAGCTTATACAAGCCCAGAAGGAAGAACTGCAACAACAGATCCCTATGCAGCAACCAGCTCCACAGATACAGAACTGACCATATTGCTCAAAAGAAAAGGCCGGTGCGCTTCACAGACGCAGACAGCCTTTTCTTTGTTGTTACAATCCTCTCACTTGAGCCACGTAATTCAGCCATTCCAGCCTTTTCCTTTTCTTGCGTCCGGCAGAAATTCGGTCTCCAAATCTGGAAGCCGTGTAATAGAAACACTCCGCAGTAAAGTCCTTCTCTGTAGCCCGGTGCGAAAACATACCAGCCTTCCGCATCTTCTTCAATTCCCCATAGCTCCTTGACACAAGCCTATGACGCATATCAGGTATCACATAAAACCTAACCCCCCGTTTCAAATACTTTTTTTCAGCCAACCGTATAGCCCTACTCAATTCCCAATCCGCACCAAGCAGAATAAAAAACATTCTTAACTTCTTAATAATCTTTCTCATGATAAACATTTATTAAAGTAAAACATTATATTCCGGCCTCAGTCAGAGGCTTTCTCTTTTTCGGCATGCCCGTATCCTCATTTGGAATAATCTTCGGTAAGTCCATTTCACACAGACAGATGAATAAGGCTATCGCTCGGACCATCACCATATCATCGTGGCTTCCTTCGGCAGCTCCATAGGACCCACCATCCTTTTTCTCATAGACCGCGTATTCGGCCAAGGCTCCTATATTTCTCTCCACATACAAATCATCACGAAGGCAAGCTACAAGGTTGGATATTATCAAAGGCTTTGTCTTCCGGTTTGTATGGAATCCGTACTCTCCGGTAATTCCCTGGGCTATCTTCTCCTCTGAAGCCTTTCGTACATATAGTCTGTCATAACAGTCCGCTATACGGTTGAATATAAGGCCCGATTGGTCTCCGTCCGTATCATTGTCTCTTGTCTCGATTGTATTGGACTCTATCACCAGCAATGCGTTCCCATAAAATTTAGCTATCTGGGCGGCTTTCCACGCGAGCAAATCATGGTCTATATGCCCGTGCCATTCCGCAACCACTTCCGGCTTTCCTCCGTACATCATCCAATATCTGTCCATAACAAGAATATCCGAATAGTCGGCACCCCGGCTCCTTCCTCCCACATCCACTACGACCAGATAACGGTTTGCCACCTTAACGGACATATCAGGCAATTCCCATACCATGAGCTGACCGCCAGAATCCTCAGAGAAATGAAGATTTGTCAAAGACCTCTTTCCTTGTACGGAATCCCCCTGAACCTCTCCAACATACAAAGGAGGCTTACATTTCATTTTCAGACGGTCTATATGGTAAGTGTTGAACACCATTCTGCCACTGTTCTTGAAGGCTTCCACATCATCGCTCGGGAATTCAGCCGCCATATCGGCATGGTCCATATAGTCCTTCCTCTTCTCGATGTACCAGTTGATAGCCTCAAATGTCGCCCCAAGCTCCCAAAGCCTCCAATAATATTTCCCCGGGTCAAGGCATCCCTCCGGAGGATTTGGGTTATCCTTGTTTCCATACAGCCACTGTGCGAATTTCCAAGTATCCTCCACTGGTTTGGCATACATCTCTATAAAAAACCACGGTACAAAAACCGCCTTTCTGTTACTTTCGCCCCTCTTTGCGGATGTGTATGCCCTATAAAAGAAATTTCCCATTCCGTTAGCCGTGCTTTCAATCACCTCCACGGTGAGAGGAGCAAGAAGAAGGGAAGAGGATATGGAGCGTATGATATCTTCCGGAGTTTTTCCCGGAGTGTCTTCCCATAACCCCACTTCCGAATAGTGGACACATGACATGTCTCCTCCACGGCCCGAAGTCGGATTGTTGTATGTTCCTATCGTTATCACCGTATCGCGCGCCACCTTGGCATTGGTTCCTTTCCCATATGTTATGATACTGTCAAGCTGGCTCCCTTCATAGGGTGTAAAAGAGAGCTCCGCATCGTCAGGAACACCGATAAGCCATGGAGGAAGTTTTTCCAGCATTTTGCTGTACATGGCCTTAATCTTTCTCGAAGTCGTTCCGTCCTGGGCCACTATCACAGAATACCAGGCTTCCTTATGAAACAATTGAATCCATGCAATGTATAGCTGCACCAATGTACTGCCTCCCCATTGGCGTGCCTTAAGCAGAATAATCCTTATCGGAACTCCGGCCAGACGCATCTCCTCCAATATTCCCAACAGATACCTTTGGGGATATGACAATCTGAAATGTATGTTTTTCCCGCCTTCCTTATTCTTTATCTCGAAAGCGTAATAGGCGCAAAAAGGATAGTCATGCCGGCATCTCACTTTTACAAAATTCCTGATTACCATTTCCCTCAGTTCAGGAGTATGGTCGTTATACCTTTTCTGACAAAACTCCCGTATTCCCTTAGCCTTGATTATTTCTTTGACCAGCTTGTTTCCAAACATAGTTTCAGGTAAATACATGTTATACGGATATAGGTCACTTATATAGACCTTCTTCCGTTTACCGACAGACCCCTCCCCGCTTATAGGGTCAAAAGGAGCATGTATCACTTCCCTTCTCCGTTCATCTTCCCTTACTAGCTCTTCTATATTCTCCATATCTTTTCATCAGCATCTTAAGTGTGAATCCCATACAAAATGACGCGGCATGCACACCGAACGCAATGGAAGGGACAAACGCTGTCACCGCATTTGCGGTGGCAAATACAATCCATGCCTTCCTTCCAATTTTTCTTTCTGCCATTCTGAACGCCATAATGGAATAAATCATGCCGCTGGCCCCCATGACCGGGACGGCCGATAAGGTCATGGCCAAACTACCTATCAGAAAGGATATGCCCAGTTCCCTCCACGAAAAGCGCAACTGATTCAGTGCAAATACATTTAGCAGAAGATGAAATATATTCACGTGGAAAAACTGGCTTACCGCATACGACCACCAATGGCATCCCGCGCCGGATTGTATACTGCCGGAATCTACCGGAAGTATATATGCCGCAGCAAGAAAAATGATCAGCGTGACTTTAGCCTGCGCATCTTTTCTTCCCTGCATTGTTTTTTCATTCTGAAAATAATGTTCCTGGCAAAAGCGGGTGATATCATAAAGCACGGAGCCGGCCTCTGTATCACAATCTCTACGATGTATTTGGAAGGAAGTCCAGAATGGGATTCTCTATACACGCAGAAATCCTTGTACAATGAACGGTAGAACACCTGGGCACGCGTTTTCATATACGATATGCTTTCCCCCTTGTCCATCTTCAGGATAACGGAATAGGCCCTTTCTGAAGAAACCCAGTAACGTGATGCCGGAGAATTGACCACCTTCGCCATAATACCGGTCGCCGTTATTCTCCCATACAGATTCAGTTGCTTTTTTATCACCTCACGGTAAGCCCTAATCAAATCCTTGTCTCTATCATTCGACATTAAAAAAACACTACCTTTCTTTCTCATAATTAAATACTTAGCTTACTTTCAAATTTACAAAATCATTGTAACAACATGTAGGTTTTATCACTATATAAATTGTATGTAACCTTATTTTTGCCAAAAACAGTTAAGCTATGGAAGAAATAGAGAATATGCAAAATGCTGAAACAGAGAAACCTAAAGGCAAGAAGGAGCTTTTCATGGAGCGTTTTGCACAGAACTATCCGGACATCCCGGCAGAAGACGAAGAAGAATTCTACGGAAAAATCAACGCGGAATTTGACAGATTTGACAGAGCCGACAAAGCGCAGCGTGAACTTGGGGAATTGCTGTCCAAAGACCCGAGAAGTGCCGGTTTCCTGATGGTAATGCGCAAGGGGGGAAATCCGATGGAATATCTTATCGAACAATATGGAGATGAGTTCCGGGAAGCTCTGAACGATGAGGAGAAAGCAAAAGAGCTGGCAGAAGCCTTTACCAAACATACGGAACAGCAGGCCAGGAATGCGGAACTTCAGGCCAAGGCAGAAGCGAACATGCAGACCATGCTCGACGAACTTGATGCGGCACAGAATGAAGGCAACTTTACCGATGAGGACGCGACCAAGGCATATGAATACCTTTACGCGGACGGAGGACTTCTTGACCGCATAATCACAAATGAAATCCACAAAGATGATTGGATGATGCTCATGAAAGCAGCCAAATATGATAAAATGATTGAAGAGGCACGGAATGAGGGGGAAATTGCAGGACGGAATGCGAATATTGACATAGAAAAGCGCAAACGGTCCAAATCCAAGAACATGCCAGGTTCCATCCCGTCATCAGGCGGTGATACCGGGAACGCCCCCAAAGACGGTTTGCTTGCCATGCTTGACAGCCGTCCCAAAAGTGTATGGGAAGATTGACCAAAACATTTAAATACATTATTCAAATAAACTTGTTTATCAAAATGAAAAAGAAGAATTTACTCAGTATGTTAGGCAACTCGCTGCTGTTCCTGCTGGCTGTGTTGCTGAGTTCCGTTACCGGTGTTTCCATGGCTGCAGCCACTGCCATGGGAGGCCAGACCAGTGATATGGAAGACGGAGGTGTCACAATCACGGATGCGACTGCCGGTTCAACCGCTACAACCGGAATGGAAGTTACCGGAGAAAAAGACCCTGACTATTACGCCAAGGAAGTGGACAAGCGGATTACCCGTATGCGGCCGATGCGAACTCCCATTGACCAAATTACCCGAAGTGCAGAATCCATATCCCGAAGCGGTTCGATGATCGTCAAGTATTACAGCGTATCCACACGCCCGATAAGAACGACACTGAAAGCCGCTGTCACAGCAATGAGTCCCGGACAGTCATCCACTTCCATCCAAGTGGACGATGCCTCACTATTCAGCGTGACAGACACCATTCGTGTTGTAGGTGTAAAAGGATACAAGGATGATGGAGCCACCGCCGACACAAAGGACCTCATGCTTTATGTTATAGGCAAGAACGATGAAACCGGATACCCGACCGTAATTGCCGTTAACGGATTGAAGAATAGCGACAACTCCAATAGTCTTGTTCCCCAGATTGCCAAGGACACAAAAATAATCCGAATGGGACGTGCCGCATCGGAAATTGATGTGGAAACCGGACAGTTCTATAACCTGCCCACTCCGGAAGAGCAATACTGCCAGAAATTCATGATGCAGGTGGAACAGTCCACTTTCGACAAAATGTGGGCAAAGAATGTCGACTGGAATTTCTCGGACATGGAAGAAGATTCCATATACGACATGCGCCTGGGCATGGAGAATAGTTATCTGTTCGGAATTAAGGGAAAATCAAAGGACCCCAAGAAAAGCGGGGCCGACGTGTACTTCACCGGTGGAATCTACTGGATGGCCGGAAAAGAGATGGCGCTTGGAACCAAATCGGACAGTACGGTTACAGTCACCGATGACCAGATGGTCGACTTCCTGAAGGACCTTTTTACCGGAAATGACTCTGGAAATGGAATCAAGATCGGATTCGCCGGTTCCGAAGCCCTGGCCACTCTTGCCAAAATGAAGAGCGAACGCTTCAAGGTAGTGAAAGAGTTTGAACGCTGGGGGCTGAAGTTCACTTCCTTCGACTCCAATTTCGGGAAACTGCTTGTAATGCACCATGAACTGATGAATGAGAACGAGAAATCAGACGAGATATTCATCATTGATCCGGAATACCTCCGAAAGAAGACATTCCAGACCTGGAGCCGCAAGGAGTACGATATGGCAAAACTCGCCAAACGTGATACCCAGGCCGTTGTCATGAAGGAAGCCAGCTGCTGCTATCTTGTATACCCCAACGCACACGCACGCGTCAAAATGGGAAGTCTCTAAAACAAACGGCGGGCTGTAGAAACACAGCCCGCAAATAATTTGCAATCCATAAACAACAATAGATATGCGTTATATTTCAGACAAGAACATCTCCTTCTCCCTTCCCGTGTCCGGGCAGGACAAACGTTTCAGATTCACTCCTTGCATGAAGGGTGGAAGCATTTATGTGACCCAAATACCCGCCGAAATGAAAGCGCTGGAATCAAGCGACATGTACGGGCGTGTATACAACCGCGCCCCGGGAGAGGAAGGGGAACAGATTCCAAGTGAAAGAAAGGAAAAAGGTAATGCGACCGAAATACGCGAAGTCACTTCATGGCAGGAGGCCAGAGAATACCTTAATGCCAGCCATGGCGTACCTTCCACAAGACTGACCACACCGGAGAGCATCGCTTCCGAGGCTGCTGCCAAAAACATTGCATTCCCCAATTTGCAGTAACGTAACAACCGCAGTATGGAACAAGCGCTGATAGAGGATTTAGTCAAGGAGGTTCGCATAACCCTTGATGAGAACCGTCTGGAGTATTCCTATCTTGAGGAAAACAATACGGACAACATGGATTTGAACGAAATCATCCGTGCAAAACTCCTTGACTCTATCCGTATCATACTTGAAGCCTGCCCGGTAAGTCTTCTCTCCCCTATCGCTATGTCCATTTCGGAAAAAGGCAAAATTACCGGAGACGACGGTTCCGGAACAGTGACTCTTCCCGAAGATTTCCTTAGACTGGTCAGCTTCAAACTGAAGACATGGAACAGAGCCGTCGTGAATGCCGCCGAGGAAGGAAGCAGTATTGACCTCATGCAACGCAACGCCTTCACCCGGGGAACCCCAATAAAGCCAGTATGTGTGTTCTCACATAATGAGAAGGGAGAACGCACTATGGAATATTTCACTGCAGGAAAGGACAGCGGAGGGAAATATGACCACGCCATACAACGAGCACTGTACGTGAAAATACCGTCAATTACAGAAAATGATGACGGGCAGGAATCCGTCATCATTCCTAAACTGCTGCGTTTTGCCATTATAAACTACTGCGCCGGTCTTACTGAAACGAGCCGGGGCAATACAGAATTCGGGCAGGTATTCTTCAATATAGCGACATCCTCCCTAACCAGAACAAACAATTCATAATCCCATAAAATCATGCAGTACATATACAAAGACCGGATCATACATATAGAATGGAGCATCTTCAAAGGTACAAGCCCGGTACGAGAGGACTTTTCCCGTGCTTTGGTAAAATGCTTTCTTGTGGGGCCCAATGAGAAATACCTTCTTGATGCCACAGCCGAAGGAGGAAAGCTACTCATGGACATTCCCCAAGGATTGCCGGAAGGAGCCTACTCTTTGGAAACCATATATGTGAAGAACTGGAACAGCCTGCTTCCCGTCAGGGACACAATAACCCCTTCCGACGCCCCCGTTCCACACCGTGTTCCCCGACCGGGAATAAATCCGAACGACCATAATACAATACATCCGCATGATTTCCGGGGAAACGAGCGCAGCCTGATGCGTTCACGTGTAGAATACGCCTTTGCCATCACCTCCTATCCGACTGAGGCTGACGACACGGAATCCAGTGGAGAAGTCACGTTACCCCTGAAATCATCCGTCGCCTCATATGGATATGACGGCCTCTCCGCTTATGAAATTGCCGTCCTTCGCGGAGATTTCGACGGCACAGAAAGTGAATGGCTTGAATGGACACATGAACGGATAGTGGCCGACGTGAAGGACCTTCTCCAGCAACTCAAGGACAGAGACACCCGTTTTGTCGTAAAGACCCAAAGCCAGCGGGACAACTTGCCGGATATAAAAGATGGAGATGAGGTATATGTCACTGATGACGCCATGGGATACGTCCTCAAAGAGGAAAACGGAGAAAGGATATGGATGCCAAGCGACTATGGTTCAGTCACCGCCAAATACATTCTCAGCTTTATAGCCGACATGCCCAACTTTGTGGCCGACCGGGCAATAGCGGACGAATTCGGGAAAAGAATAGTTGACGAGTATCTTACCCGTGATGCCGTCCGGAACTACATATCGGAAATATACAACGACTTGTTCGTGAAGAATCCTCCATATATAATGGACGGATACATCACTGTGGACATGTTGAGCGATGCCGTAAAGCAACTTATAGGCTTCGGTCCCATCGTGAATTTTCCCGATGACGAATTTCTGACTACAAAGGGGGGACGCATCACCCTGAAAGACAAAGACTACAATCCCAACAGCTATTCTGGTATGGGAAGAAGGATTCTCCGGAAAAACATGGTAAACGGAGTAAATGTGCTGACACAAAGGATGATGTTATGCCCCAACACCATATACGTGATTACGTATGACTATTCTTTGAGGGGGCAGACAATTACGGTGCCGGAGAACTGTGTGTTGCAGTTTGAAGGGGGAAGTATTAAAGATGGTAGTATTAATTTTGTAGGTACTAATATTATAAATGCAAGTAATAGCATTATATTTATAAATATATCTCTATCTGGTAATATTAATTCTGAGCTTAATCCTTATATGTTTGGATTTAAACCAGAACAAACAGATAATTATACAGAGATATACTTAACACACTTAGCAGCAAAGAACTTAGGAGCTTCTATTTCATATAATGGAATTAAGGAAGTTAATATTAAAATAAATGCTGGATTTAAGAGCATACCTTTAACAGGTCAAGATGATTTCTGTGGGGCAGTATTTCATATAACTAATACTCAACCTACAGGCTCCTATATATTATTTACTCTATCAGGTCAAGAGGATATTATCCCTAATTCAATTACATTAGACAATGTAATAAATGGTAATTATTCCCTTGACAATAACAAGCAATATACTCTGTTTGTGAAAGATACAGAGTTGTGGACAGCAAGAAGAGGAGCTACATCAGCAGAGGACAGATATAGAGAAGATGTTATTTGTATTAGAAATAATAAGTCTATTAATTTTCCATGTACACCTTATAATGCAAATGCATCTATAGAATGTGTTTTGATGGTAGATAAATTTTACCAAAGATACTTAAGGAATCTTACTATTATAAGAGAAGATGGGGTAGGAATGATTAAATTTATTTCTATTGAGTACTGCTCTAATATGGAGATTTCTAATGTAACCCTGAATACAGTTAAAGGTGTCAATACTCCCAAAAACGGAGATAATGCCTTTATAATGAAGCATTGTGCATTTTTTAATATAACTAATATGAATATTAATAATGTGTACTCTGTGACAGGTAGTGGGCATGGTTATGAATTAGACACAGTTTATCATATAGTATATGATAATATCACAGGTTATGATAATAACTGGGGTATATTTGGAGCTAATAATGTAAATGATGTAGCTATTTATAATAGTAATATAAATAGGTTTGATGTTCATTGTTATGGAAGAGACATTAAATTTTATAATTGTACCTTTACAGGAAACAAGTATAATCAATTCTCAGGGATGTATGGTATAATTAATTTTGAGGATTGCATTTTTAGTTCTCAATTTATTCCTTACCTTCAAGAGGGCACTTATAATGCTTATACTTTTCACGAATTAATATTTAGAAACTGTCAATTTTATAATAATAGGGTTTTATATTTATATGGATTTACAAAGGATATTAACCCAAGAAGTGAACTTACTAATAAATATCTCCCATCTATAAAAATGGAGAATATTAGATGTTATAGTTCTAATACTTTTAATATAATAATGGTAGATTTCCCTATAACTCCTGATGAAGACTTTCAGGGCATAATGGGATTATATGATGTTATTATAGATGGTTTAAGAATTGAACGTACCAGACAAAATTTTAATATTGCAAATACTTCAATTACAATATTAAATGGGGTTAATCTAAATTTTAGTAATTGCAATACTACTAATATGGGTAGCTATAAAGAGATAGAAGTTGGTACTTATCCAAGTAAAATTAATACTTCAACAATTAAACCTACCGTACCTAACAATACTATCACTTTTAATAAATGCTTTATTGGATTATATCCTGATACAACAGAAATATTTAATCATGTATATAAAGAGTGTACTTTATATAATTACAGGTACTCTAATAATCCAAATAGCATTTATAAAAAGTTTGAGGATTGCATAATTGTGCTGTCTAATTCAGATGATGGTAACAACATTAATATGATTAAGGACAGTTATTACTATAACTGTAAGTTTGTTTCTTTATCTTCAAGATACTTAAACTTTTTCATGCATGGTAAGTATGTTTTTAAGGGATGTACTAAAGAAAATAATGCAGAAAGAACAGGAGCACTTCTCTCAACTACTCAGATATGGGCTACAGGGGATGGAGTTGAAACTAAGCAATTAATTATTGACCATGAATTAGATGATTTATTAGTTATTTATGATGCTGAAAGAGGAGTTGTTCATTATAACAGTTACCCTTATCCTGTTACTGATGCTTATTATCCATTCACATATATTTCTAATAATAATGGAGAAGAAGTATTGCCTTTCATACATGGTAGAGATAAAGCTAACTATAATATTGATGGTACTCTTATGTCTAAAGTAATAATAATCTAACTAATTAAAGTATATAAGTCTAGTACTACTTTTACTTTCATATTAATGACTTTACTTATTGTTGTTTCAAAAATAAACCAATAGATGTATGGCAATACAAGATAAATTTAATAGAACTAATACTATCTACAAGATAACTAAGGATATAGACCTTGAAGGAAGTGCTCTAACAATTCCATCTGGATGTACAATAGACTTTCAAGGCGGGACAATCAAAAATGGTACCGTTACATTGAATAACACTAAAATTATACCTTCAGGATGCAACATACTAGAATACATTACCGCTACAATAGAAGGTGGTTACAAAGAAGGCCAGATGTTGTACGACAACAGCCTGAAGAAAATGAAGTTATGGAACGGTACGTCATGGGTGAATCTTGACGGTACAGCTTTATCTTAATAATTACAGAATTATGGAAGCAGAATTGAACATGGAAAACATTTCCGCATGCGCCCAGAACAGCTGCGGATTGGACAAGTACAAGGACATCGTACAGCTCTACGATAAGGACCGGCTTACCGGACGTGTAAGGAAGGTGTTTCCGATAACATACACTCAGGCTGTGTACGACGGCAAGACCGGTGCCAGCCTCGAAAGCATTCTTGCCCAATACAACAACGTTTTCCTCCAGTTTATGGGGACGGCAGAGGCGACAAGGGCTCTTCTCCCAAAGGAGATGAGACGCAAGGGAATCCAAATCAGCTACCGCAACATGGAAGACGAGGTTATTGTCGAGAAGTGCGTCAACGACAGCAGAACGGATGACACACACTGGGGCCTTTCCGCAAATTGGGCACGTATCGACGAGCTTTCACTTTCCGGCGAGATTTCCGTGAGCGCAAAGGGCACATGGATAATCAACGGCGAGGACACCGGAATAAAGGCGGTCGGACCGAAGGGAGACAACGGACTTACACCATGGCTGAAGACTATAGACAACAAGCTGTACCACTCATATGACAATAAGACCTGGGAACCTTCCTCGGACTACATTGCCGCATGGTTCAGATTCACCGGGACTTCCGGAAGCAGCCAGGCTGACAATATCGGCAAGATACAGATTAGCCGGGATGAAGGCAAGACATGGACGGACCTGAGCGGAACATTCACCAACAATCTCCGCATTTCCGGTTACAGAACCTCCGTAGATTTGATTCCAGAAGGTCAACCCCAAGGTGCAATCTGGGCAATCGGACCAACCTATGCCAGCGACGACACCGCCCACACCAACCCAATCTACCGCCTACACGTAAAAGACGAATCCGGATGGGTGGATAACGGACAATTCACAAGCATCGCTGCAGGCGTAGTCCAGGAACTAGGGGATAGCGAAACAGAGGTGATAAGCCAAAAGGCAGTATCATCTAATATTACTGAATTGAGAAATAAAACTACAGATTTATCTAAAAGGATAACAACCTTATTTAGAACATCTTTATTGGGAGAAATAAGAAATGACCCGGATAATTTGGTATTTCACACAGATGCGAAATTATTAGGTAATATATTGGTATTAAGTTATGATCCTTATATATTCCAAGATGAAAAAAGAAATGACTTTTGCTCTATAACCATTCCGGTAAAAGCCAATACTACATATACTTTATTTCAAGATGTGTTTTCAAATGGGACAAAGTGGGATGTCAGCAAATTAGGAATTGTAGCACTCGTCAATAAAGATTTAGAGGGAAGAACATATTCAAAAGATGAAGATTTTGTTGGAGTTTTACTAAGTGGTGATAGCAATTATGTGAATCCTTCCTATTGGCAATTTACACCGGAAAGTGATGGATACTTAATAATGACGGTAGATATCGCACAGACTACAGTCGGCAACAATATCTTAGGCAGATTAATGATATATGAAGGTACTGAAATAAAGCCTTTTAAATCTAATGTTAAAATTAGGGATATAGAAGAGCTAAAGACTTCTACAGTCAGGGATAATAGTTTTCATTGGTCTACGGTTACTCATGTTAATACAATTGGTATATTTGAATGTTATAACATGTATATATCCACTGGAAAATTCTTCTCCAGTGCAGGCTTTAAGATGATTTCTGGAATTGCTAAGGTTAAACCAGGAAAGACTTATGCTTTTATAGGTCTTGATATTAATGGTAATGGTACCAATGGAGGTTTTATATTGGCAAATAAAGGAATATTCAATGAAATTGGTGAAGTGATACCTAATAATTCTGCTATTGTACAAGATGTTTCCACCTCCTTTACAAGATTAGCAGGACATGAGACTGAAAATATTCACATGCTAACAATTCCTCAAAGTAGTGAGGAGGATCTATATGTTGTATTTATTCTTGAACAAGACAGCCAATATTATTGCTTCAACCATAGATTATCCAACTTTATATCAGTGCAAGAATATGCCGATTATGAACATTTAGATTTTCATTCATTACCTATAAATGCAGGCTCTTTCTTCAAACCCCTTGAATATGGTGGAAAGATAAATTGTTATAATCCTGAGAAGAACTTTGTTGACGGGTATTATGTTCAAACTGCTGCAGAAGATGGAAAACTTTTCTTGGCGAAAATAGATTCCCATATGTATGAAGCTGTAGCCATTCCTGTTATTCCCTTAGCTAAATATACAATAAAAACTGCTAATGATTTATATGAAAACAGCCATAATGTAGTGGGATTTACCGTGAGGGATATTGACAACATGAAGATGGCAGCAGATGATAGTAACAGAACCATATATACAAAGAATACACTCAGATTAAAGTGGGAAGACTGCCCTATTGGTAAGAATGGCGTAGGTAGAACTGTTACTGTCCCATATGGATATAATTATCTAATATTCAACGGCTTTTCTAAGAATAATGATAATTCTCAGAGTAAATATGATATAAAGGTTTGTGTAGGGGACCAGATAGTTGATGAAGAGTTTGATGATTCTTCCATCTATGGAACCAGAAGGGGTATATTCCCACAGAGCTCATATAGTAGTGAAAATGGTTTAAACCAGATTGATACAAAAATGAGTTGGTGTACTCTTGGCGACTCTATAACTTGGATAGATACTAATTATATTTATGGGTATCAAAGAGCGGTAATGAAGGCATTCAAGTTTAGTAATTACTACAATGAGGGGCAAAATGGGTGGAAGATGCTACAGTATGCAGATGCTTTACTTGATGGTAGTAAAGTCTTGCCAAAGGCAGACATATATACAATAGCTTATGGTATAAATGATTTTGCATATGGTAATCTTATTGGCACATTGGATGATTTCAAGAATAAGACTGGTTCAGCAACCTATGCAGGTGCCTTAAGAGTGATAATAGATAAAATCTATGAAGCCAATGAGGATGCTCTTATATTTATTATGACTCCAAGAAAGGCTTGTAAATTCAATGATTATCTTCCAGATGAATGGTATGAGATTCATAAAGGTGTTTACTTGACACAGTATGTTGATATATTAAAGGAATGTGCATCATGGTTCTCTTTACCAGTGATAGATATATTTAGTTTGTCCCAAGCCAATGAAGCTACATTGGAAAATTTATCGTATGATGTAGCCCTACATCCCAATCAAAAAGGATGTGATTTAATGGCAGCACTGATTATCAATAAATTCAGGGAATGCTTGCCTTTATATAAAGGCTGATATTACGAAAATATTCTAACCGTCCTATCCTCCCGGACTGGACGGTCAAGAGTATTAAAACATAGAATTCCTTACCTCTGTAAGGAGACTATGAAACTACTATATATTTATATGAAATCTTCTGCAAAAATAGAAATAATATGCAAACCCGCAATATGAAAGTAGAAATTAGTACATATACACAAAACCCGTCCTGGCCTCACGGATTGAACGGGTACAGACGTTGATTACGCACATTGTTGCCTCCACCGAGACGTTAGGTCGAAAGGATTCCTTACGGCTTCCTATAGCAAGCATGAATGTACAACATACGCACACAACTAATAACTGATTTTACAAAAAGGCAGCCTCGTAACCCATATTTTCATCCTCACGGACACCCGAGGCTGTCGATAGTCAATAAAAAACGCTTTGATTAGTATTAATCAACTTCGCGCAAAGTTATGCCTTTTAATTAAAAAACGCAAATAAAACGTAATGAATGACCTACTGCATGTTCTTTTATCCGTGTAAAAAGACAAAACCCGCTCAGACTGTCACAGCCGGAACGGGTGGGAACATTGCCAGACACAACGGGAAAACGATATTCAGAAAAAAACTCATACAATTACAAGCAAACATATATTACCCGTATGTGCCCGCAAGCCAATAACTAAATCAACAAAACAGCCTTGTGTACAAAATACTTATGCGGTATTGCCTCCCTCACGGAAAGTAATACTGCCAGCCGTTTTTTATGAGTAAGTATCATTTCATGCAAAGATAAGGCATTCATTCGAAATTTCAAGTGAATTTCATGTCATTGGGAATCATTTACTATATTGTCATATTTCCTCATGGCGTTCCGTCTCATTTCATTCTCCTCCTTGTTAAGGGAAAAACCCATGTACTTGCATACATGGTCGTTCCGGAGAATACAAATGCACATCCTCTTATAGGTAGGTATTTCACGGAAGTCCTCAATGTCTATGTCATCCTGGTACTCCATACGTACCGGCTTCTTGTCCGTCTTATAGTTTGTCCCTTCGCCCACCTCTATGGGAATGTTACGGTCCCTCAGCTTCTGTATGACCTCATCGCTCAGGCATCCTCCCCTTTCCCTCCAGAACCGTATGCTGGTATCAAGCTTTTTCAGATACCTATTCCGGGTAGCTTCCGGCAAAGTGGACAAGAGAAACTCCATGAAACCTTTCCACGTATACCCTTCCGGCAGCTTGACGCTTTTCCTTCCCGCCGCATGGGTGTTCCCGTAAATCCCGGAAAAGTTGACCCCGTTCACCCGGCCAATCATCCTCCCCCATGTATCGGGGTCTATGACCTTGTACAAGGCAAGGCTTTCTATCGCCTCACTGATGAACGGGCTTGCCACCCGCTGCCGGTCAAGGCTCACCCCCGCCTGATAATACAAATCGTACAAATGATTGTAATCCCATCCGAACTTGCCGTTGGCAACCCACACATCCTCTGTCTTCCAGTCATAAAGAGGATAGAGATTGTATATCCCTTCATCAATTCGGGTGCTCCATTCATAGTCATTGTACCGTTCCTTGGCGTTTTTGTAAATCGCACGCCACCGGTTGTAACTTTCCTGCGTCCGGATACCCACCAGACAGCAGGTTTTCCCCGCCCTCTTCTTGCCATGCAGCCAACGGGAAAAGCCGACCTGGAAATCATAGTCCCACATCTTCCGGTCATAGAACGGGAAATCACCCACAGTCAGCGCGTCATCAGGCATCTTCCGCACCCACACTTCCTTCTCCGCGTCATCCCATGGACGCCAGTAGTTCTGGTACATGGAAGTGCAAGTGGTTACACGGAAAGGCACACATACATGATACACGTCAATCACATCAAGGTTACTGTGCAGCGTACGTTCCACATAATCCACAGTCATGCTGTACTGTATCTCATAATCCATATGGAATACACCGATGCGGCGTTTCAATCCGTTCTTTCGGATATGGTCAATACACATGTTGAGCAGTACGCCGCTGTCCTTTCCTCCAGAAAACGAAACATATATGTTATCGAACTCCCGGAATATGACCTCCAAGCGTTCCTGCGCCAGGTCATACACGTTTTTTTGATTCATTTCTCACAGACATTTTGAAAACAGTGCGGCAAATTTAACGGAATTAACTTGAAAATCCCATATAATGCCGCACATTCGTCTGTTTTTCCGTATGGCAGTCACTTCCATGTGAAGAGAGCCGGGGAAATATGCCACACCGTACACATCCGCTCTACTTTTGCAGGGAACCCAATCATTTCCTCAACATCTCTATGCCTTCCATTTTGATTCTATACACAATGGCCTGAGTTTCTTCATCGTCTGGAAATTCTTTCAGATATTTATCATACTCCTTTACGGACTTGTTTACTTCTTTCAGTATCTGGTATTTCTTACTGTCAGGACTGTTTATCAGCTTCTCTAATTTTTCCACATATTCTGCCTTTCTCAACAAATCCTTATCTTTCTCTGACTCCTTAATGGCTTTTGTATATTCTTTCAAATCATGCTCGAATTCATTGACAAAATCCCCCACCTTGTGAAATGAACTATTGATTCTTCTTTGCTTTACCTCTTCATTTCCACTGACAAAGAAACGGCTGACCAAAGGCATACGGCTTGCAGTGGTTGACGCACTTTCATTCTTAGAGCTGTCCACAATCCAGTCCGCGAGCGACAAGATTACACTGCCGTAACCTCCGGTATATCCGCTTATCAGATTCTGCACATAGGCAGGATTCCAATCAGTGAATGCACCCGAAGCTTTGACATCATCTCCACCGCCAATACTGTTTATAGTTTTTGAAAGCTCAATAAGTAAGGGACTGGTGTTTCTATAAACCTGCTTGAACTTGGGATTGTATTTCTGTTTTTCACTGATAGGCTCTTTTGCTATGGAATTTCCCATGAAGTTAACATTCATCGCATTCTGTATGAGTGGTTGGGTAATTGTAGGCATGAAGTTAAGAAGCGACTTAGGTCCTTCATATTCCCAATTTATGCCAAGCGGAGAGACTGCATCCACAAAGTTCTTTGAGAAATCAGCAGTAGTAACATCCAATTTTCCATTAACTTTCCCACCAATCAAGTCTCCCATGGAATACCACGGAGCCAGCTCTGGCGACAAAGGTATCTTCAACCATCCCTTTCCTTTCGGGAGACGGATACAGATATTATTCGTACGTTCATAGTCAGTCAACACGTCGTAATAATCTTCCTTGTCACTGTCGTCGTCCCACCCGAACACACTATAAAGGGCCGGCAATACAATATTGTTCAAGAACGGGATTGTCACTGCGCCTAGTGCAATACTGTTAGCTATAAGGGTTGTTCCAGTTTTTACCGGATGCTCTTTCAAGTTCTTATAAAAACGATATTTAGCCTGCATATTCGCATTCCAGAACAGTATGGAAGCCCGTCCATATTGGGAAAAGCCCGCCATCAATGCTATTCCTGCAGGAACATTACCTCCTTTTGCCGTTTTTATTCCCGCTCCCTTTCTGTTGAAATTTACAGTGACTTCCTTTGCATCTGTTATAGAGCGTTTAACAGAACGGCCCATCTCCCTACTTGTCTTATAGGCTGCGAAACGGTTGACAAGTTCCGCGGACTGACCGGCAAATTCGATAGAATCAAAGACTGTATGGAAAAGGCCCTTTGCCGAAAGCTTTTGGGGCATCTTTTTAGCAAGTCCATTCAAATCATCTGCCAGTTTTTTTGCATATTCTTTCTGGGTATCAACAAATGTATATCCAGTAGCCCCTCCGTGCTCCATAAACTCTTTGAATAATTGATCCGTATCGTTCTTCACATCCAAAGTCCCATTTTGATACTTTTTTAGCCGCACCATCATCTGGGGATATTCTAAGAAGCCAGCTTTCTGGTTCTTGGTAAACTTCCACCAATATCCAGGACTTTCACGGATGAACATCTGGTTATTGCTATATATTGTATCCTTTGAAAGGTTGGCAACGGCAAATGCAATATTGTTTGAAGTGAAAGCTCCTGCCATAAAGCGTTGGACTTTATTGCCTATTTCAGACAGAGCGCCTTCGTTTATTTCCGGATTCAGAAGTCCATTCATGGCTTGCGCCAGTCTTGGATTTCCAGTTATGGTAATCACATATTTGTCTCCTCCCACAAACAAAGGAATCTGGTGCTCGTTTCTTTCCTTATAAAGGGTCTTATATGCAGTGCTTCCCTTTTTGTTGATTGTTTCTGCCTTTCCGTCTTTCTTCAAGCTTTCCATAGCTTCTTCAAAACGGTTCAATATCCCAGCCACCTCTTCAGGAGACGCCCCTTCCGGTATGTATGGAACGGCTTCAACCCATTCAACATTTTCTCCCGTTTTATTCTCCGGAATCACGATAAGTCCGGAATAATCCTTCAACGCATCATACGTTACCCTCCATGACCTATCTATTACAGCAAGACCATCTGTGCCATGGTTCAAAATAAGATTGAACAAATCCTGCTTTGCAATATTCTTGTTTCCACTCGAAATGGAAGAATAAGCGATATTAAGTATACTTCCAAATGGATTTCCTGCTTCCGAGGAACGTCCTCCGGCTGACTTTACCGGATTTCCGGCCTTATAGTATTCATTTTCTATATAATTGTATACATCACCGGCTATCTCGTCTTTAAAACCTCGGAGAGGAATATAATTCTCGAACCTTCCCAATTGTCTTTCCACATACTCCTTACTGACAAGCCCACTCTGATATTGCTTGTTCAGGGCATATCCAGTTGCATTCGATATAGTTTTCCACAACTCATCAATATCTTTCTTTTCATGGGTTTCCTCATACTGTTTCACAAAATTTTCCGATGCTTCTTTCCATCCTTCAGGATACGCTTCCTTATCCTTGAAAATGGAAGAAAGACCGCTGTAGTCCTTTTTAAGGTCAGCTCCAATTAAAGCGGCGGCTTCATCCAATTGAAACTGCTTTTCCTTCCAAGAGATTTCTTGTTTATTTATTCGTTCTTTCTCCAAATTCCACATATCAAGCAAAGAGTTCATCTTTTCTTTATCTTCCGATGCAAAATTCTCAACGGCCATTTGCCGATTACGTTCAATGCCATGTTTCGCTTCCACATACATCACAAGTTCCCGAAGAGGACCTTGGTCCCAATTCCATTTCTTTAAGCCTTTCTTTTTGCCAGTCAGCTTCAATATTGCCCGGTTCATTGGCTTTACGAAAAATGAATCAAAACGGTCCATCTCATCCTTGTTTTTTGAAGAAAGTGCAAGCATACTCTGATATGCATCTTCATAGGACTTTATTTCCTTACCCGAAGTCTTTGATATCAAATCCTGGAATTTTTCTACAGCGGTCAGATAGTCGACTGCGGTTTCCCTCAACAAGAACTTGGTACTATTCGCCAATTTATCCCAGGCTTGCACAGTAGGTGAAGTAAGCGGTACATCTCCATCTTCCTTATCCACCTCCCTAAGCCTCAAAGCCTCCTGATTTTCTAGGAATTCTCTGTAAGCTTTATCCACACGGTCCGCGTAGTCCAAAACGCTTTCTCCCTCTTTTCGTGCCGGAGATGAAAAACGGGAAAGGGAGGGATTCGTAAAGTCAGACTCACCTCCATGATATGTCCTTTTAGAATGCTCCCCTATGCCCAGCTTGTCCCGCATGACTGTTTCGCGGGCCACGTCTATGGGATTGCTGGAGTTGCGGAGTTTCCTTTGGCTCTCCCAAAGAAGATACCTCACATCGTTTTCTGAGAGCTTCACGTCTATGCCGAACTTACGGAGTAAATCTCGAATCGTAGCCACCACTTTATTCCACCATGAAGGGCTTTCATTTTTTTCCGCTTGTTCAGCCAAATATTCGTCCATGGCGATGGAAACATCCCCGCCGTAACTTCTTACAGCAATATCGGCTATCTCATTCCTTACCTCAATAGGAAGTTGTCTGTAAAGTTCCATCATGGCATTATCGAATGCCATTCTGCGTTCTTCCGCTCCTTTCACCTCTTTGGAAACGAGCATCTCGCGCAACCCCTTATGACCGACCACCTCATGAAGCACACTTTTCACCGCATCGTTCACATCCGTTGCGTTGGGTAGATAAACCACCACTTCACCGGTGTTCGGGTCAAACCACGCTTTTACCGAACGTCCTTGCTCGATGGCACGTTTGGCAGCTCCATTCGTCACGTCATCATAAGTACGGGCAATCTTTACCGGAGTATGCAGAGAAGAAGAAAAATCTTCAATGACCCGGGTGATTTTTCCTTGAATAACTGTTGGATTCTCAAAATTTTCCACTACCTTTCTGGCATCAGAAAGCTCTTCTTTATATGTGGCATCCGCAATGGGAGCGGAAGCGCTTATATAAGGAAGAGCTTTTTCTAAGAAAATCTGGTCTTCGCGTGCCACGTCTTCCGTCTCTTCCGCAAGCGTTGCACGACGTTGTTCCGGAGTCATGTCTATACGGCTTTCCACATTGCGGGATTCCACTTCACCGGAAAGGGATTTATACTTATAGTAAGGAGTGTCTTCTTTCAAATCAAAAAGTTCCATCTCTACTTCCTGAAGACTCTCATCCAAGCCCTCTTCCCCTTCTTCAATCCTGCGCTCCATTTCATCGCGTAACTCCTCCAGTTCCTTAATCCTGCCTTTATCCATAAACAGCTCCGGACTACCACCACCAGAGAACCCTTCTATATCTTGAATCGCATGCTGTATCTCATGGTTCAATATTTTATTAAGATACTTCAATTCAGACGCATGAATAGTAATTGTTTTCATCTTCGCGTTATAAGACCCGTTGGATGGCATATCCTCAACCATAGTATCTGTTTCGAGGCGTACATTAGACAATTCGGGATAAGCCTTAAACAAATTATCATCATCAACTGTATCAATAAGTTTTCCGGATGTCCAAAGCATATCCTCTACATTTCGCTTAAAATCCCGTCCTTCAATAGATATGGTATCTTTCAACTTGGAATCCCCCATCTCATACCTCCACTTCCCGTCCGCTCCACGCTCCCATCCGGTAGCCATTTTAATTTTCCGGGCATTTTCTTTGTCATTCGTTTGGAGAATGGAAAGCAACTTCGTATCTTTGGCATCAGAAAGAATTTCGGTAGTAGGCTTAGTGCCGGGCGTTGCGCCAAAACCGACATTTTCGGCACTCTGATTTTCAACTACGGAGTTTGATAGTCCGTTAAGGTTGTCAATCAGAGTGCCTTTTTCTATATGGGTCAGTTTATGGTCATAATAACGGTTCCCATCCTTGTCAACGGCTACTGTAGCCCTTACAGTGTAGTCAACGCCACCAATCTTTAACCCACAAACATAATATTGGTATTCACTGACATTTGGATTTTTCTCCACGTCTGTATTTCTTTCAGAAGCAATATAGATACTCTGTTCTATGATTTGAGGAATAGCCGCAACGGATTGAAGATGTTCTTTGTCCTTATAATCATGTTGCAACACTTCGTTTACTCCGCCATTCCTTCTTCCACGTTGCAATTGAATTACATTTCCTGTATCAGCATTGGTGTATTTTCCCTGTAAGGATTTTCCAATAGCAAGTGCATTCTTCTTATATTGTTTCAAGTCTTCACTTGGAGTAATCTCCTTTCCCGTAATCTCCACCAGTTTGCTTTCACGCAGCTTTGCAATACGTTCTTTCTTCGCGTTGAATTCCTTTTCCATATCACGGGCAACGGAGAGGTTATCGAGACGCGTGGTAGCTTCTTCTGCCCTATCAAGGTTCTCTGCACCTTGTTCGCCGATGAAACGAAAACGAGGATCTGCCTTTCTTGCATTAAACCGCTTGGAAGGAGGGATGACATCACCTTTGTTGTCACGAGTAATCAGGTCATTCAACTTGCGGTTGTTCTTTGTGTCCTTGTAGCGGTAATCGCTCCGGTCGTCATATCCCCATTCGTTGATGTCATTCCCGTCCCAATAAAGATTCTCGGCGGGAACTTCCTCCTTCATGATCCTATAATTACCATTCAAGGCATGTTCGCCATGAACTTTTACATAAGATTCGGACAAGGAAACCCAGTCGCCATTTCTTACCTTTCCCTCTTTCAAAGATTTTGGAACGGCACGATAAATGGTAACAGTCGGTTTGTCCCCCTTGTCGATGGCATCCAAAGCGGAATTGATGGCAGCCGCACTTTCATCCTTGTACTTGTCCCTATTCATACGAAACTGTTCATTCAAGGATTCACGTATTTGGTCCTTGTTTGCCGCAACGTCAACCATGCTCTTGTCGATGCCTTCCTCGTCATAAGAAGGGGCACGGTGTGCCATCCTAAACTCATCGGCTGAAACATACCCTTTCCTGCGTGCAGCCTCGTTCACAATGTCACGCATGCGGGATTCGTCATTCGCTTCCAACGCCTTGAAATAAGCCGCATCCATTTCTTCATCCGACATCAGTTCAAATTCTTCCAGACGCTTCCTTTCCGCTTCGGCTTCCTCTTCTGCACGTTTACGGGCAGCTTCCATAACATTGCGGTTCTCCATTTCACGTTGTATGTATTCTTCTCGCAAGGCATCTATGTCGCCAAAATTCTCATAGAGTTCCTTCTTAATTGGAGAAAACACTTTCACGAATTGGCCTAATGACAAATCCGAGTTCAAAAGGCGTATGCTCCTGCTTATTGATTTGAATGCGTAGCTTGCGCCGCCCAAATTCTTCACTTTCATGGATTGCGAATATTTTCTCACATCACTCTCACTAATATTATGCTTTGTGGCAAAAGAAGCTATTTTGTCACTTTCTACTTCACGGAAACGGACATTTGAAGTACCAGCATTTACACTTTTATACTCCACAAACGGTTTCGTCTTTCGGTGCGAAGAATCAATCCATTTCTTGAACTCATCTTTGGAAACTTCAGTAACGGCACCAATTCCCATCCAACCAGGAGAATAGTTTGCAAGATAAGCATCAGTAGCTTCTTGTATAGAACCGAATCCATACATCACCTTATGCTCGTCAAACTTTCCGGTAGTAGTGTCCAGCTGGTCTACAACATACACATTTCCTTCAGCTGGATTATCCGAGAGGAATACATCTATATGGTCGCCATCCACGCCTTCTGTACCACGGATATATCCATAGTCATTATTCATGGTGACGCTCCATTTGTCCCCATTGGCATCTGTGCCGGAACGTTCGCTACCCTTCGGATTTTCTATAGTAATGTCGTAGCCGTCAATCTTTACATGACCTTTCTTATAATTGCCAGCTTCCTTCTGGGCATCCGTAGGATTGGGGGCAACCTCCTTTCGGGCTTCCTCTATTCTTGCCTCAATGTTTTCTTCCGGTGCAGGTACGCCCTCGTTATCAGCGTTGACATCAGCCTCTGCGGGGGTATCTGCTTCAACTCCTCCAGTGTCACCAAGTTGTTCGTCAGGCAGTACTCCTTCGCCGCTTTCGCCTCCTTCACTATCTGGTCCGCGGTCATTTCCTTCAGTTTCTTCTTTAACTCTTCCATTGTTCCAATTATTAAGTTCTTCTGCAAAGGTATTATAGAATTTCCCAATTTCTTCTTCGGGAATAGCCTTTTCTCGTATTATATCATCGATAACCTCATTGAAGGTTACGTAATCAGAATAACTCATGCCGAAATTCTCTTGTGCCCATGCTTCACGCTGCATTTCATCGTGTTCTTCCTCCGCACTTCGTTCACGTTCGGCCATCGCCTCACGATTCTTACGTATGAATTCGGTAAGGTCCCCACGTGTCCGTGCTGATGAAAGCACATCAAGAATGGCGTTACGACCGGCATTCGCATCATTCTGGTCAAAGAAGTTAGTGCCTTCCTCCAAATCGTCCTGCATGAGCAATTCTCCGGCTTGTTCAATGGTAAGGCCTCCATTATCGCGGTTCTTGAATAAACCGAACATCTTACTTGCTTCCTTGTCACTGAATCCAAGTTCACGTTTATAGTCATCATACAATAAAGGCAATCTGCCGTTGGCAAGACTTCTTGCTGCCAGTTCATGCCCGTCAAGAGGTTCTCCCATCTCACGTATTTCCTCAGCGGTTTTGTCACCAGGTTGTACGCGTGACGCTGCAATGCTTTCATCAATAAGATTCCAATAGTCCACCTGAGATTGAGCGTCAGCAACCTTTTCCTGCCAGGCCTGCTTGTCTGCCTTATACTTTGCAATGTTTGTACCCATCTTGGGAGGCTTGTTCTGCAATCCGGAAAGGAGTTTTGCCGATGCATCCTTGTTCGCTTTAACAAAGGAATCCACTTCTTCCGGTTCAAGCTCTTCCTTATTTAAAGCTTCAACAGTAACATTAACCGGAACCTTGTGATACAGCAGGTTACCTTTTTCATCAGAAGGTATAGCATAGGCTTCTTCCGTAGGATTTTCTGACACTTTGCTTTCTCCATCTTCTGGACGAGTTTCATTATCAGCTCCTTTTTCTGACATATTGTTGCTTTCCGGAATATAGTCCTGCAAGGAGGAAAACTCCGCAGCCTGCATTGAGCCACTGTCTACAACATTTCCGTTACGGTCTGTCACGCCATATGCGACCTCATTGCCGTCTGTTCCCGTCTGGACAGCCATACGCCCGTCTGAAAGCAGTTTGTTTCCAGAGACTGCTCCTTCCGTACGCTGTTCCTCAGCATCAATCTGGCTTTGCCTTATCCTATAATACTCGTCATCCGTCATCGGTATTGTCCGAATGGGCGTTCCGCTTTCATTCAGGACATTGGCCAGCCAACTGCCATCAGGCTCCTGCCGAACTATCTGATACGTATTAGTCCCGTCACTGAACATCTCATTTATGAATGGAGGCTTAATATCCGGACTGTACTTGCTCTCATTTTCAGCTTGTTCCTTTGCCTGGGCCCTTCTCATGTCCGCTACAGAAGACATCACCTCCTGAGTAGGCATGGAACGGACAGAACTTTCGTCCAGCTCTCCAGGCTTCAGGGTGATTCTGTTTTCTGGAACATTCTCCATACCTTCTGCAACCCATACCGGCCTTCCTCCTATATTGCCCACTATATACCCTGGAACAAACACCTCTTCACCGACATCATTCACGACAATTCTGTTTGCTTCCGTATAAGTCCCCGTGCTTGGATCGGAAAGGGATGATATTTCCTCCGTCTCCTTCTCGATACTATCCTCCGTCTCAGCCTCCTGGATATCATCGATGGCATTTCCTTTGGCTATCTCAAAAGCATGCTCTATCTGCTCACGTTTTTGTTCCGGTGTCATGCTTTCATCGGCTATCGTAGCTTTAATGAACTCCCGTATTTCAGCATTTCCGTTCTCTTTGGACTTACGCAGCAGTTCTTTCAATCCGGCCTTCTGTTCTTCATTCATCCTTCCAAAAGCCCTATTCAGTTTCCGGCGGTTTGAATATCTTTCAGAAGCCATGCTGCCAAGCCCCAACATTCCGAACATGACGGAAGTGGGGGCCAGGGAAAGAAAAGTCTGTATATTGTTGTCAAGATCCGTGGCCTCTTCCCAGCTCATTTCTCCCAATGGAATATTGGCAAAGTTATTGTAGACTTCTTCCAGATATTCTTCCGGAAGTCCGTGGAATTGTGTACGCTGGACTATTTCACGCATCGTCGGGTTATTTTTCAATTCTCTATACAGTTGTCCCGGCTTCGAAGATGAGATACGGTTAAAGAATTCTTGAACCCCTCCAGGAAGAGATTTATTTATCCCACCGAACAAACTTTTTCCCATACCCTTGAAAGCGTTGAATACCATTTCTGACTGGTTTTCTAACAAAGTGGAAGCGGCCGATTTTCCCACTGCTTCCCCTATTCCGACATTTCCATCTCTTTTAACAGCAAGTTCCCCATTTTCATCGACGTCATATGTGTAATTGTCGTTCATTCGCTCAACCGCACCGCTCATTACACGGGGAAGGCTTGTAGTCACAGTCATACCGGCCGCTGCTGCGGTATCCCCAACAAACCTTCCTGCAAATTTCCCAGCATCACTCGTTATGCCGCGTCCCAAAGCGTTCAGTGCACCTTTCTTCGCTGTCTGGGCAGAAGACCGGCCAAATCTTTTCAGCCCATATTCCAATAAATTTCTAGCAATAGTGTTTCCTGAACGGGAAATTGGATTCACTGCAAACTCAAGCATAAAAGGAATACTGTACGCACTTGTTTTCCCTACATTATATCCAGTACTGATATCAGAAGATGTAAAAGCGTTTACAGCAAGATTTATAACGGAAGCGTCAAGCAATCTCTGCTCGTCAGGAGAAAGTTCCTCACCTTTTTCCGTCTTATCAAGGACTGTGGATAAAGAGAGGCTGTTGTTGAGGTCTGAAAAGCCGGCAGTCCATGTATCCACATCAAATACCATGTCACGAAAACCTCTTCCAAAATTGCGTATAGCGCTGTCTTTATTTGCTTTGGCTTCATTCAGAAGATTCTCCGACTCATCAATAAGATTTGATGCAGCTTGAAGATTTCTATAACGGGGATCAGCTTCAACTGTCCTCTGATTCCTGCCCCCGGTCTGTGCCTGCCCGAATCCCTGAAGAAAAGACAATAACGGATGCTCTTTACGGTATTGTTCTTCATCTGCCCTAATCTCGTTATACACATTACGCAAATCCGCATTTACAGATTCTTTTTGAGAGGACAGACTTTGAGAAATCAGCTCATTCTCTTCAACCTTTTTTTTGTCTATGGCTTTTTGATAAACTTCGGACTGTTGTTGGGGAGACATGGCGATATAATCATTATAAGGGACATCAAACACACGCACATCCGTTCCTTTTCCAGTAACATACGGAGAGGACGGAGGTGATATTCTTCCGGTATTATTCAATGTAGGATCACTTCCTTTTCCTGCTTCCGGGTTATAGTTGTTACCAGATTCAGCAGCAACCTGGCGGGCTACCGAACCTTCAGAATTAGTATTACTTCCAAAACCGATATTAATCTCAAACTCTTCAAATGGCTCCATCTCATAACCGTCCTTTACGAGTGCATCATAAGCGGACCTGCGCTTGTGTGGGTCAGTAAGGTTGTTACGAAAATCTTCTTCGCTTTCCATATCGTATCCGTCAGACACGAACGTATTATACAGATTGCTTATCTTATCATTAGGCATGGTAATAGCTTTTTATATGAAGTTCAACTTTTATATTTATGCTGTGGGACTTTGTTTCTTGCCACTTTTTTTTGTAGGGCTTGGCCTTCCTTTTACAGCTTCCAGAGCTTTGTTACGCGTATTCCGCTGGCGTTTGTCACTTGTAACCATTCCATATTTATTGGCCAGTTCATATAGATGTTTTAACGCAACATCATCATTGTTCAGATGTTGGGATACATACATCTCTGCCTTGTTATAGCTGTCCACATCTCCATTCATCATATTAAAAATAAGATTATCTATTTTTTCCTTTTCCTGATCCGGAGCGCCGTTCTTCATTACATCAAGTACAGATAATGTTGCAGCACGCTTATTCTTAGGGTTATCGAAAGACACATCTCCATATTTGGTTACATAGGCAATCTCCCTTTTGTCTTTTGTCCCGGCTCCTCCCCCATCATTTTTTAAGGCGACCCTATTTCGTTGTTTGAAAGCCTCCAACTCCCGGCTATCTTTGGCCTTGGAGGCCTGCAACTCAAGTGCGTTCTTCTGTTGGAGTCCAATCAGCCCGCGTTTATATGCATCGTCTATTTCTTTCATCTGAAGCTTACGCAAATGCTCCATGTTTTTCTCCGCGTTGTCAGCTTCCGTCTTTCTTCTGGCATCCTCAACACTCCTCGCATAGGAAAGGTCCCCCAGCCTTGCATTCATAAGAATGGCATCAGTCTTTTCCTTCAACGCGTCACGCTTCTCTTTAATACGCCTCATACGTTCGTTCTCATACATCATTCCGGAATTGAGGTCAACCGGAATTCCCCCACGGTGAGCATAATAAAGATTGGCCGCATTTCCTATTACATTACCAAGATTGGCAAACACCTGGCCAAGCTGTTCCCTACGCTCACGCTTTGACTTCTCTTGCGGAGTCTCATCACTCGCAAACATGTTCTGCAGAATGGCATAAGAGCTTTCCGGATGTTCTTCCATCTGTTTGGTCCAATACTCCTTGTCAGAGGCATTCATCTGTTTCCGGACATCTTTGAATTCCTCCTCACCCATTGTACGCAAAGCGTCTTCCCGATACTCCCTGCCACTGGTCACGGTTGGAGCTATGCCGGAACTTTCATATGTGATTCTTCCGGCATCATCCGCTGAATTCCCGGCAATGGCTGCCGGAGAAGCGGAGGGGGCTCCTCCCCGTTCGTCTTCACGTGGATTCATTATAGCCGGAGTAGCCACTACCGGAGAATTACCGGAATCGTATTGGGATATATTACCTCTTGGATTGTCCTCCACATCAGGGGTAGAATTGCCTCCCGATGCTTTCCCCGGCACAAGAGAGGGGAGCTGCTGGGATTGTGCCGCCAGATTGCCTGACGTCACTGAAGGCTGAACCTTGCGTTTATTGTATTCGTTAATTTCATTGATTATTGCCATGGTCCTATCGGGTTTTATACAATACCTATTGAGGCGCCTTTAAGAATATCGTCACTCACTACACCGCCAAGGCTTTGCGCCGCCTGCGCCAGCCCTCCGGCGGCTTGTGCCGTTGCCTGCGCTTTTTGATTGTTCACTCCCATACGGGCCTGGTCAATGGCATTCTGCTGGTTTTCATAATTTGCCCTTACCTGCTCCCTATATTGGTCCGCGCGTTCTGCAATACTTCCCGTAATATCCGCAAGTGTCTGATTGGCCGCCTGCTTCTGTAACGCGACACTTTCATCCGTGGCGCCTGCCACCGCAGCGGCCCCTTGAGCGTTCCGATACCGTTCGTCAAGAATCTTTCGTGCTTGGTTTACGGCAGACTGCGCATCCGACCTTTGCAGGAAATCCGCGTTATATTCTTTGTCATACCAGTTCTGTGAACGTTCCTGGGCCTTGTTCAGTATACGTTCATTACGTTTGGCCGCTTTTCTTGTAGCGTTGCCGCTCACGATTCCGGATACAGCAGAGCCTATTCCTCCTATTATTCCACCTAACAGTCCCATTTTGTATATTTTTTAGGTTTTATCATTATGCCACAAAAATACCGGTATACCTTTGTACATGAACGATAAAAGCTTAATCTCAAAAACGGATAGAGAAAATGGCAGACGGAAAACCCGGAAAGAAGAAAGGATCACCCAAAACTGGAGGAAGAAAGAAAGGAACACCGAATGTAATAAGCAGAGATTTACGTTCGCGCATATCCATATTCCTGGACAGTAAATGGGACGACGCATGCAAGGCATGGGAAGAAATTCAGGAGCCAAAGGACAAACTTAAACTCTATATAGACCTTGCCAACTTCAGCGTGCCCAAATTGCAGGCCGTATCACTTGATGCCACATTGAAAAAGGAGGAAAGTTCCATAGAAGAGGACCTTTTGAAACTTTCTGAAGAAGAATGAAACATTTCCACTTAATTCTACCTTGAATCTACTTTAGAATTTTGCGCAGGTTTATTAACTTTGTACGCAAATAACAGAAATGTATGACACAAGAGAACAAGTATTCCTATGACGAGGCATCCGTCCAAGCGATAGTGGAATGGGCGCGGACAGTCCAATTGCCCAAAGAGGCAGCTCTGAGCGAATCAGAGCACATCACCGACACTTCGCTGTATGTCCACGCCAACATATGCGACATTAACCAGCACTATCCGGACCCATTTTATAATCCGGCGATTGATAGGCTGTATAGACTGAAGGATTTTGTAGAAAAACAAATGTAAACAAGGTATGCACATGAGAGACTTTATAGAAATCATTCCCGTCGGGACAGATACATGCACAATGATTAGTGTAAAACATATCATAAGAGTGCAGGACAATAACGAGACTTCACTGATTACTCTCAACAACGGAGACAAGATAGAGGCCCGGCTTCCGTACAGTGTCCTCCGGTCAATTCTCATGAGAATAGAAGATGATTAGTAGCAATCTGCCCTCGTATCCTCAAACCGTACCGGCAATTTTACAGTCATTCAGATAATCTATCACTTTCCTATTCGCATTGTCAATAATAGACCAATCCTTTTTCACATATTGGTCAGTAGTATTGTATCCGGACTTATGGTTAAGACACATAGCGACGTCATCCATGGATACGCCACAGTTATTCCTTGCAATAGTGGCCCATGAATGGCGCGCGGCATAGAAAGTGAGGCCTTCTATTTTGAGCTTTTCACCTATTACCTTTAGATGTTCATTCACAGCCCTATTGAATTGCCGGTGTGACACATTCCTTTTATAAAAGGAAAAAAGCCTTTCTGAATCTTTATATCTTTCTATGTATGGAATCAATTCCGGTTCTATCCTAATGGAAATAAAAGCATTGTCGGCCCTTCTGTCTTTTGTCTTACGCCGTTCATAATCCACCCGTCCGTCGTTTTCCATAACATAATACAAATCAGCGGAGTTAATTCCGCACAGCAGGAAGGATATCATAAAAGCGTCCCTTGCGATTTGTACTCCCTTTAACCTGGTTTCAAAGTTCATAATAGAAAGTATCTGCTCCCTCGTCAATGCCTTTTTTCGGCTTATCGGTTTCTTCGGGTATTTATATTTAGAAAATGGGTTATTGGGTATCTTGATAATGCCGGCGTCCTCATCATTATAGCGCAATTTTGCGGCAGAAAACACATTATGGATTACGGATATGTAATCAATGACAGATACAACAGAAAAGCCCTCTTTCATAAGATAAGCCTCATATTTAGAAAGGAGCACAGAAGTTATGTCTGTAAACAGCTCTACCGAATTTCCTGCGAATGATTTAAACTTGTTTAGCCGCGTCTGATGTGAAACTCCAGTCGAATATCTGCCCGATTGAATCATTTCATCAAAATAGGAATAAGCGAATTGGAAGAAAAGTATATCCTTTGAGTTGTTGCCGGACAAGACATCCTCCATATGCTTGCACAATCGTTTTGCCGTGAAATTGTCTATAAGGTGGCCAAGCCTTACAATTTCGCTCTTTATTTGTAAAACATCAAGCATCACCGCATCATATACTGGATTGTTGTTTGTTTTCAGTTCAAACTTGCCACTCTTCTGGCTTATGAGTTCCTTGCCGACATAATGCTGCGTAGAGATATAGGCAGATTGCCTTTCGTGCGTGATGCGTATCTTCACATTCCACGTCTTGTCTTCCCGCTGTTGGTGCTTGAGTACTACAATTTTTAGTGTTGCCATGGCATTGTCTTTTCGTAAAACATTCGTAAAACATTTGCCAGCAAATATACTAATTATGTACGGAATATGAGGATTTTTAAAGATATTTTTTCTAGTAGTTAATGTTTAATGTCTTGTAAATCAGAGTGGTATGTTTTTGTAGTATTAAAATCCATTTTGCATATTTCATGCGGCACGGTTTTGGTTAATACTATCCGGGACTGTCCTTCAACAGTGATTTCTTCCCGGAACATCGTCTTGTCAAAGCCTTGAATAGTGATAAAGACACTGATAATCAAAGCTTTTAATTGTGAAATCGGGTGCAAAGGTAAGTAATTCCTAAACAAACTTCCAAATAAACAAGCATTTTTCTCACTTTTTAGAGGCATATTTTTATGTTATTTAGCATAAATAGCGGGAATTTTCCTTACTTTTGTAGCCTATTATTCTATCAAAAAGATGACTTATGCAACCATTGAACACTGAACTCATCCTGATACGTATTACGGGTGAAGACCGTCCGGGACTGACAGCTTCCGTGACGGAAATTCTGGCGAAATATGATGCTACCATTCTGGATATTGGCCAGGCAGATATTCACAATACTCTTTCGTTGGGCATTTTGTGCAAGACGGAAGAACAACACTCGGGGTTCATTATGAAGGAACTGCTTTTCAAGGCTTCCTCCCTGGGAGTGACTGTCCGTTTCTACCCCATTACTACCAAAGAGTACGAGGATTGGGTGAATATGCAGGGAAAGAACCGCTATATTCTTACTTTATTGGGGCGTAAGTTGTCTGCCCGTCAAATATCTGCCGTTACCCGTATTCTTGCAGAGCAAGGCATGAATATCGATGCCATCAAGCGCCTTACAGGACGTATCCCGCTGGACGAATGCGAATCGCGTACACGCGCCTGCATCGAATTTTCCGTTCGTGGCACTCCGAAAGACCGTATTGCCATGCAAGAACAGTTAATGAAACTGGCAACCGAACTGGAAATGGATTTCTCTTTCCAGTTGGACAATATGTACCGCCGGATGCGCCGCCTCATTTGCTTCGATATGGACTCTACGCTGATTGAAACGGAAGTGATTGATGAATTGGCCATACGTGCAGGTGTGGGCGACCAGGTGAAGGCCATTACCGAACGTGCCATGCGTGGTGAGATAGATTTCATTGAGAGCTTTCGCGAACGAGTGGCTTTGCTGAAAGGATTGGATGAGTCCGTGATGCAGGAGATTGCAGAGAATCTTCCCATTACGGAAGGTGTGGATCGCCTGATGTATGTTTTGAAGAAATACGGTTACAAGATAGCTATTCTTTCGGGAGGGTTTACCTACTTCGGGCAGTACCTCCAGAAGAAGTACGGTATAGACTATGTGTATGCCAACGAGCTGGAAATAGAGGATGGCAAACTGACCGGCCGCTATCTCGGTGATGTAGTCGACGGTAAGCGTAAGGCGGAGTTGCTGCGTTTGATAGCTCAGGTGGAGAAAGTGGATATTGCGCAGACTATTGCTGTGGGCGACGGTGCCAACGACCTGCCCATGCTGGGAATTGCCGGCCTTGGAATCGCTTTCCATGCAAAGCCCAAAGTAGTTGCCAATGCCAAGCAATCCATCAACACCATCGGCTTAGATGGCGTACTTTACTTTCTGGGATTTAAGGATTCATACATTGATATTCCCCGTTGAAGGCAGATGCTTGAAACAAATTTGCAAGCCCTTGAGATAATTATTGTCCCAAGGGCTTATTTTTTTACTGTAAGAGTCTATTTTATAAGTCTTTTTCCTATCTTTGTACGCAAATTTAAAAGAGATACATGAAGTTTTCAGAACTACATTTAAATGGCGATGTGCTGGAGGCACTGGATGCCATGCGCTTTGAAGAGTGCACCCCCATACAAGAAAAATCAATTCCCGTCATACTCGAAGGTCGAGATTTAATAGCAGTGGCACAAACCGGAACGGGAAAAACAGCCGCATATTTGTTGCCTATATTGAACAAGCTTTCAGAGGGCGGACACCCTGCCGATGCCATCAATTGCATTGTCATGGCTCCTACCCGCGAGTTGGCGCAACAGATAGACCAACAGATGGAAGGTTTCTCTTATTTCATGCCGGTTTCCAGCGTGGCTGTGTATGGCGGTAATGACGGAATACTGTTCGAGCAGCAGAAAAGAGGGTTGACACTGGGTGCTGATGTCGTTATTGCTACCCCGGGGCGTTTGATAGCCCATCTTAGCCTTGGTTATGTAGATCTTTCCCGTGTCTCTTATTTTATTTTGGATGAAGCAGACCGGATGCTGGATATGGGATTCTATGATGACATTATGCAGATTGTCAAGTTTCTCCCTAAAGAGCGGCAGACCATTATGTTCTCTGCTACCATGCCTGCCAAGATACAACAGTTGGCTGGCAACATTCTGAACAATCCCGCCGAAGTGAAGTTGGCGGTTTCCAAACCAGCGGAAAAGATTGTGCAGGCAGCCTATGTCTGCTACGAGAATCAGAAGCTGGGCATCATCCGTAGCCTCTTTGCAGAGGAGACGCCGGAACGCGTCATCATCTTTGCTTCTTCCAAACTGAAAGTGAAGGAAGTGACCAAAGCCTTGAAGCAGATGAAACTGAACGTTGGTGAAATGCACTCCGATTTAGAGCAGGCACAGCGCGAAGAAGTGATGTACGAATTCAAGGCAGGACGTATCAATATCCTGGTAGCTACAGATATCGTTGCGAGAGGTATTGATATCGATGACATCCGTCTGGTGATAAACTATGACGTTCCCCACGACAGTGAAGATTATGTGCACCGCATCGGACGTACGGCGCGTGCCAATAATGACGGCGTAGCCATCACTTTCGTTTCCGAAAAGGAGCAGGGGAACTTTAAGAATATCGAAAAATTCCTGGATAGGGACATCTATAAGATACCGGTTCCCGAGGAGCTGGGCGAAGCCCCCGAATACAAGCCGAGAGCATTTGACGGAGGAAGACGGGGCGGCCGTGGAAACGGACGTAAGCCAGGAGGAAACAAGAACGGCCGTAACAACAGTAAAGGTGGAAAGCCCAGAGCCAAACGTCCACAGAATGGCGGCGAGAAGAAATAAACATTGTGGTGAAGAAAAGAAATAGAAAAAGCGGATTTATTCCGCTTTTTCTATGTTCATTGTATTGTCAAAACCAATAATCATATTTACCAAATTGTATACGGAACTTTCGGGTATGCCGAGGGTTGCCTGATAATGGTACCCCTTACTATCCACACCCATGAAATTCATATCGGCAAGAATGGCCTGGTCCAGCATTTCGGCAGGGAATATATCCGCAAACATCTTTTTAGTGATGTCCTGGCCATAAAGCATCTTCTTCCCTTCGTATACACAGATGTGGATTACATTATCATAATACACATTGTCCACACTGATTCCATTTTCAGAATAGGAAGTCTTGAAAACCTTCATCTTTGAGGGGTTGATATATACATATCCCCTATATCTTGTATTCTTGTATGTTACGATACTGTCTTTCTTTATCACTTCCGGAGTAGTAGAAATGACCTCCACTTCTCGACTGGTGAAAACCAAAGAATCTTCTGCATTCTCTGATTTATGCAGTTTAATTACTTCGTCGGCCAGCGAGTGGAACCAGAAGCTGTATTCCGTTTGACGGTCTATCTTATAGGCCACCGGTTCATTGCTGTATATGTAGATTGTATCGTGAACAACCTTGAAAGGTACGGGAGCGCTTTGCGGGTTGGCATAATATACCGTATCCCCTTCGATGCGCATCAACGGCATTTCTGTTTCATCGTTCACCCAGATGCCTTGTAACAGTTGTTTTGCAATGAGGTCTTCCTTTACGGAAACCTCTCCTGTTTGTCTGTTGCTGCATGAGGCCAATGAGACAACAAGTACAATGAGAATCGCACTTCCTTTTATTGTCATAACGTCCCTATTTATTTCTTTTCTTTTTTCTGCAACTTTATTTTCCGATGCAATGATATGTGAAACCTTGTTCTTCCATATCTTTCTTGTCGTAAATGTTACGTCCGTCCAATACCAACGGCTGCTCCATAGTTTTCTTGATGACTGCCCATGAAGGCAGGCGGAATTCTTTCCATTCGGTCACCAGCATCAGTGCATCTGTATCCAGCGCAGCATCATACATATCTGTCGCATAATAAATACTTTCTCCTATGCGGCGTCGGCATTCGTTCATGGCAGCCGGGTCGTAGGCACGTACTTTACAACCGGCCTTCAGCAACTCGTCAATCAATACCAGAGCCGGGGCTTCACGCATGTCATCTGTTTCGGGTTTAAAGGCCAGCCCCCAAATGGCAATGGTCTTTCCCTCCAAATCATTATTGAAATGCTTCTGCAACTTTTCGAATAAGATACTCTTCTGTTTCTCGTTCACCTCCTCTACTGCATGGAGTACACGCATCTTGTAGCCGCTCAGTTCAGCCGTTTTAATCAGTGCCTTTACATCCTTAGGGAAGCATGAACCGCCGTAACCTATCCCCGGATAGAGGAACTTGCGTCCGATACGGGTATCCGAACCGATACCACTGCGCACCATGTTTACATCCGCTCCCACCAATTCGCACAAATTGGCAATGTCGTTCATGAAGCTGATGCGGGTGGCAAGCATGGAGTTAGCTGCATACTTTGTCATTTCTGCAGAAGGGATGTCCATAAAGATGACACGGAAGTTGTTCAGCAGGAATGGTTTGTAGAGCTTGCTCATTATCTTCTTGGCTCGTTCGGACTCTACTCCCACCACTACACGGTCGGGACTCATAAAATCGTTGATAGCATTACCTTCTTTCAGAAACTCGGGATTCGAAGCGACATCGAAGTCAATGTTCATCCCTCTCTTATCAAGTTCTTCTTGAATGGTAGCCCGCACTTTTCTGGCAGTACCTACGGGAACGGTACTTTTGGTTACCACCAACACATATTTCTGCATATTGCGTCCAATGGTGCGGGCAACTTCCAGCACATAGCTCAAGTCGGCACTTCCATCCTCATCGGGTGGTGTACCTACGGCACTGAATACCACTTCCACCTCATTCAGACAACTCTCCAGAGACGTGGTGAATTGCAGGCGTCCTGCTTTCACATTCCGGCTAACCATTTCTTCCAGTCCATTTTCATAGATAGGAATAACACCCTTTTTCAGTGACTCTATCTTTTCACTGTTCGTGTCTACGCAAATAACGTTGACACCGATTTCCGCAAAGCAGGTTCCGGTTACCAAACCGACGTATCCTGTACCGACAATGGCTATTTTCATATTTTATTCATAATAGACCGCATCCTTGAACGATACGGCATGTCCGTCTTTATCTGATAATAGAAGCTGTTCCGTAGCAACGGGCCATTCAATACCGATGGTTTCGTCGTCAAAACGGATGGATGCCTCGGATTGTGGTGCGTATACGTTGTCTACCTTGTATGTAAAGACAGCTTCATCGCTCAGCACCAGAAAACCGTGGGCAAAACCACGCGGAATGAAGAATTGTCTTTTGTTCTCCTCACTTAGCTCCACACTGACATACTTTCCGAAAGTGGGAGAAGATTTTCTTAAGTCGACAGCCACGTCCAGCACTTTTCCCTTAATGACACGTACCAGTTTGGCCTGGCTGCAATCACCCTTCTGGTAATGAAGACCACGTAATACACCGAAAGAGGATTTGGACTCATTGTCCTGGATGAAGTGAACGTTTCCGACATGTGCACGGAACTCTTCTTCCTTAAATGCTTCCATAAAGTATCCGCGGGCATCATGGAATACTTTCGGCTCAATCAGCCATACGCCGTCAATCTCTGTTTGTATGTAGTTCATTTTCTTAAAATGTTTTATGTACTTTCAGTTGGAATCCAAAATTGTCTCCATATATCTCTCCCATATCCAATGCAAGGGACGCGTTGAAGCACCAGCCCTTCCATTTACGGGGAATATAGTAAAACGATGCAAAAGTAGAAAAATTTTCTAATATATCGGGTATTGGACGATGAGGAGTTCCCCAAGTTCTGTTGTGGGACAATTTTGCCACATATCTCCACTCACTGCTGATGTCGCCGCTCCATCCCAGATGCAGGGCCTTAACGCGATTGTACTTGAAACTCATATCGCCATCCTTATTATAGATAGGCGATGCTATCAACGGATTGGCTATCGCCATACCCCAATGTGCCCATCCTGGGTAGTAACCGTTGTTGTAGTAGTTGTCGGCTCCTCCGGTCTTACCTACTACAGAATTTTGCAAACCGTGCAGTGGACCGCTCATATTGGTAGTCTGGAGATATTCGATAACGATTCCGTTGATGGCTTGTCTATGGTTGGATTTATATTCCACACCCCATAAGCCATCCCAACCGTTGAGTTTGGCCATGGCGGAGAAGTCATCAAAATGATTGTCCAGATAGGCGCTGATGGAGAAATCTTCCTTAGGACGATAAGTCATTTTGATATATTCGCTACCCAGAAAATTGCCTTGGAAAGCCAGATGTTCACCTACCGGTCCGTCCTCACGCCCGTGGCCGGGGAAGAATACGCGTACGTAATCCTTCCATCCGTTGCCCAAGTCTCCCGATTCGGAACCTCCAATCTTGTATCCTCCGAATTGGGTGTCGAGGGTCATTCCGAGTTCCAGTTGCCATTTTCCTTTGGGTATACCGATACGCAGGAACCCTTCTTTATGATGGTATTTGATACTCTTGGTGTACCAGTATTTTTCTCCGACTTGCTCCCGCTGGTATTTGTTATCTGTAAACCATCCGTACGAGATTTCTCCTTTCAGGCCTAAACGGGGTAGCAACTGTACATACTCGGGTATGCCTATCTGTACTTGTGGGATGGGACGCGCATTACCCGACCAGGTCATGCCGCCACTGCTCAGCTCTTGATTCAGCAATGGAGAATTCTGTTCCCGGCTTCCGGCAAAGAATCCAAACCACTTGTAACGGATGTCTACGTAAGCCTGCTGTACAATGAAGGAGGTCGTGCTGAATCCGGCTGCTGCAACCAAATCCAGTGCTTCTTCAAACTTCCATTTTCCAAGTTGGTGTTTGTAGGATATTCCTCCACGTATGTAAGTATTGTTGTCGAGCGAAGTGAGTCCTTGCTGGTTGCTGACCTGCCAAAGAGGAGTATTGTCACCGGTATGCAGGGCTGCTCCATATTCTACGAATGAGGACAGCTGCTGTGCCAGCATCGTGTTCTTTCCTATGAACAAGAAAACCATCAGACAGAAAATAATACGCATAATAGTCTTTTGTTAAGTGTTTAGGTTTGTATACTCTTGCGAGGACAATTGTCTTTCTATTCTTGACGAGTATAGTTAAACGGTACAAAAGTAGAAATTTTTCCGGTAAAAATTCCTTCTCTTGCCAAAAAACCTTTTTCAAATACATTTTCAATGTGCAATGTTCATAATTTGTTGATAAGAAAAAAGCTCTGAAACTAGCGTATATCCGATATTTCCGCTACTTTTGTAGCATGATTGAATTAGCACAGCACATAGAAGTATTGTTATTGGAGAACGATTGTGTCATTGTTCCCGGTTTGGGAGGATTTGTAGCTCATTATACTCCGGCAATGAGAGTAGCGGAAGAGAATGTTTTTCTGCCCCCTACCCGTATTATCGGTTTCAATCCTCAACTGAAGATGAATGACGGCTTACTTGTACAATCTTATATGGCTGTCTATGATACTGATTTTTCTGATGCTACGCGGATTGTAGAAAAAGAAGTGGCGCATATATTCACTGCTCTCCATGAAGAAGGTAAGGTGGATTTGCCCAACATTGGCGAATTGCGTTACTCCATTCATGGTATTTATGACTTTGTTCCCTATGACCACAAGATAACCACTCCTTACTTATATGGGTTGGATAGTTTTGAAATGCAGGAACTGGCGGAACTGAAGAAACCGTACATGGAAAAGACCATCCGTTATTCTGTTCCAGTTGTGCCGGAAGACAAAAAGCGAAGGTTTGAGATTAAATTCAACCGCTCCTATTTGTCGAATGCGGTTGCCATGATTGCAGTGGTTGCCTTGTTTTTCTTTTTGTCTACACCGATAGAGAATACGGAAGTGGTTGAAGGAAATTATGCGCAATTACTTCCGAATGAACTTTTTGAGATGATAGAAAAGGAATCCCTTGCCATTAATCCGATTGTTGTTAGCCGGAAGGCCGACACTCCGAAAGCGTCGGCTCAAAAAAACACGGGGCAGAAGGCAAAGAAAAAGGTGGTTCCGGTTGCCGTAAGAGAGGTTAAGGTGGGCCAAGCTAACGCGCAGAATGCTCCGGTTGTTTCTCAGCCTAAGCAGCAGGCGGCAGAAGTGTCTTCTTCAACATCTGTAACAACAAAGAGTGAAATTCAAAAGACCACAGCAGGGACTGTCGCCCCGTCACTTGTCTCTGCACAGAAATACCACGTCATCATTGCCAGTGTAGGTACTGAGAAGGATGCCGAAGCAATGGCAAAGCAACTGATTGAAAAAGGTTACCCTCATGCAAAAGCAATTGTTGGAGATGGTAAAATGCGTGTCAGCATTGAGTCTTGTGGCACAGAAACAGAAGCATATCAGGCATTGAACAGAGTTCGCCAGAATGAAACGTATAAGAACGCTTGGGTATTAAAGAAGTAGAAAGTAATCTACCCTTGCTTTATTTTTTAATTCTTTAATTTTTAACTATCATGAAGCGTATCCGTTGTCCCAAATGTGAGAATTACTTAACATTCGATGAAACCAAGTATACCGAAGGCCAATCACTGGTCTTTGTATGTGACCAGTGTAAGAAGCAGTTCAGTATCCGTTTAGGTAAATCAAAGATGAAAGCCCCTCAAAAGGAAGAACGTCCGGATGAAGCGGAGTTTAAAGAGGCTTTTGGCAGCATCACGGTCATTGAGAACGTGTTTGGTTTTAAGCAGGTACTTCCATTGCAAGAAGGTGACAATATCATAGGCCGGCGTTGCGTGGGGAATGTTATCGATGTGCCGATTGAGACTTCGGATATGAGTATGGACCGGCGTCACTGTATCATTAATGTAAAGCGCAATAAGCAGGGAGTGTTGATTTATACCTTACGCGATGCTCCCAGCCTGACGGGAACTTTCCTTAATAATGAAATTTTGGGTGACAAAGACCGCATTCGCATTGAGGATGGAGCCATTGTAACTATTGGTGCCACTACTTTTATATTGCGAGCGGCAGAACAAGAGAGCCTTTAGACAAAAAAGAAAACTGTGTATTTCCCATTAAATGTGGTATAAATAAAGCAGACCGTACAAAAAAAGTTTTTGTACGGTCTGCTTGTTTAAAGTCATAGGAATTAAAGAATGCCTTTTACTGTTTCTGACATACCTTTTTCTTGGATGGATTTTAAGAAGCAGGTAATCATGTCTGTCAATCCTGGAACGGTATTCAAGTCTCCGTGTTCCCCCCAAATAAGGTCTTTGGCTGCCAATACGCCTTCTGCCACTTTGTGAGTATCCCCCGTTGCCCAAAGGTCTTTCAATAACTGCATGATTTCGGGAGCATCATTCGGGATGATTTCTGTGCCGTCTGCGCGGGTACCTCCTTTGTAGTACGTGATGATGGCAGCCAGTCCCAATGCCAGACCTTTCGGCAGTTCTCCTTTACGTTTCAAGTAGGTTTTTAGGCCGGGAAGGTCACGGGTTTGGTATTTAGGGAAAGAGTTCAGCATGATGCTGGTTATGGCATGGTCAACAAATGGATTGTTGAAGCGCTCCAATACATCTTCTGCAAACTTTTTCAATTCGTTTTTCGGCAGGTTCAACGTTTCCATCAGCTCGTCAAACATCACTTTATGGATGTATTGTCCGATTATAGGATGCTGGCAGGCATCGCGTACAATATTTACCCCCGACAGATAGGCTACCGGAGACAGTACGGTATGAGGTCCATTCAGCAAGGTTACTTTTCTTTCGTGGTAAGGTTTTTCGGAAGGAACAAACAATACATTCAGTCCGGCTTTGTCGGCAGGGAATTCTTCGGCGACTTCTTGCGGAGCCTCGATGACCCATAAATGGAAAATTTCAGCCTGCACTACCAAATTGTCATCGTACTGTATCTTTTCTTTTATAGCGGCAATGTCTTTGCGGGGGAATCCTGGAACGATACGGTCTACTAGTGTTGCATATACACCGCAGGCTTCCTCAAACCAAGTTCTGAACTCATCACCCAACTGCCATAATTCAATGTATTGATAGATTGTCTCCTTCAACTTGTGGCCATTCAGGAAGATGAGTTCGCAGGGGAAGATAATCAGCCCTTTGCTCTTGTCGCCGTTGAATGTCTTGAAGCGGTGATACAACAGCTGTGTCAGTTTACCCGGATAAGAAGACGCCGGTGTATCTGTCAGCTTACAAGCAGGGTCAAAGGCTATACCTGCTTCCGTCGTGTTGGAAATGACAAAACGCATTTCCGGTTGTTCGGCCAATTTCATGAACTCATCGTTTTGAGTATAGGGGTTTAAGGCACGGCTGATTACATCTATCATAGTCAGACTGTTGATGGTTTCTCCTTTATCCAGACCTTGCAGATTTACATGATAAAGGTCATCCTGGGCATTCAGCATGTCAACCATACCTTTATCGATGGGTTGGACTACTACCACATTGCTGTTGAAATCGGTCTTTTGATTCATGTTATAAATAATCCAATCCACAAATGCGCGAAGGAAATTACCTTCGCCAAACTGGATAATGCGTTCCGGGCGTTGTGCTTTGGGAGCAGTTTCTTTGTTTAATGCTTTCATTTAAAAAATGATTTAAATGGTTGATATGTAATTTTTTGATTATTCAAACTCAAAGTAAAAGTCTATGTTTTCCTTCATCAATATGTCGATGGGCATGTATTTCACTGCAGTGACCGGTCTTTTAAATACCACGTGGTTGCATAAAGTCTTCACGCCACAATAGCCTTGCAGGCCTGGGCGTTGACCGATGAGAAAGGTTACTTCACCGGTTTTCAGGAACTCTGTATTTTTGTGTAAAAGGTCATATCCCACAAGTCCTGCCAGCTTCTGCCCCTTTTCGTGCAGATAATTTGCCACCTGATAAACACGGGAATTAAAAACAGCTCCCAGTACGGCTTGGGGATGTTCTTTAAAAAAAGCATCCAACATCCGTCTGTTGCCGTCAGTATCTTCCTTGTGCAACACAATGTCATGGATAATCAAATCCTTATGTTCCTCGGAAAGGTATTGCATGAACCCCTCGAGGCGGCGTTGCATCTGGATTTCTGCCGGATTGTTTTTCTGATTGTTCAGGAATAACACAAGCTCCTGCCCTTTTTCATAGCTACGCATCAGAATCTTGGCAGCGATGTATCCGCTGGTTTTGGAATCTTGTCCGATATAACACAAGGCATGCGTCTGTTCAATATTGAAGTCTATGAATGCATAGGGAATATCCGCTTCCTCCAAATAAGCAGTGAGTTTTATGGTCTCCTCTCGGAAATTCGGGGCAACAAGTACGGCGTCGGCATTTTCCTCCCGGAGCACAGCACATGCTTCTTTATAGGAGGATTTGTCCGCATGCCGATAGTACAGATAGCTAACTCCAACATTGAACGGCCGTAATTCTTGTGCGGCACGGTCAATTCCCGCTGCTACAGCATGCCAATAATCATGTTCTATATAATAAGGTATAATGCAGACAATATGATAGCGCTTTTTAGCCGCCAGCCCGATGGCAAACATATTGGGATGATAATCTATCTCATCGAGTACTTTCTGGACTTTTTCCCTACTGGAAACGGATACGTCTCCGCGGTTGTGCAGTACGCGGTCTACAGTGCCGGCAGAGACGCCGGCCATGCGTGCTATGTCTTTAATGGTATAGTTCTTGTTTTCCATCTTGAGGTATGCTGCCTAAGGCGGTAAAGGTGAGACGTCTGAAGCTTAAATATTATAAATATTCGCCGCAAAGATACGAATTATTTTGTTTCTCCAAGTAAAATTCCTACTTTTGTGTTCGATAACGGTTAATAAAACTAAAAACAATTATAAGACCTATTAGCTTTACAATCAATACTATATAGATGTAATAGATAGAAAGTAATATTTTTAGATACTTAAAACACAAGAAGATGAAAAACTTTATGGACGGAAACTTTCTGTTGCAAACGGAAACAGCACAGAAGTTGTACCACGAGCATGCGGCTAAAATGCCGATTATCGACTATCATTGTCACTTGATTCCTCAAATGGTGGCGGAAGACTATCAATTTAAGTCACTGACTGAGATTTGGTTGGGAGGTGACCACTACAAGTGGCGTGCCATGCGTACCAATGGTGTGGACGAACGTTTCTGTACCGGTAAGGATACTACAGATTGGGAAAAGTTTGAGAAGTGGGCCGAAACGGTACCTTATACTTTCCGTAATCCGTTGTATCACTGGACCCACCTTGAATTGAAGACCGCTTTTGGAATCGATAAAATTCTCAATCCTCATACGGCCCGTGAAATTTATGATGAATGTAATGAGAAGCTGAAACAGCCTGAATATTCCGCCCGTGGCATGATGCGCCGTTATCACGTGGAAGTGGTTTGTACTACAGATGATCCTATTGATTCCTTGGAATACCATATCAAGACACGTGAGAGCGGCTTTGAAATCAAGATGTTGCCTACTTGGCGTCCGGATAAGGCAATGGCGGTGGAAGTTCCTGCCGATTTTCGCGCATATGTAGAAAAGTTGGCCGAAGTGAGCGATGTGGCTATTTCCTGCTTTGACGATATGGTTGCTGCCTTGCGTAAGCGTCACGATTTTTTCGCGGAACAAGGATGTAAACTGTCTGACCACGGAATTGAAGAATTCTATGCCGAGGATTATACAGGAGCGGAAGTTAAGGCTATCTTTAACAAGGTATATGGCGGTACTGGATTGACGAAGGAGGAAATTCTGAAATTCAAGTCGGCCATGCTGGTTGTGTTCGGCGAAATGGATTGGGAGAAAGGTTGGACACAACAGTTCCATTATGGTGCTATTCGCAACAACAATAGTAAGATGTTCAAACTGTTAGGTCCTGATACCGGTTTTGATTCCATTGGCGAATTTACTACAGCAAAAGCTATGGCTAAATTTCTCGACCGCTTAAACTCCAATGGTAAGCTGACCAAGACTATTCTTTATAATTTGAATCCATGCGCCAACGAAGTCATTGCTACTATGCTGGGTAACTTCCAGGATGGTACGGTTGCCGGTAAGATTCAATTCGGTTCCGGTTGGTGGTTCCTTGACCAGAAGGATGGTATGGAAAAGCAGATGAATGCCCTTTCTGTACTGGGCTTATTGAGCCGATTTGTTGGTATGCTGACCGATTCCCGTTCCTTCCTCTCCTATCCGCGCCATGAATATTTCCGCCGTACATTGTGTAATCTTGTAGGCCGTGATGTAGAAAATGGTGAAATTCCTATTTCCGAGATGGAACGCGTAAACCAGATGATTGAAGATATCAGCTATTATAACGCTAAGAATTTCTTCCAATTCTAAAAAGCAATAGTAAGCTATAAGTTATGCAGTTTCACCCATAACTTATAGCTTATCTAATATTCCTTTGATACTATCCAATCGTATAAAATTGGGATGTCGTATTTCCCCTTCATGTTGCTCGTATGCCCAAGTCACGTGGTATGGTACATGGGCAGCGTATCCCCCAAGTTCCAATACCGGAAGTATGTCTGATTTTACAGAATTACCTATCATCAGGAGTTTTTCAGGCGGACAGCCCAATGTATCAATCAGCCTCTGGTAATCATCGATTTTCTTGTCACTCATAATTTCGATATGATGGAAATATTCTCGCAGTCCGGAAGCTTCTATTTTTCTTTTCTGGTCGAACAAGTCCCCCTTAGTGGCCAACACCAATTTATATTTCCCATGAAGTGACGATATGGTCTCCTTCACGCCTTCCAGTAGTGTAACCGGTTTCTGCAGAAGCTCTTGTCCCCATCCTATTACTTCTTCTATAAGATGCATATTCCCGTTTCCGTCTGTCACTTTGCAGATGGTTTCAGTCATACTGAGCATTATGCTCTTCAGCCCATAGCCATACATATGCAGATTCTTCATTTCTGTTTCAAAAAACCTTTGTGATATGGATGAAGCAGGCAGATATTGCCTTAAAAGGTTACAGAATTTGTGCTCGAACTCCTGAATATAAAGTTCGCTTTCCCACAGTGTGTCATCAGCGTCAAAAGCTATAAATTCGATTTTATCTTTCATGAATGGTCGTTTTATAAAAGCGTCCAAAGATACGGAGTATTCTATATAAATGAAAAGATAAATAGTGATAAATGGGAAGTTAATATCTTGTCTGCAACTTATTAATATTGTGTTTGCAGAAAATTAATATCTTGCAAACACGATATTAATTTCCTATTTTTGCATTTATTTTTTCATTTAATACATAAATTTTAATCGTACAAAAGGATGATGACATCACCCCAACCCGCTTCCAAAGGCTTCAGCAGAGCTTTTTGGGTAAGCAGTACAGTAGAACTGTTCGAACGCATGGCATATTATGCTGTATTTATTGTTCTTACCATTTATCTTTCCAATATTTTAGGTTTCAATGATTTTGAGTCAAGCATGATTTCCGGTCTGTTTTCGGGAGGGCTCTATTTGTTGCCTATCTTTACGGGCGCATATGCCGATAAGATAGGTTTCCGAAAGTCGATGATTATTGCTTTCTCACTGCTTTCCATCGGGTATTTGGGCTTGGGATTGCTTCCCACCCTACTGGAAACAGCCGGTCTGGTGGAGTATGGCGAGACAACCCGTTTTTCAGGATTGCCGGATAGTAATGACCGCTGGATGATTGTTCCCGTATTGTTTGTTATCATGGTAGGAGGTTCGTTCATCAAGTCTATCATATCGGGATCGGTGGCTAAGGAAACAACAGAGGCTACCCGTGCTCGCGGCTATTCCATCTTCTATATGATGGTGAATATAGGAGCTTTTACCGGAAAAACGGTGGTCGACCCTCTACGGAATGTTATCGGTGAGCAAGCTTATATTTATATCAATTACTTCTCGGCTGCCATGACGGTGCTGGCATTATTGGCTGTCATCTTATTGTATAAATCGGCACATACAGCAGGTGAAGGGAAAAGCATGCGTGAAATTGGGCAAGGTTTTCTGCGTATTATCACTAATTGGCGTTTGTTGATTCTTATCCTCATCGTAACCGGCTTTTGGATGGTGCAGCAACAGCTCTATGCAACTATGCCCAAATATGTCATCCGTATGGCGGGTGAAACAGCCAAACCGGGGTGGATAGCCAATGTAAACCCGTTTGTAGTGGTTTGCTGCGTAAGTTTTATCACCCGGTGGATGGCAAAGCGCACAGCTATTACTTCTATGAATATAGGCATGTTTCTTATTCCGGTATCGGCATTGCTGATGGCATGCGGTAATTTGCTGGGCAACGATATTATTTCCGGCATGAGCAATATTACTTTGATGATGGTGTTTGGTATTGTTGTGCAAGCTTTGGCAGAATGTTTTATCTCACCGCGTTATCTGGAATACTTCTCTTTGCAGGCCCCCAAGGGCGAAGAAGGTATGTACCTCGGTTTCAGTCATCTTCATTCATTCCTCTCTTCTATTTTCGGATTCGGTATTGCGGGGGTGCTTCTGACAAAATATTGTCCTGATCCAGTCTTGTTTGAAACCCGCGAAGCGTGGGAAGCAGCTAGTGTCAATGCACATTATATCTGGTATTATTTCGCTGTTATAGGATTGGTTGCGGCAATAGCATTATTCGTTTTTGCCAAAACTACCGAATTCATCGACAAAAAGAAGAAGGCATAAGGTTTATATATTGCATACTTTTTGTATATTTGCCGTCACTTTTTTTAAAAGCGACGGCTTTTTTGTAATTAAGGAGATTAGGATGAAAGTAAAATTTATAAGCCTTGCCAGTGGAAGCAGCGGCAACTGTTATTATATAGGCACAGAAAAATATGGAATACTCATCGACGCCGGCATTGCAGTACGGACGATAAAAAAAGGACTGAAAGAAGCAGGTATCAGCATGGAAATGATACGTGCGGTATTTGTTACGCATGATCATGCGGACCATATCAAAGCAGTAGGCGGATTGGGTGAAAAACTGAATATTCCTATTTATACAACCGCCCGGATTCATGAGGGCATCAACCGGAGCTATTGCATGACAGAAAAGTTATATTCGTCTGTCCGTTACCTGGAAAAGCAGCAACCCATGCAGTTGGAAGATTTTCATATCGAATCTTTCGAGGTACCTCATGATGGCACGGACAATGTGGGCTATTGCATTGAGATAGACGGAAAAGTGTTTGCCTTTCTTACAGACCTTGGTGAAATTACTCCTACGGCCGCAGAATATATCAGAAAGGCCAATTATCTGATATTGGAAGCCAACTACGATGAGGAAATGTTACGCATGGGTACCTACCCCCAATACCTGAAAGAACGGATTACCAGCCGCACCGGACACATGAGTAATATTGCTACTGCTGAATTTCTTTCGGAAAATATGACGGAACATTTACAGTATATTTGGCTTTGTCATTTGAGCAAGGACAACAATCATCCTGAATTGGCATATAAAACAGTGGAATGGAAATTAAGGGAAAAAGGAATTATCGTAGGAAAGGATGTACAGTTGTGTGCTTTGAAGCGTACTACTCCTTCTGATTTATACGAGTTTGAATAAAAAATCCCATTTCATCGCAAAAAATACACCGTTTTGTTTGCACGAATAAAATAAAAGGACTACTTTTGCACCCGCAAACAAGAAATAAGGAATGCACTCTTAGCTCAGTTGGTAGAGCAACTGACTCTTAATCAGTGGGTCCAGGGTTCGAATCCCTGAGGGTGTACTTAAAAAAGGAACAACTACTGTTGTTCCTTTTTTAATTTGTCTTAACAAGAACATGCTTTGATGGGTATAAGCTCCTCATACGGAATCACTAGTAAATCTATATGGGGATGATACATTATTTTTCGTTAGTCCGCATCATAAATTCTTCAGAAGTTTGTTTTTATACCTTTGCCCTCACCCGCTTTCCGCCTCTTTCGTCACATTCGAAAATATATGTCAGAAAATGAAAGTAGGAAGAAAACTTTTATTTCCTCCTACTCGTATATCTATATTTTGTATATTTGTACACACATCAATGATTTTAAACTAAAAGAAAAACAATATGGATAAAGATTCAAAGCAAGTAGTGGTTCTTCTGACACATCCCAATATAAAAGAGTCGCGAGCTAACAAGGCATTGATGGATGCTATTAGTGACATGGGAGAGGTGGCCATATACAATTTATATGAGATGCGTGTGGAAGATGCTTTTAATGCAGAGATATGGAGCACTATCATATCGCATGCATCTGCGCTTGTATTTCAGTTTCCGTTCTATTGGATGTCGGCTCCTTCTTTATTGAAGAGATGGTTGGATGAAGTATTTACTTATCTGGCAAAAACTCCTGCTGTGGCTGGTAAGACATTGATGGTGGTCACTACTGTTGGTTCTGAACATGATGCTTATAGAAGCGGAGGAAGAAATCGTTTTACGGTGGATGAGTTGTTAAGACCTTATCAAGCAAGTGCTGTACATGCTGGAATGATATGGCAAACTCCTCTTGTAGTCTATGGAATGGGGACCTCGGAAGCTAGTAAAAATATAGCAGAAGGGATAAATTGCTATAAGCAAAGAATTGAAGCATTGGTGAAGAAAGACATTTTCAGTGATAATTGGTAATAGTAGGACCATATCGAAATGGAACATTCTTTTTCATTTTTGAATGTTTGTTTTTCTCTTTATCTTTTTCTAAAATACTGATTTTAAGCAATAAATAAAATATTGTATGAATTGGCATATTTCTTGTGTTAACTCATACATGAAACTTTATATTATATCAAACAGATTACCCGTTAAGGTTACCAAAGAGGATGAAACGTTCGTGTTTTCACGAAGTGAAGGCGGACTGGCTACCGGTTTGGACTCACTTCAGATTTCCTACGAAAAACATTGGATTGGATGGCCTGGAATATGCGTTGACAACGAAGAAAGTAAAGAGGAAATCACTTTTAGATTGGAAGGAATAAATTTCCACCCAGTATTCTTGTCCGAAATACAGATAAAGAATTATTATGAAGGCTATAGTAATAGTACTATTTGGCCATTATGTCACTACTTTTTTGTTTATACGCTGTATCGGAACTCTTTCTGGCAATCGTATCAGGAAGTGAACCAGTTGTTCTGCGATGCCATTTGCCGCGTGATACGTCCAGGTGACAAGGTGTGGATTCAAGACTATCAGCTAATGCTGCTTCCCGGAATGCTTCGAAAGGTTTACCCGGATTTGAATATCGGATATTTCCATCATATCCCTTTCCCTTCCTATGAACTTTTCCGGATATTACCGGAGCGTGCAGAAATCCTGAAAGGATTATTGGGTGCTGACTTTATAGCTTTCCATACTCATGACTATATGCGGCATTTTATCAGTGCTGTCGAACGGGTATTGCGTATTGACTTTAAACTGGACGAAGCACAACTCGGGAATAGAGTAGTTAGGACCGATGCTCTTCCTATGGGAATCAACTACGGACTGTATCACAATGCTTCTTCCAGACCGGAAGTACGGCGGGCGATAGACCGTACACGGAAATTTTTCGGGAATCATAAGTTGATTCTTTCTGTAGACCGCTTGGATTATAGCAAAGGCATTCTGCACCGTTTATGGGGATTTGCTGCTTTTTTAGAATGTCATCCTGAATATTGTGGAAAAGTTACATTGGCAATGGTCATTGTTCCATCACGTGACCATGTAGATAGTTATGCTGAGCTAAAAACCAAGATTGACGAAGAAATAGGTTCTATAAACGGACAGTATTCTACGATGGACTGGACTCCGGTTTGCTATTTCTATCACGGTTTTTCATTTGAAGAACTGGTGGCAATGTACTATATAGCTGATGTAGCTTTGGTAACTCCACTTCGTGATGGCATGAATTTGGTTGCCAAGGAATATGTAGCCTCGAAAAATAATAATCCGGGTGTTTTGATTTTGAGTGAAATGGCAGGTGCAGCTATTGAGATGACGGATGCATTGTTGATTAACCCCAATGACACTGAGGAGATAAAGCAGGCCATTTGTCGGGCTTTGGAGATGCCCGAACAGGAACAACTGAAACGCTTGCAACACATGCAGAAAATTATTTCCGTACAAACGGTTAATAAGTGGGCGGCAGACTTTGTAAGTGAATGGAGCGATACGTGCCGTAAGAATGAACAGCTTCAGAAAAGGATATCCGCCGGTATTATTGGTGCCATCAAAATGAAATATAACCAGGCTAAGCAACGGCTTATCTTGCTGGATTATGACGGAACGTTGGCGTCGCTCAAGACACGACCGGAAAATGCTAAGCCCACCCCTGAACTCATTGCCACATTGCAGAAGCTGGTTTCCGACCCGGCCAACCATGTTGTTGTGAATAGTGGTCGCGACCATTTTACTTTAGAAAAATGGTTGGGAAATTTACCTATTGCAATGGCTGCGGAACATGGTGCTTTCTATAAGGAAAATGGCATCTGGCACAAAAACATAAACAAAGCGGAATGGAGTTCCGGATTGGTGTCCATCTCGAAGCTTTTTGTCGAAAAGACGCCTCGTTCCCACCTTGAAGTCAAGGAAACGGCTTTGGCATGGCATTACCGGGAAAGTGATGCATGGTTAGGAGCTTTGCGGGCACAGCAACTTATCAATGTGCTGGTTAACATCTGTATACAGCAAAAGCTGCAAATCATACAAGGAGATAAAGTAGTGGAGATTAAGTCTCCCGATTATAATAAAGGTTCCGAAGTGAGACGCCAGTTGGAAAAGAAACATTATGACTTTATCATAGCTATGGGAGATGATACTACGGATGAAGATATGTTCAAAGCTTTGCCGGTGAATGCAGTGACAATCAAGGTGGGATATGTGTCGGAGGCAGCAAGCTATAATATGCCATCACAAACGGAAGTCCTGCCTTTTCTTCAAATTCTGGCGAACAAGAAAGACATGAAACAACCCATTGGCGAGAATGTCAAAACAAGCTTGAAAGGGGTATTCGATTTTTTCAGAGACTTGTTAAAAACAAAATAGTAAAAATGAGTAATTTAAATTATGGGGTAGTAGGCAATTGTCGGACTGCCGCACTTATATCCGAAAAAGGCAGCATAGACTGGTTGTGTTTTCCCGATTTTGATTCTCCGTCTATCTTTGCATCACTACTTGATCGGGAAAGAGGAGGAAGTTTTGGATTTGACGTTACAGAAGACTATCATATCTCACAATCTTACGTTCCTCACACTAACATATTGTCTACTTCTTTTTCTTCGAAAGAGGGAGAATTTGTCGTACTTGATTACATGCCTTATTACCGTTCCTGCGAAAATGCCCATTATCTTCCGGCAGAATTGTATCGATATGTGAGGTGGATAAAAGGTAAGCCCCGTTTCAAAGTAAACTATGTCCCTGCTCCCAATTATGCGCAAGGTAAAGTGATTCATAATGTCACTTCTGAATTTATAGAAAGCTATTGTTCTTCTGATAATAAAGATAGACAATATTTGTATTCTTCCCTTCCTTTGCAGAACATCGAACAGAAAAAAGAAATTATATTGGAAAAAGATGAGTTCTTTCTTTTGTCATACAATGAAAAGGTCATTCCGGTGGACATTGAACGGGAAAAAATTGAATATTGCCGTACTTTGGTTTATTGGCTTAATTGGACCAACCGTACTAAGAAATATTCTCTCTATAATGATGTGATAGAAAGAAGCATGCTGGTTTTGAAACTGATGTCTTACTATAACGGAGCCGTACTGGCCGCCCTTACTACCAGTTTGCCCGAATCCGTCGGCGAAGTACGTAATTGGGATTATCGGTTCTGTTGGTTGAGGGATGCCTCCATGTCTATCGAAACTTTGTTCCAGATAGGCCATATAGGGGCAGCAAGACGTTTTATGAAGTTCATACAGTCCACTTTCGTATCCAAGCACGAATCCTATCAGATAATGTACGGCATTCGGGGAGAAAGGCAGCTGACCGAGATTATTCTGGAGCATTTGTCCGGATATAAGAATTCCAAACCAGTACGGATAGGTAATGATGCTTACCATCAAAAGCAGAATGACTCGTTCGGTTATCTGATGGATTTGATTTACCAGTACTATCGGCTGATGCCCGGTACATTAGACGAAATAGAGGATATGTGGGAAATGGTAAAGAGCATTCTTTCCACGGTAATGGAAGATTGGAAGAAACCAGATAAGGGGATATGGGAAATCAGAGGAGAAAGCCGCCATTTTGTTTCATCCAAAGTGATGTGTTGGGTGGCTTTGGACCGTGGTGCAAAGATAGCTTCCATGCTCAATAAATACGGTTATAGTGAACGTTGGCAAAAGGAAGCTGACAAGGTATGGCAGGATGTAATGACATATGGATGGAAGGAAGAACTTCAAAGTTTCTCGCAGACTTATGATAATATGGCAATGGATTCCTCTTTGCTGTTGATGGAACCTTACGGTTTTATTGCAGCAGACGATATCCGATACCATAAGACAGTGAAGGCTGTGAAAAAAGCTCTTTTGCATAAGGGATTGATGTACCGGTATAACAGCGAAGATGATTTCGGGCTTCCTTCCTCGGCTTTTACCATTTGCACTTTTTGGCTGATACGTGCGCTTTTTGTTATCGGAGAAAAGGAAGAAGCCCGTTGTTTGTTTGATGATGTTCTGACATATTCCAATCATTTGGGATTATTCAGTGAGGATATTGATTTTAATACGAAGGAACAACTGGGGAATTTTCCACAAGCTTATTCGCATTTGGCATTAGTCAATACGGCTATTCTGTTTGCAGAAGAAAATAAGAGATTGGCTTTTATCCGGCCGTAACGAGGAGGGGAACTTAATTAATACTGCAAATGGGAGCATTTTGTATTTGTCCTTCTTTCTTTCGTTTTTAATTCCATTGAATGATGATACCTTTCTTTTTTTATGTATTTTTGCATAAATAAAATTTCACTATTTCGGCAGTTGTTTTGTACTCATATCGCTGATATAGTTTAGGAACTCAAAATAAAGGATTATCATGTTACGGAAGATTAGACTGACTTTTGCAATGATTTGCTTTGTACTCATCACCTTGTTGTTCCTTGATTTTACGGGAACGTTGCATGGGTGGTTCGGCTGGTTGGCCAAAATCCAGTTTTTGCCGGCTGTATTGGCGCTAAATGTGGGAGTGATATTGTTTCTTGTAATTCTCACTTTGGTATGCGGGCGTATCTATTGTTCTGTGATTTGCCCCTTAGGGGTATTTCAGGATATACTGGCATGGCTGGGCCGGCAACCTAAAAAACGCAGGAAGCTTCCTTACTCTTATTCTCCGGCCTTATCTTGGCTGCGCTATGGCGTATTGGGTGTGTTTATCATTGCTTTGATTGCCGGAATTGGTTCATTGGCTGCTCTACTTGCACCCTATAGTGCATACGGACGTATTGCCAATAATCTTTTTCAACCTATATGGCAATGGGGCAACAATCTGCTTGCTTATCTGGCTGAACGGGCAGACAGTTATGCCTTTTATGAAACGGACGTATGGTTGAAGAGCCTGCCGACTTTTATTATTGCTGCCGCTACTTTGGCTGTGCTTGTTGTTCTGGCCGGACGCAACGGACGAACCTATTGTAATACGATTTGCCCGGTAGGAACGGTCTTGGGCTTCCTTTCACGTTATTCGCTTTTCCGCATCACAATAGATTCGGAAAAGTGCAACCAATGCAGTCTTTGTTCACGCAACTGCAAGGCAGCCTGCATCAACTTTAAGGAGCATCAGATTGATGCAAGCCGGTGTGTGGTTTGCATGAACTGCATTGAGAAGTGCAAGCATGGAGCCATTTCCTACAAGTATCATCCTTTCGGTAAACCTGCTGCGGGCAAGGCAGATTCGGAACAGATAAACGAAACCCGCCGCAGTTTTTTCACAGCAACGGCTCTGGTTGCAGCCACTTCTGTTTTAAAAGCGCAGGAAAAGAAAGTAGACGGAGGACTGGCAGCCATTGAAGATAAGAAGATTCCTGAGCGAAGCACTCCCCTCACTCCTCCCGGCTCATTGAGTGCCCGCAATATGGCGCAACACTGCACGGCCTGCCAGCTCTGTGTGTCGGCATGTCCCAATCAGGTTCTTCGTCCTTCTGCAGACTTAAGGAAATTGATGCAACCGGAAATGTCATACGAACGCGGCTATTGTAGACCGGAATGTACAAAATGTTCGGAGGTATGTCCTGCAGGGGCTATCCGTCCGATAACCAAAGCTGATAAATCATCCGTTCAGATAGGGCATGCCGTGTGGGTAAAGAAAAATTGCATACCACTGACGGATGGTGTGCAGTGTGGCAACTGTGCACGCCATTGTCCGACGGGAGCCATACAAATGGTGCCGAGTATACCTGAAGACAAGGATTCTCCAAAGATTCCGGTAATCAATGTGGAGCGTTGTATCGGCTGCGGGGCATGTGAGAATCTTTGTCCGGCCCGTCCGTTCAGTGCCATCTATGTGGAAGGACATGAAAGACATCGAATTATATAACAAAGTAGAATTTCTATAAGTATGGAAGAACATCATAAAAACAATATGAACCGTCGTGATTTCTTGAAGATAGTGGGAATTACAGCCGCCACATCTACTGCTGCCCTCTATGGATGTGGTTCTAAGGAAGGAAGCAGTGAAGGCAGTAAAGTATTGGGCCCCATTCCGACGGATAAAATGACCTATCGTAGTTTTCCTGGTTTGGGGAGTGACAAAGTTTCTATTTTAGGATATGGCTGTATGCGCTGGCCTACCGTTCCTGCTCCGGATGGAAAAGGGGAAATGATAGACCAGGATGCTGTAAACGAACTGGTGGATTATGCCATTGCCCATGGCGTGAATTATTTCGATACGTCTCCGATGTATGTACAAGGATGGAGTGAGAAGTCTACGGGAATAGCTCTGAAACGCCATCCACGCGAATCGTTCTATCTTGCCACCAAACTATCCAATTTTCATCCTGATACCTGGACTCGCGAGGGTTCCATCGCCATGTACCGTAAGTCGTTCGAGGATATGCAGGTGGACTATATAGACTACTATCTGCTACACATGATTGGTGGCGGTGGCATGGAGCAATTCCGCAAACGCTACATAGACAACGGTATGATTGATTTTCTTGTCAAGGAGCGTGAAGCAGGACGCATCCGCCGTTTGGGATGGTCGTTCCACGGAGATATCGAAGTCTATGACTATGCCTTGCAGATGCATGACCGTGGTGAAGTTCATTGGGACTTTGTACAAATACAGTTGAATTATGTGGACTGGAAACATGCTTCGGGCAGCAACTTCAAGGCAGAGTATCTGTATGACGAGCTGGCCAAGCGTAAGATCCCTGCTGTCATTATGGAGCCTCTGCTGGGTGGGCGGCTCTCCAATGTCCCCGACCATATTGTGGCACGGCTGAAGCAGCGCGAACCCGAACGCAGTGTGGCGTCTTGGGCATTCCGTTATGCCGGTTCTCCCCAGGATGTACTGACAGTGCTGAGCGGCATGACTTATATGGAACATTTGCAGGATAACATCCGTACTTACTCTCCATTGGTACCACTCACAGAAGAGGAAACTCAGTATCTGTATGATACGGCAGATTTGATGATGGAGTACCCCACCATACCTTGCAACGACTGCAAGTACTGCATGCCTTGCCCGTATGGAATTGACATTCCTGCCATCTTGATACATTACAATAAATGTGTCAATGAAGGAAATGTGCCGGAAAGCAGCCAGGATGAGAATTATCGGAAAGCACGCCGTGCTTTTCTCGTAGGATATGACCGAAGTGTACCCAAACTGAGGCAGGCCGACCATTGTACCGGGTGCAACCAGTGTTCTCCGCATTGCCCGCAAACGATTGATATTCCCAAAGAACTGCATCGTATTGACAAATTTGTAGAACAGTTGAAACAAGAGACTTTATAAAATGGAGAGTATCATTGACATACTGCACAAGGGAGGATACTCTTGTGTTATGAAGAACCGGGAGGAAGTCCGTACTTTCACCCAACGGGGAGTAGCGGATTTGTATGATTTGTACCAGGCAGATTCTGCATTTATGAAGGGGGCTGCCATTGCCGATAAGGTTATAGGGAAAGGTGCCGCTGCTTTGATGGTACTGGGAGGCTTTAAAACGGTCTATGCCGATATAATCAGCACTCCTGCGCTGGCATTGCTGTGCAAAGCAGGAATTGAAACGACTTTTGCCCAAGAGGTTCCCCATATCATTAACCGTGACAAGACCGGCTGGTGCCCGTTGGAGACGGCTTGCATGGAGCTGAATACGGTAGAGGAGATGTATCCGGTGATTCAGAATTTTATATCAAGAATCAGGGCAAAATAGCAACAGCCTGCTCTCTTTCCCTGATTACCTGATGCCTTTCTCTTCCAGCATCTTGAAGTCTTCCTTGAGCATACCGACATCATCCAGTGTGCGGGCTTCATTGTGGTCGTTCAGATAGACTCTGGGTCTTTCGATAAACAGAGCGCTGGTGACAGATAAAGAGTCATTCCGGTATGGGGTCTCCACTCCACCTATTTCCAGCATTGTCTGGAAGAATGAGGCACTGGAAGATACATTCTTCTGCCTATTGGCTTGTGCGGCCTCCAATAACGATGGGTATCTCTGCCGGTAGTTGTCGGACATCCAAATAAAGAATGGCACATGTATCTGATAATAGGAAGGTACCGGTGAAGCATGCAGAAAGAGATGCCGGTTGTCATCGAAAATATCTTCTCCATGGTCTGAAGTGTATATCAGGGCAGAATTGACATGTTGTTCTTGAAGCATATCTATCAGACGAACCAGAAAATTATCCGTGTAGCGGATAGAATTGTCATAGGCATTGATCAGGTTGTCTTTGTATTTCACTTCCGCATCAACGGGCATGTCCGGCAGGAAGAAAGCCTGCTCTGCCGGATAGCGCTCTTTATAATTAAAATGAGAACCGTAAGTGTGGAGAACTATAAATTGTCTGGAAACTCCTTTGCCCAGTTCTTTTGCTACCAGTTTCAACAGTTCGTCATCAGAGGGGTTGTAATTGGAATCCCCCACATCTTCTTTAATGAAATCATACGTGTCGGCTTCTTTGCCGAAGAAGTCTATAAATGAGTGGTTATAGCGCTGGTTCGAGAAAAAGGCGGTCTGGTAACCGGCTTCCTTGAATGCTGTGATAATCCCTTTTTGATAATAGATGGAATCAAAACTGGAAGCACTGACCGGTGACAGCAACATCGGAACACTCTTGTGGGTAGTGTTTGATTCTGTCAGCACATGGCTGAAAGCTGTCAGTCCGCCAATGCCCGACAGTCCCGGGTTAGTCTCCCGTTCGTAGCCGTACAAAGCCCAGTTGCATGCCCGTGAGGTTTCTCCCACCACCATTACATATACTTCCCTTTCATCAGCCTGATGAGTACTTCTAGCATGAAAGGTAAAATCTTTAGAGGTCTTGTGATAATTCCGCGTCTGGGCCGTCCGTTGAAAAGCAAGTGCTATGTTGTAGCATACGTTGGCAGGATACAGTTCGGATTTCGGCTCATACCGGTTATCTGTCAAATAAGCAGTGCCTAAGGATAATATTCCGGCAGACAACACATACAGAGTGCGACGGCGAGCTTGCCGGATGAATGCTTCGGACAGTCTGCGTTTGTGTACAATGGATATGGTTGCCAGAATTAATGCAGGTATATAGAGCACTACCACAATAACGATGGCAGGTATCAGATTGTCCAGCAGTTCCAGCGCCTCGCTCGAATTGGTTGTCACCAGATTCAGAAACATATCCACTGCGATAATGGACTGACCGAAAAGATACAGCAATACAAGCTGGAAGGCTCCGAAGAAGATGAACGGAAATAGCAGCCAGAATGTCCTGCCACAGTTTCTCGACCAAGCCATTACAGCATAATATATAGAAAGGGGTAGCAGGATATTACATATCTTTGCCGTCCATGATATGGGTTCTGTAAAGCATAGCACTACATTGGGCACTATCAGAATGACCAGAAACAGATAGAACAAATGTTCCTGATTGTCGAACCATTTTTTTATGTCTCTAAAAAGCTTCATTGATATTGAATATAAATCCGGTCTGGTGTTTGCCAAAACCTAAATCCAAACGTACGTTTACTCTCTTTTTGAACTCCCAGCGGTAGCCGAAACCATAATTAGGAAGAATATGCCTGGCCTCCAATTCCGAGAAATTCGGGAATATGGTTCCCGCCCCTACCCATACGGCAACTCCATTTCGCTTCCATACATGTTGGCGTAGTTCCAGCTGGACATCCATTGCACACTTGTCACGGTAGCGCCCCTCATAATAGCCACGCATAGAATAGGAACTTCCCAATGTTGCCATCAGTCCCCAGGGCGGATTTCCGTAGTTCAGCAGAGTATGGAACTGGCCTGCCAACACCCCACCCTTCCACACGGACTGGTAATAGCTGGTCGTCAGTTCCGTATTGCTGAATGCATATTTATTTCCCAAAAAGGCCGGACTGAAGCGCTGGTCTATCCGTAGGTAATATCCTTTATAGGCATTTGTCAGAAAATCGCGTGAATCATACAACAAGGAAAACCCCAAGCTCACGTTGGTGCTACGCGCTTTCATTCCTTTCCATAATTCCGGTTTTTCAAAGTCATGTCCATACACGTAATCAAATGTTGTCATCGGACCGATATAAAAGTTACGTGCCATCCGGAACATGATGTCCACCTTAACCTGCGCCTGAAAGCGATCGTATTCACTCTCATTGTCATCATTGGCTCCATTGTCATATCCTTGTCCCCAGTAAAGGCTTGGGAAAGAATAGAAATACAGATTGTAGTTCAACCGGTATTTGTCTTGGGGAAACAGATGGTTTCCACGTACTCCCAGCAAATAGAATCCCACTGTGGAGACATCCCCATACAGAGAGACATTGGACGGAGGGAGAATACTATCGTTCCGGTCGGTACGGTAGAGTCCTGCCGCCACCAGTCCGATTCCAAATTTGGTGTCACTGGAATAATGAGGCCCGCCTATAATGCTGAAATCAAATTTCTTGTTTTTCTTTTCTTTGTTGGCATCGTTGAAGTAATTCAAAATTTTTCCGAAAAAACTGCGTTTCTTGGGAAGCGAGTCTATCGGATACGTAGAAATTGAGTCCACAGAGTTTTTTGCTTCTGCAAGGTGTGTTTGTGCATGAACAGCCGTTTCTGTAATCAGCATCAATATTGGTAATATCCATTTTGTCAATTTAGTGTCCATTTACTTGTAGAAAACTTCCGTGGCAAAGTTAGTTTTTATGTTCTTCATTACAACAATGTTACTGTTCTTTTTGTTTCCAATTTTTCTCTTTTAATGTTCATTTCTACATTGCATGTGGGGTTCACTCTTTTTAACTACATCATTTATAGAACTTTCCTCGATTTATACTGTTATTTTAATATTACAAAGAACAACATGATATTGAATTATGAAAACAGCAATGGACATTCCCGATAAAGAGGGACAGAAACGACTGGTAATCGTAGGCGGCGGCTTTGGCGGATTAAAGCTGGCACGAAAATTGAAAAGCAACAAGTTTCAGATAGTTTTACTGGATAAGAATAACCATCACATCTTCCAACCGTTACTCTATCAAGTGGCCACAGCAGGTATTGAACCGAGTGCCATATCATTCCCATACCGAAAAATCTTCAAAAAAAGAGAGCATTTCCATATACGTATTTGTGAAGCACAGCAAGTCTTCCCGGAACACAATCTGCTGGAGACTTCCATCGGCACGCTGGCATACGACTATTTGGTCATTGCCACCGGCTGCAACACAAATTATTTTGGAAACGACGGGCTGGAGAAACAGACCATGGCACTAAAGAATACTTCGGAAGCCTTGTTCAACCGAAACCAGATATTGGATAGTTTTGAACAAGCCCAGAACACCGGTAATAAAGAAGAGCGCAGGCGTCTGATGACCTTTGCCATTGTAGGCGGTGGAGCTACGGGAATAGAGTTGGCTGGTGCTTTGGCCGAGATGAGGAAGTTTGTCCTTCCTCAAGACTATCCGGACTTGAATATCAATGAGATGCGTATCATCTTGTTGGATGGCTCTTCCCGGCTCTTGTCTGCTTTTTCAGAAGAGTCTTCCAAAGAAGTGGCCGATTATCTGAAGAAGCGTGATGTGGAAATCAAATTGAACCAACGGGTGATGGGATACGAGAATTATCAATTGGCATTGAATGACGGGACTGCCATCGATACCAAAAATGTATTCTGGGTGGCCGGTGTCAAGGCAAACAGCCTTCAAGGATTGCCTGCCGATGCCTATGGACCGGGAAACCGCTTGAAGGTGGACACTTATAACCGTCTTTCTCAATATCCCAATATTTTCGCTATCGGGGATACGGCCCTTATGATTTCTGAGGAGTATCCCAAAGGACACCCGCAAGTGGTGCAACCAGCCATCCAGCAGGCCCGCAACTTGATAAGGAACTTGCAGCGTGCAGAAACAGGCCTGCCGTTGCAGCCGTTTATATATCAAAACAAAGGCTCCATGGCGACCATTGGCCGCAATCATGCCGTAGTCGAGCTTAGGAAACTGCGTTTTGGCGGTTTTCCGGCATGGGCTGTGTGGCTATTCATCCATTTGATGAGTATTGTGGGTGTAAAGAACCGTCTTTTCATCTTCGTAGACTGGATGTGGAGTTACTTTACCTATGACCCGTCTTTACGGATTATCATCAAACCCTTGAAGCGGGAGTAAACTTTTATTGAGTAATATTTGTTATAGTTCATATACGAACTTAAAAACGAATGAATATGTTAAAACGACTTTTATTTCCTGTCAAACCGGACGGAACGGCAACATCTGCTATACTATTGATTGCAAGAATTGTATTCGGTATATTATTAATGAACCACGGCATCCAGAAGTGGACTAACTTTCAAGAGCTGTCGGCCGTTTTCCCAGACCCATTGGGTGTAGGCAGCCCGCTGTCTTTAGGACTGGCTATCTTCGGTGAATTGGCATGTTCCATGGCATTCATTATAGGTTTTCTCTATCGTTTGGCTATGATACCAATGATGTTTACAATGGTTGTTGCCTTTTTTGTAATTCACGGCAATGACCCGTTTGCCACGAAAGAGTTGGCTTTTGTATACCTGGTAGTGTTCATATTGATGTATATCATAGGTCCGGGCAAGTTTGCTGTTGACCGTTGGATCGGAAAGGCTCTTTCTCAAAAAGCTCATAAATAGACACTTCCGTTTTACTGAAAACAGATTTTAAGCTCAAATAGGATGTTTTTTCGTAAAAAATCCTATATTTGCGGATGCTTAAAATAACTCGATGAGCTATAAAGCTAATTAAACACAGTAAAATAAAAAAGAGTGATTATGAAAAAGTTCAATTTGAAGATGGCTGCGACCGTAATGATTTGCGGCTCGTTTCTTTTCAGTTCTTGTATCGGTTCTTTTGGACTGCATAGTAAACTGGTCAGCTGGAATCAAGGTATTGGTACCAAGTTTGTAAACGAACTGGTTTATTTGGCATTCAATATTATCCCGGTATATGGCGTTTGCTATCTGGCCGATGCGTTGGTCATCAACTCCATCGAATTCTGGAGTGGTTCAAACCCTATGGCCAGCATTGGTGATGTAAAGAAAGTAAAAGGCGAAAACGGTGACTATCTGGTAGAGACACTTGAAAACGGTTATTCTATCACCAAGGAAGGTGAGACTGCTTCTATGGAGCTCATTTACAACAAAGAGTTGAATACTTGGAATGTTGTTGCCGATGGTGTCAGCACAGAATTGCTGCAAATGAACAATGACGGCACTGCACAAATGACCCTTCCGAACGGTGAGGAAATGACAGTGACGCTGGATGCCCAAGGTGTGGCAGCAGCACGTCAGGCGACGATGATTGGCACGTACTACGCTTTTAATTAATGGAAAATTGAAAATGGAAAGTGGCTGGTACATAGATGCCCAATAAGCATTTCTCACTTTCCATTTTCAACTTTCATTAGAACGGATATCCCACAGCAAAGTGGAAAGCAAAATCGCGGCTGAATTTAGGATGAATAATGGGATAACGGTCTTTTTTCTTTTCATAAGCCGGATTGATGGCCTTCATACCTCCGTCGAAACGCAATACAAAGAAATCCAGGTCAAGACGCAATCCCAAACCATATGCCACGGCAATCTGCTTATAGAACTTGTCAAATTTAAACTGACCTCCCGGCTGGTCTTTATAATCCCGTATTGTCCAGATATTCCCGGCATCTACAAAGAGGGCTCCTCTGAATTTCCAGAACAACCGTGTGCGGTATTCAATGCTGGCATCCAGCTTGATGTCTCCCGACTGGTTCATGAAGTTATTATCGCCGGGGAAAGAACCGGGCCCCAAATCACGTACAGACCATCCGCGCACACTGTTGGCGCCGCCGGAGAAGTAGCGCTTCTCAAATGGAAGCATTGTTGCATTGCCGTATGGAATGGCAATACCGGCACCAAAATGAAATGCCAATGAATTGCGGTTGTCAATGACCAGATTCTTGGCAAAGTCAAAATCGCCTTTCAGGTATTGGGCAAAAGGAATGTTCAACAAAGTGTATTCTCCCGATGCATTCTTTTTCATTCCTCCGAGCTTTGCCACAGCATACAACAAGTTACCTGCCGATTCAAAATTGAGGCGGATGGTATAGGAATTTCCGATGCCGGAATTATTCATCAATGCCCTTCCGGCGCTGTTGTAGATATAGCTATAACCAGTGCGGACAATAAAACGGTCTTCATAATTGTATTTGAGGATGTAGTTTTCGTCTTTCTCCAGATAATCCTCTTTGAATGTCTGGTCTATGCTGGGCATATACAGATAGTTGATGTCCAGCAAATCAATGCGATGCTGCGAACGCTGTTGTTGTACCCCCCATTTGTAGCTCCATCCGGCAGATGCTACAATGCGCGTGAATTCGGGTCTCATCTGGTAGTTATATTGCAATCCGAATTCTGTAGTAGCCCTTATCCTCCGCTTGAAATCGCTGGATACAAAGGGAAACATAAACCGTGGGAAGTTGATGGTTGCTTCCGCACCTAATTCTATGTAGTCTTGATTCAAGGAGCTCTGCAAACCGGACACAGCCTCGTATGCCCCACGTAGCTTGAACATGAATGTTTCGGAACCTTTGAACATGTTGCGGTGCTGAAAAGCCACCGAAGCGGCAGCTCCCAAATCGCCGGCAGAGTTTGTGCCTTCCACCTCAAAAGATACGGACTGATGCTTACCTCTGGTCAGCATCACATAGGCGTTGAGCTTTGCACTGTCACTCTGTTGCACTTCAAAAAAACGGATATTGGTATATTTCAGGGCTTGCAGGCGTCCGTAGTTGGAGTAGGTACGCTGCACGTTCTGCTCGTTATAGAGAGTTCCCGGAGTGATGCGCAGATTGTTGGTCAGCACTTTGGGGCGCAGATAAAGCTTGTCTTTGTAGTAGATGGGAAAGCCTTTGTAATGCAATGAATCATTTACCTCGATGCTGTTCTGGGTGGATGCCTGCAACACATTATAATCGGTAATGAAACTCACTTTATTGATAGTGTATTGCCGGTGATTCTGCGGCGTATCCTCGTTATGCTGTCTGTATGGAGCCAAATGCAGTGTCAAATCTACCAGATAAGAATTACGGACAGTATCCGCAGTATAGGATATGTACTCTTTATTGAACTTGTAATATCCATTCTGAAGCAGTTTGTTTGTGATGCGCTGGCGTTCTGCATCCAGTACATTGACATCAAAATACATGCCTTCGGATAATAAGGTTACTGCGGAATCCTGCCGCATGTATTCCTTTATTTTACTGTCCTGGATATCATATTTCAAGGTACGAACTTTATAGGGCTTGCCGGTTGTCACCTTATAGACCAACTTCATCTTTTTCTTCTTGACTTGGCGTACCGGTTCCACCAGGGCGCCCATATAGCCCATATTCTGCACAGCCTTAGTGATTTCTTCCCTGGTCCGGTTGGTTTCCTCCTCACTGTATATGACCGGGGCATCACCTAATTTCCTCAATGTACGGTTTATCCAGCGTGTAGAGTCCCGTCCGGACCAGTTGTAGACATACAACTGGGTCTTTATCAGGCTGAACCACTTCGCATTGGGATTCTGGCGGATGTACATGGAGAGATTGGATGGTTTTACTTCCTTATTATCAGTATGTATGCGCACTTCATCCAGCAAATACGAGCCGTCCGGCACATATTTGGTAGAAGAACAGGAAGCCAACAAAAGTACGATAGTAGTAAGTATCGCGTAGCGGAAACCTTTATTCATACCGAGTCATTAATTGCGCATAAACAGCTACAAATATACTTGTATTTTTTTGTTCCCGAAATAAAAAACGCCGGAAGAGTGCAGAGTTTTTGATTATATTGAAATAATCACGTATTTTTGTCAAATGATAACATGTGTGTCCTATGGCATTAAGTAAAAATCGCATTAAATATATCCACTCGTTGGAGCAGAAAAAGAACCGGAAGGCCGACAAGGTATTTCTGGCAGAAGGACCTAAACTCGTAGGGGATTTGTTGGGACATTTTCCTTGTCAGTTCTTGCTGGCAACTTCAGAATGGCTTTCCCGGAACCGCCCTCTCTCCACCGTAACGGATGTCACGGAAGTATCGGAGGAGGAACTTTCGCGTGCCAGCCTGCTGAAAACTCCCCAACAAGTGCTGGCTGTGTTCCGGCAGCCGGATGAGGAGACGGATATTTCCGTCATCAGTCACTCCCTCTGTCTGGCTTTGGATGATGTGCAAGACCCCGGTAACCTGGGAACGATTGTCCGCCTTGCTGATTGGTTTGGGATAGAGCATATTTTCTGTTCGCCCAACACGGTGGATATCTATAATCCCAAAACTGTGCAGGCCACGATGGGAGGTATCGCACGCGTCAGACTGCATTATACTCCCCTACCCGAGTTCATCCGCTCACTGAAGGATATTCCCGTTTACGGCACTTTCCTGGACGGAGAGAATATGTACGGACAACCGCTTTCGAAAAATGGGCTGATTGTGATGGGTAATGAAGGAAATGGCATCGGAAAAGAAGTGGAGGCACTCATCAACCGCAAACTATACATACCGAATTATCCCGCCAGCCGTGAGACCTCGGAGTCATTGAACGTGGCTATTGCCACAGCAGTAGTTTGCGCTGAGTTCCGGCGCCAGGCTGCATTGTAGTAAAATCAAAAGGAAAAAACAACCAGGGAATCAAATAAGGCAATTCTTCCTCGATAACCGGAGGGATTGCCGTCAGTATATTGCAGCACGTATCAAAATGAGGATAGTCTGTTTCCACCTCCGTAAGCAAAGCTATGACTCCCGGTAGCCATTCCGTATTCTCCACCTCTTCTGTCAATGGGAAGATACGTGATACACATTGTCCTTCACCTATCTCCACCACATATTGTTTCAGATAGCCATGCCCGGGAAGAAACAGAAAATGGGAAGCGTAGCGTTTCATGCTTTCGGACGGGGACGTATGGTTCTGGGAGTCGTGGTATTTTCCTGCTCCTGAATTTCCAGAGGTTTCAATTTCTCAGGTTTTCCGATACTGTCTTTGCGAAGGGAGTCTGTCGCCTGCTGAAGGCTGTCCTTTGGGGCAATGACCAAGCTGTCCGTGGCGTGATAGCGCATCAGTGAGATACGGTCTGCCAGCAAAGGCTGTGGAGTCTCCTGCTGCGGATAATAGATGAACCCGCGTATTTCCTTGATTTCTCCTAAAGTATCGGCAAACAAGGTGAGCGTTTCCACACCTGTGTCTTGTACTTTCCGAATGGCACTGATGACACTGTCATTCTTTTCGTAAAGAACCTGCATCGCCATCAACGGAGCATGTATGCTGTCCGGTGCACCGTTGTGGAAACGGAAGCGCACGCTCCAGCGCAGCGTGTCACGGTCGTGGAAATTGGTGTCTGATGGCAACGTAAACGTTATCTTGTTGTCCAGGGGCATACCCGTCAACTGATAGATATGCTGCCATATCCACACGTCGATACTGTCTCCGGGAAGTGATTCTTTCGGCTTGTTGTCACGCAGGGCAATCAAGTGGTTGATACCGTCTCTCTCGGCTTTCAACCGTACATTCACTTTCTCGTAGATTTTGGTAAGTACTTCCGGGTTACGGGCAAACCAGACCATAGAAGAGTCAAAATCGGCCTGAGTAATGCCATATTTCTTGAAAACCGATTCAATGTATAGCACCCGCTTATAACTTTCGTTATACGGCACTTCTTCACCCATAGCTTTGGCTATGTGATAATCATAAAGCACGTTTTCCATCTTGGCATCCGGAAGGACGGTCTCAGGTCTTTTCACCTTACAAGCCGTCAGACTGAACGCCAGAAGGACTACGCTACACCATTGAATTCGATTTATTCCTTTCATGATTTCTTTATAGCAGCATGATAGGCATCATTGAAGTCCTTGCCGTAGAACAACAGCAAAGCAATGATACCGCAACTGATTGCTGCATCCGCAAAATTGAATATCGGGCTGAAGAAAATGAAATGTTCTCCGCCGACAAACGGCATCCATGCGGGCCAGTTTGTATCAATGATGGGGAAATAGAACATATCCACCACCTTGCCATGGAACCACGGGGCATATCCCCCTCCTTCAGGCATGAAGGAGGCTATCTGCGAATGGGTGCTTTCGTTGAACAGCACGCCATAGAACACACTGTCGACAATGTTTCCCAAGGCTCCCGTCAAGACCAAAGACACACAGACGATAAATCCGGTCTTCATGCCTTGCTTCACGAACTTGTACAGAAACCAGCCAATGACCGTGACTGCAGCAATGCGGAACAAGGTCAGGAACAGTTTGGCGAATATTTCCATACCGAAAGCCATACCACTATTCTCGGTAAAGTATATATAGAACCAATCCGTAATCCGGATACTCTCATGCCAGTACATGTGGGTCTTTATCCAAATCTTGATAATCTGGTCTATAACCAATACCGAAAATATAATAAGGCAGGCTATCCGGCCCTTCGTAAAGAATTTACCCATTTTTATTTCTTGCCGTTGTTTTTAGCTTCGATGCTCAAAGTGGCATGGGGCACTGCACGAAGGCGCTCTGCCGGTATCAGTTTGCCGGTTTCGCGGCAAATGCCATATGTTTTGTTCTCAATGCGCACCAAAGCAGCCTGCAATCCTTGGATGAACTTCAACTGGCGTTGGGCCAGACGTGTGGTTTCTTCCTTGGATAAGGTGTTGGCACCTTCTTCCAGTACTTTGTACGTAGGAGATGTATCGTCGGTGTCATTACCGTCTGCACCCGTCAGGCTGGCCTTTAACAGTTCATAGTCACGTTGTGCCAACTCTAACTTCTCCATAATGATAGCGCGGAATTCTTCCAATTCAGCATCTGAGTATCTAGTCTTTTCTGCCATAACTTTTACGTGTTAATCAGGGTTAGTATTTAATTATTCTTTCACAACGCTCACGTACAGCGAGAAATCGTCGAAGTTCAGTTCTGTACCATTTTCTACGTTGTCTGCCAGCGTCAGTGAAGTTCCTAAAACTTGGTTGCGAATATAGTCATTATATTCATTTACCGCATCATCTGTTTGAGGATTTTTTGATAATGTAATCTTTATTTTATCTGTTATCTCAAAACCGCTCGACTTGCGGATATTCTGAATGCGGTTTACCAGCTCGCGTGCAATACCCTCACGGCGCAGCTCTTCGGTAACGGTAACTTCCAGAGCCACGGTCAGTTTGCCCTCGTTGGCAACCAGCCATCCCGGAATATCCTCACTGAAGATTTCCACATCTGCCGTTTCAATCACGGCTTCTGCACCGTCCAGATTGAACGTATAAGAGCCTTTCTTCTCCAGCTCGGCAATGGCTTCCTGGGACATTTCTGCCACAGCAGCAGCCACGGCTTTCATCTGCTTACCGAATTTCGGTCCCAGCTTCTTGAAGTCGCATTTCACTTTCTTTACCAGTACACCGGCAGCACCGTCCACAAACTGGATTTCTTTCACATTCACCTCGTTCATGATAAGTGCTTTCACAGCCTCGATGTGTGCACGCTGTTCTTCATCCACTACCGGTATCATGATACACTGAAGCGGTTGGCGGACTTTAATGTTCACCTTGCGGCGCAGTGCCAATACCATGGAAGTGACGTCTTGTGCCATCTGCATGCGGACTTCCAATCCCTTGTCTATCATTTCCTCCTTATATTCGGGGAACTTGGCAAGGTGTACGGAAACCACATTGTCGCGTCCCGTAGCTGCAATCAGGTCGGAATAGAGCATATCAGCATAGAACGGAGCGATGGGTGCCATCAGCTTAGCCACGGTTTCGAGGCATGTATAGAGTGTCTGGAATGCAGAGAGCTTGTCCTGCGTCATACCACCGCCCCAGAAACGTTTGCGGTTCAGGCGGACATACCAGTTGGAGAGGTTGTCGTTCACGAATTCGGAAATGAGACGTCCTGCCTTTGTAGGCTCGTATTCATTGTAGCAGGTATCCACGTTCTTCACCAGCGTATTCAGCACGGAGAGAATCCAGCGGTCTATCTCGGGACGTTCCGTCATGGGCACGTCGGCTTCCTTGTATTCAAATTCGTCAACATTGGCATAGAGGGCGAAGAATGAATAGGTGTTATAGAGTGTTCCGAAGAACTTGCGGCGCACCTCTTCCACGCCATCCACATCGAACTTGAGATTGTCCCACGGAGAGGAGTTGGTAATCATGTACCAGCGCAACGGGTCGGACCCGTATTTCTCGATGGTCGAGAAGGGGTCTACGGCATTGCCCAGACGCTTGGACATCTTGTTACCATTTTTGTCGAGCACCAAGCCGTTGGAAATGACAGCCTTATAAGAAATACTGTCGAACACCATTGTAGCGATGGCGTGCAACGTGAAGAACCAACCGCGTGTCTGGTCCACCCCTTCGGCGATGAAATCGGCAGGATATACCTGGTGGCTATCCAGCAGTTCCTTATTCTCGAACGGATAGTGTATCTGTGCATAAGGCATGGCACCGGAATCGAACCAAACGTCAATCAAGTCCGTTTCGCGTTTCATCGGCTTGCCGTCTTTAGAAACAAGGATGACATCGTCCACGTAAGGACGGTGCAAGTCTATCTTGTCGTAATTCTCTTTGGTATATACACCCGGCTGGAAGCCCTTCTCCTTGTAAGGATTGGACTGCATCAAGCCGGCAGCTACGGATTTCTCTATTTCGTTGTAAAGTTCTTCTACAGACTCGATACACTTTTCCTCGCTATTGTCCTCTGTACGCCAGATGGGCAGCGGAGTACCCCAGTAGCGTGAACGGCTGAGGTTCCAGTCATTCAGGTTTTCCAGCCACTTGCCGAAACGTCCCGTACCGGTGCTTTCCGGCTTCCAGTTGATGGTCTTGTTCAACTCTATCATACGTTCTTTGCAAGCGGTGCTGCGGATAAACCAGCTATCCAGCGGATAGTACAATACGGGTTTGTCCGTACGCCAGCAGTGCGGATAATTGTGTACATGCTTTTCTATCTTGAATGCCTGGCGGGCGGCTTTCATCATCATGCAGAGTTCGATATCCAATGATTCGGCAGCTTGTGCAGCCTGCTCATCATACTTGCCGTCTACAGTGAATTGAGGGTCATAGGCATTCTTTACCCACTTGCCCTGATAGTCTTTGTAAAGGTCTGCATTGACACATGCCTTTACAAACTCCTCGTCCAGTTCGTCAATCAAGAAGAACTTACCGGTGAGGTCTACCATCGGGCGGGTCTCACCCTTCTTGTTTATCATGAACAAGGACGGTATACCTGCAGCGCGTGCCACAAAAGCATCGTCCGCACCAAAGGTCGGGGCAATGTGTACGATACCCGTACCGTCTTCAGTCGTCACATAGTCACCAGAAATTACACGGAAACCTTTGTCGCTGGGAGTCCAGCTACCGTCTTCGGCAACGTCTATCGGTTTCACCCAAGGGATGAGCTGTTCGTACTCCATACCTACCAAATCGGGGCCTTTGTACTCACCTACTATCTTGAAAGGTATCAGCTTATCACCCGGCTTATAATCCTCTAATGCAATGCCTTCCGCTTTTTTGTTGAAGTGAGTGTAGAGCAGTGCTTTTGCCAAGACAACAGTCATCTTCTCACCGCTATATCCGTTGTAAGTCTGTACGGCCACGTAGTCTATCTTGGGACCGACGCAGAGCGCAGTGTTGCTGGGCAACGTCCACGGAGTAGTGGTCCATGCCAGGAAGTAAGGAGTTCCCCACTCTGCCATTTCCGGTTTCGGATGCTTCATCTTGAACTGTGCCACCATGGTCGTGTCTTTTACGTCACGGTAACATCCGGGCTGGTTCAACTCGTGCGAGCTGAGTCCGGTTCCGGCAGCAGGAGAATAAGGTTGTATGGTATACCCTTTATAAAGGAGTCCTTTCTTATAGAGCTGTTTCAGCAGCCACCACAAGGTTTCGATGTAGCGGTTGTCGTAGGTGATATACGGGTCCGTCATGTCCACCCAGTAGCCCATCTTGTGCGTCAAGTCTTCCCATTCCTTGGTGAACTTCATGACGTCCTTGCGGCAGGCAGCATTGTATTCTGCTACGGAAATAGTCTTGCCAATATCCTCTTTCGTAATGCCGAGTGCTTTTTCCACACCCAGTTCCACGGGCAGTCCATGAGTATCCCATCCGGCCTTACGCTTTACTTGGAACCCCTTCATCGTTTTGTAACGGCAGAAAATGTCCTTAATGGAGCGAGCCATTACGTGGTGAATGCCCGGCATACCATTGGCCGAGGGAGGTCCTTCGAAAAATACGAAAGAAGGACAACCTTCACGTTCTGTCATACTCTTGGCGAAAACCTGGTTTTCGTCCCATTTCTTCAACACTTTTCCGTTCACTTCGGAAAGGTCGAGCTTCGAATATTCGGCAAACTTCTTACCCATCTTGATATTTACTATTTGACAATTTACAATTTACGATTGAAGATACTCTTGATAGGCATTTGGTACGTCAAAAGCTACCTTCTCCATTTTAAGGGTGCAAATTTACAAAAAACTTAAATACAAGAGACTTTTTAAGAACAAAAAAATATGCAGGTACGATTTTAAAAAATATTCGCTCACTCAACACTGTCCCTCTTTTCTCTTTTCCCGAATTAGTACATAGAAGTGCATCTGTAGATGTCGTTTGGGGCAATGCAGGGTTCCCTAAGCAAAAAACGACAAAAAACGCAGAATTTGCCAAAACCTACCCCCTGAAAACTACGTTGAAAACAACAAATGAGAGGGCTATTTTGCTGAGTTCAACAAATGGTATGTAGAATTCTGCGAATGCTATTGCCGCAATCAGCAATAAGCGTGCAGAGAACAGCATGGGAAAGAATAATAAAGTATTATATTAAAAGAAATAATAATAGCATCATCAGCGGATAGACTTCAACTGTTGCTGCTGTAACTATAATGCAAGGTGAAATAATTAAGGTAATGATTCACCACTCCGAAACAATCCGATGTCTCATCGAAAGAGAGAAAGTAATACATCAGGTTTTCGGGTTCTTTCTTTTGGGTCAGGATTTCGTCCACATAGGCAAGAAAGGCGTTTTTGATGCTGTTATCGTTGTAGTAGTCTGCCAACTTTGCCAGTTTACGTTCTATGGGTTTGTTATGCTGCAATTGCATGGCAGATTTCGAGCGTTCAGGCTTCACATCTCCGGTCAGTCCCCCATCATTATAGTATTGGCGGCGCTCGTCATAGACTTGGCTCAGCAGTTGATAGATTCGGGCGGCAGCCTCGTGATTTATGGCGGAGGCAGGCTTCAGTTGTTCTTCCTTGCTCTTCTTCTGCATAGTGGCGTGGTAGGCAAAGTAGAGGATGAAGTCACGGAAGAGCGTGGTTTGGGGCATGATGATTTCTACCAGGACATCCACGTCGGCAAGTACACTGAAGTCCACGGAGTAATAGCGGACACGTCCACGGGTGACGGAATTGACCTTTATGTCGGTTTTCAAGAAGCCCAAGGCCGAGAATTGCTTAATGATGACTTCCTGCCGGGTACGGCGGATACGGGTTTCTTCCTCTACACGCGCCTGGGAGTAATGGAAAGGCTTGTATTTAAAAGAAATCTGTTTTACTGTAAGCCAGTCGAACAGAATCAGCTCGTCGGGAGCCAGACGGTAGTTAAGTAATCGCAACACATTGATGCAGAGAGGTATTTCGGGAGCAGAGAGAGCTTTCTTGGCCATTTTCTGTTTTTTAGAATAAAAGTTTTGTAAAGATACGGATAAACTATGGAATTACCATCCGAAATGCCATACTTCATCGTCCCGGATGCCACACTTCAGCAGCTGAAATGCCACACTCCGTTGTCCGAAACCTATGGCATTCCGGACGATGAAGTGTGGCATTTCGGAGAATAAGGTGTGGCATTGGAGGCAACCGAGTGTGGCATTCGGGAAAGTCATCTTTTCATCTTCACCTCGTACAAATCGCCTCTCCGGTCTTTCAGGTTGCGTACACTGCCGTAGGTATGCAGTTCATTCAGCAAGTCCAGATCCACATCCGACACAAGAATCATTTCGGTATTCGGAGTGGCTTCCGCACGCTTGCCGTCTGTGGGGAAAGCGAAGTCGCAGGGAGTGAACACGCCGGACTGGGCATACTGGATGTCCATGTTGTGCACGCGGGGAAGATTGCCTACACTGCCGGCTATCACTACAAAGCACTCGTTTTCGATGGCACGAGCATGGGCGCACACCTTTACGCGGCTGTAAGCATTCTGCGTATCGGTAAGGAAAGGAACAAAGAGTATCTGCATGCCTTGGTCCGCCATGATGCGGCTCAGTTCGGGGAACTCTACATCGTAGCATATCAGCACGCCTATCTTAGCACAGTCCGTATCGAAAGTTTGGATGGACTTGCCTCCGCTCAGTCCCCAGGACTTTATCTCGTCGGGAGTGACATGTATCTTTTCGTACATTTCATAACTTCCGTCACGTCGGCAGAGGAATCCTACGTTGTATAGCAGCCCGTCTTCCTTGATAAGCGGCATACTGCCCGTAATAATGTTGATGTTATAGCTGATGGCGAGCTTGACGAAACGCTCCTTGATTTCCTCGGTATAGGCCGCCAGCCCGCGGATAGCCTGCGACTCGCCCTCGTTGTTGAATTTTGCCATCAACGGTGCGTTGAAGTATTCGGGAAAAAGGACAAAGTCACTCTTGTAGTCGCTCACGGCATCCACAAAAAATTCCACTTGCTCAAAAAGGTCATCCAGTGTCTTGTAGGTACGCATCTGCCATTGTACCAAGCCTACGCGGACAGTGGTTTTGGGGTTTACATAGTCTTGTGTGGGAGCCTGATAGTAGATATTGTCCCATTGCAGCAGGCAGGCGTAGTGCTTGGACTCCTCATCATTGGGAAGGTAGTTGCGCATCACCTTGCGCACGTGGAAGTCGTTAGAGAGCTGAAAGGTCAGCACCGGGTCGAAGATTTCCTTTTGCTTCACCTTATCTATGTACTCCTTGGGGCGGATTTGATCGGCATATTTGTAGTAGTTGGGGATACGTCCGCCAAACATGATTGCCTTCAGGTTCAATGTCTCGCAAAGTTCCTTGCGGTATTCATACATACGGCGTGCCAGACGCAGGCCACGGTATTGGGGATGGATAAAGACTTCGATGCCATAAAGTATGTTGCCTTTCGGATTGTGGGTGTTGAAAGTCTCCTTGCCCGTAACCTGGGCGTAAGTGTGGTCGTTCTTCACATCATCGTAGTTCACTATGATGGAAAGCGCACAGCCCACGATTTTCTCGTCAACCACCGTCACAATCTGCCCCTCGGGGAAGATGCGTATCAGTTTTTCTATTTGTTTGTGCGTCCAGAACACATCGCTTCCGTCTGAATAAACGCGCGTAAACGATTGTGCCAACTGGTCATAATCTTCAATCTGCAGATTGCGTATCTGCACCTTATTGATTTTCATTGAATCCATAACTTTCTTGCTATTCCTGATTAAAAACAGTGCAAAGGTACGGTTTATCCTTACATGTTATCTTCCCCTCCGAAGATTTTTCTTTCCCATCTTGAACGGATAAGGGAAAAGATACGGAATTGATAACAAAAAGAGGAGGCATTCATCAGGCCTCCTCTTTCCCGTCTTATATGGACAGTTTCAATGACGGTCTTATCTATTGTTTCTTCTATTCTTCCACAGCTTGGTCATGTCTTCCAGTGTCTTGCCTTTCGTTTCGGGAACAAGCTTCCAGACAAACAGAGCAGCCACCACACAGATGATTCCGTATAAGCCATAAGCAAACATGTGCCCGAACTTGTCTCCCATATCTCCCAAACTCATATTGTACATAGGTACGAAGGTGGAAGATACAATGAAATTGAATATCCATTGGAAGGCTACGGCAATGGCTACTGCAGCGCCACGGATGGTATTCGGGAAGATTTCAGCAATCAGTACCCAGCAGATGGGGCCCCAGCTGAACATGAACGAAGCACTGTAGACCATGATGCTGACAACAGCCAACATGGGAGGAAGCCCTGCCACAACGTTGCAAAGAGCTACTCCGAAAGCACCTATCGCCATGCCGATAGACCCCGAGATGAGCAGCGGTTTACGTCCCCATTTCTCGACTGTAAAGACAGCCAGCAACGTGAACAGAATATTGATGATACCCATGATGACGGTTTGAACCATCGGGTTGCCCATTCCCATCGTTTCGAAGATACGCGGTGCGAAATAGAGTACGGCGTTGATACCTACCGCTTGCTGGAATACACTCAGCATGATACCGATAAAGATAACCATCCAGCCATAAGTGAAAAGCTTTTCCGTCTTTTCCTCTGCCGTGGCTTTGATTTGAGACAGAATAACCTTTGCCTGAGCCAAGCCGTTGATACGGCTTAACACCTGGAGTGCCTTATCATCCTTGCCACTCATGGCAAGATAGCGTGGCGTTTCGGGAACAAACAGTACGAGCAACGCAAAGACTCCTGCAGGAACAGCCTCACTGACAAACATCAGACGCCATCCTATCTCTGTGGTCCATGCTGCCGCTTCGGGATTCAGAATCTGGTTGACTCCTTCAATGGCCTTTATCACCGGATTTGAATTCTCGCCCAGAATAAGGAAATTCACGAAGTAAACCACCAACTGGCCGAAGATAATGGCAAACTGATTCCATGATACCAGAGTCCCGCGAATGTTGCTCGGCGCAATTTCCGCAATATACATCGGGCAGATGGCCGATGCCAAACCTACGCCGATTCCTCCCAATACACGGTAGAAATTGAATGCCACGAGCAAGGAATAGGAAGGAACACCATAGTCGAAGAAAAGGAATTCCGGGTAGTAGGAGCCCAATGCCGACAGAAAGAACAAGACGCCGGCTATGAAAAGAGAATTCTTACGTCCCAGATTGGATGCGAAGAATCCCGAAAGAGCACTACCGATGATACATCCGATAAGTGCACTGGAAGAGGTAATGCCGTGAATCGTATCTGTGTAGACAAAATCGGAGGCACCCATAAAAAATGCCTGAAGCCCTTTATCGGCACCGGATATGACTGCTGTATCGTAGCCGAAAAGCAAGCCCCCGATGACGGCTACCAGCACAATAGAGAAGAGGTAGAGTTTACTGCCTTTTTCTGTATAATTCATGATATTAATGATTAATGGTTAATGATTAGCGATTAATGATTAGCGATTAATGATTAATATTGAAACACCTCATGCGCAACTTATTAACCACTAATCACTAAACATTGATCATTATTAGCAGTACATATTCACGATTGCCTCATACAATTCCTGCTTGCCGCTGGTCTGTTTCGGCTCACCGTTGGCTTTTGCGTAAGCTACCAAATCCTCCAGCGTCAGTTTGCCATCTTCAAATTCCTTGCCTTTACCACTGTCGAAGGAAGCATAGCGGTCGGCCAGCATCTTCTTGTAAGGAGACTCTTCAAGCAGTTTGGCTGCACTTTCCAGTGCACGTGCCATCACGTCCATACCGGCGATGTGGGCAATGAAAATGTCTTCCAGGTCGGTGGAGTTGCGACGGGTCTTGGCATCGAAGTTTGTACCGCCATTGCCAAAGCCTCCGTTACGGATGATTTGCATCATTGCCTGGGTCAGTTCGAAGTTGTCAATGGGGAACTGGTCTGTATCCCAGCCGTTCTGGTAGTCACCACGGTTGGCGTCGATGGAGCCGAGCATACCGTTGTCTACGGCTACTGCGAGTTCGTGCTCGAAGGTGTGGCCCGCCAAAGTAGCGTGGTTCACTTCGATGTTCACCTTGAAATCTTTGTCCAGATTGTGAGCCTTCAAGAAGCCGATAACGGTTTCGGTGTCTACATCATACTGGTGTTTTGTAGGTTCCATCGGTTTCGGTTCAATCAAGAAGGTACCTTTGAAGCCGCGGGCACGTGCATAGTCGCGGGCGATGGTCAACATCTGTGCGAGGTGCTCTTTCTCACGCTTCTGGTCTGTATTCAGCAATGACATGTAGCCTTCGCGACCGCCCCAGAATACATAGTTTGAACCTCCCAGTTCGATAGTAGCGTCGATGGCGTTTTTGATTTGGATGGCGGCACGTGCCACAACATCGAAATCGGGGTTGGTGGCTGCACCATTCATGTAGCGGGCATGGCCGAATACGTTGGCAGTACCCCACAACAGTTTGATGCCGGTTTCTGCTTGTTTCTGCTTGGCATACGCTACGATTTCCTTCAAGTTGGCTTCGTATTCTTCAATGGTCTCGGCTTCTTCGCAGAGGTCTACATCGTGGAAGCAGTAGTATTCGATACCCATTTTCTGCATGAATTCAAAGCCGGCGTCCATTTTGTTCTTGGCAGCCTGAACCTTGTCAGCCTCACCGTTCCAGGGGAATTTCTTTGTTCCGCCACCGAATTGGTCACCACCTTCTGCGCAAAGAGTGTGCCACCATGCCATGGCGAACTTCAGCCATTCGCTCATTTTCTTACCCATGATTACTTTATCGGCATCGTAATAACGGAATGCCATCGGGTTCTTGCTCTCTTTACCTTCGAATTTAATCTTTCCTATTCCGGGAAAATACTCTTTTGTTGCCATAAGAATTTAATGTTTTAATGTGAGAATGTGCCAATGACAGACACATTCATCACGGGGTTAATTATTAATTTATTGTTTTAACGTGCTAACGTTTTAATGTGCACATTAGCACATTACCCAGTGTTTCCAGCGCGCATATGCGTCGGCATAAGCCTGGCGGTCTGCCACTTTCGGCTCTATCACCTCGAGCTTCTCAAGCGTGGCAAATGCTTCGTTGTTGTCCTTGTATATGCCCACACCGATTCCGGCGCCTTTGGCGGCACCTACAGAGCCGTCGGTATCATACAGTTCGATGACAGCTCCCGTCACACCGGCCAATGTCTCGCGGAACAGCGGGCTGAGGAACATATTAGCCTTGCCTGCATGAATTTTCTGCACGGGAATGCCCATTTGTTCCATGATGTCGATTCCATATTTAAAGGAAAAAACGATGCCTTCCTGCGCTGCACGGATGATATGCTGTTTGCCGTGCTGGTTGAAGTTGATGCCATGAATGGAGCAGCCTATTTCCTTGTTCTCCAGCATACGCTCCGCACCGTTTCCAAAGGGCAGGATACTGATACCGGCACTGCCGATGGGAGCTTGCGCCGCCAGCAGATTCATATCGCTGTAGGAGATACCTTCGGGAGCAACGGTGCGTTTTACCCATGAATTGAGAATGCCCGTACCATTGATGCACAGCAGAACACCCAGACGGGTTTGCCCGGCAGCATGGTTGACGTGTGCAAAGGTGTTGACACGTGACTTGGGGTCGTAGTTCACCTCACCGTTCACGCCGTATACCACGCCGGACGTTCCGGCGGTAGAAGCAATTTCACCCGGATTGAATACATTCAGGGAAAGGGCATTGTTGGGCTGGTCGCCGGCACGGTAAGTGATAGGCGTACCTTCTTTCAGACCCAGCTCTGCGGCTGCAGCAGCATTGACACGTCCCTGCTCGGAGAAAGTCGGTTTGATGTCGGCAATCAGAGAGGAGTCGAATCCATAATAGTCCATCAGAAAGTCGGCAACCCGGTTGTTCTTGAAATCCCAGAACATCCCTTCGGACAAACCGGACACCGTGGTACAGATGGTACCGCTCAACTTCATGGCGATATAGTCGCCCGGCAGCATTATCTTATGAATCTTTTCGTAAACGGAAGGCTCATTCTCCTTAATCCAAGCCAGTTTGGAGGCCGTGAAGTTGCCCGGAGAATTCAGCAGATGTGAAAGGCAAGTCTCCTCTCCCAATGTTTCGAAAGCCTTTTGTCCGTAGGGCACGGCTCTGGAGTCGCACCAGATAATGGCAGGACGCAACACCTGCTGGTTTTTATCTACACATACCAAGCCATGCATCTGATAAGAGATACCGATCGCCTTGATGTCTTCTGCGTTTACTCCGGATTCTGCCAATACCGCTTGTGTGGCCAGTTTCAAGTTTTCCCACCAGTTTCCGGGGTCTTGCTCTGCCCAGCCGGGCTTCACTGCGATAATTTCCGCTTCAGTCTTGGGGAAGAAGGCAGACGATACACACTTGCCGCTTTCCGCATTTACCAGACTCGCTTTTACAGACGAGCTGCCGATGTCATAACCTAATAAATACATTTCTATCAATATTAAAATGAAAGTGATATGAAGAATTTACAATCCGGCTACCGTCGGATTTTATTGTATATCTTTTTGTCGAAACGGTAGTAGCGTGCCGCCCGGTGGGCCACGCCCTGCTGTTTTTCTTCCAGGGGGACGACATACTCCATCAAGGCAATTTTTTTATGGAAATTGCGTACGTCGTACTGCTTGTCATACACCAGTTCGTACAAAGTGCGAAGCTGGGATGCGGTGAACTTACGCGGCAACAAGTCGAACAGTGAAGACGGGTTGAACTCGACGTACTGACGGACATAGGTAATGGCTTCCTTGATAATCAGGTTGTGGTCGAATGCCAGAGCCTTTATATCCGGCATGGCTACCCAACTGGCTTGATAATTGTCCAAATCACGGTTCAATGCGCGGTCTATCTTCACCAGGGAAAGATAGGCTATGGTGACAATACGCTCCACCCTGGACTGCATGGCACGTTCCAGCCAATGTACATCTCTGGGGTCCTTCGTACGGTTTTTTGAGCCGAATGCCTTGAATTGCATCAGATTGACGTTCTTCAGCCCCGTCAATTCATTCAACACCCGTTTGGCAGCTTCATCCAAATCCTCATCCATGTAAATCAAACTTCCGGGAAGCTTCATATCATGAAAGATTTCTCCTTCTTCCTCTCCTGCACGCTTAATCAGCAGAACCTTTAGCTGTTCTCCGTCAAAACCAATCACTACACAGTCCACAGAGATATGATTGTTTGCCAACGGCGTTTTTTGTTCTATGTTTTGCATAATATATCTCGTTAAGCGCTGCAAATATAAATAGGTTTTTCTAATTTGCAATAAAGGAAAAGAATATTTTTATAATGTTATAAAGCATTATTTTTCAACTGAATACATATCTTACTTTATACAATATCATTTTCAGTTGTTATCGTATGGAATACAATATGTAATTTACAAGAATATACAAGAGGTCTAATTGTAGGAAGTACAATAAGGAGAAAGTGTTTCATTTATAAGTATTTCAGTATCCGGATACCACAGAAGGTCCAAGCATACATATTGTATTTTAGCTTCCCCTTTAAAGTAAGGGTATTGCACAAAAAACATCCGTTTGTGCGGTGAATATCAGAAAAACCTCTACCTTTGCAGCACTTTTTATTTAAACACTAAAAAACGAGTAAATATGAAAGCATTTGTATTTCCGGGTCAAGGTGCCCAATTCGTTGGCATGGGAAAGGACCTGTACGAAAATTCGGCATTAGCCAAGGAACTTTTTGAGAAAGCAAATGATATCCTCGGGTATCGTATTACTGATATTATGTTCAACGGAACAGATGAAGACCTGCGCCAGACTAAAGTTACCCAACCTGCCGTGTTCCTTCATTCCGTTATTTCCGCCCTCTGCATGGGCGATGACTTTAAGCCGGAGATGACCGCCGGTCACTCATTGGGCGAGTTCTCTGCCTTGGTTGCTGCCGGTGCACTGAGCTTTGAAGATGGTCTGAAACTGGTGTATGCCCGTGCCATGGCTATGCAAAAGGCTTGCGAGGCACAGCCCTCCACTATGGCAGCCATTATTGCCCTGCCGGATGAAAAGGTTGAGGAAATCTGCGCTCAAGTAAGTGCTGAAGGTGAAGTTTGCGTGGCAGCCAACTATAACTGCCCGGGACAGATTGTAATTTCCGGTTCCATAGAAGGTATCAACAAGGCTTGCGAACTGATGAAGGCTGCAGGTGCAAAGCGTGCTCTGCCGTTGAAGGTAGGCGGTGCGTTCCACTCTCCGCTGATGAACCCTGCCAAAGTTGAACTGGAAGCAGCCATCAATGCAACAGAAATCCATGCTCCGAAGTGCCCCGTATATCAGAATGTAGACGCTATGCCTCATACTGACCCGGTAGAAATCAAGAAGAACCTGGTGGCTCAGCTGACAGCATCGGTACGTTGGACGCAAACAGTGAAGAACATGGTTGCCGATGGTGCTACGGACTTCACAGAGTGCGGTCCTGGTGCAGTGCTGCAAGGTCTTATCAAGAAGATTGCACCGGAAGCTACGGCTCACGGGATTGCATAATTCCTTAAATAGAATATTTTCAAGGCTGTCTTTCTTCAAATAGACAGCCTTTCTTGTTTTAATAGGCCATTTCCTTTATATTTGCCACTCACAACAAAATGGGATATATGGAAAAGATTACGGAGTTCAGAAATACCTTGGCAGTACCTATTCATAAGTTATCGATAGACTCTCTGGTACAAGAGGTATGCCTCTGCCCCGAGTATTTTGAAGATATATACCGATTGACATACGATGAAAAACAGACGGTGTCATGGCGGGCAATATGGGTATGCGAGAAATTGAGCGAAATCCATCCCGGCTGGTTCATCCTACTGTACGATGAAATCATTCAACGGCTGATAGACTGCACGCACGACGGTTCCAAACGTCTCTTATTATCTATACTGTATAATATTCCCATCCCTACTCCAATCTCCGTCGATTTGCTGAATTACTGCCTGGACCACATGCTATCTCCGCAAGAAAGCATAGGAGTGCAAGCCCTTTCCATCAGAATAGCCTATCTGCTTTGCAGGAAGGAGCCGGAACTGCTGCAGGAATTGCAACTGATACTGGAAAATACAGAGCTTGATTTTTATTCAACTGGAGTCAGAACCACTGTTCGGAATACGCTGAAAAAGATACGTGCCACAAAGGGGCGCGAGTAAACAAAAAGTAATCACTGAAATAAAAAGTACGTTCTTTTGTTTTTTATTTCCGATTTTCCCTTACCTTTGTTGCCGTAAAGACAAAGGGGTGCCCCGACGGGCTGAGATTATACCCTCGAACCTGATGCAGTTAGTACTGCCGTAGGAATTGGATATTTCTTTCTTCACTGAACTTGCCGTAAAGACGCTTCTTTGTATTTACTTCCATTTGTTTTATTTCTTAATGAACAGAAAAATGAAAGTATTGGTCAACAACAAGGAAGTGAAAACCGGCGCCACTACCCTTTCACAACTTATCGAGGAACTTGCCCTACCGATGCAAGGCATTGCCGTGGCCGTAGACAACCGTATTGTACTTCGCACGGAATGGACAAAATGCATCCTGAGGGAATACATGCCCATCATCATTATCAAAGCAGCTTGCGGAGGGTGAGGAAGATGAAGGACGAGAGACTGAAAAACGGAGGAATGCAGTTCATCACGCACTATACGGAACGATATTCGTATCTGGATGCTGCACGCATGGCTCTTGAGGGCGGTTGCCGCTGGGTGCAACTGCGCATGAAAGACACCCCGGTGGAAACGATAGAACCCGTAGCTTTGGAAGTGCAGGCCCTTTGCCGGCAATACGGTGCCACCTTCATCATTGACGACCATGTGGAACTGGCGCGAAAACTGCATGCCGACGGCGTACATCTTGGAAAGAAAGACATGCCCATAGCCGACGCACGCCGGATTCTGGGCGCGGAGTACATTATAGGCGGTACCGCCAATACTTTTGAGGATGTACTGCAACACTACAAAGCCGGTGCCGACTACATAGGCTGCGGCCCCTTCCGCTACACCACTACCAAGAAGAATCTGAGTCCGATATTGGGACTGGAAGGATATACAGCTATCATCCACCGGATGCAGGAGAAGGATATACACCTTCCGATAGTAGCCATCGGTGGAATAACCATAGCGGATATTCCAGCCGTTATGCAGACGGGGGTAAGCGGGATTGCCCTTTCGGGCACGGTACTGCATGCCGATAGTCCGGCAGATGAAATGAAAAGAATCATTTCTTTAATGGAGAATGAAAAATAAAGAATTAATATATGACGACTGATATGGAAAAATTAGTGATTGCGGAACGTGAGTTCAACTCCCGTCTGTTTTTAGGAACCGGAAAGTTCAATTCCGATGAAGTGATGGAGCAGTCTATCCTGGCATCCGGCACAGAAATGGTGACGGTAGCCATGAAACGCATTGAACTGGACAACAAGGAAGACAATATGCTGGTACACATACAGCATCCCGGTATCCAGCTTCTGCCCAACACCTCCGGCGTGCGCAATGCCGAAGAAGCTGTTTTTGCTGCACAGATGGCGCGTGAAGCTTTCGGCACGAACTGGCTGAAACTGGAGATACACCCCGACCCCCGCTATCTGTTGCCCGATTCTGTAGAGACGCTGAAAGCCACAGAAGAACTGGTCAAGTTAGGATTTGTGGTACTGCCCTATTGCCAGGCCGACCCCACACTGTGCAAGAGGCTGGAAGAAGCCGGTGCCGCCACCGTCATGCCGCTGGGTGCTCCTATCGGTACAAACAAAGGACTGCAGACAAGGGATTTCCTGAGAATAATCATCGAGCAAGCCAATATCCCCGTAGTGGTGGATGCCGGTATCGGTGCCCCGAGCCATGCGGCAGAGGCTATGGAAATGGGCGCTTCGGCTTGCCTGGTGAATACAGCCATTGCAGTGGCGGGCGACCCCGTGACCATGGCGGTAGCGTTCAAGCAGGCTGTGGAGGCGGGACGCATGGCATACGAAGCAGGTCTGGGCATACAGGCAGATAATTTTGTTGCGGAAGCCAGCTCACCGCTGACGGCTTTTTTGAACCTATAAAACTGACAATGCAATGAACCAGAAGATAAAATTCCCCCGTTCCGAGAAAGTATATTTGCCGGGCACCTTGTTTCCCGAATTGCGCGTAGCTATGCGCAAGGTGGAGCAAGTGCCCAGTACGAACTTCATTGATGGAGAAAAGGTACTTACATATAACCATTACCAATTGGATCATGATGTGCCTCCTCGGAAGATACAATATATCATTGATGATGCCAAAGGCTTCATTTGGATAAAGACTATCGACCATAAACTCTATCTTTTTGATAAAAAGAAAGAATGTTTTAAGGCAGTCTATGGCAATATTAAAAGGTTTGTGGCAAATGTTCAGGTTATTAAACTGCAACGGGCTTTTGATGACTATGTGTTATTACTTACCAAAGATAAGAATCTTTTTCTGGCCCGGGTAGATGAGCAGGGAAAGGTACAGATAGAGTTACTTTTTGAAGCTAAAGATTATATTGACTCTTCCAACTATATGTTGAAGAGCAATCTGTTTTTTGAAAATAATGCGTATATTGGTTGGATCGGTGTAGATTATAAGATAAATGTTCTTCCTAAAGGAGAGGCTTTGAAGGGAAAACCAGCTGACTTCTTTCTGAATCAAGTGAAACTTAATTCGGGAAGTAACTTTTCATCCAGTGTCATTCAGGACAAACTGATGTGGTTGGGTACCAGTGACGGCTATTTTTATTGTATAGACAGTGAGAAGGGTGATGTAACCCGGCATTATATACCTCAGAATATGGGGGCGGTGACTGATATATTGACTACATCGGCAAAGGCGCTATATGTGTCGGTTGCAAATAAGGGAGTTTTTGAATATTCTCCTGATAAACGAAAGTCGAAAAAAATTAATGTGGACGTTAATGAACGATTAGTTAGCCATTCGTTTATTGATAGTTATAATAAACTATGGTTTCATGAAAACGAACGGGCTGTTGTTTATTATGATCCTGTGACTAATAAGTCGCGCAGATATCCTTTTTCGGTATCCGGTAAAATAACGTCTTTTATCGTTGAAGATGCCGGTGAGCAGGGCGTTCTGTTTCTTTCACCGGCAGGCGAAGCCCTTTTTTTTGATAGGGACAATTTGACAATGTGTTCTATCAATCAGATAAAGTCTATCATGGATGTTTCGCCAAATCAACTTTTTTTTCATTTCTTTATAGACGATGAGGGTACTGTATGGCTTTCGTCAACAGAAAAGGGCGTTTATCATGTCTATTTCCCTAAAAAGCAGTTTCGTACCCTTGTCTTGCCTGTAACAAATAAGGCGGCGGGAAAAGATGATGCAGGCGTACGTGCTTGTTTTCAGAGCCGTAATGGAGATATTTGGGTCGGAAATCGTATGAAGGATGTATTCCGGTTTGATTCAAAAGGGTATTTGGTGCAGACTTATCCTGCCTATGAAGAGCTTTTTGGAGCAGTTTATCATGTAATGGAGGATGATAAAGGAAATCTTTGGTTTGCTACTAAGGGCGATGGCTTGGTAAAGTTGACGCCTGATGTCAAAGCGAAATATGGCTATCGTTTCCAGCGGTTCAAACATAATCCCTCTGACAATACTTCGCTTAGCGGAGACAAAATCTATTATACCTATCAAGATAGCCATAAACGTATTTGGGTATGTACACTTGACGGTGGTCTTAACCTGTTGCATGAACAGGGCGGGAGCATTACTTTTTTTAATGATCGGAACGGATTCATAAACTATTCTGCTTATGGGCTCCCTATGGAGGTGCGCAATATTGTAGAAGATAAGGAGGGGCGTATGTGGGTTGGTACGATGGATGGACTGATCTCTTTCGATGGCAATTTCAGCAATGTGTCGGATATTAAATTTGAAGCTTATCGTGGCAGAATGCGGAGGGCTTATGCTGATAGTGATGTATGCCAACTATATAAAGACAGTAAGGATACTGTATGGGCCAGTGTCTTTGGTGGAGGATTAAATAAGCTGGTAGGTTATGATGAAGAAAAACATGAACCGGAATTTGTTGCTTATGAACTTGTGGGAAACTTGAAAAATGAAGTAATTACTTCCATTATAGAAGATAGGCATGGTATGTTATGGTTAGGGACGAAATTAGGGGTCGTTTGTTTTGATCGGCAAACCGGTAACTTTCGTACTTATACCCATTATGATGGCTTTCCTGACTTTGAACTAGAGGAAGGAGGAGTGTGTACTCCGACCGGTGAAATCTGGATGGGGGGAACAAAAGGAATCATTATTTTTCATCCTGATGAATTGAAGGAAGTGGATAGAACCAGTAAAACATTCATTGTTAATTGTCAAATAGGAAATCAGGATATTCGCTTGGTAGACAATCCTTCGATTGTGGACCGTTCTATTTCTTATGTTGATGAAATAAAGCTTAACCATGATCAGTCAATGTTTTCTTTCGAATTTGTAACACTGAGTTATGTAGACCGTAATAGCATCAGTTATCGTTATATTCTGGAAGGCTATGAGGAGCAATGGCATTTTAATGGCGTTAATCGTCTTGCTTCGTATACGAATGTTCCTTCGGGCAATTATGTATTCAGGGTACAAGCGATGGATGATAATGGCGTTGACTCTTTTTCGGAGTGTAAAATGCGGGTGATCATTCGTCCTCCTTGGTGGGCCACTTGGTGGGCTTACGTCATCTATGTTTTATTGGGTGCGGGAGTTCTCTATATGGGCATCCGCCTCTCCGTATTTCTGATACGGATGAGAAATAATGTGTATATTGACCAGCGTTTGTCGGAATTGAAAATACGTTTTTTCACCAATGTGTCGCACGAGTTGCGTACGCCACTCACACTGATACAAGGTCCCATACAGGAACTGAAAACAGAGGCACTGTCTGTCAAAGGGAAAAAGTATGTGGAGTTGATGGAAAAGAATACTTTGCACATGTTGAAGTTGGTAAATCAGATTCTTGATTTCCGCAAGATCCAGAATGGAAAGATGCGCCTGCATGTTTCATGCTTCAATCTTACCGAACTACTTGCTTTTTTCGAAAAGGAGTTTATGATAATGGCAGAAGAAAAGGCGATAAATTTACAATTTTGTCCGGAAGTAGAGGAACTTATGGTATGGGGCGATAAGGAGAGATTAGGAACTGTGGTACGTAACTTACTCTCGAATGCTTTTAAGTTTACTTCCTCCGGAGGTTCAATTAGGATTGTTTCCGGTTTAGCAGAAGATGGTAAACATTGTTTTATTCGTGTGGAAGACACCGGAGTAGGAATTCCTCAAAATAAACTGACCGAAATATTCGGTCGTTTCTCACAGGCTGATAATGCAAAAGGAGCTTATTATCAAGGTACCGGTATCGGGCTGGCTCTTTCGAAAGAAATTGTAGAATTGCATCATGGCGAGATATTTGCCGCCAATGGTAAGCAAGGTGCACAATTTACGGTATGGCTGCTATTGGGCAAAGAACAGTACAAGGAGAATGAGGTGGATTTTTATTTGGATGAACAGGTTGTAAAGGAAGTGCCTGACTGTAATGAACGGGTGGCTGATGAAAAGAACGGTGATGCGTCCTTATTGCCTAGCGTGCTTGTAGTGGATGATAATGTTGATTTGTGTAATATGTTGAAGTTGCAGCTTGAGGATAGGTTTAATATTCATTTGGCACATAATGGAGTGGAGGGACTCAAGATGGTGAACTTTCATCATCCTGATGTCGTGGTGACCGACCAAATGATGCCTTGCATGGACGGTATGGAAATGCTTAAACGTATTCGTGGCGATTTTCAAATAAGTCACATACCGGTGATTATGCTTACTGCAAAGGGAGATGAGGATAGCAAGATACAAGCTATATCCCAAGGGGCTAATGCTTATATTGTGAAGCCTTTCAGTAAGGATTATCTGGTTGTACGTATTGAACAGCTATTAGGTGAACGTAAGCGGTTCCGCGAGCAAATGTGTGGTGATAATGGGGAGATGAATGATAAAGTCGAGCTTTCGGATAATTATGCAGGTTATTTGGAAAAGAAAGATTTGGATTTTATAGAGAAGATTCATCAAGTGGTTGAGGACAATATGGAAAACAGTGATTTCAATATCGACACCATAGCAGCATCTGTCGGTTTGAGCCGTTCTGCTTTCTTTAAGAAACTCAAGAGCCTTACGGGGTTGGCTCCGGTCGATTGGGTGAAAGAAATACGGTTGAACAAGTCTGTCGAACTTATTAAGAAGACAGATTTATCTATCTCTGAAATAGCTTTTGCTGTGGGATTCAACGACTCCGGCTATTTTAGCAAATGTTTCCGTAAAAAGTATAACCAGACTCCGCGTGAATATATAAATGCATACCGGGGAAAGAAATAAAGAGTACAAAGTATTCCTCTCAAACGTCTTCTTGTCAGCTTAGATATAAAATATTAATAGACATGAAGAATTCACTAACACGTACTTTATGTACGGTGGTTTTTGTAGCAAGTGCAGCATCTGCCTGGGCTCAATATCCCACAATTCCTGCTGCTGAAAAAGCGCGTGGCGAAAGAATACAAGCCGAGATAAATCGTCTTTCTGACGAGGCTTGGCAACGCGCTTTACCGGTTGTAATGTCAGAGGCAGCTAAAGGGCGTCCTTACGTTCCTTGGGCAAGTAAACCTTCCGACTTGAAACAAGCTAAGATTCCGGCTTTTCCCGGAGCGGAAGGAGGCGGTGCCTATACGCCCGGCGGACGTGGCGGCAAGGTAATTGTTGTAACTTCTTTAGCTGATCGCGGGCCGGGCACATTGCGCGAAGCTTGTGAAACAGGTGGTGCCCGTATTGTTGTGTTTAATGTGGCTGGTGTGATCAAATTGGAGTCACCTATTAATGTGCGTGCCCCTTACATAACCATTGCCGGACAGACAGCTCCCGGAGACGGTATCTGTGTGACGGGAGCTTCTTTCCTGCTTGATACACATGATATTATTATCCGTCATATGCGTTTCCGACGTGGAGAACAGGATGTGGTGTTTCGGGATGATGCCTTAGGTGGTAACTGTGTGGGCAATGTTATCATAGACCATGTCTCTGCCAGTTGGGGATTGGATGAGAATATGTCGCTCTATCGTCATGTGTACGATCGCAGGGCAGATGGGGGATACACTAAACTGCCTACTGTGAACATCACAATTCAGAACTCTATGTTTACTGAAGCGCTTGATTGTTATAATCATGCGTTCGGTGCAACGATCGGCGGTCATAACAGCATGTTCTGCCGTAATCTCTTTGCTTCGAATATCAGCCGGAATTGCTCGATCGGTATGGACGGTGACTTTAACTTTGTTAATAATATCACCTATAACTGGTGGAATCGTTCTATTGACGGTGGCGATAACAAGAGTTTGCTCAATATCATCAATAATAACTTTAAGCCGGGTCCCATAACTCCGCTTGATAAGCCTATCAGCTATCGTATTGTGAAGCCGGAAGCGGGACGTGCCAAAGAGTTTAAAGATGTGTATGGAAAAGCTTATGTGAATGGCAATATTGTCCATGGGAACAAGCGTGTGACAGCAGATAACTGGGATGGCGGCGTACAGCCTCCGGTATCTGAAGATAAGATGGAAGAAACACTGGCTAAGATTAAGATGGACAAGCCGTTTGATATGCCTCATGTAACTATAATGGATGCGAAAAAAGCCTATAATTATGTGCTGAGCCATGTTGGGGCCACTTTCCCAAAACGTGATGCCGTAGATCACCGTATGGTGAAAAGCGTAAAAACCGGTAAAGCTATTTATGCTAAAGATGCTGCCAATTATGAATTCGTGCCAACGACAGTGAAGCGGCGCTTGCCGGTTGATTCCTATAAGAAAGGCATCATTACGGATCCCCGTCAAGTTGGTGGTCTGCCTGAGTACAAGGGTACTCCTGTACTTGATACCGATGGTGATGGAATGCCTGATGCTTGGGAAGAGAAATATGGACTCAATCCCAATGATGCTTCTGATGCTATACAGGATATAAATGGTGACGGCTACAATAATATTGAGAAATACATTAACGGCATTGATCCCACAAAGAAAATTGATTGGACTGATTTGAAGAACAATCATG
>ENA-ORTB01000061-ORTB01000061.1-human-gut-metagenome-genome-assembly--contig:-NODE-61-length-116705-cov-5.857591_pt1 | contig 116705 bp, 121 predicted proteins | sample MGYA00241905_ERZ509174 | MGnify/ENA primary metagenome ERZ509174 (study PRJEB26280, sample SAMEA2338851) | human gut metagenome | biome: human gut; feature: human-associated habitat; material: faeces... | reverse complement strand
TTAAACCACATGCTCCACCGCTTGTGCGGGCCCCCGTCAATTCCTTTGAGTTTCAACCTTGCGGTCGTACTCCCCAGGCGGAGCGCTTAATGCGTTTGCTGCGGCACTGAGGACCGGAAAGTCCCCAACACCTAGCGCTCATCGTTTACGGCATGGACTACCAGGGTATCTAATCCTGTTCGCTACCCATGCTTTCGAGCCTCAGCGTCAGTTGCAGACCAGAGAGCCGCCTTCGCCACTGGTGTTCTTCCATATATCTACGCATTCCACCGCTACACATGGAATTCCACTCTCCTCTTCTGCACTCAAGAATGACAGTTTCCGATGCAGTTCCACGGTTGAGCCGTGGGCTTTCACATCAGACTTATCATTCCGCCTGCGCTCGCTTTACGCCCAATAAATCCGGACAACGCTTGCCACCTACGTATTACCGCGGCTGCTGGCACGTAGTTAGCCGTGACTTTCTGGTTGATTACCGTCAAATAAAGACCAGTTACTGCCTCTATCCTTCTTCACCAACAACAGAGCTTTACGATCCGAAAACCTTCTTCACTCACGCGGCGTTGCTCCATCAGACTTGCGTCCATTGTGGAAGATTCCCTACTGCTGCCTCCCGTAGGAGTTTGGGCCGTGTCTCAGTCCCAATGTGGCCGATCAGTCTCTCAACTCGGCTACGCATCATTGCCTTGGTAGGCCTTTACCCCACCAACTAGCTAATGCGCCGCGGGCTCATCCTAAAGTGACAGCTTACGCCGCCTTTCAAACTTGAATCATGCGATTCATGTTGTTATCCGGTATTAGCACCTGTTTCCAAGTGGTATCCCAGTCTTTAGGGCAGATTGCCCACGTGTTACTCACCCATCCGCCGCTAGCGTCCAACAAATCATCCCGAAGGAATCTTTGAATTCAGCTCGCTCGACTTGCATGTATTAGGCACGCCGCCAGCGTTCGTCCTGAGCCAGGATCAAACTCTCAATTTGAAAATTGAGCCTTTTTAATCTGCTCCAGATTATTTGCTTGCGAATTGACTTCGCTTATTTGTTTGGATCAAACAATGTTTGACCCGCACACTGCGAAACTTTGTTCAGTTTTCAAAGTACCAACTTGCGTCAAGTGACGCAACGTTTTATATCTTACTCGCTTGTTGACTTCTTGTCAACAAGTTTTTGATATTTTCTTTTCCGTGTCTCCGGCAAATTCCTTCTTCGCCGCGACAACAAATATTAGTATACTCGCTATTTTTGAAAGGTCAAATCCACCTTTTCATTCGCTTTATCATGGGTACAGCCGGCAGAGTTGTAATATTTTGCCTTGCCGCTTCTGCTTCTTTTATTCTGCTTTATCTTTCTTTTTAATTCTTCAATGAATTCCTCGTTCGTTTTTTGCCCTTTTTTGCCGGGAAAAATAATTTTGTTTTTTTTTTTTTTATCTGCTCTTTTATCTCCTCTTTTGCCTTTCTCTGCTTGTCTGTCTCGCTTATAAGAAGAGCTTTGAAAATAAAGTCGCCGTGCTATTTGGCTGTTGGCAGCTCTTTCCCTCACTTTTTCTGCCCTGGTACAGTTATCAAATCCTTTTCATTTTTTATATAATTTTTCTTGTGTTCCTTATGTCCTATATTCCATTTTGGACTATTGTTTTTGTTTTTTTAGAAAGGCTGATCCAACTTCCATGATCAAAACCCGTCTTATCAAGCAGCTGAGCTCTTTCAGCCGCTACCTCAGCCAATTCGCCTATGCCTTTCTGGCTCCCTTGACCCTGTTTGCCGTCTTGGTCAAAATCGACGCCCCGGCCAGCATCTTCCTTTTATGTGCCGTGCCCGTGTGATCCCCATCGTCATCATGGTCGTCATGCTTGTCGCCAAAAAGATCCTCAGCCGCTACTTTGCCATTTACCACCAGCTAGCCGATACCTTTTTGGAAAAAATGCAGGGCATGACTACTTTAAAGGTCTACCAAAATGATTCCGCAGCTGAACAAGAACTGGCTGAAGAATCGGAACTCTTCCGGCAGATCACCATGAAAGTCCTGACCATGCAGCTGCTCAGCACCGTGGTCATGGACACCGTAGCCTATGGCGGAGCTGCCTGCGGGATCGTCATTGCCCTTAATAACGCCCTTAATAACCTGCGGCAAGGGCAAGTAAGCCGACAAGGGGCCATCATCTTGATCCTTTTGGCCGCCTCCTACTTTCTTCCCATGCGGCAGCTGGGCAGCTACTTCCATATCGGCATGAACGGCATGAAGGCCAGTGACCAGATTTTTGCCTTCCTGGACCTGCCGAAAAAAGCTGCTGGGCAAACTTCCCTGCCGAAAAAATGGCCTTGACCGTCAGTGACCTTTCCTTTACCTACCCAGACGCTGACCAAGCCGCTTTAAACCAAATCAACCTGTGTCTATCCCCGCCCCCGGCTTCACTTCTATCGCCGGCCTGTCTGGATCAGGTAAAAGCAGCGGATCGAGATCGCCCGGGCCTTCCTGAACGGCGGAGACCTTCTCCTTTTAGACGAAATCACCGCCAACCTCGACGCCTTAAACGAAGGCATCATCCTCAAAGCCCTCAAGGAAGCCCGGGGCGGCAAGACCGTAGTCCTGGTCTCCCACCGGCTCAGCACCCTGGCCATCGCTGACCAAATCATCGCTTTGCCAAGCCGCGAATAAGCTAAAAACGCCTAGAAGAAATTCCAGACGTTTTTTTGCGCTCATTTTTCTTTTTTTACCCGATCGAGCCCACCATCTGGTACTTGATCAGGCGGTTCAGTTCCACCGCGTATTCCATCGGCAGTTCCTTGGTAAATGGTTCCAAAAAGCCCATCACGATCATTTCCGTGGCCTTGGCTTCTGAAATCCCCCGGCTCATCAAATAGTAGAGCTGCTCTTCAGAGATTTTTGACACCTTGGCCTCGTGCTCCATGGAGACGTTCCCGTTCAAAACTTCATTGTAGGGAATCGTGTTGCTGGCCGACTTGTCGTCCATGATGATGGTGTCGCATTCCACATGGGCCAAAGAGCCGTCGCTGTCCGGGTTGAAGCGGACCTGCCCCCGGTAGTCCACCCGGCCCCCGTCCTTGCACAGGGACTTGGAGACAATGGAGCTGGTGGTCTGGGGAGCATTGTGGACCATCCGGGCACCAGTGTCGGAGTCGATCCCCTGGCCATTTGAATCGCAGCCGGCAAAGGCAATCGACAGCATGGTCCCCCGGGCCCGGCGGCCGTTCAGGTAGACACTAGGGTACTTCATGGTAACTTTGGAACCTAAATTGCCGTCCACCCATTCCATGGTCGCGTTCTCCAGCGCTTGGGCCCGCTTGGTTTCCAGGCTGTAGACATTGTCTGACCAGTTTTGGATGGTCGTGTAGCGGCAGTAGGCGTCCTTTAAGACATTGACTTCCACGACCGCCGCGTGCAGGCTGTCAGCTGAATAGTTGGGTGCCGTGCAGCCTTCCACGTAATTGACGCTGGCCCCTTCATCGACAATGATCAAGGTCCGCTCAAACTGGCCGGAATTACCGGCATTGATCCGGAAGTAGCTCTGGATCGGGACTTTGGCCTGGACCCCTTTGGGCACGTAGATAAAAGTCCCCCCGGACCAGACGGCGGAGTTGAGGGCCGACATCTTGTTGTCATCCGGCTTGACCAGCTTGCCGAAGTACTTTTTGACCAAATCGGGCACCACTTGGACGGCGGCGTCGGTTGACATGAACAAAACGCCCTGCCGGGCCAGGTCCTCTTTGATTTTTTCATAAACGACTTCTGACTCATACTGGGCCGACGACCCGGCCAGGTACTGGCGCTCGGCCTGGGGAACGCCCAGCTTTTCAAAGGTCTCCTTAATCTTGTCCGGCACCTCGTCCCAGTCCCGGACCGCCTTTTTGGCATCCCGGCGGAAGTAGTTCAAGTGGTCAAAGTCAATCTTGGTCAAGTCCGGGCCAAAAGCCGGCAGGGGCATTTTGAGGTAGGTCTGGTAGGCCTTGAGGCGGAAGTCCAGCATCCAGTCCGGCTCTTTTTTCGCCGCGGAAATCTGCCGGACCACCTCTTCACTTAAGCCTGTCCCCGTGGTATAGATGGGTTCGATCTCGTCTTTGAAGCCGTACTGGTAGTCCTGGTCCAGGGCCTGTAAGGTTTCATCTTTTTCAGCGGTCATCTAATTTTTCCTTTCTATTGCTTCACTCAAGCCTTGCCAGGCCAGACCCGCGCACTTTACCCGGGCCGGAAAGCGGGAAACGCCCTGTAAAAGTGCCGCGTCGCCCAGCTCCTTTTCTTCCTCCTGGCTGATCTCTTTTCCTTCAAGCATCCGCCAAAAAATCGGCAAAAGACCGGCCGCTTTTTCAAGCGGGGCTTGGTCAACCAGGCCGGCCATGATCGCCGCTGAAGCCTGGGAAATCGTGCATCCCTCAGCCAGGCAGGCGACCTGTTCAATTTTGCCCTCCTTGACCTTTACCTGCAAGGTCAGCCGGTCCCCGCAGCTTTCATTGACCAGGCTGACCGCCTTTGTAGGACTGGCTAAAGGCTGCCGGTATTTTTGGCTAGCCGCGTAATCTAAGAGGACTGCCTGGTAGACCTGCTTTAAATCATCTAGTGCCATTGAAAAACTCCTTCGCCGCTTGCACTCCCTTAATCAAGGCTTCCACATCAGCTTCATTGTTGTAAAAAGCCGCGCTGGCCCGGGCAACGGCCTTGACTCCTAACCAGTCCATCATGGGCTGGGCGCAATGCTGGCCGGCCCGGATGGCAATACCCTGGGCGTCCAGGGCCGTCGCTAAATCGTGGGGGTGAACGCCAGGCAGGTTGAAAGATGCGATGCCGCCCCCCTGCCCGTAAACCCTGGCGCCTGCTTTTCTCAAGCCTTCCGCCATGGCCTGGCCTAATTCTGTTTCCCTGTCTTTAATAGCATCTAAGCCAATTGCATTCAAATAGTCGATCGCTGCCCCCAAGGCAACTACGCCGGACACGTTCTGACTGCCGGCCTCAAACTTTTGCGGGGCCGGCTTGAAAGTCGCGGTAGTTTTGCTGACCTCTCTGATCATCTCCCCGCCAAATTCCAAAGGCTGGGTCTGGTCCAAGAGTTCTTTTCGGCCGTACAAGACCCCGGTCCCGGTCTGGCCCAGCATCTTGTGGGCGGAAAAAGCGTAAAAGTCGGCGCCTAATTTTTTGACGGCAACTGGCAAGTGGCCCGCTGCCTGGGCTCCGTCGACTAAAACCAGGGCCCCGCGCTTTTTGGCCAAGGCCGCCAGCTCTTTGACCGGCTGCTCAGTCCCTAAGACATTGTTAACCTGGGCCAGGGCTAAGAGGCGGAGGCGGTCAGACATCACTTTTTCTGCTTCCTTTAAGTCAACCCGGCCCTTTTTGTCCAGGGGCAAAAAGACCAGCTTGGCCCCGGTAAGGGCGGCAACTTGCTGCCAAGGGACCAGATTGCTGTGGTGCTCAGCGGCAGTTAAGGCGATCTCGTCTCCCGCTTTTAAATGCCGCAAAAAATAGCCAAAGGCCGCCAAATTGATAGCCGAAGTCGTCCCCTTGGTAAAAACTATTTCGCTGGCCTCACCACCAATAAAATCTGCTGCCTTCTGCCGGACTCCTTCATAAGCCTCTGTTGCCTTGGCAGACAGGGCATAAGTTCCCCGGTAGATATTGGCATTTTCTTTTTGATAAAAAGCAGTAATTGCCTCAATCACACTCTTGGGCTTCTGGCTGGTGGCCGCGTTATCCAGGTAGACCAGGGGCTCGCCGTTCATTTTTTCAGCCAGGATGGGGAAATCCTGCCGGAGCTTATTCCAATTCTTGTCCATCGATCAGCTTTCTTTCTACCATTTCAAATAAAGGCTGCCGGCTGGCTTCCGGGATCTTGGTCAAAACCGGGCCCAAAAAGCCCCGGATGACTAAACGCTCGGCTAAAGGCTTGGGCAGGCCCCGGCTCATCAAGTAATAGAGCTGCTGGTCGTCAACCCGGCCGACGCTGGCCGCGTGCCCGGCAAAAACGTCGTTATCGTCAATCAAGAGGATAGGGTTGGCATCCCCTCTGGCCGACCTGGACAGCATCAAGACCCGGTTTTCCTGCTGGGCATTGGCCCCTTTTGCCCCCTTCATGACATGGCCGATCCCGTTGAAGACCAGGCAGGACTTCTGCAGGATCACCCCATGCTGGAGGATACGGCCATCTGACTTTTTGCCGTAATTATTGACAACGGTGTTCAGGCCCTGGACCTGGTCGCCGATGGTAATGGCGATCACGTTCATCTCGGCTCTAGCTCCCTGCCCGTAAAGGTCAGAGTCATAGTCAGCCAGAATTTTCCCGTCGCTCAGCATCCCCATGGCCCAATCCAGCTTGGCGTCCCGGCCGACCCAGGCTACCCGCTTTAAGTAGGCGGTCGTGTTTTTGCCCAAGCGGTCGATAGCGGCATACTTAACCTGGGAGCCGGCTAAGGCGCAGATCTCCACCACCAGGTTGGCTGTTGCTTCCTTGTCTCCTCGGCTGGCCACTTTTTCAAAATAGGAAAAAGCCGCGTTTTTCCCGGCCACGAGCAAGACGTGCAGGGCAAAGTCCTCTTGCTTTTGGCTGTCTTGCAAATAAGTTACCGTCAAAGGCTCTGCCAAGGCCACATTGTCTGGCACATAAATAAAGAGCCCCTGCTCCATCTTGGCCACGTTTTCTCCTAAAAGGCGGTTTTCCTTAAAATTTGCCGCCCGGCCAAAGTACTTTTCCAGCAGGTCCCCGTGCTCAGCTAAAGCCGTCTCCCAGTCGCAGGCGACGCAGCCTTTTGCCCAAAATTCTGCCCCAGCTTCAATGGAAAAAGCTGCCCTCTTTTGCAAGGGCCGGGTCAAAGACAGGGGCCAGGCCCGGTAGTCCACCTTGGCAAAGTCGGGCCTAGGCAAGTCCGGCAAAGCGGCAGCGGCTTCTGCCTGCATTTTTGCAAACCATGCTTGTGCGGTCATGCTTCCTCCTTAAACGTCTTCATCCGTCAGTTCAATGTCCAGGCCCAGCTCGTCGCGCAGCTTGGTGTAGCCTTCCTTTTCCAGGCGCTTGGCCAGGTCCGGCCCGCCTTCAGCCACGACCCGGCCACCCATCATAACGTGGACCTTGTCAGGCACCACGTAGTCCAAAAGGCGCTGGTAGTGGGTGATCATCAAGGCACCGAAGTCTGGCCCCCGCAGGTCATTAACCCCTTTAGAGACCACCTTCAAAGCATCGATGTCTAGGCCGGAGTCGATTTCGTCTAAAATCGCGAACTTGGGCTTGATCATCAGCATCTGCAAGATCTCGTTACGCTTCTTTTCCCCGCCGGAAAAGCCATGGTTCAAGTAGCGCTGGGCCATTTCGGCCTTCATGTCCAAAAAGTCCATCTTTTCATACAGTTCCTGGAGGAATTCCCGGGCCGGGACTGGATCGCCTTCCGGCCGGCGGGCGTTCAAAGCCCCCCGGATGAATTCGGCGTTGCTGACGCCAGGGATTTCAGCCGGGTACTGCATAGCCAAAAAGAGGCCGGCCCGGGCCCGGTCGTCAACTGGCAAATCCAGCAGCTCTTGCCCATCCAGCTTGACTGATCCCTGGGTTACCTTATATGCCGGGTTGCCCATAATGGCTTCTGACAGGGTCGACTTCCCCGTCCCATTTGGTCCCATAATGGCATGGATCTCCCCGGTTTTCAGCTGCAAGTTAACCCCTTTGAGAATCTCCTTGCCGGCAATTTCTACGTGCAAATCAGTAATTGCTAACTCTGACATGACTCACCTCAACTAGTTATCTACAAAATTTAGTATCACGTCTATTTATAGCACACAAGGTCTAGTGGTTATAGAGGACGAAAGGAGAAATATGCGATTTTTTTAAAGATTGCAAATCACCAGAAAAATATCTGAAAACTTCAGAAAATAATCAAGTAATTTGACAAATCATTCTAGCCTGCTACAATGACTAAACATAATCAACTAGTTATGGAAAGGATCCTGTCGTCAACCGTGAAAAAGCGTCAGAAAAACGACTTCAGTAAAGAAATTCAAGTCAAACATTTTAACGAGCTCTCTGCCCGGGAGGTCTTCTGCCTGTCCAGAATCCGCGATGACGTTTTCGTTGCCGAGCAGGAAATCACGGTTCCTGAACTGGACGACCAGGACCTTTCCGCCTACCATGTCTTTCTTTTAAATGAAGACCAAAGCAATGCCCTGGCGGCGGCCCGCTTCTTCAGCGAAGAAGGCCGCTTCTACATCGGCCGGGTCGCCGTGCAAAAGACTGCCCGCCACCGCGGGATTGCCAGCCAGCTGTTAGGCGCCATTGAAAACTACGTTTTGGCAAATAGCTTAACCAAAGAACTTTATCTGCACGCCCAAGCCAATGCCCGGGACTTCTACCTGGCCAATGGCTACCACGATGTCGGCCCCGTCTTCATGGAAGCCGGCATCCCCCACCAAATGATGGCTAAAAGCCTCGCCTAAGCAGCCGCAAGGCTGCTTTTTTCATGCAAAAAACTGCCCCGGTAAAGATCCCGGAGCAGTCTGGCGATTTGTGAGTTAGTAAAGAAAGTTTTTTAAAATAGAGGAGTAAAAGTATAAAGTAAAAGTTTTGGATTAAAGAGTAATGTTAAAAATGGTAAAAATCATCACACGCTTTAGTTAAAGGCAATTTCCTGCGCGTCGTCGCCCGCCTCTACAGGGCGCGGGTCGACATCCTTGACTTCTTTAAGCAGGTCCATGTTGGTGTAAACCACCATGACCGTGTTGTCCAGGCCGTGGTCAGCCACGTCGGCGATGTCCATTTCCGCCAGCTTGTCGCCAGCCTTGACTGAGTCGCCTTGCTCAGCGAAGAGCTTGAAGGGTTCCCCCTTCAGTTCCACCGTGTCGATCCCCAAGTGGATCAAGACTTCCAGCCCTTCGGCCGTCTTGATGACGATAGCGTGCTTGGTCGGGAATAGGGTGGTAATGGTCCCGGAAACCGGTGCAACTACTTCCTGGCCGGTCGGCTTAACGGCAAAACCGTCGCCCAGCATCTTTTGGGAGAAGACGTCATCGCTGACTTCGGACAGGGGAATCAGATTGCCCTTGATGGGCGCCTTGACTTCATTGCCTTTTGACTTGGACTTTTTAAAGAAATTAAGCATGAATATCAACCTTTCACCGCTCTAAAGGCGAGAACTACATAGAACACAAAACAAATTACGAATAAAGAAGCAATCAAGTAGGTCAAGGACAGCAGCTGGCTCGGCTTTACCTTGCTCTCTTCAGGTAAATCCTCTCCCCTCCGCAGGGCAAAAATAGCGAAGAGGAGACAGAACCAGTTGCCAACGATCAGCTGGGTCCACAGCTGCAGCTTCATAAACTTCATGTACTGGCGCCGGTCGGCCAAGAGGGCCCCGCCGTCGATCCAGCAGAGGTAACCCAAGAGAAAGTCACCGGCTGCCACGATGATTGACACCGTGGTCGCGGGACTGGCCGCGATGAAGTAAGTGATCGTCTGCTTGGCTGCCCCGGCCCGCAGCTGCAAGAGCAGCAGGTAGGCCATCGGGGCAAAAAAGAGGACGAAGGTGTAGATCTTTAATATTCTTTTCGGCGTCAGACGGGCAGACTTAGTCAACCTGTCTAGCCAATTCAAAGCTTTCTCCTGCATTATTCATCATCTTTTCTCAGCCACTCGCAGTAGCCGTTAATCAATAAATCAATCATTGTGTAAGCCGGACTAAAAGCCCAGTTCTTGGTGCTGTTGCTCTCATGGAAGAGACTTGGCTGGAAAAAGAGACTGTAGACAGACTGGCCAGCCGGCTCTCCTTGATGGTCGTCACCGATCTTCTTTTGCCGGTCAGCATCAATGTCGTACAGTTTCAGTTTCCGCAGGGGAAGCTTATCTTGATTGGCACAGAGACTGATTACAAAGCCAGGGGTGAAGGTGCTGCCACCGCCGGCAATAACTACTGAAAATTTCTTGTCTGACATAAATCAATTGCTCCTTACAAAAGACATTGTTTCATCACATGGGGCCTTTCAGGCGCCCCGACCTCCCGTAAGCTTGCTTACACTCCTATTATGGCACCGCTTCCAGATATGTAAAGCGTTTGCAAAAGCAAAGAACCATATTTCAGATTGTGAAAAGTATTTCGCAAGGGCGAAAAACATTTCGGAAAGCTGTCTGGACTAATTTTTGCAAAGAAAAAAGGCACTGGTCTTGCCAGTACCTCGCGATGACTTATTTTAATTAACTAAAGCTGCAGGCCATTTGGCAGAGCCAAGGCAACAGCGAAGACCAGCAGAGCAGCGCCGATCACCCAAAAAGCAATTTTCTTCCCCTTTGGCAGATCCTTTTTGAAAGCGTAGATTACTAAAGCCAGACCAATCAAGCCAGACAAAAGCATAATCCAAAACCCCATTGTCAATTCTCCTTTACAGTAATATTTCCATTTTTTAGTTGCAACACTTTATCGTGCTGACTGGCAATATGCGAATCATGTGTAACCGTAAAGACGGTTTTCCCTTCCCGGCTGAGTTTCTTCAGCAGGTCCATGATTATTTTTGCGTTTTCTTCGTCCAACGATCCCGTTGGTTCATCCGCCAAGATAAGCTGCGGGTCATTAATCAAAGCCCGGATTGCAGTCACCCGCTGCTTTTGTCCACCTGATAAGGTTGCGGGCCTTTGATCAAGAATTTGACTGATTCCTAACTGATCGGCAAATTGCGCGGCTCTGGCAAGGTAATAGTCTTTGCTCTTGCGCAGTGATTTGTCCAAGTATACGGTTGGCAACAAAATATTGTCCCTAACACTCATATTTTTGATCAACAAGGGCTCTTGCAGGATAAAGCCAATTTGCTGATTCCGCAAGCGAGCCATTTCAGTCTGGTTAAGCTCGTTGACTTTTTGGCCAAACAATTCAACTTGCCCGGAGTAATCCGTATCCAGAAGACCGATCACGTTCAAAAGAGTAGTTTTCCCTTCACCTGACGCGCCAACTAAGGCTGTCAAAGACGATTCTTCAAGTTCCAGATTTAATCCGGAAAAAATCTTCCTGCCGTTTTTAAATTCTTTTTCAAGCTCTGTAATTCTCACCGAATACATTATTCGTCTCCCATCCGCAGCGCGAGTGTTTTCCTGTTAAAGTGAGCAGCTACTAAAGCAATGGCCAGAACAGTAATCAATAGCATCAAGATAAAAGAAATCAGTAAGCTTACTGTTTCAGCTCTTGGCAGCAAACCGTTCAACACTATCTGCGAACTGCTCCCAACCGAGCTGTCAGCCAGCATCTTAGAATAAGAACCTGTATATAGCAATACTGGCACGATAGCTAAAATATCAATCAGCAATTGGTAGATGATCGCTGCTGATAGTACGTCTGTTTGCCGCATGCCTAACGAAATTCTTAGCGCGATCTCACTCTGTTCCTCACTCAAACAGTTCCACGTGTTCCAAACGATTATCAGAACTGCAATCACCATGATTGCCAATGAAAAAATCGCGAACATAATGGCTGTACCTCTATAGCTGTCATAGAAGTCGGAAATATTTTTCTCAACTGAAATAAAACGGATCTTAAAAAAATCCCCTTGATTAAATTTGCTTGTCAACTTGTTCAATTCTGTCCGGCTGCTGTCAAAAATAATCAAGTCCTGGGCTGCGGCAAGCAACTGCGCAGCAGTCAAATTCATTTTATCCGCCCTTCTTAACGGGCGGATGATGGTGTTATTCAAATAATTTTGATTGTCAAGCAAATACACTGAAGGCACGTTCGCGTTCTGCTGCAAGACACCTACCACCTGGTAATATTCTTTTTTCCCGGAAGAAGAGTTTACTGCAGTAAATTTGCTGCCTAAAGGCTGGCTTTTGGCGACATTGGCCCCAACCAAAACAGGAATATAGTAGCTGCTACTCTTATAGTCAGCTGAATTAAAGCTGCGCCCCGCCGCGATATGAAGTAGATAAAACTTGAAGAAGTTGCTATTGACCGTATCGATGCTGACGGAATCACCATTATTCAAGTTTGAGTCGAAAGACCATCTCAAAGAATAGTGGTAATTTTTATCCAGATAAGCAAAAACTTTACGCGCGTGAGCATTAGTTTTAGCCAGATTCTTTTGCTTAAAATTCTGACTGAACTGCTTCCCAGTCGACTGGTCATTGCCAACATACACTTTCCGCTTCACCAAGGTCTGCAAACTACGCTCATTGTTTAGGACGTACAAGTTTGACCGTAGCAAGTGATAGCTGATGAAGCCAAACGAAATTAGGCACAATAGGGTCAGCAGAGTCAAGACCAGTTTCTTTAAAAAAACGTTCCTTATAAATTCAAAATACACTTGGCTTTGCCTTAGCGATCAATCACCTTAACCAAAAGCGGCCACCACAGCAGTAAAACCACGGTATGCAACATACTGGCTAAAACGAATTCTCGCAAAGCTCCTCCTTCGTTCTGACCAGTCAAATATCTCATTCCAAAAAATGCCAAGGCAAAGGTCAGAAGATCAGCCAGAAATATCATGACCTCCCCTACCGAATACTGCTCTCGGCAAGTAGAACCGACGATAATTCTAATCCTTCTTTCTTTTTGCCCTTTTTTGCATAAATGGTAAATCACCAAGAGCGAGGCAATACTGGCAAAAGCGAGAATTGAAAAAGAACTGGCAGAATCTTCTAACAGATTCTTGATCGCCCAATTCACCCGAGCATTCGCTGCCTTTTGACTTACCAAGCTGAAAATAGCTAAATAAAGAAAATTGAGATATTCAACTAGTAACAATCCGATCAATGCTAAAAAGCTGAAAGGATTTCTTGTCAATTTTTTCATCAATTAAATCCGTAATGGAACTTCGTCTTAGGTGCAGTTGGATTCAAAGTATCCCAGCAACTTACATTGGCTTCAATTTTAGTTTTACTTGAATACTTTGAGTTGTTTTTTACATAGGTTGTCCACTTGGAAGCAACAGTCTTGCCATTTCTAGTATATTTTGCATAACCCACATGAGTATGAGTAGCATAATGTGGGTAGAAAAATACGCCGCCACTGTAGTGAATTTGCATAGTTTCAGTACTCCAAGCACCACGATGAGCAGTCCCAAACTTAGTAGTACCAGCTAATACAGTCGCAGTTGGAACTAACGCTAATGCAGTCAGCATGGTAAAAAATAGAGTTGTCATTTTTTTCTTACTTTTCATTTTTCTAAACCTCTTTTTAGATTCATGCCTGTTCTTTTTCTCACATTCATTTTACAACCGCGCAAGCCTTTTTTTCAATTATATTTTAAAAAACTTTTTATTTATGTGTGGATATAGAAATAATTTTCATAAGACAAACAAAAAATCCGCCTTCCGGCGGATTCCTTAAATTCTGTATTTTCTGCGCAGTTCCCGGTCCTGGTCGCGCTTCTTGATCGTTTCGCGCTTGTCGTATTCCTTCTTACCCTGCGCTACGCCAATCAAAACCTTGGCAAAGCCGTGCTTCAAGTAGACCTTGAGCGGCACGATGGTCATCCCCTTTTGGGCCTTCACATCGGCCAGTTTGGCGATTTCTTTCTTGTGCAAAAGCAGTCTGCGGCTTCTCAGCGGGTCATGGTTGTAGCGGTTGCCTTCCTTATATTCATCGATATGAACATTTTCCAGGAAGGCCGACCCGTTGATGATCTGCACGTAGCCGTCACGCAAGGTCACGTGCCGGGCTCTGACTGACTTGATCTCCGTCCCCGTCAAAGCAATCCCGGCTTCATAAGTATCCTTGATGAAATAATCATGCCGGGCTTGCCGGTTCTGCGCGAGGACATTTTCATCCTTGGCTTTTTGTTTCATAAAAAATCCTCCCGCTTACATATTAACGGTTTGGCCGCCGGCGGTTGCCTTTTTCACTTTGCCCCAGCCGCTGGCCGCGGTTGCTGCGGCTTGGCTTGTGGCGCCGGTCACCGCTCTTGTCGCGGCCGCCGTAATTGCTCCGGCCCTTGAAGTTCCGGTCCCCGCTTCTTCTGCCCATCCCGCGGTCATTGTGGGGCCGCTTTTTGGCATCTGGATCGTAAACTTCAAAGTCCAGCTGGTGCTGCTCAACATTCGCATTGGTCAAGACAACCTTGATCGGCATCCCAACCTTATACTTCTTGTGGGTTGTCCGGCCGGTCAATGTCATGGACTTTTCATCGTATGAGTAGTAGTCGTCCTTCAAGTTGGAGATGTGGATCAAACCTTCCACCGTGTTCTCCAACTGCACGAACATCCCAAAGCTGGTTACTGATGAAACAACCGCTTCAAACTTGTTGCCGACCTGGTCAGCCATGTATTCGGTCATCTTCAAGTCGTTGGTTGCCCGTTCCGTATCGATTGACCGCCGCTCTTGCATTGAAGTCTGATCAGCTGCTTCCGACAGTTCTTCCTTAAAGTGCTCCTTGACATCATCCCCCATTCCTTCTTCCAGGTAGGCGTGGATCATCCGGTGGACCATGGTGTCTGAATACCGACGGATTGGGGAAGTAAAGTGGGTGTAGTACTTGGCCGCGATCCCGAAGTGGCCCAGCGGATCTTCTGAGTAGTGGGCCTGCTTCAAGCTCCGCAGCATCATCATCTGGACAACCGATTCTTCCGACGTGCCCAAAGTCTTGGTAACCACCTTCTGCAAGTCCAGCGGCTTGATGTCGTTTGGATCTGCCTTGACGTTCAAGCCGAAGGCACTGCAGAATTCAAAAAATCTGCTGATCCGGTCAGCTTCCGGCGTTTCGTGCACCCGGTAAAGGAAAGGCACCTTTTTTCTGTAGTAGGCTTCTGCCACAGTTTCATTGGCCAAAAGCATGAAGGATTCGATCATCTTTTCGGCCGTCCCCCGGCTGTGCAGGACGATGTCCACCGGCTTGCCCTTCTCATCCACGATGATCTTGGCTTCCGGTTCTTCAAAGTCGATGGACCCCCGGGCGTGGCGTTGTTTATACAGGACTTCATGCAGAGCTGCCATGTCCTTAAGCATTGGCCGCACCTTAACATACTTGTCTTCCAAGTCGCTGTCCGGCACGTCAGCGCGCAAGGCCTGGTTGACCTTGTTGTAGGTTAAACGGCCGTGGGACCGCATCACGGCCGGGTAGATGTCGTAAGATACCCGCTCACCTTCCGGGGTGATTTCCATGTCACAGGACAGAACCAAACGGTCAACGCCTTCGTTCAAGGAACAGATCCCGTTGGACAGTCTGAACGGCAGCATTGGAATAACCCGGTCGACCAAGTAGGTACTGTTGCCCCGGGCAAAAGCTTCCCGGTCCAAAGGCGTTCCTTCTTTAACATAGTGGGCCACGTCAGCGATGTGGACGCCCAGGTGGTAGTTGCCGTTGTCCAGCTTCCACAAAACGACCGCGTCGTCAAAGTCCTTGGAGTCATCCCCGTCGATCGTGACGGCTGGCTGGTCGGTAATGTCCCGCCGGCCTGCTTCATGCCTCTCTTCTTCAGTTACGTGGTCCGGGATGGCATTGGCCTGCTCTAAGGCGTCTTCTGGCCATTCAGTCCGGATGTCGTGTTCCGCTACGATGGACATGATGTCCACGCCCGGGTCGTTCTTGTTACCGATAATTTCGACAACTGCCCCGGTCATCTGGTCTGGCAAGTCTTCGGTCGGGTAGGTCTTCAGAGATACCTTGACCATGTCCCCCATTTGCGGGATCAGGCCGTTTTCAGATACATAGACCCGGTACTTCTTGAACTTCTTGTTGGTCGGAATCACGTAGCCGGCAAAGTGGCTGATCTTAACCTGCAGGTCTTCCAAAGGGGTGTATTCGCCGACAATGCTGCTGGCCCCGCGCTCCAGGATTTCTTCAACCTGCCCTTCCGGCCCCTTCCCGTTCCAAGGGTTGCCGCCGGCCGTGATCTTGACCTTGACCCGGTCCCCGTCCAAAGCCAGCTTGGTAGCGTCAGAGTTGATGAACACGTCATCGGCTTCTTCATCATCTAAGCGGACAAAGCCAAAGCCCTTGTCGTTGGCCCGGAAGACCCCTTCGACTTCAGTATTTTCCTTGGCCAGCTGGTAGCGGCCGTTGCCGTCAGTGATGATCTGCTTTTCCTGCTCCAGGTAGGCCAGAGCCTTGACCAGGTCGGTAAAGTTGCCCAAGCGATCCCGGCGGGCCTGCCGCTCGATCTGGTCAACGCTGAATTGCTTTTGCGGGTTGTGCCGGAAGATCTCCAACACGCCCGCCAATACAGTCTCGTTTTGCGCCATTATTTTCTCCATCTGTATTTTCGTTAAAAAAACCTCCCATCAAGCAAGTGATCGGGAGGTTAATGATTATTTAGAAGACAGGATTGCCAAAATAATCGAAAAAGCAAAGAACAATACGAGTAGAACTGACGTCACTTTTTCCATAAAGGCTTCAAAGCCCCGCTTCTTGGTCTGGCCGCTAAAGACGGCGCCGCCTGACAAAGCGTTCAAGGCATCTTGCTGCTTCTGTGGTTGCATCATTGTCGCAATAATGATCAGCACTGAAACAATGATCAACAGCGTCATAATAAAGTTGTACAATGCACTGCCTCCAATTTATTCTACAATTACTTTACTATTCTATCATAGATAGACTTACTTTGTCTTAGTTTTTTTCAGTTCGGGCGCGTCAGTTTTATAAAGACTGCTTGCGTCCTTCTTGCCCAGCTGGCTCTTTAAGCTGGTCTTGCTCTTACCGGCTTCTGCCAGCTTCTTTAAAGAGTCAGTCTTATTGTAGTCATAGTCACTGGTCTTGACCGGAGTAAACCAGGAGGGGTGGTAGAAGCGGAGCAGGTTCCCGGTCACGACCCGGTCAGACAGGGTCAGCTGGGTCAAAAACTGGTTGGCGATCAAGCGGCAGGCCTTCTTTTCCTTGGTGCCGGTGACCTTCTTGCCCGTCCTGGTGTAATAGTAGCTGCTCCCCACCTTGGTGTAGGTCGGGGTAATAAAGTTCCCATTCCGCTGGGCCACCACTTGCGGGTTCTTTTTGCTTAACAGGTCATGGCCAAACAAAATCAAGCCCTTGCTCTTGATCCCCAGCAGGTTGAGCAGGGTCGGCATCACGTCGATTTCCCCGCCGTAGGTATGCTTAATGCCGCCTTTTAAGTTGCTTGAATAAAACATGAGCGGCACTCTTTGCTGCTGCTGGTCGTCAAACTCCCCGTAATTTTTCTTCCCGGTCAGCTGGGCCATGGCCTCGTTGTGGTTGTTGGAAATCCCGTAGTGGTCCCCGTAGAAGACCAGGAGGGTCTTTTTGTCCAGGCCGGTCTTCTTCAGCCAGGTCATGAATTCGCCGATCGCCTGGTCCAGGTAGTGGGCCGTCTGCACGTAGCCGTCAACCGTGTTGTCCCCGGTCGTGGTCTTCTTGATCGACTGGTTCTGCTTGTCCAGGGTATATGGATAGTGGTTGGTGACCGTGATCATCTTCAAGTAAAAAGGCTGGGGCAGTTCAGAGATGTACTTGGCCGACTGCTGGAAGAAGATCTTGTCCTTTAAACCGTAGCCCAGGTACCAGCTGTTTTGGTACTGGTAGTAGTTCAAAGAAGCAAAATAATCATAGCCAAAAGACTTGTAGGCATTGTTCCGGTTCCAGAAGGACCCCGTCCCCCCGTGCATAACGGCGGAAGTATAGCCGCCTTTTTGCTTCAAAATAGCCGGCATGGATTCAAAAGTATTGCTGGTCCCGTAAGTCGACATGGCTGACCCCGACTGGACCCCGAAGAGGGAGTTTTCCAGCATCAGTTCCGCATCAGAGGTCTTCCCCTGCCCCACCTGGTTGAAGAAGTTGTCAAAAGCCAGAGTGTGCTTGGAATGGTAGATCTTGTTCAAGTTGGGCGTGACTTCCTTGCCCTTCCACTTGTAGCCGATCAAAAACTGCTGGAAGCTTTCCAGGTGGATAACGATGACGTTTTTCCCCTTGGCTACACCCGTATAAGCTGAATTTGGCTGGACGTAGTTGGCCTTGAGGTACTTTTTAACAGAACTCAAATCCGACACCTTGGCATTAGCCATCTGGGCGTTGGTCTGAGCCGTCTTGATCCCGTCATAAAGGGCATATTCGTTGATCCCTAAATACTTGACGATGTAGTTGTTGTCAAAAGTCCGCGTGAGCAGGCCTGACCGGTCCTTTTGGGCCAAGAGGAGGTTGCCCCCCATCAAGAGCAGGGCCGTCAGTTCAATGGCGACCTTCCTTTTCCAGGACTGAGCGTAGAGGTCCATTTTGAAAAACTTCCCCAGCAAAAGCCCCAGCAGGATCAAGGGGTCAACAAAGGCTAAAAAGTCGCTGCCCTTGAGGATGCCGGCAATGCTTTTGCCCAAATTCTCCGAAGCGCTGCCCGAATTCTGCAGCAGGGAGAAAGAGAGGAAGTTGGAGAATTCCCGGTAGTAAAGGATGTTGGCGAAAAGCCAGGTCGCCAGGAGGAAGTCCAGGACAAGCATGGTCCAGTAGGACTTGCGCCCCTTCATCAGCATCCCCAGACCCAGGATCAGCATCCCCGACGGAATAGGGTTGATGAGCAAGAGGAAGCCCTGCATCGGGCCCGTCGCCCCCAGGGTAAACTTGGTCAGATAGATTAGGTAACACTTGAGCCAGTAGCCGAAGACCGCCAGAGTAAAGAAGCCGTTCTTCGACGTCCGCAGCCAGGTCCCAAAGGCCTTGATTTTCTGCATTTCTTTCACCTCAAAAAATCAGTCCCGCAACTTGGCCGGCTTGAAGGACCAGCCAAAGATGCCGAGAATCATGCCGAAGAAGTAGGTCGCGAACCGCCACAAGAACATGGCCAAAACGACTACCCCCGGCTGGCTGATGAAGCTGGCAAAGAGGGTCTGGAAGCTGAATTCCGCCCCGCCACTGCCCCCAGGCAAAGGAATCACGGCCATGAACATGATGATCAAGATCGTCATCAAGGTCACTTGAACATAGTCAACTGGCTGACCCAAGGCCCGCAAGGCCAGGTAAGGAGCCGAGTAGTAGCACAGGAGCTGCCCAACCGTCAAGAGAACCACGCCCCATAGCTTTTTCTTCTCAGCCTTAAGGGCCTGGCTTTCCTTGTAGAAGCTTTCTACTTGCTCCAGGGTAGACTTCTCCCAAGCCTGGGCCCTTTCCTGGCCAAAAATCCGCCCCAACAGCTTCATGACCTTTTTAACAGCCTTGACCGTCCAGTTATGGGCAAACATGGCTAACAGGAGCAGGATGATGGAGAAGACGTGGAGGGCAAAGCCCAGGAAAATAAAGATGGCTAAAGCCGAGAACTTGCCGGCCACAAAGTGAAAGCCGAAGATAAAGGCCGTCAAATAGGCAAATAAGACAACCAGCTGGTAGCAGATGAACTTCATCATCAAAATCGAAGTTGCCCGGCCGCCGGCCATGCCCATTTCCACCATGGCCGCCAATTGCGACGGCTGCCCGCCGGTGGCCATCGGGGTGATCCCGTTGAAAAGGGCCTGGATGAGCGGAATCCGCAGATAAGACCAGAAGCTCCGCTTGGCTGTCCCCGGCCTTTTGGCCAAAAGACGGAGGATCAAGGCCTCACAGACATAGGACAAGGCCATGGCCAAAAAGACCAGGACCAGGCGCCAGGGAATAATCTGCCCGGCTGCCGCCTTTAAAGTCGCCATTGGCGTGGCCCGGAGGTCAAAGTACAAAACAAGGGAGCTGATCAATAAGACGATCAGGACTCCCCACAGATTTTTCTTATTCATAGCTGATCTGCCCCAATTCCCGGCCCAGCTGGTACTGCTCCTGGTAGAAGTCCCGCCAGATTTCAGCCAGGTGGTCTTCAGAATACTGCTGGCTGGCCTTGCGGGAAAGCTCCTGCTGGCGGGCCAGGACTTCCGGATGGGTAGCCGCGAAGCGGAGCTGTTCGTTCATTTCAGCAGAGTCCTTGCCGGCCAGGTAGTAACCGTCAATGATCGCCCGGTAGAGGTCCAGGTCTCTGAGCAAGACCGGGGTCCCGCAGCTGAAGGCTTCCAGAACTGACATCGGGAAGAGTTCGTCAAAAGACGGCAAGAGGAAGAGGTCGGCCATGTTCAAGTAGTCAACCAGCTTCTCCCGGTCGATGATGCCGGTAAAGGTCAGGTTCTTGGGCGGGTTCTCCACCAGCTGCTTGAAGTGGTCATAGCCGTCCGTGATCTTGCCGAAAGAAAAGCCGCCGGCCCAGATAAACTGGTAGTCGGGGTTGGCTTCCGCCAACTTGGCGAAGTCGTCGACCCCTTTTCTGGCCTGGACCTGCCCGTCGCCAAAGACAACGAACTTGTCCTGCGGGATGCCTAATTCCTGCCGGGTGGCGTTCTTTTTGGCCTGAGTCTGTTCATAGAACTCACTCTTGGCCACGAAGTTCGGAATGTAACGGATCTTGTTTCTGTCCAGGCCGTATTCAGTCAGCTTGTCGATGAAGATCGGGTTGACGACCACGATCTGGTCCATCCGCTTGTAAAAGTCAATCACGTACTGGTAGAAGACCTTTTTAGCCACCCCTGGCAATTTGATTGACCTTTCCAGGGTATCTGGCAAAAAGTGGACATAGCCGATCTTGCGGCCTCTGGCTGGTGAAAAGCTGTTGGCGAAGTAGGTCGGGTTGATGGTGTGGTAGTGGGTCAAGTCGCTTCTGCCGTACTTGTTGATGGTCACGTAGAAATCATCGACCAGGTGGGTCCTGAGAAGCCGGATCAGTTCCAGGTAGGCTGCCCCGACCCCTTGGCCGGCAACTGAGTCCGCCTGGGAAAACATGTTGATTCTAATCATTGCTGTCCTCTTTTTTCACTTGATAGTTGTCAATCGCGTACTGGTAAAACTTGCAGACCTCGCTGGCAAAGTGGCTGGCGGAAATTTCTTCCAGCTTTTTTGCCAGGAGCTGGGGCGGAATCTCCTGCCGGCCCTGCCGCAAGTAAGCCGCGATTTCTTCCTTCATCTGCCGCAAGCTTTCAAAAGTCAAGCCGTAAGCCGGGTCATTGAAGACCTGGTCGGTGTAGTCGGTCTTGTAAACCACGCACTTGCGTCCGCTGCCCAGGGCTTCGATATAAGTCAGCCCCTGGGTTTCCGTGTCGCTGGCTGAGACGAAGAAGTCGGCCATCTTATAGTAGCTGGCGACCTGGTCATGGGGAATATTGCCGGCAAAAATCACATGGTCTTCCAAAGTCAGGCGCTCAACCTGCGCTTTTAAGACATCCACGTCCGGGCCGTCGCCGGCGATAACAAAGACCAGATTAGGGAATTCAGTCAACAGGTCTGGCATGACCTGGAGGATGCGGTCAATCTTCTTTTCCGCGGCTACCCTGCCCAGGGTGATGATCACCTGGGCATCCGGGGCAATCCCCAGTTTTTCCCGCAGATCCGCCTTGTCCGGGCCACTGATGGCGTCCAGGTCAACCCCGGTAGGAATCACCCGCATGGGGATTTCCACCCCGTATCGGGCCAATAAATCCGCTACCCGCTGGCTGGGCGCGATGACCCCGTCCATATTCTTCAAGTAGCTCTTGGTGAACTGCTGGACATGAACTGGCCGGAGCAAGTGGCCGTTTAAGACATAGTGCAGGTAGTTTTCGTACATGGTGTGGTAGGTGTGGATAGCCGGGATGCCCAATTGCCGGGCCACGTACTTGCCAATTAAGCCCATGGAAAATTCGGTCTGGGTGTGGACGATGTCCAGGTTGACCTCCTTGGCCACCTTGACCGCCTCAAACAGGCCCCGGAAAGCAATCCGCCGCTCAGAGAAGCCAATGAAGGGCACGGAGCTGAAGCGGAAGATGTTGGCTTCAACCGTGTCCTTGTCGACGTTGGGATCAGTTGTCGTGAAGATGAAGACATTGTGACCCTGGGCCTCCAAAGCTTCTTTAAGGGTTTTGATCGACGTCGCTACCCCGCTGTTTTGCGGGAAGTAGGTGTCTGTAAACAAACCGATATTCATGTGCTTTCATTACCTCCATACTAAAAGACATTATAGAGAATCGGCAAAAGAGGTGCAAATTTCTTTACCAAAATCCAAAGAATAAAAGATATTTGCTGCAAGGAAAAAGATAAAGATAAAGATAAAAGAAAAACGACTCCCAAGAGGAAGTCGTCTCAAGCGATAGCGGTGATCGGGGTCGAACCGATACGTCCGTAATGGACACCAGATTTTGAGTCTGACGCGTCTGCCAATTCCGCCACACCGCCATGCTATTCTACTTGGCCGTTAAGCCTAAGGCGGCGATCGGAGTCGAACCGACGATTAAGGTTTTGCAGACCTCTGCCTTACCACTTGGCTACACCGCCACGATTATTCTTTTCTGCCCTTCGGCTAGGGCGGTATGTGGGAATCGAACCCACGAATGCTGGATCCACAAACCAGTGTGTTAACCACTTCACCAATACCGCCATATTCTGTTAACAGGGATAGTAGGAATTGAACCCACACCGACGGTTTTGGAGACCGTAGTTCTACCTTTAAACTATATCCCTATTATGGAGGAAAGTGGATTCGAACCACTGAACTCAGAGAGAGCGGTTTTACAGACCGCCGCGTTTAGCCACTTCGCTATTCCTCCGTTGAAGTACTCCATTATATTAACAAAAAAACAGGGCAAGTGCAAGGTTTTTTGGCAATTTTTTTACTTTTTGGCTTAAACTTCCAGGCGCAAGTCCTCTGCCTGGGCAAAGCTCAAGCGGTCGATGAAGAGCCAGCGCATGAAGAAGCCCAAGGCAACTGGGTAAACGACGTAGAGAACCGTCAACAGGATGATGCTCCCCCAGCCTGGCGTCATCTTGGCGTAAGCCGCCAGGGGGCCGATCAGGCCGCTGAAGCCAAAGCCAGCGGAATTAGGCGTCCCCTGCAGGTTGAAGATGGCGGCCAGAAGACCGGACAAAGCAGACGAAAGCAGGACCGGGACAAAAAGCTTCGGCTTCTCCAGCATATTGGTCATCTGGATCTTTGGCGTCCCGATGAAGTGGGCCAAGGTGGTCCCCATCCCGTTGACGCTGTAGCTCATAATCCCCAAAGTGTAGGCCGCCCCAGTGATGCCCAGGTTGGCGGCCCCGGAGGCAACCCCGGTCAAGCCGATCGCCACCGCGATCCCAACTGAAGAAATCGGGGACACGATCATAGCCGCGAAGGACATCCCGATCAAGACACCCATCAAGAGCGGCTGCAGCTTGGTAAAGGCCATGACGATCATGCCGATAAAAGTGGTCACGGTTTTAACGTATGGCAATATCAAGAGGCCGATCCCGCCGCCAACGACCAAGACGATGATTGGCAAGAGAATGGTCGTGTAGGAACCAAGCTTGTTGCCAATCAATTTGATCAAGAGGATGGCTAGGGTGATCGTCAAGCCGATGTTGATAACGTCACCAGTCCCGGCGACCATGATCAAGCCGTTTTTAAAAGTAACCGCGCCAGACCCGATCATGGCCGCGGCTGCGACCGAACACATCTGGATCATGTTCATCTGGAAGAGGTAGGCCGCGCAGAAGCCGGCCATGGCCGCCAGCAGGCTCTGGGTAAAAGTAGTGATGTTGATGACCGTCTGGGCAAAAGCCGGAGCTACACCCAAGAGGGCCTTCATCAGCTGGCCTAAAATCGCGGCCGGCACCAGGGCAGCAATGACCCCGAGTCCGATCCCGTTTAAAATGTTCAGCGTGCCTTGCTTAAGGCCGTTTGTTTCTTTACTTTCCGTCATTCTTATTTTCCTCGACAAATTTCTTGATTCTGCTTACGCCTTCTTTAATTTCGTCCAGTGCCGTCGCGTAGGAGAAGCGGAGCCAGCCCTGCCCGCCCTTGGCGAACCAGGAACCGGCACAAACCCCGACATGGGCCTGGTCAGCCAGCTCATAAACGAATTCCGTGTCTTTTTGGTTAAGACCGGCTGGAATCTTGGCCCAGATATAGAAGGCCCCCTGCGGTTTGATCACTTCAAAGCCGGTTTCCGTCAAAGCCTGGTAGAGGTAGTCCCGGCGCTCTTTGAAGGCGGCCTTCATTTCCCGGGCATCCCTGTCCCCGTTTTTAAAAGCTTCCTCGGCCGCGTCCTGCATTGGGGTCGGTTCAGTCGTGGTGATGAACTGGTGGACCTTGGCCAGCTGGTCAGTGATTTCCTGGGGAGCCGCCATGATCCCGATCCGGTAGCCGGTCATGGCCCAGGACTTGGAGACCCCGTTTAAAACGATGGCCTGGCTTCTGAGGGACTTGGCCATTGAGGCGTGCTCTTGCTCGTAGTTCAGTTCACTGTAGATTTCGTCGCAGAGGACAAAAGTTGGCCGGTCCTTGATTACTGCCGCCAAAGCATCCAGCTCTTCCTGGCTGTACATGACTCCAGTCGGGTTGGTCGGGTAGTTCATGACCAGAATCCGGATGCGGTCGCCGTATTCGTCAACGGCTGCTTGCAGCTGGTCTGGCGTTAATTTGAAGCCGGTCTGGGAAGTGTCGATCTGGACAACTTCAGCTTTTTCCAGGGCCGCGTCAGCAATATATAAAGGGAAGATCGGGGTTGGCAGGACCATCACGTCGCCTGGGTTGATGATGGCAGACATGACCGTGTAGATGGCTTCCGTTGCCCCGTTGGTAGCGATGATTTCGCTTGGCTCATAGTGCATGTCGTAATGCCGGGCCAGGAAGTCTGCCGCGGCTTTTCTGAGGCCTGGCGTCCCGTTTGAAAGAGCGTAGTGGGAGTGGTTGTCCACGATCCCCTTGATGGCAGCCGTCTTGATATGGTCCGGGGTATTGAAGTCCGGCTCGCCAACCGTGAACTTGACGATGTCCGGGTACTGGCTCGTATACTTGGCAAAATTCAGAATAGCTGAAGACTTTACTTCCGCTACGCCCTGCTTAAAGTGCTTAGTTAAATCAACCATGGTGTCCTCCTTGGCTACCGTAAAAACAAAAAATCGCGGATCAGATGATCCACGATTACCAAAGTCTGCTAATGCGCGTGTTCTTGAAACCACCGGATCCTAATTCCTGCCGTTTCAAAAAATGCTGAGAAAACTCTTATTATTGAAACTGCAGATGCATGTTCTTGCTTGAAAACTTGCATCCGCAGATGCAAGCTAGTTCCAGTAATAAAAGCTAAAGAATTTCGCGTTCTTGCTGATTAAAGCGTTCATGATTCTTGTCCTCTCTCAACATTTGATGCTTCAACTATACCTTAAGAACAAATTAAAGTCAAGCGCAATTTGTTAATTTTCTTCCCAATTTTCAGGATTAGCCAACAGGTCCTGCATGGCCTGCAGGAGGTCACGGCCGACTGTGATTGTTCCAGGCTTAAGGAAGTAGCTCAAGGAAATTTCTTCTTCCAGCTGACCCAGCAGCTTTTGAATTTTCTCCGCTTCTTGTTCTTTTCCAGCCATCTGCTGCCTCTTTTCTTAAAATCAATCTGACGACAAAAGTTCTTTTCCATTTTACCAGATTTTTGGCCTGCTTTTTTGGCGCGCAAAAAAGGCCAAGCCTTCCAGCCTGGCCTTGCTTATTGCGTTAGCTGGATTCGAACCAGCGCATGACGGTACCAAAAACCGTTGCCTTACCACTTGGCTATAACGCAATCTTACTTGTGAGCTGATCGCTCAACAAATAATATAGTACCTAATTTCCCAGCTTTGGTCAACAGTTTTCGGCAACTTTTTCTAAAAATCTTTTCCCTTAAACCCGGGCCGGCAGGTCGACCTGGCTTTCAGCCAAAACCTTGCCCTTTAAGGCACGCAAGAATTCATTGTAGTAATAAGGCTGCTCCAGGTCCAGTTTCTCGCTTAAAGCGTAAACCCGGAAGCGGTAGTCGTGATCCTTGTCCGGCGGAGTCGGCCCGATATAGCCCGTATGCACTTCTTCTGGATCGGTTAAAAAGCGGGAAACAGTACTATTGTAACCCTGGGGCGTATCCGTCGTCCGGCTGAAGTCAGCTGGAATTTCGCTGACTGCTGGCACGTCGCTAGCCAGCCAGTGGATCCAGGCAAAGCCGCAGACCGGAATGGAATCATAGTCGACCAAGGACCAGGCCAGGTACTTGGTCCCTTCCGGCAGGTCCGTCAGGGTAAAAGGAAAAGACACTACCGGGTTGCCGGCTTCTTTAACGCTGGCATACTTGGCATATTCATCGGACAAATAGCCCTTATCCAATTTAACTTGAATCTGCATGGTTAAACCTGCTTTCTTTACTCAAGACTTACTATACATCATCTTCATTTTAACATTTTTTCTGTTAAACTAATTAACGGTGTATTTTATAGGAGTTTTCTCATATCACGTTACAAAATTCAAGCCTTTCTCTTCGTTTTCGTAGCCTTCATGTTGGGCTGCAATGAATATATGATCGTCAGCGTTTTGCCGGATATTTCCCGGGAAATAAATGCCTCCCTCAGCAGCTTGGGCTACCTGGTTACCGTATTTGCCCTGGTTTATGCTGTCGCCACTCCCCTGGTCACTTCCCTGACCAAGTATTTCAAGCGCCACCAGCTCCTCTTCTTTTTGATGGGGATCTTCTTTATCAGCAATACCTGGACGGCCCTGTCTTACAGCTATGTCAGCCTGCTTTTGTCCAGAATCCTGTCAGCCACGACAGCTGGAGCGATTATTTCCCTGATCCTGGTTATCGCCAACTTCGTGGCTCCCTTGGAAAAAAAGAGCCTCGCTTCTCTCCTGGATTTTTGCCGGCTTCTCGATTGCTTCCATCATCGGCCTGCCAATCGGGACCTTGATCTCAACGACTTTTTCCTAGCATGCTAGTTTCTGGATGATCTCGCTTCTGACACTCGTAACCTTTATCCTTTTACTGGCCTTCGTGCCCCGGGACACTCCGCAGAGCCAGTCCAGCAAGGGCAATAAGCAGTTTGCCATCCTGGGCAACTGGCACATCCAGCTGACCCTCCTGGCCATCATCCTGGTCTGCGCGGCTCAGTATACCTACTATACCTACATCCGGACCTTGATCACCGACTACATGCATTTCCCGAAGAGCTGGCTGAATGTCCTGCTCTTGCTGCTAGGCTTGGCCTTTATTGCCGGCAACAAGACTGGGGGCTTTCTGGCCGACCATGGCGGGATCAAGCGCCTGCCTTTGGTCTTTGGCATCCAGACTGTTCTGCTCTTCCTCTTGGCTCCCCTTTTGCCTCTGTCCTGGCTGGCCTTCCTGTGCATCGTCGGCATCTGCTGCGTCAACAGCATGTACGGGTGGTCTTCCACCCAGGTTTATTTCCTGGACCTGGCCGCGGCTGAATATCCCGAGTCAATCGACTTTGCCTCCAGCTTCAACTCGATTTTTGCCAATGTCGGCATCTCCCTGGGCTCCTTTACGGCAGCGCAAGCGGCAGGCTTGACCGGGATCGCCAGCATCCCCTACTTTGGCGGGGTCTACAGCTTGCTCAGCTGCCTTCTGATGGTCCTGGTCTGCCGGCAATTAGCTGCTAAGAAGTAAAAATAGGCAAAAGCTGAAAAAATGAATAGATAGTAAAAATTCGCCGCACGGCGAGTTTTTTAGTCGAATAAAGTTTGCCAGTTGGCATCCCGGTGCGCGGCAAAGCACATATTCACCTGTTCAGTTGAGTTCTTGTTTTCTGCCAAAGGCGGCAGGTCATCTTCCTTAAACCAGGCCGCCTGGCTGGTTTCGGAGTTGGCCTGGAATTCCCCACCTAAAGACTGGCAGAGATAATAGATGTCGGTAATCCCGTAAGGGTGAATGGAGCCATGGTGCTTGAAGTGGTCTTGAACAGCGATAATTTTGACCGGTTTGACAGTTAAGCCTGACTCTTCCCAACACTCCTTGATGCAGTTGTCAGCTGGAGACTGGTCGACGTCACACCAGCCGCCGGGCAGGGACCAATGCCCTTCTTTTTCCTGGACCAGGAGAATCTGGTCATCCTTGAAAATGGCCGCCCTGGTCGCGATTTTCGGAGTCTGGTAGCCAATTTCATTGCAAAAGAGCTCTTTGACCTTGTCATAACTGACCGCGCTTTTTTCCGCCAGCATTTCCGCGGCTATTTCCCGCAGGCGGCTGTAGCGCTCCGTGTCAAAAACGTCCTTGCTGTAGGCCAGGCCGGTCTGCCCGATCGCTTGGATTTCCATGGCCCAGTCAATCAATTTGTCGCCTTTTTTCATCATGCCCTCTTCTCCTTCTGCTGTAATTGTTTCTGCCTTAATTATAGTCAAAGGGGAAAATTTTTGCGCAAAAAAGCAGATCCGGAGATCTGCTTTCTTGACTATCTTTAATCTCGATTATTTGACGTAGGCTTCCTTGAAGTCCCAGTTGCCCCGGTTGTAGACCGCGTTCTTGACACTGGTCCGGACCAGCATGACGCTGGTTGAGTAGTAGAGCGGGCAAATGCCGGCATCGTTTAAGAGGAAGTCTTCAGCCTTGCTCATGTCGCTCCAGCGCTGGCTGGCAGACGTGGTGGTCTTGGAGTCAGCAATCAGCTTGTCGTATTCGCTGTTTGACCATTGCCCGTCGTTTTGGCTGTTGCCAGTCGTAAACAGGTCCAGGAAATTGGGTCAGCGAAGTCGGCGATACAGTCGATCAGGCCCAGCTGGAAATTGTGGCTGGCCAGGCGGTTCAGCAGGGTCTTGAATGGCACGCTGTTAACTTCCACCTTAACCTGCGGCAGGGTCGCTTCAATGTTGGACTGGATTGATTCTGCCGTCTTCTCGGCACTGTCCGTGTCACTGGAGATCAAGGTCAGCTTAATCTTGCTCTTGCCCAGTTCAGCCAGGCCCTTGGCCAGGTACTGCTTGGCCAGCTTCTTATTACCGTCCTTCGGGTAGAGGCTCTTTGCGCTGCTGGAGATCAAGCTAGTGTAATCTTTACCGTTGACCTTGGTCAAGTCCTTGGAGGTCAAGGTGTTGGCTGGCTCCGCCGTAGATGGTAGAAACCAGGCCCCCGCGGTCAATTGCCAGTGACAGGCCCTTGCGGATGTTGGCGTTCTTGACGTATTCGTTGCCGCTCTTGCCCTGGCCGAATGTCATGTAGTAGGTCCCGCCTTGCGGCAGCAAGGTGAAGGCCTTATCGCTCTTCAGCTGCTTGATTTGTGAAAAATCAAGGGAAGTAGCGTCCAGCTTCTTAGCCTGGTAGAGGTTGTAGGAGGTCGTGGTTGATTTTTGTACGCTCCAGTTGATCTGGTTCAGCTTGACCTTGCTCTTGTCCCAGTAGTACTTGTTCTTGACCATCTTCCAAGACAGGTTGGACCCGGTCCAGCCCTTTTGGATGTAAGGGCCGTTGTAGACCAGGTACTTGGAAGCTGTCCCGTACTTGGAGCCATAGTTCTTAACAGCTTTTTCATTTTGCGGGAAGGAGACCGCGAAGCACATCAGATTGTTGAAGTAAGGGATCCGCCGTTCCAGGGTCACGACCAGCTTGTACTTGCCAACCACTTTGATCCCCAGGCTCGTTGCCGGCTTCTTGCCAGCTACGATCTTGTCAGCACTCTTGATGCCAGAGAAGAGGTATGAGTATTCTGATTCAGTCTTCGGGTTGACTGTCCGCCGCCAGGAGTAGACAAAGTCCTGGGCCGTCACCGGATCCCCGTTGGACCACTTGTCGTTCTTTCTCAAGGTAAAGGTGTAAGTTTTACCGTCTTTGGAAACTTTTTCAGAGGTTGCCAGGCCGGGAGTGATCTTTGAGTCCTTGCCCAATCGGTACAGGCTTCAAAGGTGTTGGAGATCTGGGTAAAGGAAACTGAGTCGGTCGCTTTTGACAGGTCCATGGTCGGAATTTCAGCACCAGCTGACCAGTTCAGAGTTTTTTGGCAGATGAACTTGCCTTTGAAGAGCCACATGCCGTTAACGCGAGTGCCGCCAGGCAGACGCAGGCTGTGCTTGACCTAAGTTTTTCGGAATTCTCATTGTCTTGTCCCCTGCTTTCACATCTTTGTAATCACTAGTTGTTTTTTAAGCTTGTACTAATTTCATTTTCATTTTGCAGCATATGCAAGGACTTGTCCTTTTTTCCGGGAAACTCTTAATTTTGGAAGTTTTCTGTCCGACACGGATTTACTTTATTCAGTTGGTCTAGACTTATGCTTAATTTTCTTATGTGGATAAGCTGGGGAGAAAAATTGGTCTGCTCAGTCAATTCCTTGAAATACAATCCTTGGTGCTCAACCAGACTCTCTACTTCTTCCCGCAACTGCCCCTTAAGGTTAAAGAAAATTGTACTAAAACCATCTTCAATCCGCATAAGCGAAAAATCATTCTCCTGCTTAAGCAAGATATTTAAGCTGCCGTAATTGTCAATCACCATAGTATCGATGAATTTCTCCCAGCCGCTCTAAGCCAATGTTTCGTAGGTTCTTGTTTTTCAGATCGGGGTAAAGGGCATTAGACACTGCTTCATCTAAGTAGACATATGACTCGTGCTGGTACATCAGCGCGAAGGCAATAAATTTTATTTTTTCTGCAAATCGCGGCTTAAAGTGTACGTTTAAATACATCTCTAGTTCTGCATAATCTTCATTTTGAAAAGTAAACGGAACAAAATCAGCAAAATACTTGTCTGATTGCTAGTCAATCAAGTGGTCAATAAGATCAACGGCATTGTCATAATTCATGGGCAAAACTCCACTGTTCATTACATTATATTTTGATCTATAGATTACTTACTATTCATTAATCTACAGAGTTCCAAAACACCTAAAAGCAGACTAAACCCTCCTAAAATCAAGTAGTCATATGTCGAATTAGAGCTTTCTGTCCGTACCGTTAATCTTGCGGCAGACCACCCCGTAAAAAATATAAATATAAACGCTAATATGCTTCTGGCAACTTTACTAGTCAAGATTTTTTATGCAGAAAAAAAGCACCAGCAAGATGCTGATGCTTTAAATCTCTTGGATTCGATATGATCTGTTGTGACCATATGTGACCATTTGAAGTCTCGAAACCGCTGATCTGATGCCGTTCTTGACGATCCAGATTAACGCTTTGAGAATTGTGAAGCCTTGCGGGCCTTCTTCAGACCTGGCTTCTTTCTTTCCTTCATTCTTGGGTCACGAGTCAAGAAGCCGGCCTTCTTCAGTGGACCACGGAAGTCTGGGTCTACTTCAAGAAGGGCACGGGCGATACCATGACGGATCGCACCGGCTTGACCTGAGAAACCACCACCGTTAACGTTAACGATAACGTCGTATTGGCCTTCAGTTTCAGTCAAAGTCAAAGGTTGCTTAAGGTCCTTAACCAAGATTGGCAATGGAATGTAGTCAGCAACATCCTTGTTGTTAACAGTGATCTTACCATCGCCTGGTACTAAACGAACGCGAGCTACGGCGTCCTTACGACGACCAGTACCTGCATATGCAACTTGTTGTGCCATCTAAACTACCTCCTAGATCAAATTGTTAATGTCTAACTTTTCAGGCTTTTGCGCTTCGTGCTTGTGTTCTTCACCAGCATAAACGTGCATCTTCAAGAATTCTTGGTGGCCAAGAGTGTTCTTTGGAAGCATACCCTTAACTGACAATTCAACCAATTTAACAGGGTTCTTGGCAAGCAATTCGCCAGCTGATACAGACTTCAAGCCGCCACGGTATTCTGAGTGGTGGTAGTAGATCTTGTCAGTTGCCTTCTTACCAGTCAGCTTTAACTTAGAAGCGTTAACGATGATGACGTTGTCACCAGTGTCAACGTTTGGGGTAAATTGAGGCTTGTTCTTACCTCTAAGGATAGTAGCAACAGCAGTCGAAAGACGACCCAATGAAACATCAGTAGCGTCAATCAAGTACCACTTACGTTCAATTTCACTAGTCTTTGCTAATGGTGTAGTACGCAATGTAAATTCCTCCGTTTAATTCGTAGTTTGAATACAATAAGTTTCCGGGGCCTACCGTGGACAAACATACTTTTATATCATATGTCCTAAATACCAAAATGTCAATTATAAATCAAGGTCGAGCCGATATTTTCTTGGCACTTCCTCGTAAAAGACATGGTAGAGGTACAAGCCGCAGGCCTGGGCGGTCTGCTGGACCTCCAGCCGGTTCTTGGCCGCGATCACCCGCTTTAAGTCGTGCACCGGCCGGCGGCCATTGCCGATCTCCAGCAAGGTGGCCACCAGGATCCGGACCATGTTGTACAAAAAGCCGGTCGCGATAAAGTCCATGATCACTTCGTTGTTTTCTTCATCCAGGGCCACGTTGACATAGTACATGTCCCGGACTTTATCCTCAATCTGCCCGCCGCTGGCCGCGAAACTGGTAAAATCATGCCGGCCCAGGAGGTCCTTGGCGGCTTCTTGCATCTTTTCCACATCTACCGGATATGGGTAGTGTCCTGTGTAAAAACGCTTAAAGGGGTTTACGAAGCCGTCCAGGCTGACCCGGTAGCGGTACCACTTCCCCTTGACGGAAAAACGGGAGTGGAAATCTTTATCCACAATTTCACAGTCAGTAAAAACCATATCCATCGGCAGCTGGGAATTTAGGGCCTTGATCATGTTGGCTGCCGGAATTTCCCTGCCTGGATAGTCAAAGTGGATTACCTGCCCGACTGAGTGGACTCCGGCATCAGTCCGGCCTGACCCGAAGACCCGGACCTCCTGGCCCTTAGTCATCTGCTTGAGAATCTCCTCTACCGTCCCTTGAATCGTTCTTTGCCCCGGCTGGGACTGGAAGCCATGAAAGTCATGGCCGTCATAGGACAATGTCAATTTGTATCTGCTCGTCATCAATGCTTCCTTGTCGTGATCATCAAAATTGTCAACAGCAGGCAGTAGGCTACTGGAATCAAGTCCACCTTACTCCATTCCAGGATCCGGTAGCGGGTCCGGCCCTCACTGCCCTTGTAGCCCCGGGATTCCATGGCTGTGGACAAGTCCAGGGCCACTTCCAGAGAATCGATAAAAAGCGGCACCAGCATCGGGACAACTGACTTGGCCCGCTTGACCAGGCCGCCGTCGTTAAAGTCGGCACCCCGGGACCGCTGGGCATTCATGATCTTGACCGTCTGATCAAACAAGGTCGGCACGAAGCGCAGGGCGATCGAAATCACCAAACTAATCATGCCCACGTTGACCTTGAAGAGCTTGAGCGGCGTCAGCATCCATTCCATGGCATCCGCGATTTCCAGGGGCTTGGTCGTCACCGTCATCACTGTTGACACCAGAATGATCATGGCAAAACGGATGAAAACGTACAAACCATTGATCAAGCCCTCGCTGGACAGGGTAAATATCCACCAGTGCCAGTAGACTTTTCCACCGGCCATGAAGAAGGTCTGCAGAAGGGAGGTGAAAACAATCATCCAAATCATTGGCTTGACCCCGTCCCAAAAAACTCTGGCCTTCAGTCCCGTCGCGAAAACGTAGGCCAGGCCGAAGATGCTGATCACCAGATAGCTGACCCAGTTGTTGGCCAGGAAGATCATGATGATAAAGTAAAAAGTCGTCAGCAGCTTGGCCCGCGGGTCTACCCGGTAGACAAAGGTCGTCCCCGGCAGGTAGCGGCCGATAATAATCTTACTCATGCTCTCCCCCCTTCAAGCTTTGCTTGATCGCATCCGCCAGCTCCGGCATGGTTAAAGGCTGGCCCGGCAGCTTTAAGCCAGCCGCCTCAAGTTTTGCGGCAAAACGGGCGCTGCGGGGTTCAGCCAGGTGGTGTTTTTGCAGCCATTCACTGTCTTTGAAGACTTCCTTAGGGCTGGCATGCTTGATCAAGCGGCCATGCTCCAAAGCCAGGACGTCGTCGGCGTAATCTGCCACGTCATCCATGTTGTGGGTTACCAAAATCACCGTATGCCCGGCTGCCTGATAGTCCTTAAACAGCTGCATCATTTCCAGCCGCCCCATTGGGTCCAGGCCAGCTGCCGGCTCATCTAAACAGATGATCTCCGGCTCATAGGCCAAAACCCCAGCCAGGGCCACCCGCCGCATCTGCCCGCCGGACAGGTCGAATGGCGAATGCTCAATCAAGTCATCTTTCAGACCCACCTTTTTAAGCCATTTTAAGGCCGCCTCACGGGCCTCATCTTCACTGAAGCCAAAGTTCCTTGGCCCATACTCAACGTCCTTTAGAACCGTGTTTTCGAAGAGCTGGGCCTCTGAAAACTGAAAGGCCAGGCTCACCTTGCGGCGCAGGTCCTTCAAGCCCTTGTTGCCAGTCTCCGGGGTGATGGTGTAGCCCGCGATTTCGATCTTGCCACTGGTGGGCTTTAACAGCGCGTTAAAGTGCTGCATTAGGGTCGACTTGCCGCTGCCCGTATGGCCAACCAGAGCGATGAACTTCCCCTCTTCCAGGCTGAAATTCAGCTGGTCCAGGCCGATCGCCTCCAGTGGTGAGCCAGGGCTGTAGACATAACTTACATTTTCGAATTTAATTGCCATAAGCTCTGAACCAACTTTTCATCATCATCAATTTCATCCGGGAGCACAATCCCCCGTTCCTTCAAGAGCTGCTTGAGCCGGTAGACAAAGGGAATATCCAGGCCGATCCGCTTCAGCATCTCCACCTTGGGAAAAATTTCCTCCGGCTTACCTTGGTCTAGCAGCTGGCCGTCGTCTAAGACCAAAACCTGGTCAGCCCCCGCGGCTTCTTCCAGGTCGTGGGTGATGGAAATAACTGTCAAGTTATTGTCTTCCTTGATCTTCCGAACCAGGTCCAAGATCTGCTCCTTGCCTTCCGGGTCCAGCATGGAGGTCGATTCATCCAGGATGATGACCTGGGGCTTGACTGCTAGGATGCCGGCGATCGCTACGCGCTGTTTCTGCCCCCCTGAGAGGTTGCTGGGCTCGCTGTCAGCATAATCAGCCATACCAACGTCAGCGACCGCCTGAGCGACGATTTTAAGCATTTCCGGCCGGGGCACTGCCCGGTTCTCCAAGCCAAAAGCAACATCGTCACTGACCGTGGCCCCGACAAACTGGTTGTCAGGATTCTGGAAGACAATGCCGACCTTCTCTCTGACTTCCCAAACCGTGTCAGCCCCCAGCTTGACCCCGTCAACTGTAATAGAGGACTTATCCAAATCATCTGGGGCCAGCAGACCATTGATCAATTTAGAGACCGTTGACTTGCCGCTGCCGTTATGCCCGATCAGCGCCGTCCAGCTTCCCCGCTCAATCGCAAAAGAGAGGTCAGACACAGCTGGCCGCGGGCTGTCCGGGTAAGTAAAAGTCACATGGTCAAAAGAAATAATATTGTCGCTCATCGCGTCACCACCTATTTGCTCATTTCCTTCTATTGTATCAAGCCAGGGTAAAAAAGCGCAAAAAAAAATCATCCATGAAGAGGGATGATATCGAACCATCTAAGCTAGACTAAGGTTTCCCCATCATCATCGCGCTTATTCTCGCTTTCATGAATAATTTCAAAAAGTATTAAATTTGCAGCTTGAGAATTAAACCAATTCCAAAACTACCATAGGAGCTGCGTCACCCTTACGAGGAACTGCCAGCTTCATGATCCGGGTGTAACCACCGTTACGGTCCTTGTAACGAGGAGCTACGTCGCTGAAGAGCTTTTGAAGTGCTGACTTAACAACTACTTCGTCGCCTTCTTCGTGGATATCAGCGATTTCGTTACGTACAAAAGCAGCAGCCTTTCTTCTTGCAGCCAAGTCACCGCGCTTGCCCAAAGTGATCATCTTTTCAGCAGTGCGACGTACTTCCTTAGCGCGAGCTTCAGTAGTGACGATGCGTTCGTTAATGATCAATTGGGTAGTCATTTCACGGAGCATAGCTTTTCTTTGACTACTGTCCCAACCTAATTTACGGTATGACATTAATGTGCCTCCTTTATTGCAGACTAGTCTTCTTGACGAAGTGAAAGACCCAGGTCTGCCAATTTATTCTTAACTTCTTCCAATGATTTACGTCCCAGGTTGCGTACCCGCATCATTTCTGCTTCTGACTTAACAGTCAAGTCTTGCAGGGTGTTGATGCCAGCCCGCTTCAAGCAGTTGTATGAACGAACTGAAAGGTCCAGGTCCTCGATAGTCATTTCGAGTTTCTTTTCCTTTTGGTCGTTCTCCTGTTCTACCATAACTTCGCCGATTTCGGCAGCAGCGTCAGCTGATTCGAAGGCCTTGAAGTGTTCGACCAGAACACGGGCGGCAAAGTTGAGGGCGTCATTCGGAGCGATTGAACCATTTGTCCAAATTTCCAGGGTAAGCTTGTCAAAGTCTTCTCTCTTACCAACCCGGGTTGATTCAACTTGGTAGTTGACCTTTTCGATTGGTGAGAAAAGTGAGTCAACTGGAATGTCGCCGATGGACATTTCAGCAGTCTTGTTTTCGCTGGCTGGTACGTAGCCCCGGCCGTTGCAGACATCAATCCACATGTGCAGGTGGCCACCTTGAGCGATGGTACAAATGTATTGGTCAGGATTCAAGACTTCAACATCAGCATCAGCCTTCAAATCTTCAGCAGTTACCGTAGCTGGACCTTCAACATCGAGTTCGATCGTCTTTACTTCTTCAGTGTAGGCCCGGAGTTCAAGCTTCTTCAGGTTCAAGATGATCTTGGTTACGTCTTCTTTAACACCGGGAACAGTAGTGAATTCGTGCAAGATACCATCGATCTTCACCTTCACCAAACCGGTCCCTGGGACAGAAGTCAGCAAAACCCGACGCAGTGAATTACCTAAGGTAGTACCAAACCCACGCTCCAGCGGTTCAACGACAAACTTACCGTAACTGTCTTCTTGATCCACGACGGTAATATTTGGTTTTTTAAATTCAATCATTACTGGGCCCCTTTCAAAACGCACGTCTCAAAGTAAGATTTTATTAAACACGACGACGCTTTGGTGGTCTAGAACCGTTGTGAGGTACTGGAGTAACGTCACGGATTGAAGTAATTTCCAGACCAGCAGCTTGCAGAGCACGGATTGCTGATTCACGACCAGAACCTGGGCCCTTAACTGATACTTCGATGTGCTTCATACCTTGGTCAATTGCGCTCTTAGCAGCAGCTTCAGCAGCCATTTGCGCAGCAAATGGAGTAGACTTACGGCTACCCTTGAAACCCAAAGCACCAGCTGAAGACCAGGCCACGGCGTTACCTTGAACGTCAGTAATCATAACTAAAGTGTTGTTAAACGTTGAGTGAATGTGAGCCACGCCACTTTCAACGTGCTTCTTCACACGACGCTTATGAGCAGTTTTCTTTGCAGGCATCAATAAACCTCCTTATATTATTTTTGGATTAACGGCTTCTCTTAGCACCCTTACGAGTACGTGCGTTGTTCTTGGTGTTTTGACCACGAACTGGAAGACCGCGACGATGACGGATACCACGGTATGAACCGATATCAACAAGACGCTTAATGTTCATGCTTACTTCACGACGCAAGTCACCTTCAACACGGTACTTGTCGACTTCTGCACGAAGCTTTTCTTGTTGTTCTGGGGTCAAGTCCTTTGAACGAACGTCTTCAGATACACCGGCTGCTGCACAGATCTCTTGTGCAGTGTGTTCACCGATACCGTAAATGTAAGTTAAAGCGATAACAATTCTTTTATCTCTTGGTAAGTCAACACCAGCAATACGTGCCATAGAATGCACCTCCTACTTTCTAAAATTAACCTTGACGTTGCTTGTGCTTTGGATTTGCAGGGCAAATAACCATAACACGACCATGTCTCTTAATGACCTTGCAATGTTCGCACATTGGCTTAACAGATGGTCTAACCTTCATGTTTGCCTCCGTTTTTATTTAATAAACCGATACGTAATTCTACCTTTAGTCAAGTCATATGGAGACAGCTCCACAGTGACCCGGTCGCCAGGCAGGATCCGAATGTAGTGCATTCTGATCTTGCCGGAAACGTGAGCCAAAATAGTGGCACCGTTTTCCAATTCGACTTTAAACATAGCATTAGGTAAGGTATCAACTACCTTACCTTCTACTTCAATGACATCATCTTTTGCCAAAGTTGCCCCTCCGCAATCAAAACAGTCATACTTCGAAATTATAACATGTTCGAAAAAATTTGCAAATTCTTTTGGCTAATCCTTGCTCAGGATAGCGTCGATATCTGCAAAAACTTTTTCAGGTACTTGTTCGCCGTTTACAGTAGCGAGCAAGCCCTTCTTGTCATAGTACTCCTTCAATGGAGCGTTCATCTTTTCGTTAACTTCCAGCCGGTTCTTGACAACTTCAGGCTTGTCGTCTTCACGTTGATAGAACTCGTGGCCGCCGCAGCGGTCGCAAGTCCCTTCGACCTTAGGTTTCTTTGAAAACTTGTTGTAAGTTGCGCCGCAATTCTTGCACATGAACCGTGCAGATAAACGATCGATTAAAGTCTCTTCCTTGACATCGATTGCGATGACGTTGGTCAGCTGCTTGTTCAAGCGGGTAGTGATTTCGTCGAGCAATTCTGCCTGGTTAGTCGTTCTCGGGAAACCGTCAAGAATGAAACCATTCTTAACGTCGTCTTGACCGAGACGTTCTTCAACCAACTTAGCAGTTACTTCGTCTGGAACCAAATCGCCCTTGTCGATGTAAGACTTGGCTTCCAAGCCTACTGGAGTCTTGTTAGCCATAGCTTCTCTAAACATATCACCGGTTGAAATGTGAGCCAAGTGATACTTGTCAACGATTTGTTCAGATGCAGTACCCTTGCCTGCGCCTGGCAGACCAAGAAGAATCAAATTAATCATATTTTTTCACCTATCTAATAAATCCGGCATATTCACGCTTCATCAACAAACCGTTGATTTGCCGTGACAATTCCAGAACAACCCCGATAACAATCAACAAGCTGGTCCCACCCAAGCCAATTGAACTTGGCAGGTCCCAGATGTTGGTTGCAAGCTGTGGAAGCAAAGCAACCAAACCCAGATATACGGACCCGACCGTTGAAAGCTTCAGCAACATTGAACTCATATATTTCTCAGTGTCCTTACCTGGCCACACGCTAGGAATATATGCACCCTGCTTTTGTAAGTTTTCCGCCAGCTTCTCAGGATTTACCTGAACGAAGGCATAGAAGAAAGTAAATAGAATGATCAAAAGGGTGTAGATAATTGCACCAGGGGTCGTCTGCAAGCTAAAGATATTCGATAAGACCTGATACCAAGTCGTGTCGCCGTACTTGCCTTGGAAAGCCATCAAAATCGTGGCTGGCGTAACGATGAACGAACTGGCGAAGATAACTGGAATAACGCCGGAGACGTTAACCTTTAATGGTAGAAAACTTTCTGATCCACTGGTCGTCGCTCTTCTCGTATATTGAATCGGAATACGACGATCAGCTTGTTCAACCCAGGTAACGAATTTCGTTACCAATAAAATTGCGACAATAAGCGCAACGAAGAACGCAACTCCTTGCCAGCGATCACTTGCACTGTTGTTGATCACCTGATCTTGGAAGACTTGGTAAAGTCCGCCTGGCAGACGGGCAATGATCCCAGCAAAGATAATTACTGAAACCCCATTGCCTAAACCCTTATCGGTAATTTCATCACCCAGCCAAGTTAACAGGAAGGTACCAGCTGTCATGATCATACCGATTTCGAAGTAGGTTTGCCAAGTTTGAGTCTTAACCAGACCGAAGGAAGACAAGGCGTTAAAACCTAATGTAATCCCCACACTCTGGACAAAAGCAACAAACAGCGTTAAATACCGGGTAACCTGGTTGGTTTTGCGCCGGCCAACTTCCCCTTGCTTGCCCCATTCGACAAGCGTTGGTACGATGTCCATCTGCAACAGTTGGATAACAATTTGCGCAGTGATATATGGTGATACCCCCAATGAGAAGATGGAGTAGTTGTCCAAGCCACCACCGGAAACCGTATCTAACACGGAAACAAGTCCCGTATTAGCAACTGTTGTCAGAGCCTTCGCATTTATCCCCGGAACTGTAATATTTGCACCAAGTCGGTAAATTACAAGGATAAACAAAGTATAGAAAAGCTTATTTCTAATTTCCTTATCCTTGAAGGCGTTCTTCAAGGTTGAAAACATTAGATCACCTCTACAGTGCCGCCAGCTGCTTCGATCGCGCTCTTAGCAGCTTCAGAAACCTTGTTAACCTTTACAGTCAACTTAACGTTCAAGTCGCCGTTGCCAAGTACCTTGACACCTGACAATTGCTTCTTAACCAAGCCCTTAGCCTTCAAAGCTTCGAAGTCAACTACGCTGCCTTCTTCGAACTTGTTCAAATCTGCAAGGTTAACAATTGCGTATTCCTTGCGGTTGATGTTCTTGAAACCACGCTTAGGCATAGTTCTGAACAATGGCATTTGACCACCTTCAAAACCTAAACGGGTGTTACCGCCGGAACGTGCGTGTTGACCCTTTTGACCACGACCTGAAGTCTTACCGAAGCCACTTGAAGTACCACGGCCGACACGCTTTCTAGCGTGGCGTGAACCTTCGGATGGGTGTAATTCATTAAGTTTCATTAAATTGGACCCTCCTTGATTTATTTATTAACTTCTTCAACAGAAATTAAGTGAGCGATTTTCATCAGCGCGCCACGAGTTGCAGCGTTGTCTGGTTGGACAACAGTACTGTTGATCTTGCCTAAGCCGAGAGCTTTAACAACTTTTCTTTGTTCAGGCAGACGGTGGGCAACACTTCTAATTAAAGTAATCTTTAAATCTGTCATCTATAATCTCCCTAATCTTGCAAGCTCTTAGCTGATTCACGAAGCTTCAGAACGTCTTCGCGAGTCTTCAACTTTTGCAGGCCATCGATAGTGGCCCGGATAACGTTGATTGGAGTGTTTGAACCCAAAGACTTGGAAGTAACGTCGCCGATACCAGCCATGTCCATAACGATACGTACGGCACCACCAGCTGCAATACCTGAACCGGCTTCAGCTGGCTTAAGCAGAACGTTACCTGAGCCGTAGTGGCCAAGTACTTCGTGAGGAATAGTAGTACCAACAGTTGGAACTGAGATCATGTTCTTCTTGCCGGCTTCGACTGCTTTACGGATAGCTTCTGGAACTTCAGTTGCCTTACCAGTACCAAAGCCAACGTGACCCTTCTTGTCACCAACGACAACTAAGGCAGCAAATCTTTGACGGCGACCACCCTTAACAACCTTGGTAATCCGGTTGATAGCGACCAATTGATCTTCGATGTCGTCCTTGTTTCTACGATTTTTTGAATCGTTTCGGTTTGCCATATGTTAATCTCCTTTCCTAGAATTCTAAGCCGTTTTCACGAGCTGCGTCAGCCAAAGCTTTTACACGACCGTGGTAGATGTAACCACCTCTGTCGAAGACAACTTCAGTGATGCCCTTGGCTTTACCAGCTTCAGCAATGGCCTTGCCAACTGCTTGAGCTTGTTCCACCTTGGTAGCATCCTTTGAAACGGACTTATCTAAAGTTGAGGCACTTGCAAGCGTGACACCCGCTACGTCATCAATCAATTGAGCGTAGATGTTAGTGTTTGAACGGAAAACACTCAAGCGTGGGCGCTCAGCAGTACCAGAAATCTTACCGCGAACACGTCTGTGGCGCTTTAAGCGCAACTTGTTTTTATCTGGTTTTGAAATCACAATTTCACCTCAAAATTTATTTTCTATTACTTACCAGTCTTACCTTCCTTGCGGCGAACGACTTCATCAGCGTAACGGATACCCTTGCCCTTGTAAGGTTCAGGTGAACGTACGGCGCGAATTTCCGCAGCAAATTGGCCGACTACTTGCTTTGAGATACCTTCAATAGTAACGTCAGTTGCTGATGAGGTAGTCACAGTAACGCCTTCTGGGGCCTTCATTTCAACTGGGTGTGAGTAGCCAACGTTCAGAGTCAAGACATTGTTCTTGGCAACTGCACGGTAACCAACACCGATCAGCTTCAATTCCTTTTTGTAGCCATTTACGACACCTTCGATCATGTTAGCCAAGTTGGCTCTCATAGTGCCGTGGATAGCCTTGTCATTTTCGTTTGAACGGCTGAAGCGGATTACTCCGTCTTCTTGTTCGAACTTGATGCGTGGGTCGAATTCCCTAGTCAATTCACCCTTTGGGCCCTTAACAGTAATTTCATTACCATTCTTGGTAACAGTGACACTTTCAGGGACGTTAATTACCTTTAAACCAATACGGCTCATTAATTGTTCTCCTTCCTGTCAGAATTACCAAACGTAAGCGATAACTTCGCCGCCGACGTTCTTTTCTCTAGCTTCCTTGTCGGTAAGGATACCAGCTGAAGTAGAAACAATGGCGATACCTAAACCGTTCAAAACCTTTGGCAGGTTGTCAGCCGAAACGTAGTTTCTCAAGCCTGGCTTGGAGATACGCTTCAAACCGGAGATAACACGTTCACCGTTTGGACCGTACTTCAAGGTAATCTTGATTACGCCTTGCTTACCATCTTCAGTTACTTCGTAGTCACGGATGAAACCTTCTTGCTTCAAGATTTCTGTAAGTGACTTCTTAATGTTTGATGCAGGAATTTCTACTGAATCGTGCTTAGCCATGTTGGCGTTTCTGATTCTAGTCAAAAAGTCTGCGATTGGGTCAGTCAATACCATCTATGCTATCCTCCTTACCGATTTACCAGCTGGCCTTCTTAAGACCAGGAATTTGACCTTTGTGTCCCAATTCCTTCAGGCAAATGCGGCACAAACCAAACTTGCGGTAAACAGAGTGTGGACGCCCACAACGTTCGCAGCGAGTGTATTCACGTGAAGAAAACTTTGCAGGACGGTGATTTCTTACCTTTTGTGATGTCTTAGCCATGTATGTCCTCCAAATTACTTAGCAAATGGCATGCCAAATTGAGTCAAAAGTTCACGAGCTTCTTCATCAGTTTGCGCAGTAGTTACGATAACGATATCTAAACCTCTAGTGCGGTTAACCTTATCGAAGTCGATTTCTGGGAAGATCAATTGTTCCTTAACACCCAGAGTGTAGTTGCCCCGGCCGTCAAATGAACGAGTTGAAACACCACGGAAGTCACGAACACGTGGAAGAGATACGTTGATCAGCTTGCTCAGGAAGTCGTACATTCTGTCGCCTCTAAGGGTAACCTTAGCACCGATAGACATACCTTCACGCAAACGGAAGTTGGCGATTGACTTCTTGGCCTTGGTAATCATTGGCTTTTGGCCAGAGATCAGAGTCAATTCTTCAACAGCTTCGTCCAGGTTCTTTGCGTTGGCAACGGCGTCACCAACACCCATGTTCAAAACGATCTTGTCGATCTTTGGTACTTGCATGCTTGAAGTGTAGTTAAACTTCTTGGTCAATGCAGGAACGATTTCTTCGTTGTACTTAGTTGCAAAACTATTAGCCATTAGTGTCCTCCTTCCCTAATTAATCTTTGTTGCTTTCAGCTTTGGCAATAACCTTAACGTTAGAAGCGTGGATTGAACCTTCAGTTTCAACCACACCGCCGTTAGCGTTAGAAGCTGAAGCCTTGGTAGCCTTCTTGATCATGTTAACGCCCTTAACAACCACGCGGTTCTCCTTAACGTTTACGGAAAGGACAGTGCCTTCCTTGCCTTTTTCTGAGCCGGCAATAACTTTTACCTTGTCACCAGTTTTAACGAACATTCGCGCAACTCTCCTTTTACAATACTTCAGGGGCAAGTGAAACGATCTTCATGAAGTCCCCTTCACGAAGTTCACGTGCAACTGGCCCGAAAATACGAGTACCACGAGGGCTCTTGTCAGCGTTGATAATAACTGCTGCGTTTTCGTCAAACTTGATGTATGAACCGTCTTCACGACGAGCGCCTGACTTGGTTCTTACGATAACAGCCTTAACGACGTCACCCTTCTTTACAACACCACCTGGCGTTGCTTGTTTAACAGCCGCGACAACGATGTCACCGATGTTACCGGTCTTACGCTTTGACCCGCCCATAACGCGGATAACAAGCAATTCACGTGCACCGGAGTTGTCAGCTACCTTCAAACGAGTTTCAGTTTGAATCACTATTAAATCCTCCCTTAGCTAATCCGTAAATTAAACAGATTTCTTAACAATGTCAACTAAACGGAAACGCTTAGTACGTGATAATGGACGGGTTTCCATGATACGAACGATGTCGCCTACCTTGGCTTCGTTATTTTCATCCATAGCGTAGTACTTCTTTGAGTAACGAGTACGCTTGCTGTAAACTGGGTGGTTCTTGTAAGTATCAACTACAACAACGATAGTCTTATCCATCTTGTCGGAAACGACACGGCCTTGGTAAACATGGCGGCGGTTTCTTTCGATTGATTCGCTCAAGTTAGTATCTCCCTTCCACTAGTTTTGTTCTAATTCTTTTTCGCTCAAGATAGTCTTGATCCGAGCGATGTTCTTACGGACTTGGCTCAAGCGAGCGGTGTTTTCTAATTGACCGGTAGCTTGTTGGAAACGCAAGTTGAACAATTCTTCCTTGTATTGCTTTTCCTTTGCCAACAATTCATCAGTTGATAATGATCTGATTTCCTTAGTCTTCATTAGTTGCGCCACCTGCTTCCTGGTCTTCTCTCTTCACGAACTTGCACTTAATTGGAAGCTTGCTTGCTGCGAGTCGCATTGCTTCACGAGCAGTTTCTTCTGAAACGCCCCCAATTTCGAACATGATCTTTTCTCTCTTAACTACAGCTACCCAACCTGCTGGTGCACCCTTACCGGAACCCATACGTACACCAACACCCTTAGCAGTGTAGGACTTTTGAGGGAAGATTCTGATCCAAACCTTACCACCACGCTTCATGTAACGAGTCATCGCAACACGGGCAGCTTCGATTTGGCGGTTAGTAATCCAGTGGGATTCAAGTGCTTCAAGACCGTATTCACCAAATGCTACAGTCTTGCCACCCTTGGCAGCACCACGCATCTTACCACGGAATTCACGACGGTGTTTTACACGCTTTGGTACTAAAGGCATTACTTCTTACCTCCCTTTGAACGCTTTGCAGGTTGATTCTTGCGACCTGGCAAAATTTCGCCACGGTTGATCCAAACCTTAACACCGATTTCGCCGTAGGTAGTAAATGCGTTTACCCATGCGTAGTCGATGTCAGCTCTTAAAGTATGAAGTGGAACACTGCCTTCAGTGTGCCATTCACGGCGAGCTATGTCAGCACCGTTCAAACGGCCTGCAATTTGTACCTTGATACCCTTGGCGCCGGCACGCATTGAACGTTGTGCAGCTTGACGGCTGGCACGACGGAAAGCGATACGAGCTTCAAGTTGACGAGCGATGCCGTCAGCAACAAGCTTGGCTTCGAGATCAGGCTTCTTGATTTCAACAATGTTAATGTGAACTTGCTTGTTAGTCAAAGCGTTGATTTCCTTGTTCAAGGCTTCAACTTCAGCGCCGCCCTTACCGATAACCATACCTGGACGAGCAGTGTGGATAGCAATGTTTACACGGTTAGCAGCACGTTCAATTTCAACGGTAGATACGGAGGCATCCTTCAACTTTTCATCGAGGAACTTTCTGATCCGAAGGTCTTCGTTTAAAGTTTCCTTGTAGCCTCTAGCAGCGTACCATTTAGCTTCCCAGTCGCGGTTAACACCAAGACGGAAACCAATTGGGTTAATCTTTGAACCCATTCAAATACCTCCCTTAATCGTTCAATTCTGAAACAACAACAACTACGTGGCTGGTTCTCTTCATGATTGGAGAAGCTGAACCCTTGGCACGTGGACGGAATCTCTTCAAAGTAGCACCTTCGTTAACATATGCTTCTGATACGTAAAGGTTTGCACTTTCAAGATCATAGTTGTGTTCTGCGTTAGCAACTGCTGAACGCAAAACCTTTTCAACGATTGGGGAAGCAGCTTTTGGCGTAAACTTCAAAATTGCCAATGCTTCAGCAACGCTCTTACCCCGGATCAAGTCTACAACGAGACGAGCTTTTCTTGGGGCGATACGAACAGTTCTTGCTTCAGCTCTAGCTGAACTAATTTGTTCTGCCATTTAATTGTTTCTCCTTCCTTATTACTTGGATGCCTTGTCGTCAGCCTTGTGGCCGCGGAAGGTTCTAGTAGGCACGAATTCACCCAGCTTGTGACCAACCATGTCTTCAGTTACGAAAACTGGAACGTGCTTTCTACCGTCGTAAACAGCGATAGTCAACCCTACGAAAGAAGGGAAAATAGTTGAACGACGTGACCAAGTCTTGATAACTTGCTTCTTTTCCGCGGCTTGTTGCTCGTCAACCTTCTTCAAAAGATGGGCATCTGCAAAAGGACCCTTTTTAATACTACGGCTCATTTAATTACCCCCTTCTCTTACTTACGACCCTTACGGTGACGGATGATTAACTTTTCACTAGCCTTCTTGCTGTCTCTAGTCTTAATACCACGTGACTTCTTGCCCCATGGAGTCATTGGCTGTGGACGGCCGACAGGTGCCTTACCTTCACCACCACCGTGTGGGTGATCGTTAGGGTTCATTACAGAACCACGGGATTGTGGGCGCTTGCCCATCCAACGTGAACGACCAGCCTTACCGATGTTGATCAGTGAGTGTTGTTCGTTACCGACAGCACCGATAGTAGCGCGGCATTCTGAAAGGATTTCACGAACTTCGCCGGATTGCAGACGAACTTGAGTGTACTTGCCGTCAACACCCAAAACTTGAGCTGAAGTACCAGCACTACGTGCGATTTGGCCACCCTTGCCTGGCTTAAGTTCGATGTTGTGAACTTCAGTACCAGTTGGGATATTCTTCAGTGGCAATGCGTTACCAACCTTGATGTCGGCATCTACGCCTGATTCTACCCATGAACCTACAGTCAAGCCCTTAGGAGCCAAGATGTAAGCCTTAGTACCATCAGTGTAGTGCAACAAGGCGATGTTTGCTGAACGGTTTGGATCGTATTCGATTGCGACAATCTTAGCCTTAACGTTGTCCTTAGTACGCTTGAAATCGATGATACGGTATTGTTGCTTGTGACCGCCGCCACGGTGTCTTACAGTAATGTGACCGTATGAGTTACGACCTGCAGTCTTTGACTTAGAAGCAAGCAAAGTCTTTTCAGGCTTTGACTTAGTGATTTCTGCAAAGTCAGAAGAAGTCATATTACGACGACCGTTTGATGTTGGCTTGTAAACTTTAATAGCCAATTGACTGACCTCCTAATTACTTGATTTATTCGTTGTTTTCGTCTTTGAAAATCTTGATGTCGTTTGAATCTTCAGTTAAAGCAACGATAGCCTTTCTGCGACGGGCAATCTTGCCAGTGTAGCGGCCTACGCGCTTTTCCTTGCCGCGAACATTCATGATGTTCACGCTCTTAACCTTAACATCGAAGATTTCTTCAATAGCGTCGCGAACTTGAAGCTTGGTAGCAGTTAAGGCCACGTCGAAAGTGTACTTCTTGCTGTCCATCAAGTCGGCTGACTTTTCAGTGATAACAGGTCTTAAGATAATGTCGCGTGCGTCCATTAAGCCAATACCTCCTCAATCTTCTTAACGTCGTCTTGAGTCAAAACGAGCTTGTCGTAGTTAACGGCGTCTTCAACGTTCAAGCCGTTAACTGGAACAACCTTAACCTTTGGCAGGTTCTTGGCTGAAAGTTGTACGTTCTTGTCGTCTGAAACAACCAGAACCTTGCCTTCAAGCTTCAAGCCGTTCAAGATTGCAACGAAGTCCCTAGTCTTAGGAGCGTCCATAGTCAGCTTGTCCAGAACTACCAAGTTTTGGTCAAGGAGCTTTTGTGACAAGACAGACTTGATAGCCAGCCGGCGTTGCTTTCTTGGCATGCTGTAAGCGTAGGAACGTGGAGTAGGCCCAAAGACAACACCACCGCCGCGCCATTGCGGAGCACGGATTGAACCTTGGCGAGCACGACCAGTACCCTTTTGTCTCCAAGGCTTCTTACCACCACCGCGAACGGCAGATCTGTTCTTCACCTTAGAGGTACCCTGACGCTTGCCAGCTCTTTGTCTGATGATTGCATCAAAGACAACAGCTTCGTTTGGTTCAACGCTAAACACGTTGTCGTTTAAAGTTACTTCACCAGCGTTGTTGCCGTTTTGATCCATAAGTTTGAAATTAGCCATTTGAGTCCTCCTTCCTACTTGCTAGCCTTTGCAGATGACTTAACAACGATCAATGAGTTCTTGGCACCTGGCACGTTACCCTTGATCATCAAAACGTTCTTGTCTGCAACAACTTTTTCTACTACTAAGTTTTCAATAGTAACAGTCTTCACACCCATGTGACCTGGCAACTTCTTGCCCTTTGGCACGCGGTTGATGATTGAACCCATTGAACCCGGAATTCTGTGGTAACGGGAACCGTGAGTTTCAGGACCACGTGATTGGTGGTGGCGCTTGATGTTACCTTGGTAGCCATGACCTCTTGAAGTACCAGTAACGTTGACAACGTCACCTTCCTTGAACGTCTCCACGGTAACTTCTGAGCCGACTTCGTAGTCACTAAGCTCTACTCCGCGGAGTTCACGAATGAAGCGCTTAGGTGAAGTCTTTGCCTTATCAGCATGACCTTTTTCTGGCTTGTTGCTCAAAACTTCACGCTTGTCTTGGTAGCCCAATTGTACAGCTTCGTAACCGTCGTTTTCTACAGTCTTAACTTGCATAACAACGTTTGGAGTTGCTTCAATAACAGTTACTGGCACAAGAACACCATCTTTAGTGAAGATTTGAGTCATGCCAACTTTTCTTCCTAAGATTCCTTTGGTCATGATTACACCTCTTTCTATCTAAAAATTAAAGCTTGATTTCGATGTCTACGCCGCTTGGCAGATCGAGCTTCATCAATGAGTCAACCGTCTTAGGGGTTGGGTTCAAGATGTCGATCAGGCGCTTGTGGGTCCGCATTTCGAATTGTTCGCGTGAGTCCTTGTTCTTGTGTGGTGAACGCAGAACAGTGAACAAAGTTCTTTCAGTTGGAAGCGGAACTGGACCTGAGATTTCAGCACCAGTTCTCTTCGCAGTGTCCACAATCTTAGCACCTGATTCATCGAGAATGCTGTGTTCGTAAGACTTTAGTCTAATACGAATCTTTTCATTTGCCATCTAATTACCTCCTATACGTCTTCTTTAAAAGATGACTAGCTCGGCGAAAATTCCCTGCACAACCACTGTGGCAATGCAGCCTAGTGTGCCGCAACCTTCCGCGTCTAAGCTAACTACAATTTGTACTCAGAGGGCATTTTTCTCTCAAAAGCACTCCATCTAGTATAAGGCCTTAAGCCTTAAATAGCAAGGGTTTAGCCCTATTTTTTCGAAAAAGTTTCCTGGAATTGCTTTCCCTTGGTGGGGAAATTTTCCTTTCCTTTTTAACATATTTCCAGAAGCCAGTTTTTTCTTAAAAATACAAAAAATCCTAGCAAGGACAAGTAATGTCTTTACTAGGATTTATGTTTTGGTCTAAATCAAGGCTTAGATCATACTAGGAAGCATTAAGCGTTGCCGCCGCGCTTCTTGATGATTTCAGCTTGGATTGACTTAGGACATGGTGAGTAGTGGTCCATAACCATCGTGAAGGTACCACGGCCTTGAGTGGATGAACGCAAGGTAGTTGCGTAACCAAACATTTCTGACAACGGAACCATCGCGTTGATGACCTTGGCACCTGCTCGGTCTTCCATACCTTCCATTTGGCCACGACGAGCAGTGATTGAGCCCATAACGTCACCAAGGTATTCTTCTGGAGCGATGACTTGAACCTTCATGATTGGTTCAAGGATAACAGCGCCGGCCTTTGAAGCAGCGTTCTTCAAAGCCAATGATGCGGCAACCTTGAAGGCAGCTTCACTTGAGTCGACTTCGTGGTATGAACCGTCGTACAGCTTAGCCTTAACGTCGATCAATGGGTAGCCAGCCAGAACACCGTTCTTCATGGCTTCTTGCAAACCAGCGTCAACTGATGGGATGTATTCACGAGGAACTACACCACCGACAATGGCGTCTTCGAATTCGTAGCCCTTGCCTTCGTTTGGAGTAAATTCGATCCAAACGTCACCGTATTGACCCTTACCACCGGACTGACGAACAAACTTACCTTGAGCTTGAGTCGGTACAGTGAAGGTTTCACGGTAGGCAACTTGTGGTTCACCGATGGTTGCTTCAACGTTGAATTCACGCTTCATACGTTCAACCATGATGTCCAGGTGAAGCTCACCCATCCCGGAGATCAAAGTTTCACCAGTTTCTGGGTTAGTTTCAGCCCGGAAAGTTGGGTCTTCTTCAGTCAGCTTTTGCAAAGCGACATCCATCTTGTCCCGGTCAGCCTTTGACTTAGGTTCAACTGAAACTTGGATAACTGGAGCTGGGATGTCCAGGCTTTCCAGAATCAATGGATGAGCTGGGTCAGTCAAAGAGTCACCAGTAGTGGTGTCCTTCAAACCGATGGCACCAGCGATGTCACCTGAGAAGACTTCTGGGATTTCAGTACGTGAGTTGGCGTGCATTTGCAGCAAACGACCAACACGTTCACGTTGGTTCTTTGAAGCGTTCAAAACGTAAGAACCTGATTTCAATGAACCAGTGTAGACACGGATGAAAGTCAAACGACCAACGAATGGGTCAGTGGCGATCTTGAAGGCCAAAGCTGCAAATGGCTTGTTGTCGTCAGCCAGCAATTCAACTTCGTTGCCTTCCTTGTCGTGGGCGATGTAAGGCTTAACGTCAAGTGGTGATGGCAGGTAGTCAACAACACCGTCAAGCATCATTTGCACACCCTTGTTCTTGAAGGCTGAACCAGCAAATACTGGGAAGGCCTTCAAGTCCAAAGTTGCCCGGCGCAAGGCCGCCTTAAGTTCTTCGTTGGAGATTTCTTCACCGCCAAGGAACTTTTCCATAATGTCGTCGTCAACTTCAGCGATCTCTTCGATCATTTCTTCACGACGGCTTTCGGCTTCTTCCTTGTATTCGTCTGGAACTGGAATAGTTTCCCATTTTGCGCCCAGCTTGTCTTCGTCGTAGACGTCGGCAACCATGTCGAACAAGTCGATAACGCCTTCGAATTGGTCTTCAGCACCGATAGGCATTTGAACGGCGATAGCGTTAGCGTTCAAACGTTCGTGCAGACTCTTAACTGAGAAGTCGAAGTTGGCACCGATCTTGTCCATCTTGTTAACGAAGACGATCCGCGGAACACCGTAGTTTTCAGCTTGACGCCAAACGTTTTCAGTTTGTGGTTCAACACCTGATTGTGCGTCCAGAACAGTTACGGCACCGTCAAGGACACGCAGGGAACGTTCAACTTCGATAGTGAAGTCGACGTGTCCTGGGGTGTCGATGATGTTGATCCGGTGGTCCTTCCATTGCGCAGTAGTGGCTGCGGAAGTGATCGTGATCCCACGTTCCTTTTCTTCTTCCATCCAGTCCATTTGGGAGTCACCTTCGTGAGTTTCACCAATCTTGTGGATCTTACCAGTGTAGTAAAGGATACGTTCAGTAGTAGTAGTCTTACCGGCGTCGATGTGGGCCATGATACCGATGTTGCGAGTCTTCTCTAATGAGAATTCACGTTTGTTAGCCATAATTTTCTATCTCCTTAGATAACGAGCACTGGATTAGAAACGGTAGTGAGCGAAGGCACGGTTAGCTTCTGCCATACGGTGCACGTCTTCACGCTTCTTAACAGCTGAACCAGTGTTGTTTGAGGCATCGATCAATTCGTTTGCCAGACGTTCATCCATAGTGTGTTCGTTACGCAGGCGGGAGTATGAAACCAGCCAACGCAATGCCAAAGTAGTTTGTCTTTCTGGACGAACTTCTACAGGAACTTGGTAGTTAGAACCACCGATACGGCGAGCCTTAACTTCCAAAACTGGCTTAACGTTGTTCATGGCTTCTTCAAAGACGTCCATTGGTTCCCTGCCAGTCTTGTCCTTGATGATGTCAAAAGCATCGTACAAGATTGATGAAGCTTGAGCTCTCTTACCATCCTTCATCAAGTGGTTGATCAGCTTAGTAACCAGCTTTGAGTTGTAAACTGGGTCTGCTAAAACGTCTCTCTTTGAAACATGACCTTTTCTTGGCATTATTTAAGTCCTCCTTTAACCCTTCTTAGCGCCGTACTTGGAACGAGCTTGCTTTCTGCCGTCAACACCAGCAGTGTCAAGGGCACCACGAACGATGTGGTAACGTACACCAGGAAGGTCCTTTACACGGCCCCCACGGATCAGGACAACTGAGTGTTCTTGCAAGTTGTGGCCTTCACCTGGGATGTAGGCAGTAACTTCAGTCAAGTTTGAAAGACGTACACGGGCGTACTTACGCAAAGCTGAGTTAGGCTTCTTTGGTGTCATAGTACCGACACGAGTCGCAACCCCACGCATTTGTGGTGCTGGGTTGAAGACTTGTTCCTTCTTCATGCTGTTGTAGCTGTAGTTCAAGGCTGGTGACTTTGACTTAGTAGTCTTTGAGTGACGGCCTTTTCTAACCAATTGATTAATGGTTGGCATTAACTAGTTCCTCCTAAATTTATATATCATTTTGTTCACATATCCGGGAGTTTCTTTTTTGCCTCGCGGAGTAATCTTCAAAACATACATCTGTTAGTATACTCCATTTGCCAGCTAATGCAAAGCTTTTTTTCAAGAATTTCCAGCCTGGAAAAAGCTGCGCTTTTTCACTCGATGACAGCGTTTTCTATCTATGCTAAGATTGATTTTAGGCGAAAAATATTAATTTGTTGTTAGTAGAAAAGAAAAAATGAGGTGAAAAAATGATCAAATTAGTTGCTATCGACACTGACGGCACCCTGCTCAACTCCCAAGGAGAAATCCAGGACAGCACAAAGGAAGCCATCTCTAAGGCACTTGACCGCGGCGTTAAAGTTCGTCCTCTGTTCCGGCCGGCCAATCGCGGGCCCTGGCCCCTTACATGAATGAACTTGGCATAAAGGGCGAGGACCAGTATGCCGTAACCTTAAACGGGGCAATCAGCCGCAAGGCCAGCGGGGAAATCATGACCAGCGACTTGATCGCTAATTAAGTTTACCGGCAGCTGACCGCCTACGCCCTCTCTTTAAAGCTCCCCTTCAACATCGTGGACTTTGAATTCCGGATCATTACGCCGAACCATAACATCGACCCGATGGTTTATCCCTAAACTGACATTTTTTGCCTTTTTAAAAAATATTGGCAAAAAAGGTGTAATAGTAAGTGGAGGGAAAAAATGCTCAGCGAAATGATTTCTTTACTCTGCGGTCTTTTGGCAGCTCTCATCGCCGACCGTTATCGTTATAATACCTTTCTTGAGTGTAAAAGCCGGCTGGCGGATGATATCCCTTACATCATCCTGACCGGAAATTTGTTAGTTTATTTAATCTCCAATTCTAGGAGCAGTGCTATTTCTTTGCTCTTTATAATCAACTTCTTTTTAATGGTTGTCAGCGACCTGCATGAACAGTCTTTTGATACTTGCCTGCTCGTCGTACCGCTGGCCACCGGGCTGATGCATTTTTTCCAGGCATCAAACACGGAAGGCCTGGGGCAGGCTGCAATTTTTCTGGCAGTCCTGGTCTGGCTCGCTTTTACAGGGAAAATGGGCAGCGGGGACGTTTGGCATTTTTTACTCCTGTCTTTAAATTTTTCATGTCCCGTTGCTGTGAAGAGTTTCCTGCTGGCCTCCCTGCTGGCCATCGCCCACGCGCTTTGGCATAAGCGGCCGGGTAAAGACCCCTTTGCCTTCCTGCCCTACTTATTCTGGGGCCTCAACCTCCAATTTTTCCTTTAGAGTAAAAGAAAAAACGTTCGGATGACTTTGAGCCATTCGAGCGTTTTTTCTTGTTAATTAAACTGGATTACTTGCTTTCAGTTTCCTTGTTTTCGTCTTCCATCTTCTTTTCCAAGTCAGCGATTGAGTAAACTGAGTCTGGTTGTTGAACATCGGCCTTTGGCACTTGGTCGCGGTAAATTGGCATACCAGTACCAGCTGGGATGATCTTCCCGATGATGACGTTTTCCTTCAAACCAAGAAGCGGGTCGTTCTTGCCGCGGATTGACGCGTCGGTAAGAACCCGGGTAGTTTCCTGGAAGGAAGCAGCTGACAGGAAACTGTTGGTTTCCAAGGCAGCCTTGGTGATACCCAGAATGTAAGCCTGGGCAGTAGCCGGTATCCCGCCGCTGATGATGACGTCACGGTTTCTGTCGCGGAATTCAGCGATGTCCATGACTTCACCTGGCAAGATGTCGGTTTCACCTGGGTCAAGAACCCGGACCTTCTGCAACATCTGTCTGGTCAAGACTTCGGCGTGCTTGTCGGCCAGGTCAACCCCCTGAGTCCGGTATGACTTCTGGACTTCAGCCAGGATGTATTCTTCAGTCGTCAAGGTGTCAGTTACCTTGATTAATTCCTTAGGGTCGATAGAACCAGGGATCAGCTTGTCACCACGGTGGATTTCATCGCCTTCCTGAACTGCTGGCTTAGCAGTGTAAGGAATGGTGTAGACTCTGGTGTCGATCTTGCCCTTAACGGTGATTTCCTGCAAGTGTTCAGCCGCGTTGCTTTCGATCTTGTCAACAACACCGTCAACTTCAGAGATAACCGCGCGACCCTTAGGGTTGCGGGCTTCGAACAGTTCTTGCACACGAGGCAGACCTTGAGTGATGTCTTCTGCGCCGGCAACACCACCGGTGTGGAAAGTACGCAGGGTCAGCTGGGTACCTGGTTCACCGATTGACTGAGCGGCAACCGTACCAACTGCTTCACCGATTTCAACTTCTTCGGCAGTGGCCAGGTTCCGGCCGTAGCACTTCCGGCAGATACCGTGGGAAGTGTTGCAAGTCAGGATTGACCGGATTTGAACTTCCTGCACGCCAGCGTCAACAATCTTCTGCGCCATTTGTTCGTCCATCAGGACACCCTTAGAGCAGATGACTTCACCAGTTTGCGGGTCACGGATAGTCCGGTTGGTAAAGCGGCCGACCAGACGGTCGTAAAGTGATTCAATCAAGCCGGCATCCTTATCAACGATGGCCTTGGCAGTAATGCCGCGGTCAGTGCCACAGTCGTCTTCACGAATGATAACGTCCTGGGCAACGTCGACCAAACGACGGGTCAGGTAACCAGACTGGGCAGTCTTCAAGGCCGTGTCAGTCATCCCCTTCCGGGCGCCGTGAGTGGACATGAACAGTTCCAGAACGGTCAGACCTTCCTTGAAGTTGGAGATAACCGGGATTTCGAACAACTCACCACTTGGAGTGGCCATCAAACCACGCATACCAGCCAGCTGAGTAAAGTTGGAGATGTTACCACGGGCACCGGACTGCTGCATGACGGAGATTGGGTTCTTTTGGTCCTTGAATTCAGCAATTTCCTGTTGAACGGCATCCTTACAGTCAGTCCAGATCTTGATGATGTTGTCGTGACGTTCCTTGTCGGACAGCTTGCCCCGGCGGAACATCTTGGATACTTGCTTAACCTGCTTGCGGGCTTCAGCAACCAAGGCATCCTTGGTCTTGGTTTCCGGAATGTCAGCCATACCGATGGTCAAGCCGGAAATAGTTGAAGCTGAGTAGCCCATTTCCTTCAAGTCGTCCAGGTATTCAGAAGTTCTTTGTACCCGGTAGCGCTTGTAGATTTCAGAAATAGTATCACCCAGGAAGCCCTTCTTGAATGGCGTAGCCACCAGGTCCTGGCCAATTTCAGCGATCTTGTCCTGGATGTCCTGGCCATCTTCCAGGAAGTACTTGTCAGCCATTGGCTGCTTTAAGTTGTCCTGGGTTGGTTCGTTGATGTAGAAGTAGTCGTCTGGGAAGAGGGAGTTGAAGACCAAGCGGCCGTAAGTAGTTACGAAAATGCTGTCTTCGTGGCCCGCGCCCCAGTCCTTCTTCGGCATTGAAGCGGCTGACACACCGATGATGGTGTGGTAGTGAATATCACCGTTGTTGTAGGCGATGGTTGCTTCTTCTGGAGTAGCAAAGATCATGCCTTCGCCTTCCCGGCCGATTTCAGCCTGGGTCAGCCAGTAGTTACCCAAAACGATGTCCTGGGACGGAGTAACGATTGGCGTACCGTCCTTAGGAGTCAAGATGTGGTGGGCAGCCAGCATCAAGAGGCGGGATTCAGCTACAGCTTCGTCTGACAACGGCACGTGGATGGCCATCTGGTCACCGTCGAAGTCGGCGTTGTAGGCTTCACAAGCCAGCGGGTGCAAACGCAGGGCCTTGCCAGGGACCAAAACTGGTTCAAAGGCCTGGATTGACAGCCGGTGCAGGGTAGGTGCCCGGTTCAAAAGAACTGGACGTTCCTTAATGACGTATTCCAATACGTCCCAGATGTCGTCGTCTTCCCGGTCGATCTTGCGCTTGGCGTTCTTGATGTTGGAAGCAATGCCCCGGCGGACAAGTTCCCGCATAACGAATGGCTTGAACAATTCCAGAGCCATTGGACGCGGAACACCACATTGGTAAAACTTCAGCTCTGGAGAAACGTCGATAACTGAACGGCCGGAGTAGTCAACACGCTTACCAAGCAAGTTTTGACGGAAACGCCCTTGCTTACCCTTCAGCATGTGTGAGATAGACTTCAGTGGCCGGTTGCCTGGCCCAACAACTGGGCGGCCCCGGCGGCCGTTGTCGATCAAGGCGTCAACTGCTTCTTGCAGCATCCGCTCTTCGTTTTGCACGATCAAGCCAGGAGCGTGCATGTCCAGCAGCTTCTTCAACCGGTTGTTACGGTTGATAACCCGGCGGTAAAGGTCGTTCAAGTCGGAAGTGGCGAAACGGCCACCTTCCAGCTGAACCATTGGCCGCAAGTCCGGCGGAATAACCGGAACAGTTTCCATAACCATCCATTCAGGCTTGTTGCCGCTGTTTCTGAAGGCATCAAGGATGTCCAGCCGGCGGATGGCCCGGGTACGCTTTTGCCCCTTCAAGGTTTGCAGTTCTGCCTTAAGGGCAGTAACTTCCTTGTCCAGGTCAACCTGCTTAAGCAGGTCGCGGATAGCTTCGGCACCCATCTTAGCCACGAAGCGGTTGCCGTACTTGGCCTTTTCTTCCCGGTATTCAGCTTCAGTCAATAGCTGCTTGGCTTCCAGGCCAGTGTCACCTGGATCGATGACAATGTAGGCAGCGAAGTAGATAACTTCTTCCAATTGCTTTGGAGACACGTCCAAAACCAGACCCATTCTTGATGGGATACCCTTGAAGTACCAGATGTGGGTTACAGGAGCGGCCAGTTCGATGTGGCCCATCCGTTCCCGGCGCACGTGAGAGGTCGTTACTTCAACCCCGCACCGGTCACAGACGATCCCCTTGTAGCGAACGCCCTTGTACTTGCCACAGGCACAAGCGTAGTCCTTGGTCGGCCCGAAGATCCGTTCATCGAACAGACCGTCTTTTTCTGGCTTCAAAGTCCGGTAGTTGATGGTTTCCGGCTTCTTAACTTCCCCGTAAGACCAGCTTCTGATCTTGTTTGGTGAAGCCAAACCAATCTGCATACTTTCAAACTTATTTACGTCGATCAAAGTTTAACCTCCCAATTACTTTGAAGCCTTGTCGTCGTCAGCAGTTTCAGCTTCATTTGCATCAGCATCTGCTTCAGCTGCGTCTTCTTCCGCGCTGCCTTCTGCTTCAGCTTCCGCGGCGATTTCGGCCTCTTCTTCGGCCAACTTCTTCTTTTCTTGCGCTTCCGCAAGGCGAGATAAAGCATCGATGTTTACATGTTCATTTGAGTCTTCGTCCATGTCGCGCAGTTCAACTTCGTTTTCGTCGCTATCCAAAACGCGCAGGTCCAGACCCAATGATTGCAGTTCCTTGACCAAAACGCGGAATGATTCAGGCACGCCTGGCTTAGTAATCCTCTCGCCCTTGACGATTGCTTCGTAGGCCTTGACACGGCCGACAACGTCGTCAGACTTGTAGGTCAGGATTTCTTGCAGGGTGTAGGCTGCACCGTAGGCTTCCAAAGCCCAGACTTCCATTTCACCGAAACGCTGGCCACCGAATTGCGCCTTACCACCCAAAGGCTGTTGGGTAACAAGTGAGTAAGGCCCGATTGACCGCGCGTGGATCTTGTCGTCAACCATGTGAGTCAGCTTTAGGTAGTACATAACCCCGACTGAAACCCGGTTGTGGAATGGTTCACCGGTCCGGCCGTCGTAAAGGACAGTCTTACCGTCTGAGTCAACGCCGGCTTCGCGGACAAAGTCCCAAACGTCGTCTTCGCTGGCCCCGTCGAATACCGGAGTAGCCACGTGGATACCCAAGGCCCGGGCTGCCCGGCCCAAGTGGATTTCAAGCAGCTGCCCGATGTTCATACGTGATGGCACACCCATTGGGTTCAAGCAGATGTCGACTGGAGTACCGTCTGGCAGGTAAGGCATGTCTTCAACTGGAGCAATAAGGGCAACCGTACCCTTGTTACCGTGACGACCGGACATCTTGTCCCCGACTTGGATCTTTCTCTTCTGTACGATGTAAACCCGGACCAGGGTGTTAACGCCTGGTGCCAGTTCGTCGCCGGCTTCACGGGTGAAGACTTGAACGTCTTGAACCACACCGCCACCGCCGTGAGGTACCCTCAATGAAGTATCACGGACTTCACGGGCCTTTTCACCAAAGATGGCGTGCAGCAGTCTTTCTTCAGCGCTCAGTTCAGTTATCCCCTTAGGGGTAACCTTGCCGACCAGGATGTCGCCGTCGTGAACTTCGGCACCGATCCGGATGATCCCGTTTTCGTCCAGGTCCTTCAAGGCGTCTTCACCAACGTTAGGGATTTCCCGGGTAATTTCTTCCGGCCCCAGCTTGGTGTCACGGGCTTCTGAGTCGTAGTCTTCAATGTGGATTGAAGTGTAGACGTCTTCCTTAACCAGGCGTTCGCTCAGCATGATGGCGTCTTCGAAGTTGTACATGTTCCAAGTGGTGAAGGCGATAACCGGGTTTTGACCCAGGGCAAGTTCGCCATCAGCCATTGACGGACCGTTGGCAATTACCTGGCCGTCAACAACCTTGTCGCCGCGCTTGACGTTTGGCGTCTGGTTGTAGTTCTTAGTCGCGTTTGACCGGCGGTACTTTTCAAGGGTGTAAGTGTCCAGTGTCTGGTCTTCGCGGCGGACGCGGATTTCGTTTGCGTCCACGTATTCAACTTCACCGTCTGCTTCAGCCAGCAAGGCGTCACCGGAGTCGTGACCTGCCCGGTATTCCATACCAGTAGCCACAAGCGGACCGTGCGGGTTGATCAAAGGAACAGCCTGACGTTGGTGGTTGGCCCCCATCAAGGCCCGGTTGGAGTCGTCGTTTTCCAGGAATGGAATACATGCGGAAGTTACGGAAACAACCTGCTTTGGAATAACGTCTATGTAGTCGATCCGGTCTGGACTTACTTCGACGTTGTCTTCCCGGTGCCGGCAAAGGATCACGTCATCAACGAAGGAGCCGTCTTCGTTCAAAGGAGTATTGGCCCCGGCGATGATGTAGTTGTCTTCTTCATCGGCAGTCAAGTAGTCGATCTTGTCGGTAACCTTGTGGGTTGCCCAGGAAACGCGCCGGTATGGGGTTTCCAGGAAGCCGTACTTGTTGATGATGGCGTAAGTGGCCATGGAGTTGATCAAACCGATGTTAGGGCCTTCTGGCGTTTCGATTGGGCACAGACGGCCGTAGTGGGTGTAGTGAACGTCCCGGACTTCGTAGCCGGCCCGGTCACGGGACAGACCGCCAGGCCCCAAGGCGGACATACGCCGCTTGTGGGTCAATTCACCCAGCGGGTTGTTTTGGTCCATGAATTGGGAAAGCTGGGATGAACCGAAGAATTCCTTGATTGAACCAACAATTGGCCGGATGTTGATCAATTGCTGCGGAGTAACCGTAGCCGCGTCTTGAATTGACATACGTTCGCGGACAACCCGTTCCATCCGGGCCAAACCGATCCGCATCTGGTTTTGCAGCAATTCACCAACTCGGCGGATGCGACGGTTACCCAAGTGGTCGATGTCGTCGATGTTGCCGACGCCTTCTTGGAGTTCTAGGAAGTAGTTGACAGAAGCGATGATGTCGGCTGGAGTGATGCACTTAACATCTTCAGCAATGTGTCCGTTGGAGATCAGCTTGATTTCCCGGTCAGGAATTTCACGGGAGAAGACCTTGATTTCCTGAACAGTTACAGGTTCTGGGATTACACCTTCATCAGATGGGGTGTAGGTAACAGTCTTGAAGTCGTCGCGGTCCAGGTAGTCCTTCAGAACGTCCATGACTTCGTTGTTGACAACCGTCCCCTTGGCAGCCAGAACTTCTCCAGTGTCAGGGTCAGCCAGGGTTTCAGCCAAAGTGTAGCCCAAAAGCCGGTTCTTCAAGCTCAGCTTCTTGTTGACCTTGTAGCGGCCAACAGCAGCCAGGTCGTAACGGCGTGGGTCAAAGAAGCGGGAAACCAGGAGGCTCCGGGATGAGTCGGTAGTCTTTGGTTCACCTGGACGCAGGCGGTCGTAGATGTCCTTCAAGGCTTCTGCTACCCGGCTGTCTGCTGGGTTCTTGTGAACATCCTTGTCCAAAGTCAGGTCCAAAGTGTCGCTGTCGCCGAAGATTTCCTTGATTTCGCTGTCAGAGCCAAAGCCCAGGGCCCGGACCAGGACAGATAAAGGAAGCTTCCGGGTCCGGTCAACCCGGACGTAGGAAATGTTCTTGGCGTCAGTTTCGAATTCCAGCCAAGCCCCGCGGTTAGGGATGACAGTCGTGCCGAAGATTTGCCGGCCGTTCTTGTCGAATTCGCCACTGTAGTAGACACCAGGTGATCTAACCAACTGGGAAACGATAACTCTTTCCGCCCCGTTAACGATGAAGGAGCCGGACTTGGTCATCAGCGGCAAGTCGCCGAAGAAGACGTCTTGGGTCTTGATTTCGCCAGTTTCGTGGTTGGTCAGCTTCAGAGTCACGTGCATTGGAGCGGAGTAAGTCGCGTCGTGCTTGCGTGATTCATCGACAGTATACTTAGGTTCTTGCAGCTTGTAGTCGACGTATTCCAGAGTCAGGCGGCCAGAAGTGTCGCTGATTGGCAGAATGTCGTCGAAAACTTCCTTAACGCCTTCGTCAAGGAACCACTTGTATGATTCAGTCTGTACGTCGGTCAAGTTTGGCAGCGGCAGGATTTCCTTAATCCGTGAGAAGCTGCGTCTTGTCCGGTGTTGTCCGTAATTTACTACGTGTCCGTTTAGCAAGGAAAACACCCTTTCTATCCTGTTGAAGAAAGCAAATATTACATTTGTGTTACATTTTAAAAAGGCCGGGATTTTGGGCATAAAAAAGACAAAAACGAACAAGTCGTTTTTGTCTGTATCATTTTACTGGACAATATATCAGTAAAATCCTGAACTTCAGCCTTTTAAATCGTCCAATATTATACCACTAATTTTAAAGGAAAGCAAGCCCTAGCGGCCGCTAAAAAGCATGGCTGCCTGGCTGGCCAGACCAACACCGGTGAGCTGGTAGCCGCCAGCCGTGATATTCCAAAAAATCTGCTTGCCTTGCGGGCTGAGCTGGGATTTGATCGCGACCGGCTCTAAAGCGATCCGCAAGTCCCGCATCACCTTGCCCAGGTAGACCTTCTGTTCCAGCTGCTGCTTAGCTTCCAGCAGGGCCTCCCGCTTTCTCTTGGCATTTCGTCGTAAAGCGCGTCGATGATGTCGCTGTAAAGCAGGATCCGCCCGTCAGTCTTCTTGCTTGCTTCTTTTTCTGCCTTAGCAGCTTCAGCTTTATTCTTCTTGCCAAACATAACCTGCCTCCAAAAATCTATTGATTATCCCTTGATCTTTTCACCAGTCTTGGCCTTGACGATTTCAAAGCGCAGCTTGCCGCCCCGGGCACCGATCTTGACCGTATCGCCGGCCTGCAGCTTTTCGCTGACCAGGTCCTGGGCCAATTCGTCTTCAACTTCATCCTGGATGGTCCGCCGCAATGGCCGGGCCCCCATTTCCGGATTGTAGCCGTCCTTGGCCAATTGGTCCAAGGCAGCTGGCGACAGGCGCAAAGTAATATCTTTTTCCGCCAGCCGCTTGACCAGTTTCCGGGTCAGAAGCGTCACGATTTTCCGCAGCTGCTTGGCTTCCAGGGGCTTGAAGACGATCTTTTCGTCGATCCGGTTCAAAAATTCCGGCCGGAAGAAGTCCTTGGTGGCCCTGGTTACCTTTTCCGCGATCAGCTTGCCCTGGTCTTCCTGGCTGGCTGAGAAGCCCACATGGCTGTCAGCTTCCAAGCTTCTAGAACCAAGGTTGGAAGTCATGATGATAATCGTGTTTCTGAAGTCGACCTTCCGGCCCAGAGAATCAGTCATGAAGCCTTCATCCAGGACCCGTAGCAAGACGTTGAAAATTTCCGGGTTTGCCTTTTCCACTTCGTCAAAAAGAACCACTGAGTAAGGATGTTCCCGGACTTTGTTGGAGAGCTGGCCCCCTTCTTCGTAGCCAACGTAGCCAGGCGCTGACCCGATCAGCTTGGAGGAAGATTCCCGGTCCATGTACTCTGACATGTCGACTCTGATGATATTGTCTTCTGAGCCAAAAACTGCCTCAGCCACAGCCTTAGCCAGTTCAGTCTTGCCGACCCCGGTTGGGCCTAGGAAGAGGAAGGAACCGATCGGCCGGTTCTCGTCCTTCAAGCCGCTTCTGGACCGGCGGATGGCATTGGCCACGGCCTTGACGGCATCGTCTTGGCCGATGACTCTTTCATGCAGGATCCCTTCCAGGTGGGCCAGGCGCTTATTTTCGCTGGTCTTAAGCTGGGTTACCGGAACCCCGGTCCAGATGGAGACCACCTTGGCCACGTCTTCAGCCCCAACGACTGACCGCTTCTCATCCTTGCCGGCCAGCTTCTTGGCAATCTCATTCCGCTTTTGCCGCAAGGCGATTTCCTGGTCGCGCAGCTTGGCCGCTTGGGCAAAGTTCTGCTTGGCTGCTTCATCGTTCTTCTGCTTGAGAGTCCGGCTGATTTCCAAATCGATTTCAGCCAGGTCCTTGTCTTCGCCAGTGTCATTAGCCAGTTTAACCGCCGCGCTGGCTTCATCGATCAAGTCGATGGCCTTGTCCGGCTGGTAGCGGTCGGCAATGTAGTGGCTGGACAAATCAACTGCTGCCTGCAAGGCTTCTTCTGACAAAGCTACCCGGTGGTAGTCTTCATACTTGTCCTTGATCCCATGCAAAATTTGCAGGGTTTCCTCTTCATTTGGCTCAGCCAGGCGGACCAGCTGGAAGCGGCGGACAAAGGCAGAGTCTTTTTCCATGTGCTTGCGGTATTCTTCAAAAGTCGTGGCCCCGATCAATTGAATGTCCCCGCGGGCCAATGCCGGCTTCAAGGTGTTGGAGGCGCTCATCGCCCCTTCCGCGTCCCCGGCCTTGACCAAAGAGTGGATTTCGTCGACAAAAAGAATGACATTCTTGCTGGCAGTAACTTCCTTAATTAAGCGGTCCATCCGCTCTTCAAATTCACCCCGGTAGCGGGTACCGGCCACCATGCTGTTGACATCCAGTGAAACCACCCGCTTGTCAGCCAGGTCCCGGGGAACCTTTTTAGCAACGATCGCGCTGGCCAAAGCTTCAGCGACCGCGGTCTTGCCGACCCCAGGCTCACCGACCAAAAGGGGGTTGTTCTTGGTCCGCCGGGACAGGATATGAATCACCCGGTCCAGTTCCCGCTGGCGGCCGATCACCGGGTCAATGTCGCCTTCTTTAGCCCGCCGGTTCAAGTCGATCCCGAAGCGGTCCAAAATCGGCGTCTGCGACTGGCTGCTGCCTGCCGCGTCTGGCCGGCTGGTCTGGCTGCTTTCCCCGGTCACCTGGTTGGCGTCGTCCAGTTCGTCTTTCAAGTTTTCCAGGTCCACGTCCAGGTTGCGCAGGATCATGGCTGACAGGATCTGCTCACTGGAGACCAAAGCCTGGAGAATGTCAGTCGTTTCGATTTCCTTGCTGGACCGGAGTTCAGAATTCCGCTTGGCATAATCCAGCGCCAAAGTCAGGCGGGGAGAAAATTCCATGTAGCTGGTCGGGGCCGCTGAGCCGTAGTCCGTGTAGCGCTCGATTTCTTCCCTGACTCCGGTCGGCGTCACGTTCATGGTCCGCAGGATCTTGCCGGCTTTGCCGTCAGCTTCGATTACCAGGGCCAAAAGGACGTGCTCTGTCCCGACCAGGCGGTGGTGAAACTCCTTGGCTTGTTCCTGGGCAATTTCCAAGACCTGTCTGCTGCTCTTACTGTATGAATTTTGCATATAAAAATCGCCTCACACTGGACCTAGTTGCCTAAAGCTACTGCCGCGATCTGCTCTAAGTACTTCTGGTCCAAATCATCAAAATTGTCTAAATTAGTCGAGTCAAAGTCGTACACGCCCCAAAGGCTGCCATCCCGGTTAAAAACCGGCACGACGATTTCTGAATTGGAGGCACTGTCGCAGGCTATGTGGCCTGGGAAGTCATGGACATTGGCCACGATCTGCGTCTTCTTTTCCAGGGCGGCTTTCCCGCAGACCCCCTTACCCAGCTGGATGTGCACGCAGGCCGGCATCCCCTGGAAGGGTCCCAGGATCAATTCCCCCTTTTCAAAGCGGTATACCCCGGCAAAATTAACGTTTCTCATCCCCGCCTTCAAAAGGGCCGAAACATTGCCGGCATTGGCGATCCAGTCGCTCTCCCCGGCCGTCAAGGCCTTGGCCTGCTCAAGCAATAACTCGTACTCTGCCTGACTTGCTGCTGCCATGATTTCCTCCTTCACGTCTGCCAGTAAATAGGTAAAAAGGCAAAAATTGCTATGCTTGCAAGCATAACATTTCCCGATCTTTTCGACAAGCCAGGCGCCCTGCAGATCTACTATAAGGCAAAAAGAAAAGGCCCGCTAAATTAGCGAGTCTTTGATGAAGCGGAAGACGGGATTCGAACCCGCGACCCCCACCATGGCAAGGTGATGTTCTACCACTGAACTACTTCCGCAACATATCTATTAGGATAATCTAAAAACCGTGTCTTGGCAAGGGCTTTTTTATAAAAAATAGTATTTTTCTCGGGGGCAAGTTCGATTAAACTAAGAGTAAGAAAACGTTTGTCTAAATGAAAGGAAGAGAAAAAATGAAAAAGAAAAGACTCCTGGCGGCCTGCCTGGCCTTGGCCCTCCTGCCTCTCCTGTCCTCCTGCTCCATGATCAGCGACTACACCCTGGACCTCAAGTCCAAGCTGGTCGGCATCCCCTTTACCGTCTCCACCTATGACTACGACGGGCAGAAGATCGACCAGATCAAGGGTAAGTCAGTCTACATTGAGACCTACAAGCCGATGAGCAAGGAAAATTCCAGCGGCGACGAGCAGTCCAAAGTCATCGACGTGGAATTCGGCGGCCAGCAGATGATCCATGTCGGCTCCAGCTTGATCGCCAACGAAGGCCTGCGCAATTACGAAGATACTTTTTCCAAAAAGGTCACCATTACCGACAAGCAGCGGTCCATTCCGGTTCTGTCAATAATGTACAACAATTTCAGAAACGACTGGCTCTCCAAGGGCAAGGTCATCATGATCCGGTCCCAAGCCGGCAAGCCGATCGCCGTTTATGCCGGTAACAAGGTCCGGGTCAGTGCCACTGACATGCCATCAACCACCCAGATCAATGTCGACGGCCACCGGCTCTTTATCTACCGCTGCGACTACTCCATCTATGACATGGAGACTATCAAGAAGATGTAGACGCAAAAAACGTTTCCTCAAGCAGGAAACGTTTTTTAGTATTAAGGAGTATTTTTCAAAAATTACAGCTTGGCCAGGGCCTGGTCCAGGTCGGCCAAAAGGTCGTCGATATTTTCCACCCCAACGGAAATTCTGATCAAATCCGGAGTAATCCCGACGCTGGCCAGTTCTTCGCCGTTCAGCTGGGCGTGGGTGGTTGAAGCTGGCTGGATGATCAAGGACTTAGCGTCAGCTACATTGGCCAAAAGGGAGAAGAGCTTCAAGTTGTCAATCAGCTGTTTGCCGGCTTCTTCCCCGCCCTTCAGGCCAAAGGGGAAGATTGAGCCGACCCCCTTCGGGAAGTCCCGTTCAGCCATGGCATGGTCCGGGCTGTCGGCCAGGCCCGGGTAGCGGACCCAGGCAACCTTTGGGTGCTTGCTAAGGTATTCAGATACTCTTTGCGCGTTGTAGACGTGGCGTTCAACCCGCAAGGACAAGCTTTCCAAGCCCTGCAAAAGAAGGAAGGCGTTGAAAGGACTAAGGCTGGCCCCGGTGTCGCGCAGAACTGTTGCCCGGATCTTGGTCGTGAAGGCCCCAGCCCCCAGCTTGGCCCAAGTCACGTCCTTGTAGGACGGGTCAGGGTTAGTGAAAGTCGGGTAGCGGCCGGACTTTTCATAGTCAAACTTGCCGCTTTCCACGACTACCCCGCCCATAGTCGTCCCGTGGCCGCCGAAGAACTTGGTCGCTGAGTGGACAACCACGTCAGCCCCATGTTCAAATGGCCGGTAGAGGTAAGGGGTAGCAAAGGTGTTGTCGATAATGACCAAAACCCCGTGCTTATGGGCCACTGCTGCTACCGCGTCAATGTCGATCAAGTTGGCATTCGGGTTGCCGATGGTTTCAGCGTAACCCACCTTGGTATGGTCGTTGATTTCTTTTTCAAAATTGGCCGGGTCGCTTGGGTCAACGAAGTGGGTCTTGATGCCCAATGGCGGCAAGGTCTGGGCAAACAGGTCGTAGGTCCCGCCGCAAATGGTGGAAGCAGCTACGATTTCGTCGCCCGCCCCGGCTACGTTCAAGATAGCCGCGGTGATCGCTGCCGCCCCAGTTGCCAAAGATACACCGCCAGTGCCGCCTTCCAGGGCAGCCACCCGGCTTTCAAAAACAGCCGTGGTTGGGTTGTCAAACGGCTGTAGATGTTGCAGGCGTCGGTCAAGGCAAAGGGCCAGCTGCCTGGTCAGCGTCGTCAAAGACATAGGACGTGGTCTGGTAGATCGGCACTGCCCGGGCGCCAGTTTCGTCGATTGGCTGGCCGGCGTGGACCTGCAAAGTTTCAAATGACAAACCTTCGTTGCTGATAGCTTCTTTACTCATGTTTTTTACCTCGCTTGTGTTGTTGCTGTGTAATATTTATTTTTTAGTTGTTAGTTGTTGGAAATGATTAGATTGCTGAAATATTGCTGTTACAAACACAAGCGACACATGCAGCTGGCCCCAATCGCTGCTCCCCGCCAGAGGATCAGCCAGCGTTTCGTCTGTTGATACCGTTTCCTGCACATGAACCTTACCTCGTAAAAAAGCCGCCCAACTAACCAGTAGTTCAGGCGGCCGTTACTATCTTCAATACAGTAACGAGCTTAGGATGGTGAACCACAGGTATTCGCTTCTACGCTAAAAGGCATGCTGGACATCAGCATGTTCATTGGCATGACTTGCATTTGGCAATTCTTAGCTGCGAATTCCATCTCAGTTCTCCTTTCTTCATCAGTTTTTAATTTAGTTTTTAAGTATACTAGCCTTAGGGAAAATGTCAATCCGTTTTTTAGAAAAAAGGGCAAACAAAAACCAGGAAATCATGGCAGTGATTTCCTGGTTGATCGTCCTATTCACCAAATTAAGCCGCTGAAAGCACTTTCCCAGCTAAACTTAATCTGTATTTAAAGTATACGAGCTTTTTATCCAAAGTCAATCTCTTTTCCGGAAAAAATTAGGACCGGGCCAGCAAAACATTGCCCCCGCCCTGCTTTTTCACCTCGTACATCAATTGGTCGGCCTTTTGGTAGAGCTGATCGACATTAGACAAGTTGTTTGACCCCGCAGGAAAAAAGCAGCTAGCTGAGCCGCTGGCCGTCTAATGCGATCTCCTCCTTGGCAAAAGCCGCCTGCAGGCCCTGCATTTTCTCAAGGCAAGCCGCTTCCGACGGGCAGTGGCAGGCAAAAACGAACTCGTCGCTCCCCAGCCGCGCCAAAACATTGTCCTTGGCCGGGTCAAACTTTTCCACAAAGTCAGCCAGGTCCCGGTAATCGACTTCCAGCCCTTTTTCCAGGCACTGGCTCAGCCTTTGAATGGCCAGGTCCCCCATCCGGCGGCCGTAATTGTCGTTGATTTGCTTGAAGTAGTCGATGTCAACCAAGCCGATGAAGAAGTCAGTGCACTCCGGCTGCTCGATTGCTTTTTGCGAAAGGTCCATGAAGGTCGACCGGAGTATCACCCCGCTCAAGTAGTCAAAATTAGCCTGGACCCGGAGCTCGCGCTGGTTCTCCTTGTACTTGTTAAAAAGCAGGAAAGAGGCGATCCGCTCTCTTTGCACGATATAGTTCAAGGCCAGAGCCACCAAGGTGAAGGTCAAGCCGTTAAAGCTGTCCAGCTCCCACATGATTGGCCCCTTGAAGTAGTAGGAGCAAAAGCTGAAGACCAGCAGCATGGCCAGGTAAAAGGCCCCGGTTGTCCAAAACTTGTCCGTCAATAAGACCGCAACTAAAACGACGAAGACCAGATAGGTTGTGGCGTGGCGGTCAATCTGCTCCTGGCAGGCCTGGTAGTCAGCCCGGCTGACCCCGTAATAATTGATTTTATCCAAATTCATTTTCTTTCGTGAAAAAACTAGGCAGCCGGGAAAGACATAAACTGGTGGGGCAGCATGGTCAAAGCGGCAAAGACCAGGTTCAAAACTAAAGCCAGAGTCCAGGCCCAGGTCTCTTCCCTTTTCAGCAAATAGTTGATTGCCAATAAAGCCAGGGCACTTCCAGCTGCCAGGCCTTCTCCCTGCCAAAACAAAAGCAAAACTGCCGCCAGCAGGCCGCCATTCAAAACACCTAATGCCCGCTTCCCCGGCCGCCAGAGAAGGTAGGCGCTAAGCCCCTCTAAGAGGCAGAGGACGGCAAAAATCCCCGCCTTTAAGGGATGGCCGGCCAAATAAGCCGGTAAGCCGCTGCTGGCAGCCAAAAAGGCCCCAGCCAAGGCGGAGATGGTGGTTAAGATCGACAATAAGTATTTGTAGATTGGCAAAAATTCACCTTTTCTAATAGCAGCTCGCAATTTGATTGCCTATATTCTAGCAAAAAAGCTCTAATATTCATATCTTGAAAACGATTCGTTTTATTTTTTTAAACAAAAAACTCTCCAGGCAAAGCTGGAGAGTTAAATTTAGCGATCTGAACTACTTGTCCAGGTTAATGTTCTTTTCCGGCCGCATGGTTGGGAAGAGGAGGACGTCGCGGATTGAAGCCGCGTTGGTCAAAAGCATGACCAGACGGTCGATCCCGATGCCCAGACCACCCGTAGGTGGCATACCGTATTCCATGGCCCGCAGGTAGTCTTCGTCGATAATGTCGGCTTCGTCGTTACCGGCGTCACGTTCAGCCATTTGGGCTTCGAACCGTTCCCGCTGGTCAAGCGGGTCGTTCAGTTCTGAGAAGGCGTTGCCGTATTCATTGCCCATGATGAAGATTTCGAAACGGTCAGTGAAGCGCGGGTCATCCGCGTTCTTCTTGGCCAGCGGTGAAACTTCAACTGGGTGGCCGTAAACGAAGGTTGGGTCAACGATTGTCTTTTCACCAAATTTTTCAAAGAAGGAGTTGATGATGTGGCCAACTTGCCAGTAAGGTTCAACTTCAACATGGTGTTCAGCGGCAACCTTCCGGGCTTCTTCCAGAGTCATTGGCTGCCAGAAGTCAACGCCAGTCAGTTCCTTGATCAGGTCAACCATGTGCACACGGCGGAATGGCTTGCCCAAGTCCAGGTCAGTGCCCTGGTAGTTGATCTTGCCGTCTTCTGAAACAACCTTGGCCGCTGCCCGGATGATGCCTTCAGCTTCATCCATGACATCGTGGAAGTCGTAGTAAGCAGCGTAGGTTTCCAGTTCAGTAAATTCAGGGTTGTGCTTGAGGTCCATCCCTTCATTTCTGAAGACCCGGCCGATTTCGTAAACCCGTTCCATGTCACCGACGATCAGACGCTTCAGCGGCAATTCCAGGGCAATCCGCATGTAGAGGTTGATGTCCAAAGCGTTGTGGTGAGTGATGAACGGACGTGCTTCAGCCCCGCCTGGGATGTTGTGCAAAACTGGCGTTTCAACTTCCAGGAAGTCCTGCCCGTTCAAGTAGTCACGGATGGCCTGGATGATCTTGGTCCGGTTAACGAAGCGCTGGTAGCTTTCGTGGTTGGTGATCAAGTCCAGGTAGCGTTGGCGATAAATGGATTCAACGTCCTTAAGACCGTGGTACTTGTCAGGCAGTGGCCGCAAAGCCTTGGACAGGAAGGTCACGTGCTGGGCCCGGACAGACAATTCGCCTGAGTCAGTCTTAAAGACTTCGCCTTCAACGCCCAGGAAGTCACCAAGGTCGGCCTTCTTGAAAATCTGGTAGTTTTCTTCACCGACCATGTCCTTGCGGACGTAGATCTGGATCTTGCCGCTACGGTCATAGAGGTCCGCAAAGCCAACCTTGCCCTTGCCCCGCTTGGCCAGCATCCGGCCAGCGATCTTGGTCTTCGGCATATTTGCGTTCAGTTCATCCTTGTCAAGACCCAAGTACTTTTCGTCCAGGTCGCGGGCCAGGGCTTCCCGATCATATTTGCGGCCGAAGGGTTCAATCCCCATCTCCTTAAGTTCTTCAAGCTTTTGCCGACGAACAAGCAATTGGTCGTTAATTTCGTTCTTTGCCAACGTGTTTTTCCTCCATTTACATAGATTGGGTATCAGCGACGCGGTCTTGCTTCTGCCGCGCCCTTTTTTCGCAAATTTCGACGAATTCGTCAAGCAGGTCAAAAACCTCCTGACGCGTCCAGACTTCATTTATTTTAGCACGAGTCCGGGCTGAACGGGGAATTCCCTTCAAATAATATGCTGCCTGCTGGCGAAATTCCGGCACGGCCCGCTTTTCCCCATGCAGTTGGACCAGGCCGTCGAGCTGGTGCTTGGCGGTTTCCACCTTTTCCCGGACGGACTGCTTCGGCAGTTCTTCGCCCGTTGCCAGGTAGTGGGTCATTTCCTTTAATATCCAAGGATTGCCCAAGGCAGCCCGGCCAACCATGACAGCCGTGCAGCCGATCTCATCCAGGGCCTTCTTGGCCAGCTGTGGGGTCGTGATGTCCCCGTTGGCCACGAAAGGAATGTCCATGACCTGGGCTACTTCATGCAGGGTTTCCCAGTCAGCTTTGCCTTGGTACATCTGCTTTCTGGTCCGGCCGTGCATGGCCAGCATGGAAGCACCGGCTTCCTGGGCGGCCAGGGCGTTTTCCACGGCAAAAATGTGCTTGCGGTCCCAGCCGATCCGCATCTTGACGGACACCGGCTTTTCCACGTTCTGGACAACCTTGTGGATCATCTGGTATATCTTGTTTGAGTCCAAAAGCCACTTGGAACCCGCGTCAGTCTTCGTTACCTTCGGCACCGGGCAGCCCATGTTGATGTCGATGATGTCGGCATCGGTGTGCTGGTCGATGTACTGGGCCGCCTGCAAAAGGCTGTCTTCCGCCCCCCCGAAGATCTGGATGCTCATCGGGTGCTCGCCCGGGTCGACGTCCAGCATGCTCAAGGTTTTCTTGTTGCCGTAGATGATCCCGTGGTCGGAAATCATTTCGCAGACAACCATGCCGGCGCCGAATTCCTTGCAGACTTTTCTAAAAGCCATGTTGGAAACGCCAGCCATCGGCGCCACCATCACCCGGTTGGGGATTTCGATTTCACGTATCTTCCAAGTAGTGTCCATTGCCATCTTTTTCCTTTCAATAACTACAACTTTATATCATAACAAGAATAGGCCTGAAGGACAAATCAAAAGTCCGCTAAAAGAGCATCCCCCGTTAAAAGAGGATGCTCTTCTTATCTTTACCAGTATTTTTCCAGAGGCCGCTTGTCTTGGCCCTCCTTGCTCTGGCGGGCATGCTCATCCGCGATCGTCACCAAGACCTCGGCCAGCTTGTCCATCTGCTCGACCGTCACGTATTCGTAGCGGCCGTGGTAGTTGCCCCCGCCATTGAAGAGGTTGGGGGTCGGGATTCCCTTTTTGGTGATGAAGTTACCGTCGGTTCCCCCTCTAAAGGTCTGTACATTTGGCGCCAGGCCTGCTTTTGCATAGCTGTCTAAGGCCAGGTTGACCACATAAGGCCGGCCCTTGACCCTGTTGTAGATATTCTCGTACTGCCGGCGCAGGTCCAGCTGGAAGCGGTCTGGCCCGTATTTTTCCCCTAAGGAAGCGACGAGCTTTTTGACCAAATCTTCTTTAGCCAAAAATTCATCCCAGTCAAAGTCGCGGATGATCAAGCCGACATGGGCTGAATCGACACTGCTCTGGGCGTCCGTAACCATAATAAAGCCCTCGTGGCCCCGGGACTTTTCCGGCACTTGGTCTTGGGGCAAGGCCGCCAAAAATTCCGTCATGATCGTCGTGGCGTTGACCAGCAGCCCGTAAGCTTCACCCGGGTGGACCACGGTTCCCTTGATCGTCAAATCAGCGGCTGAGGCATTGAAGGTCTCGTATTCAAAGTCGCCTGGCCGGCCATTGTCCAAGGTATAGGCAAATTCCACTCCCGGAAAATCAGCCGGGTCAAAGCGCTGCCCGCCCAGGCCAATTTCTTCATCCGGGCCAAAAGCCACATAGATGTCGCCATGTTCAACTTCCGGGTGCTCATGGAGATACTTGAGAGCTGCCAGCAGGCCTGCCACCCCGGCCTTGTCGTCAGTCCCCAGAACCGTTTTCCCATCGCTGGTGATCAGGGTCTGCCCCTTTAAGGTCAGCAGGTCAGGAAATTCTTCCGGGTCCAGGAAAATGCCGTTCGCTTCATCCAGGGCCAGCTTTTGCCCCTGGTAGTCCCGGTGGACTTGGGGGCGGATGGGGAAGCGGTCGTCAAATTCAACCGTGTCCACATGGGCGAAAAAACCGATTGGGGCAACACCTGCCGTATTAGCGGCCAGGTGGCCGATCGCGAAGGCAGTTTTTTCATTGTAATAAGACTCAAGGTCATAGTCTTTGACCTGGTCAGCCAGTTCCTTCATCATCTTGACCTGATTAGGCGTGGTCGGAACCTGGTCTTTATTGGCGTATTTGGACTGGGTGTCTTCCTTGGCGTAGTGGATGAAGTTTTTTTCTAAAAAATCAAAGTCGGAAAAAGCCATGCCTGCCTCCTATTTCTTGATGTAAACAAGCTTGAAGTCGTAAGGGATGCCCAGCGGGTTGTAGGACACGTTCTTGACGTAGCTTTGCACCAGCTGCGGCTTGGCCGTCTGGATCAGCGGGATAGTCCCCTGTTCATTCATCAACAGCTTTTCAGCTGCCACCAGCCGCTTCCAACGCTGAACCGGCTTGTTGCCGTAGACGTTTTCGGCTTCATTGAGCAGCTGGTCGTACTTGCTGCTGGCAAAGCCGCTGGTGTTGTAGCTGGAGTCCTTTTCAAAAACATCTAGGAAGTTGATCGGGTCACCTAAGATAGCCTGCCAGTTCTTGATGGTCAGCTGGTAGTTGCCAGCGCTTTGCCGGGAGATCAAGGTCGTGTATGGCAGGATCGTCACGGTGATCTTCACCCCTGGCAGTTCGCCCAGCTTGCTTTGCAGGAATTCGCCCACCTGCTTGGCGGAGTCAGTATCGCTGACCGTCAGGTTGAGGTTAAGGGACTTGATGCCCAGTTCCTTGTAGCCCTTGGCCAGGTACTTCTTGGCTTCCTTCAGGTTGTAGCTGACTGCTTCCTTGACATAGGCTTCCTTGTAAAAAGCTTCCCCGGTCGTCGGGTTGTTCCCCATGCCGGATGGAACGAAACCCTTGGCCGCCACTGACCCGTCACTCAAGACCTTGGCCAGGCTCTCTCTGTCGATAGCCAAGGACAGGGCCCGGCGGATGTTGAAGTTGTTAAAGGCTTTGACCTTCTTGCGGTTTAATTCCAGGCGCTGGATAGCGGAAGCCGGCTGGTCGTAGAAGGTGGACTTGCCCTTGTTGGCCTTGACTTGTTCCCCGGTCAGGTAAGTTTCATCCAGCTTGCCAGCCTGGTAAAGGTTGTAGGCAGTTGAAGAAGTTTCGCTGATGGTTTCGTTGACCTTGTCCAGCTTCACGTTCTTCTTGTCCCAGTAGTTTTGGTTTTTAACCAGGGTAAATTGCTTGTTGGACCCGGTCCACTTGGTCAGCTTGAAAGGACCGGAGGAAATGGTGTACTTGGCCGCCGTCCCGTACTTGCTGCCGACTTTTTCAATAAACTGCTGGTTTTCCGGGAAGAAAAGCGGGAAGGCCAGCAGGAGCTTAAAGTAAGAAACCGGCCGGACCAGCTTGATCTGCAGCTTGTTTTTGCTCAAGGCCTTGACGCCCAGGCTGCTGACAGGCTTCTTGCCGGCATTGATGGCTTCGGCGTTTACGATCTGGTAGAGGTAGAAGGCCATGGAAGACTTGGTCTTCGGGTTCAAGCTTCTTCGGTAGGAGTAGACAAAGTCATTGGCCGTGATCGCCTGGCCGTTGGACCACTTGGCGTCTCGCAAGACAAAAGTATATGTCTTGCCCCCGTCAGTAACCTTGGCGCTCTTGGCCAGGGCCAGCTGGGGCTTTTGCTTTTTGTCCAGGCGGTAGAGCCCTTCCTGGGTGTTAAAAAGAGCTTGGAAGGAAGTGGAGTCAGTCGTCAGTGACGGGTCCTGGGTTGAGATCTGGGCACTTTCGATCCAATTAATGACTTGCTTGGTTTGGGACTGGGAACTCTTTTGCTGGCCGCAGGCGGCTAAAACGAGGGCTGAGGCGGTCAAAAGACCGGCAGCGGTAATTTTCTTCAAGGTCATGATTTCCTCCGTTTTTTACTAGAAACAACAACTATTAACAAACACATCGCAGCTTAAAAAGAAAAACGCCCCTGAGATCAACTCTCAGGGACGCTAGTAGCGTGTTACCACCCATCATTCAAAGCAAAAAAGCTTCCTCAACAGATGCTCTGCCAGAAAAAGAGACGCCTCTTGGCCCAGAGGCCAAGGGTCGTCTTCGCGCGTTACCACCCTTTATTCAGCCCCGCCTCACGGCCAGGGCCCTTAAAGTCTTCCAGTCAGAAGATCTGAACGCGCTAACGGGCGTTAAGCGGGTCCGGCTTATCAGCGACTCGCCGGGACCATGCCAACACAAGACCATCTTCGCCAGCTTCCGCCTCCTGTTTCTCAGCACCAACAGTTCTCTGTAGAGGCTTCCCCTGACTACTCATCTTCTTAAGCTTTGCTTAATTTAACTATAATTAGAGCATAAAGTTATTTTCCCAGCTTTTTGTCCAAAATGGCTTGCAGTTCTGCTTCCGTAAAATTGTACTTGTTCCCGCAGAAGTTGCAGACCAGTTCAGCTCCGTGGTCTTCGTCGATCATTTCCTTGAGCTGGCTGCCCTTCAAAGTCTCCAGCATGCCGGCGTACTTTTCCTTGGAGCAGTCGCAGTGGTAGGAGACCTCGTCCTTTTCCAGGATCTTGCAGTCATCGCCCAGGATCTTCTTGGCCAAGTCTTCCGGCGTCATCCCGTCCAAAAAGGCGGATGAGAGCTGCGGCAGGGCCTTGATCCGGTCTTCAGTTTCCTGCAGGAGTTCTTCGCTGGCCCCTGGCAGTGCCTGGAGCAAAAAGCCACCCGCGGCCCCGATGGTGTCGTTCGGGTTGACGAAAACTGACAGACCAACAGCTGACGGGATCTGTTCTGACTTGGCCAGGTAGTAGGTCAAGTCTTCAGCGATTTCCCCGGACACGATCGGCACTTCACCGGTGTAAGGCTGCTTTAAGCCCAGGTCCTTGGTTACCTGCAACCAGCCCTTGCCGACAGCCTTCTTAACGTCGATGTGACCGTCTTCTCTGGCCGGCAAGGCCACGTGGTTATTTTGGACATAGCCCTTAACAGTCAAATCTGACTTGGCCGTAACCACGGCTGCCCCAACCGGTCCATCGCCCAAGAGGCGCAAAGTCAGTTCCTGGTCACCCTTTAATTCTGCCCCAGCTAAGAGAAGCGTGCCCAAAAGGCTCCGGCCCAATACAGCTGAAGAAGCTGACCAGGTGTCGTGCCGCTTTTGCGCTTCAGCGACCAGGTCCTTGCCGTTAATGGTCAAAAGGCGCAGGTCCTTGCTGGCATTGATTGCTTTGATTAAGTAGTCGTTCATGATTTTCCTCCATAAAAATAGAGCCGTTGCCGGCTCTATTTCTTCTATTCATCCTTGTCTGAATCGTCTGTTTGTTCAGTCTTCTGACTAGGAGCGTCATTGTCGTCCTTTTCAGGATCCTTTGACAGGTCGCTTTCGCTTGGCGTCGGCAGAGAATCAACAGGGTCTTCTTGACTTGCTGAAGCATCTGGCTCAGCGAGCTTGGCGGCGTCGGTTTCCGGCTTGACCGCGTCTTCGCTTGGCGTTGCCAGAGCTTGCTTTTCAGCAGTATCTTCTTCCGCCTTCTCTTCTGCCCGCTTCTGCGCAGCTTCCTTGGCTTCTTCATAGCTCAAAGCCTTGGCTTCAGATGGGAACTCTTCGCTGGACTTTTCAGGCATCTTCCCAGTCTTGTAGAGTGAGTAGATTTGCTTTTCATCCAGAGTTTCGTACTTCAGCAGGGCTTCAGCAATGATCCGGTGCTTTTCCCGGTTGTTTTCAACAATTTCAACCGCCTTGGCGTGGGCTTCGTCCAGGATCTTCTTGACTGCTTCATCGATCTTGGCCGCGGTTGCTTCACTGTAAGGCTTGAAGCCGTAAGGAGTGCCTTCGCCTTCCTTTTCCAGTTCAACCATGCCCAGTTCATCGGTCATCCCGTAGTTGACCACCATGCTACGGGCGATTGTCGTGGCTTGTTCAAAGTCGTTTGAAGCCCCAGTTGACTGGTCGCCGACCACGACTTCTTCACCGGCCCGGCCACCCATCAAACCAACGATTTGCTCAAAGAGCTGCTTCTTGGTCAAGATGAACTGGTCGTCCTTCGGCAGCATGATGTTGTAGCCGCCTGCCCGGCCACGAGGCACGATGGTCACCTTGCGGACAGTTCTTGAGTCGCTCAAGACCAGACCACAGATTGAGTGACCGGCTTCGTGGAAGGCCACGCGTTCGCGTTCCTTCTTGGAAATCATCCGGTCCTTCTTGGCTGGACCAGCGATTACCCGGTCTTCAGCTTCATCGATGTCGGCCGCGGTGATCTTGGTCCCGTTCCGGCGGGCTGCGACTAAGGCAGCTTCGTTAAGGACGTTTTCCAGGTCAGCCCCGACAAAGCCAGGAGTCTGACGGGCAACTTCCTTCAAGTCGACGTCGTCAGCCAGCGGCTTGTTCTTGGCGTGAACGCGCAGGATGGCTTCCCGGCCCTTGACGTCCGGAGGACCAACCAGGACCTTCCGGTCAAACCGGCCTGGCCGGGTCAAGGCCGGGTCAAGCACGTCAGACCGGTTGGTCGCGGCCATGACGATAACGCCTTCGTCGCCTTCAAAGCCGTCCATTTCAACCAGCATCTGGTTCAAGGTTTGTTCACGTTCATCGTTGCTGCCGCCCTGGCCATTGCCACGCTTGCGGCCGATGGCGTCGATTTCGTCGATGAAGATGATGCTTGGCGCGTTCTTCTTGGCGTTGGTGAACAGGTCACGGACACGGCTGGCCCCGACCCCGACGAACATTTCAACGAAGTCTGAACCAGAGATGTAGAAGAAAGGTACGCCCGCTTCACCGGCTACGGCCTTGGCCAGCAAGGTCTTACCAGTACCCGGAGGCCCCTCAAGCAGGACACCGGACGGGATTCTTGCCCCCAGCTTGGTATATCTTGCCGGGTTCTTCAAGAATTCGACAACTTCCACCAGTTCCTGCTTTTCTTCTTCTTCACCGGCCACGTCGTCAAAGCGGACCTTGTTCTTCTTCGGGTCCTGCGGCTTGACGTTGGAGCGGCCGAAGTTCATGATGCCGCCGCCCTGGCCGCGGCTGCCACCTTGGTTCATCATCATGACCATCAAGAAGACGATGCCGAGGACAGTTGGCACCAGCATGATAATCGTTGAGATCCAGTTGCTGGATTGTGATTCACCCTGGGTGCTCATCTTGACGTTCTCAGACTGGGCCAGGTCCTGGACCTTCTTGACGCTGGGGTCGTTTTCCAGCATCGTGGTTGAGAAGCCAGTCACCTTGGAGGAAGTGTTTCCGCCAAAGATATCTGAGCTTGAGGATGACTTGGTTTGACTTGACTTGTAGCTACCGGTTACGGAGTAGACCCCGTTGGACGGCTGCACGTTAAAGTCCTTGATTTCGCCATTGCGCAGCTTCTTCACGAATTCCGAGTAACTGATGGTTTCAGTTGCACCGGAATTGCTGCTGCCGCCAAGGACCCAATTTATTCCCCAGAGGAGAAGCAAAAATACGACTATGTAGAATAGACAATTGCTAAATAGTCGATTCCGATTATTTTTCATAAATGACCTCCGTCAGATCGAAGAATTACTCCTCAAATTTTAACATAAAAGCCGACAACTATCGAAGTTTTTACCTGCCTTTCTTGCATGTTTTCACTTGGTACAAATACAGCGGCCTTTTTCCTTCTTTAACTGCCTGCTGGTAGCAGCCTGCAACATAAACTGCTTCTTGGCCAGCAAAAAGGCTGAGGCAGTTGCCCCGCAAGGCAAGCGGAATTCCAGCCGCAGCGAAAAGCTTCTTGCTCTTAGTCCGGCGGCCGTCTTTTAAAAGCAGACGCTGGCCGTTTGGCAAGCTCCCGGCAGATAATTTTCCGGGAAATGATATTTCCGCCAGGGGACTTTCCTCTCGCTTTTCCTCACTTAACAGATAACAATTTCCTCTGAAAAAGAAGGGCTGGCCGGCCACAACTTCTTCCAGGGGGCTGGGAGCCGGCTGCTTGACCGGATAAAGCCAGTAGTGGCCCTGGTAAAAGCTGAGATGGAGCCCCCCTTTTTCCTGGCTTTGCCGGTTGGCTAACAGAATCCGGTCCAGCTGGACTCTTTTATTGTACTTTTTTTGGATAAAATTCTCCAGGTAGGCCTTGACCAGCTCGCTTTCCGCCTGCCCGGCCGCTTTAGGAATCCGCCAGCCGCCAAAGAAGGGCTCCGGCTCCGGCAACTTGCCAGCTGCCTGGGCAAAGTAGTCTTCTTCCGCCGTCATTTCCTGGCTGAAGCGCCAGGCATTTTCCAAGAGGTCCGGACTCTCCTTTTTCAAAAGCGGGACGACCTCCTGGCGCAGGCGGTTGCGGGCCGTGATGCCTGTAAAGTTGGTCTCGTCTTCGACATATTCCAGCCCCTGCTTTTTCGCGTAAGCCAAAAGGTCCGCCTTGCCAACCGCCAGAAGCGGCCGAACCAGCTTGACCTGCCCCCGCTGGCTGACAGGTTTGAGGCTGTTCATTTCCCGGGGAATACCTGACCGGACCAGCTTGAGCAGGATATTTTCCAGCAAGTCGTCCCCGTGGTGGGCTGTCAGCAGGTAGTCTGCCTTGACCTGCCGGGCCACTTCAAACAAGAAGTTATAGCGGTAGTCCCTGGCCGCTGCTTCCAGGCCGCTTTCCGGATGAAGGGACTTGGGCCAGACGCTTTCATACAAGGGAAGCTGGTACTTATGGCAGTAGGCCCGCAGCACCTGGCTCTCTTTTTGGCTGTCAGCCCGCAGCTGGTGGTCTAAGTGGGCCGCGTAGAGCTGAAAGCCGCCTGGCAAGCGCCGCATTAAATCCAAAAGCGCCATGGAATCCGGACCGCCGCTGGCCGCGACCAGGAAATTTCCTTCCAAAGGCAGGCCTTCTTCGGCGAAAAAGGCCGATAGTCTTTTTTTAATGTCCATACTTTACTCCCTCGTCCATACAAAAAAAACAGCCCCTCGGGCCGTTTTTATTTCAAGGCAGCTTCCAGCTGCTCTATTTCTGCTCGCGCCTCCTGGTCAACCTGGTTGAGGACCCGGGCAAAGTCGCCGGCCCGCAACTGGCTGAACTGGTTGGTCGGGTCGATCAGATCCGGATCGTTGACCCGGCGGATGGACAAGTCCAGCCGGCCCTTGCGCAGGTTCTGGACCACTACTCTGACCTGGTCGCCTGCCTGCCAGTGCTGCCGCTTTCTTGGCCAGTCGCTGCCAAAGTCATTGCGGTGAACAAGGCCGCTCTTATGCTTGGGCAGGGTCACGAAGATGCCCAGGTCTGTCACGTTGTTGATTACTCCGTCAAGGCGCTGGCCAACTTTGTAATTCATCAGTTATCGCCCTTTTCCTTGATGTTGTAGACCCGCTCACCGTCTTTAGTGTACTTGTACTTGTAGCGGATCACCTTAGCCACGTAGTCGCTGTCCTTCATATCGTCGCGCTCGTTGGTCAGCTTTTCCTTATTCTTCTTGATCTTGGTCAAGGTTGCCTGGTTCTGGCTGACCTGCTTCTGGATCTTGGCCGTCCGGGCCTTGGTCATGACCAGCTGGAAGCCCAAGACAGCAAAGACCAGCAAGATCAAGGCCAGCAGCCGGTTGCGCCGGACCCGGTGGACTTCCCTGAATTTGATCTGCCGCTTCTTCAGGCGGCGGACATCCTGGTCCGGCCGCAGCGGCGTTACATTTTGCTGATTTCCTCTGTTGTTCCCCATCACTGTCTACCCTATCCTAAAATCATATAACAGATTCAGTATATCAGCTTTGGTAAAAAAAGTCATTAGTCGACTAATTCGTATAAGTCCCCGGCTTCCGCCTTTTTGGTCGTTTCCCGCAAGTCCAGGACCCTGGCCTTAATTACCCTGGTTCCGTAAGCGACGGCGATTACATCGCCGACAACCACGTTGTAGCTGGACTTGACGGTCTTGCCGTTCACGCTTACCCGGCCCTGGTCAGCCATTTCCTTGGCCACCGTTCTGCGCTTGACCAGGCGGGAAATTTTCAAAAATTTGTCGATTCTCATGCTTGTCTCCTGTCTGTTAATTTTTGCTTTTTTAGCTTTTCCTACTTTAACTTTTTGCTCTTAAAAAATTACCGCTGGATGATCTCCGCCGCGTCCTTGGCAAAAGTGCCCAGTTCCGTGAACATGGCCCGCCGGGTCAGCTTGTCTGGCAAAAGCAGGGTAACCACCAGGCGATTTTGGGCGCCAAGTGCGATCCGGGCCTTCCAGGAAACATGTTCCAGTGCCTTGAAGATGTTTGGCCCTTCCATTTCCCGGCTGCCGGAATCACTGAAAATGACCCGGATCTGGGCCTTTTCCTTGACCAGAGTCAAGATCTGGGCCAAGTCGCAGCTGGCCTTCAGGCTGGCCACGTTGAGCAGGTTCTCAACAGCTGCCGGATAGTCACCAAAGCGGTCCAGGAGCTCATCTTCGATGTCTTCCCGGTTCTGCAGGCTGCCGATCCCCTTGATCTTCTTGTAAAATTCGATCTTCTGCTCCTGGTCGGCGATGTAGTCTTCTGGAATATAAGCTTCCAGGCCCAGGTCGACCTCGGCATTGCTCTTTTTGACTGGCTTCTTCCCCTGCCGCTCCTTGATGGCGTCAGCCAGCATCTGGGAGTAGAGGTCGTAGCCGACGCTGTCGATAAAGCCGTGCTGCTGGGCCCCCAGCATGTTGCCGGCCCCGCGGATGGACAAGTCCCGCATGGCGATCTTGAAGCCTGCCCCCAGCTCGGTAAAGTCCCGGATGGCGTCCAGCCGCTTTTCCCCCACTTCCGTCAGAACCTTGTTTGGCTGGTAGAGGAAGTAGGCATAGGCCAGGCGGGCTGACCGGCCGATCCGGCCCCGCAATTGGTAGAGCTGGCTGAGGCCGTAGTGGTCGGCATCTTCAATGATCATGGTGTTGACATTAGGCATGTCGATCCCGGTTTCAATGATGGTCGTGGTGACCAAAATGTCGAATTCCCGGTCCAAAAAGCGGCTCAAGATGTCTTCCAATTGGTTTTCACTCATCTGCCCATGGGCATAGGCGATCCGAGCCTCTGGCAAAAGCTGCTCCAAGCGGGCAACCGTTTCTTCGATGTCCCCGACCCGGTTGTGCAGGTAAAAGACCTGGCCGCCCCGCTGCATTTCCCTTTGGCAGGCCTCCTTGACCGTGCCTGGCAACTGTTCCAGGACATAAGTCTGGATTGGATACCGGTTTTGCGGCGGCGTTTCCATGACTGACAGGTCTCTGATCCCGATCATGGACATGTGCAGAGTCCGCGGGATCGGAGTGGCCGTTAGGGTCAAAACATCAATATTTGTCTTCAGCTGCTTGAGCTTTTCCTTGTGGGCCACCCCAAAGCGCTGCTCTTCATCGATAATGAGCAGGCCCAGGTCCTTGAACTGGACGTCCTTGGACAAAATCCGGTGGGTGCCGACTACCAAGTCAATACTGCCGTCTTTCAGGCCGGCCACGATCTTCTTGCTTTCGGCCTGGCCCTGGAAACGGGAGAAGCTGGCAATTTCCACCGGGAAGCCCTTAAAGCGGTCCTTGATGGTCTGGTAGTGCTGCTGGGCCAGGATGGTCGTGGGCACCAAGAAGGCGACCTGCTTGCCGTCACAGATGGCCTTAAAGGCTGCCCGCATGGCTACTTCGGTTTTCCCGAAGCCGACATCCCCGACCAAAAGCCGGTCCATCGGCTTGGCCTTTTCCATGTCAGCCTTGATTTCCGCAGTAGCCCGCAATTGGTCAGGGGTTGGCTCATAAGGAAAGGCAGCTTCAAAGGCCGCCTGGTCTGATCCATCCGGGGAAAAGGCAAAGCCCTTCTCCGCCTCTCTTTTTGCATACAGTTCGATCAAGTCGTCAGCGATGTCCTCAACTCTGGCCGCAACCCGCTTCTTGGTCTTGGCCCACTCGCTGCCGCCTAGCTTGTTGATGTGGGGGTGCTTGCCTTCTGAAGCCACGTACTTTTGCACCAGGCTCAATTGGTCAGCCGGGACAAACAGCTGGTCACCCTTTTGGTAGGTGATGGTGATGTAGTCCCGCTTTTTCCCGTCGGTTTCCAAGGTCTGGATGCCTTCAAAGCGGCCGATACCATGGTTGACGTGGACCACATAGTCGCCAGGCTTGAGCTCTGTATAGCTGCGCAGGCGCTGGGCATTTTCCAGGGTCTTGATCCGCTTCTTCGACCGCTTGTTTTGGTTAAAAAGCTCCTTTTCCGTCAGATAGACCAGGTCGCTGTCCGGCAGGACAAAGCCGCTAGCATAGCCGCCGATAACCAGCTGGGCCCGGCCTTCTTTTAAGCCGTCTGCTTCTGCCAAAGGCAGGTAGATGTCATAGTCATGGCAGCTCCGGTTGAATTCCTCCGCCTGCCGGCGGCTGGACACCTGCAAGACCACCGTCTGCCCCTTTTTGGCATAAGAGTCCAGCTCAGTTTTCAAAAGCTCCATCTGGCTGAAAAACTGCTGCGGCTCCCGGCTGTCCCAGGCCAAATGCTGGCCAAAACGGAGCCGGCCCATGGAGTGGGCCATCAGACTGACATAGAGGCGGTGGTGGCAATCTGCCTTTAGCACCGCGTCAAAATCCAGGCGCAGCTTCTGCCGGCTGGTCATCATCTTGCTGGCGATCTGGCTGGCCAGGTAGTCATCATTGATAGCGCCCATATTCTTGACGCTTTCGGCGATCAGCTGCCAGTCGTTAAACAAAAGCAATCCTTTAGCCGGCAGGTAGTCCAGCAGACTGAAAGACTTAGACAAAAGGTAGTCCAGATAGCGGTTGCAGTCATCCGGCAATTGCCCGTTAGCTAAGGCTTCCTGGGCGATTTCCAGGCTGGCGGCTGCTTCCTTTGGCAGGTCGCCGGCCAGTTCCCGGCCCGCTCGGTCCAAGTCTTCTGCCGTAAAGACGTGGTCACTGGCCGCTGGTACGGTCGCTTCCGGCAATTCCTCCAGGCTGCGCTGGCTGGTCAGGTCAAAAGTCTTGATCGTGTCGATTTCGTCGCCGAAAAATTCCAGGCGCAGGGGGCTTTCCCGGTCCAAAGGATAAAGGTCGACGATGTCCCCCCGCATAGCGAACTCGCCCGGCTTAACTACCAGGTTTTCCCGGTGGTAGCCAGCCTGGTTCAGCCACTGGGCCAGGTCGGGTAGGGCAATTTCATCCCCAACTGCAAAATGCTTCTGTCCCTTTTTAAACAGGGCCGGGGCACTTAACGGATACTGCAGGCCCTGCGGTGTCGCGATCACGACACCAGGCCGGCCGCTTAAGAGCAAGTTCAAGCACTGAATCCGGCTGCTGAGTTCATCCGGTGAACTGACCGCCGTTTGCGTGGCCAGGTTCCCGTCCAGGGCAAAAAGCTCCAGGTCATCATCGGCCAAAAGCCGGCTCAAGTCGTTGTGGCGTTCCTGGGCCTTGTATTCATTCTCTTCGATCAAAAGTAGGGGCTGGCCCACCTGGGCTAAATAAGCCTGGATGAGGACAGCAAAAGCGCCCCGTTCGACTCCTGTAAGCAGGGAGTTCTTGATCCGGGACGTTTTCGCGATAAAAGCAGTCACTCCTTGATCTTTTTTCAAAAAATCAATTACTTGCATGTTCGTGTGCTTGTCTTTAATTGTAACGGTTCATTAAGTACTGGGCGTCTTTGCCAGCGATAAAGTCGTCAATGATCTGGTCAACCTTGGCAAAGCTGGCTTCCAGCTCCTTTTGCTGGTCGGGATTAAAAGGAGTCAGGACCCAGGAAACCACGCTCTGCTTGTCCGGGTGCCGGATGCCAATCTTCAGGCGGTTGAATTTCTCAGTCCCCAGGCAGGCAATGATGCTCTTGATCCCGTTGTGGCCGCCCGACTTGCCGCCGGCCCGGATCCGCAGCTTGGCGATTGGCATGTCCATGTCGTCGTGGATAACCAGGATGTCGCTGGGGTCGATCTTGAAGAACTTGGCCGCCGCGCCCACGGCTCTGCCGGATTCGTTCATGTAGGTCTGTGGCTCCATGAAGATCACGTCCTCGCCCGCCACTTTCTCCTTGGCGTAGAGGGCCGTGAACTTGTCGCGGTCCAGGCGCAGGCCTTTTTCATCTAAATAGTGGTCCAGGGCCATGAAGCCGGTATTATGCTTGGTTTTTTCATATTTAAGGCCAGGATTGCCCAAAGCAACGATTAATTTCATCAAAAGTCTCCTCACTTGCTGTATCTTAATAATTTTAGCACAACTGGCAAAAATCTTACGCTTTCCTGTCTTTTAACCTGTCTTTAATTTCTGTTTTCTGCATGCTATAATGTGAAAGTATGAGATAAGAAAACATTTACATGTAAATCCACATAACGGAGGTTATCCTATGTTAATCAAATCACTGGTAATCAAGAAAGACTACCTGACGACTGTCAACGAACATGCTACCCTGGAAGAAGCCTTGAAGGTACTGGAAAGCTCCGGCTACCGTTGCGTGCCGATCCTGGATGACAGCGGTAAGATCTTCCGCGGCAACATCTACAAGATGCACATTTACCGCCACAAGTCCCAAGGCGGGGACATGAGCCTGCCGGTAACCTACCTCTTGAAGAACGCCACCAAGACCATCAAGATCAACGCGCCATTCTTCCAAGTCTTCTTTACCATCAAGGACTTGCCTTACATTGCTGTTTTGGACACTGACAACACCTTCTACGGCATCTTGACCCACGCCCGCCTGCTGGACATGCTGTCCTCAGCCTGGAACATCAAGACCGGGGCTTACGTCTTGACTGTCTTGTCAACCAACGACAGCGGCAACTTGACCAAGATGACCAAGATCATCGCCAAGTTTGTCAACCTGGCCGGGGCCATGACTCTGGACGCGCCAGCCAGCGAATTTGACGGAAAGTACGTCCGCCGGACCCTCTTCACCCTGCCGCAAGGGACCACGGAAACTGAACTGAAGGCCATCTGCAAGAAGCTCAAGGCCAAGGGCTTCCCAGTCGTTGCCGTTGAAGACCTGGCTGCCGGCATGAACATCATGAGCGAAGAAAAGCCAGGCGTCTTCTTGAACGAAGAATAAGCAAAAGCATATTAAAAACCTCCGAAGCAAAATTCGGAGGTTTTTTCCTGATCTTATTCGTTATCGTAAATCCGGTCCAGACGGTCGTTAAACTGGCAGGCCACTTCATAGTGGATGGTATCCAGCCAGTCAGCTGCCCGGCGCAGGCTGTTTGGCGCTGCCGGATCAGCTGAGATCAGTTCAACTGGCGTGCCAGCCGGCACTTCCTTGGGCAAAAGAACCATGAACTGGTCCATGCAGACCCGGCCGACGATCGGGCAGTAAGTATCCCCGACCTTGACCTTGAAGCCCTGGAACTTCCGGATCCAGCCGTCAGCGTAGCCAACCGGCACGGTCCCGATCCATTCGTCTTCTTCTGCGATGTGGGTTGACCCGTAGCCGACCCCGTAGCCCTTGTGGATCTGCTTGACATAGGTCAGTTCACTGACAAAAGACATGGCCGGCTTAAGGGCAAAAGCAGGCTCTAAGTCCCGGCTGCCTGGGGCTGATGAAGGGTTGAGCCCGTAGAGGCCAATCCCGAAGCGGACAATGTCGCTGGCTACGTCCTTGTCAAAGAGGATGGCCGCAGTATTGTCCACGTGGATCCACTTTGGCTTGACCGTCAGCAGGCTTTCCATGTGCTTGAAGCGCTTGACCTGGTAGTCAAAGTAGCTGGCATCAGCAGAGTCAGCGGAAGCAAAGTGGGTGAACATCCCTTCCACAAAGAAGGCATCATTGCCTTGCAGATATTCGTTGACTGCCTTGAAGTCTTCGTCTTCGCTAAAGCCGATCCGGCCCATGCCGGAGTCGATGGCCAGGTGGATCTTCAACTGCAGGCCTTCCTTGCGGAGGACCTTTTCAGCTTTCTTGAGCCAGTCCAGGCTGGACACCGGCAAAGAAATGTCGTTGGCGGCAGCCAGGGCGGCTTCTTCAGCCGGTTGCAGGCCCAAGACCAGGATTGGCTTGACGATCTGAGCCCGGCGCAGTTCCAGCCCTTCATCCAGCATGGCAACGCAGAAGCCGTCTGCTCCGGCTTCTTCCATCACCGGCGCCAGGCGCGCTGCCCCATGCCCGTAGGCATTGGCCTTAACCACGCAAAAGAGCTTCTGGCCCGGCTTCAAGTGGGCCTTGGCCTGCCGGGTGTTTTCCTTGATAGCAGCCAGGTTGATATGCAGGGCTGCTGGTCGATTAACTGCTGTGATCATTTTTTCCTCCCAGATAACAGGTGCGATAGTTTGCCGATCGCGCGGCGCCAGCCGGCCGGCTCTTCAAGCACGACCACGGCGACGATCTCGTGATCATCATGCGCGATGCTGGAAAAAATCCGCCCCGTAAAAATCCGCGACGTCGTTACGGGCGCTCCGGACTCGGTCCTCAAGGTTTCCACGTCTTCAAAGGAAACTGCCTGGCCAATCCCGGTTCCCCAGGCCTTGGAGAAGGCCTCCTTGATGGCGAAGCGGCCGCCCAGGTACTCAATCTTCCGCTTATGAGTCAAGTCCTGGTACTGAGCAAATTCCCGGTCGGTCAGAACCTTTCGGGCAAAACCGTCTCCCCGGTCAACGACCTTGGCGATCCGGTCCACCTCAATCTGGTCCACACCGATATTTTTGATCATCTTTCCACCTCACGCTGTTTAAATAATAGCACAAAGAGAAAAAGGCCGGGACAAAAGCCCGGTCCTTTTTACTTTTTTAAAAATTTAGCCCTTCCGGCCGTGGATCTTAAAGCCTGGCTTGCGCTTCTTTCTGTCAAAATTGCGCTTGCCCTTGAAGTTCTTGTTACCGCTCCGGCTGCGGCTACCCCGGCCGCGGCCGCCTGAGTGCTTGCCCCGGTAAGGGTGAGGGTTTTCAGGGGTGATGGTAACCTTGACCTCGCTGTCGTTAGAGAGTTCCTTCAGCAAAGCAGCGGCGATGTCTTCAGCTGAGTAATTTTCCAGCAGCTTTTCCGCCGCGTCGTCATACTTGCTCAAATCCCCGCTCAACAGGTCGTCCACCTTCAAGACCGCCTGCTTCATCTGCCCGGCAAAGGCCTGGGCGTCTGTCGGCGGACGCAGAGGAGACATCTTCTTCTTGGTCAAGTCCTCGATAGTCCGCATGTAGCCGATCTCGTTTGGCGTCACGAAGGTCACGCTCATTCCGCTCTTGCCGGCCCGGCCGGTCCGGCCGATTCTGTGGACGTAGGAGTCCGGGTCTTGCGGAATGTCGTAGTTGTAAACATGGGTAACCCCGGAAATGTCCAGGCCCCGGGCAGCCACGTCAGTAGCCACCAGAATGTCAAGCTCTCCTTCCTTGAAGCGCTTGAGCACCTGCATCCGCCGGGCCTGGGTCAGGTCGCCGTGGATGCCGGCCGCGTTGTAGCCCCGGGCAACCAGGCCCCGGGTCAGTTCGTCAACCCGGCGCTTGGTCCGGCCAAAGACCACGGCCAGGTCCGGATTTTCCACGTCGATCAGCCGGCACATGGTGTCGAACTTTTCGTTTTCCCGGACGCGGACGAAGTACTGGTCGATCAAATCAGCCGTCAGTTGCTTGGCCTGGATCTTCACGACTTGCGGGTCATGCATGAACTTTTCGCCCAAAGCCTGGATTGGCTTTGGCATGGTCGCGCTGAACAAGAGGGTCTGGTCCCGGTTTTCAGCATAGGTTAAGATGCTTTCGATATCCTGGATGAAGCCCATGTCCAGCATTTCGTCGGCTTCGTCCAAAACAACTGTCTTGACGCCGTCCAGCTTGATGGTCTTGCGCTTCAAGTGGTCCAAAAGCCGGCCAGGAGTCCCGACCAGGATTTCCGGCACCTTCTTCAAGTCCCGGATCTGCCGGCCAATGTCCGCCCCGCCGTAAACGACCTGGACCTTGGCCTTTTCGTCTCTGCCCAGGCGGAAAAGTTCTTCCTGGGTCTGGATGGCCAGTTCTCTGGTTGGTTCAATTACGATGGCCTGGATGGCTTGCTCCTGCTTGTCCAGGTCCAGCTTTTGCAGGATTGGCAGACCAAAGGCAGCTGTCTTCCCCGTCCCGGTTTGGGCCTGGCCGATCACGTCCTGGCCTGCCAGAGCCAAAGGAATGGTCTGGGCCTGGATCGGGGTGGCTTCTTCAAAGCCTGACCGCTTAATTGCCTTTAAGATATTGTCGTTCAATCCTAGTTCAGTAAATTTCAAATTGTTCTCCTATTTCAGTCTGTCGAGGACTCGTTCCAGGTGCATCCCGTGGGACCCCTTCAGCAAAACGATGTCCTGGCTGTGGATGTCGCTCTTTAAATCATCGATTAAATGGCTCATCTCGTCTTCTGGGTAGTAGTGCAGATTCTGCTGGCCGTACTTGTCCAGCAGGGCCTGGTAAAGGTGGTTCATCTCCGGCCCGTAAAGGTAAAGGACGTTGATCTTGTCCGGGTCCAGGCAGGCAGCCAGACCCTTGTGCAGGTCGGCTGACCGGCTGCCCAGTTCCAGCATGTCGGCCAAAACCGCGATCCGGCGGCCGTCTTCACTGACTGGAACCTGGCCAAAGGAGGCAGTCACGGCCTTAACTGCCGTTGGGTTGGAGTTGTAGATATCGCTCATGATGTCTTCACCGCAGTCACCCTTTTCCCATTCCATCCGGTTGGCCGTTGGCACGAAGTTGGCCAGGCCAGCGGCGATTTCCTCGTCGCTTTCCCCGAAGTGGCGGCCAACCAGAATAGCGGCCATGGCGTTAGCCACATTGTGGCGGCCGATCATTGGAATTGAGAATTCCCGGTCAGTCCCGTTAATCTTGAAGAAGGAATGGTGCATGGTGCTGCGGAGGTCACTGGCATGAATGCTGTCAGAGTCCGCGAAACCGAAGGTGGACTTGTCCTGGGGAAGCTTTGCGGCTCTTTCCGCCAGGAGGGGTTCATCACCGTTGTAGATAAATTCGCCGTCTTCTTGCAAAAAGTCCGTGATTTCCATCTTGGCGTCGGCGATCTTGTCCCGGCTGCCGAAGAATTCGATATGGGCTTCCCCGATCATGGTGATGACCGCCACATCCGGCCGGGCCAGCTGGCTCAGTTCATGCAGTTGGCCAGCTCGGTCCATCCCCATTTCCAAAACCAGGATTTCAGTGATCGGCTTCATTTCCAAAATGGTCATCGGCACGCCGATTTCATTGTTGAAGTTGGCCTGGGTCTTGTAAACGTTGAAGCGCTTGGCCAAAACCGCCGCCACCATGTCCTTGGTCGTGGTCTTGCCGTTTGAGCCGGTGATGCTGACCACGGTTGGGTTGACCTTCTGCAGGTAGTAGCGGGCCAGATCCTGCATGGCCTTCAAGGTGTCGGCAACTTCTAAAACCGCGATGCCTTCCGGCTTGTTTGGGTTGCCAGCTTCCCACAAAGTGGCGCTGGCGCCGGCTTCAATGGCTGAACCCACAAAATCGTGGCCGTCTCTTTCCCCCTTGATCGGGATAAAGAGGGCGCCCTGGCTGATCTTTCTTGAGTCAAAGGCCACTGAGGTAATGACCGTTTCTGCGTCCCCTTCACAACTGGTATTTAAGGCTTGGGCGATTTCTGCCAACTGCATTTTCATTCCAATACTGCTCCTTGAGAATAACACTTAGTATATTATACGTTGTTTAGCGCTCTTCGCAATAAAAAAGCAACCCAAGAGGGCTGCTTTTAAAGTAAAGAGAACGATTAGTTCTTCTTGTTGAAGCCGTACTTCTTGTTGAAACGTTCGATTCGCCCATCGGCTGCGGCAAACTTTTGCTTGCCAGTGTAGAATGGGTGGGAATCTGATGAAATTTCAACACGGATCAATGGGTAAGTGTTGCCTTCGAATTCAACAGTTTCTGATGACTTCAAAGTTGAGCCGGCAACAAACTTAAAACCAGTTGCTGCGTCCATGAAGCAAACTTCTTGATAATCTGGGTGAATACCTTTTTTCATAATTCTAAAACTCCTTTGCCATAGCCTTCTGCAGGCCATAGATTAATCGATTAACTCTAATATAGTACCACTATCCAGCCCGTTTGACAAGGGCTCAAGTTAATCTTCCACGTCCCGGATGACCACGTCAGCGCCCAGCTGGCGCAGCTTTTCTTCCACCCGGTCATAGCCGCGCAAGATGTTGCCGGCATTGTTGATCACCGTTTCGCCGTCAACCATCAAGCCCGTAAGCATCAAGCAGGCCCCGGCCCGGATTTCGTCAGCGTGAACCACAGCCCCGTGCAGGCGGCTGCCCGGTTGAACCAGAATGATGTTGTTAACGACCGTGATGGGAGCCCCCATCTTCTGCAGTTCCGGCACGTGCCGGGTCCGCTTCGGGTAGATCGGGTCGATGATGACCCCTTCCCCGGTCTTAGCCGTCAGCAAGAGCGGCGTAATTGGCTGCTGCAAGTCAGTCGCGAATCCCGGGTAGGTCCCGGTCTTGACCTGGACCATGCGCAGGTCCCCGGCCGGGTAAACGAAGAGGGAGTCTTCATCAGTGTCGATCACCACGCCCATTTCTTCCACCTTGGCCAAAAAGGCGTCAAGGTGTTCAGCGATGATGTTGTGGATCCGGATCCCGTTACCGATGCAGGCTGCCATGGAAATGTAAGTCCCGGCTTCAATCCGGTCAGGGATGATCGTGTGCGGCACCTTGGCCTCCAGGCGGTCAACCCCGTCGATTCTGATGGTGTCAGTCCCCGCCCCGCGGATCTTGGCCCCCATGTTGTTCAAGAAAGTTGCCAGGTCGATGATTTCCGGCTCCTTGGCCGCGTTTTCGATCACCGTCCGGCCGCTGGCCGTGACTGAGGCCATGATGATGTTCATCGTTGCCCCAACAGAAGCCATCTTCAGGTGAATCTTGGCCCCTTTCAACCCTTCATCAGGCGCGGTAATTACAATCTGCTCATTTTCACATCTAACGTCGGCGCCGAGGGATTGGAAGCCCATAATGTGCTGGTCAATCGGCCGCGGGCCAATGTCATCGCCACCAGGAAAACCTACAACCGCCTTGCCAAAACGACCGAGCAAAGCGCCCATAAAGTAGTAAGACGCGCGCAAGCTCTTAATCTTCCCAGCTGGCAGGGGACTCATCTTGATTTCAGTCGGGTCAATTTGCAGGGTCGTTTCGCGGAAGTCGCAGTGCACGTCCATTTCGCTCAACAAGTCCATCAAATTGTCAACGTCGGCAATTCGCGGAACTGATTCCAGGGTCACCGGCGTTCTCGACAGGATTGAGGCCGGAATCAGCGCTACCGTTGAGTTCTTCGCGCCGCCAATCCAGATGTCGCCTTGCAGGGGTTTCCCTCCGTGAATTATCATTTTCTTCATTGGGAGAGTATTCCTTTTCTTTTGTCAAATTATCATAATAATGTTAATAGATCTTCGTCAAAAAAACAAGAGAAGAGGTTTCTCTTCTCTTGTCACTATCTATTATTATCGTACAAAATTTAGAACTTGTCGACCTGCAAACCGCTGGCTGCCCCAATAAAGCCCTTGAAGAGCCCTTCTGGCCGGTTTGGCCGGCTCAGGAATTCCGGGTGGTATTGAGCGGCAACAAAGAACTTCTTGTCCGTGATTTCAACGATTTCCACCAGGTGGTTGTCTGGAGAAACGCCTGAGAAGGTCATACCGGCCTTTTCAAAGTCTTCCCGGTACTTGTTGTTGAATTCGTAGCGGTGACGGTGACGTTCCTGGATGACTTCCTGGCCGTCGTAGCATTCCCGGGTCTTAGTGCCGGCCTTCAGCATGGCTGGGTACAAGCCCAGACGCAAGGTGCCGCCGATCTTTTCCTGGTCGCGCTGGTCAGCCATCAAGTCAATGATGTTGTTCTTGCAGTTTGGTTCTGCTTCAGCTGAGTTGGCGTCTTCCAGGTGCAAAACATTGCGGGCGAATTCCACGCTGGCCATCTGCATCCCCAGGCAGATCCCCAGGAATGGAATGTCGTGTTCGCGGGCGTACTTGATAGAAGTGATCATCCCGTCCAGACCCCGGGTGCCGAAACCGCCTGGCACGATCAAGCCCTGAGTGTCCTTCAAAAGTTCGGCTACATTGTCTTCAGTAATGTCTTCAGCCTGGATCTTTTCAACTTCGATCTTGCTGTTGTACAGGTAGCCGGCGTGCTGCAAAGCGTCAGTTACGGAAATGTAGGCATCTTCCAGTTCGACGTACTTGCCGACCAGGGTGATCTTGGTCTTGTACTTCAAGTTCTTGGCCCGTTCGTCCATCCGGCGCCATTCGTCCATGTCGGCAACCGGCTTCGGGCTGTCGATGTGGAGGAAGTCAACGACCTTCTGGTCAACGCCTTGTTCCTGGTAGGACAACGGCACGTCAAACAGAGATGGCGCGTCCAAAGATTCCACGATGTAGTCGACTGGAACGTCGGTGAAAGTGGAGATCTTGTCCTTCATTTCCTGCGGAACTGGCATTTCTGAGCGAAGAACCAGCATGTTTGGCTGGATCCCGATTGACCGCAGCATGGAAACTGACTGCTGGGTCGGCTTGCTCTTCAGTTCCTTGGCTGCCCGCAGGTAAGGAACGAAGGTAACGTGCACGTACATGACGTTTTCTGAGCCGACTTCCCGCCGCATTTGCCGGATGGCTTCCATGAACGGAGTTGATTCCATGTCACCGACCGTACCGCCGATTTCGGAAATAACCACGTCAGTGTCGGTCATTTGCGCTGCCCGCATGACCTTTTCCTTGATCATGTTAGTTACGTGCGGGATCACCTGTACAGTGCCGCCGTGGTAGTCGCCGCGCCGTTCGCGCTGCAGGACTTCCTGGTAGATCTTGCCAGTCGTCACGTTAGAGTACTTGCTGGTTCTAACGTCGACCAATCTTTCATAGTGGCCCAAGTCAAGGTCAGCTTCCGTACCGTCGTCAGTCACGAAAACTTCACCGTGTTGGTAAGGGTTCATCGTACCGGGGTCGATGTTGATGTATGGATCGAACTTCTGCATGGTAACTTTTAAGCCGCGGTTCTTCAGCAAGCGACCAATGCTTGATGCAGTAATCCCTTTCCCCAATGATGAAACAACGCCGCCAGTCACAAAGATATATTTGGTCATTGAGCTCTCCTTTGAAAAATAATAAAAAAGCTCCCTAGCAATTAGGGAGCTAAACGCACATAGGGTGCCCAAACAAAATAATAACGACTTTTCAGCCGCAAGTCAAGGACAAAATCCTATTCTTCGTCTTCATCGTCATCAAGGTCGTCGTCATCCATTTGTGACAGCTGATCTTCGATCCCGTCTAGCAATGAGTCGTCATCGTCGTCTTCATTGTCGTCGTAATCGTCGCCGGAGTTGTCGTCAGCGTCATCTTCGTCAGCGTCACTGTCGTCGGACAAGTCTTCGTCTTCTGGGTCATCGTTTTCGTAGTCGATCACGTCGTCGCCTTCAGTCGTGGCCAGGAAGGCGTTGACCTTCTTGTGGTGCTTGCGAGTTGATTCTTCGTCGCCGTCGTCTTCTGGGTGGTCGACTTCTTCATCGACAGCTTCGAACTTGAACCAGGTCCGCAGGGCCCAGACATTTTCACCCATGGAAATGAAGCGGCCATCGGTGTTCATGTCCGTGTAAAATTGCGGCAAGCGCTGGCGAATTTCTTCGTCGCTCTTGTTCAGGTACTTTTGCACTTCGTTAACGATATCGGCAAAAGCCATTCTTTCGCCACGGTCTTCCAAAATTGCGTGTGCAACTTCAATCATTGACAATTCGTTGCGATCCACGTCTTTAAAATCAGCTAATCCCACAGTTGAACGTCCTCTCTATTCAATCTTGTCTATTTTACACGTCATTTAAGCAAAAATCAACGAGACGGCATAACTACCAATTAAGTCTACACCACTAAAGAGGTCATATTCAACTTCAAGTTGCTGACCAGCGGCATTTTCTTTCAATTCCAGGCGCTTGGTTTCCGACAAGAGATCCAGCTGCCGGCCCTCAACCACGTACTTGCACTGCCCCTTCTCGCCTAAAATAAAATGCATTTGGGAGAAGTTGCTGTGGTCAGTCCCCCGACGGATTAAGAGCTCCTGCTCTTTTACGAGCATCTTGACCGGCACCTTTTCCGCCTCGTAAAAAATTCTTTTCACCGCGCCGTCTTCCCGCAATTCGCCTTCTGCCTGCTGGCGGATGGTTTCCGTTTGCTCGCCCTGGGTAATCTTGCTCGTCAAATCGATCTTAATCTTGCTCATCTTTATAAAAAATTCTTCTCCTTTAACAGCCGCAAGCAGCGGCCTCTGGCAACTTTTGCTATAATTTCTATAGCTAGTCAAGTATATCTTACTATGTTTTGGCAAAAATATAAAACAATTAAGAATGGAGAATTTACTTTTGACAAAATTTGACAGTCCTAAACTGGCCCGCGAAGTCGTCGTCCGTGACCCGGTCCACGGCTATATCCACCTGGACACCCAAGTGGCCCTGGAAGTCGTCCGCTCCCAAGAATTCCAGCGGATGCGGCGGATCAAGCAGCTGGGCCCGACGGCCTTCGTCTTCCCCGGCGCCACCCACACCCGCTTTGAGCACAACCTGGGCGTCTACGAACTGGCCCGACGGATCAGCAACCTTTTTACTGACAAATACCCTAGTCAAAGTACCGGCGACGGACTCTGGGACCCCAGCGAAAACCTGCTGGTGCAGATGGCCGGCCTTTTGCATGACATCGGCCATGGCCCATACTCGCACACCTTTGAGCACCTTTTCGGCACCAACCATGAGCAGATCGGCCAGCAGATCATTCTGGATCCTTCCACTGAGGTCAACCAAGCTTTGAGCAAGGTCGACCCGGACTTCCCAAAGGCGGTGGCCAGCGTGATCGCCAAGACCTACCCTAATCCCCAGGTGGTCAAGCTCATCTCCAGCCAGGCGGACGCCGACCGGATGGACTACCTTTTGCGGGATGCCTACTTCACGGGGGCTTCTTATGGGGAATTCGACCTGTCCCGGATCTTGCGGGTCATCCGCCCTTATGAAAAAGGGGTTTGCTTTACGGCTAACGGGATGCACGCCGTTGAAGACTATATCGTCTCCCGCTACCAGATGTACCAGCAGATCTACTACCACCGGGTCAACCGGTCCATGGAGGTCATCCTTCACCACCTTTTGAAGCGGGCCCAGTACCTCTACCAGGAAAAAGAACTGCCGGTTACGCCAAGTTTAGCCAGATTTTTGGCCGGTACCTGGGACTTGCAAGACTACTTGAAGATGGATGACGGGGTCATGGAGACCAACTTCAGCATGTGGACTGAGTCCAGCGACCCGGTTTTAGCGGACCTGACCAAGCGCTACCTCTTCCGGCGGCCTTTAGCCAGCGCGAAGATCAACGAAGAAAGCAAGCAGCTTTTGCCGCAATTAAAGGACTTGATCAAGAAGGCCGGCTTTGACCCGGACTACTATACCGGAGTAGGGTCAGCCTTTGACGAGCCATATGACGCTTATAAGCCAAGTGGCAAGAACGCCAACAGCCAGATCGAGATCATGCAGGAAGACGGCAGCTTGATTGAGTTGTCCCAGCTCAGCCCCCTGGTCAAGGCCTTAAACGGAACCCTGCAGGGCGATGAGCGCTTCTTCTTCCCGGTTGCCATGCTCAAGCAGGCAGATTTTCAGCAGTACCTGAAAAACGGGGAATTGCTTACGAAAAAATAAGGCAAAAGAATAATTTCCAAAAGAAAACAACCGTTGCAGAATTTGCAGCGGTTGTTTTTGCATACAGGTCCTTACTTGTCCTTGTACTTGTTAGCGTCGTAACGAGTGTCAAAGAGCGGACTCATTGGCTTGTGTTCCATGATCAGCTTGATAGCATCACCCATCAAAGGCCCAACGGAAACGAGAATCATCTTGTCGAGGTTCTTTTCGGCTGGCTGTTGGATTGAGTCGGTCAAGACCAGGCTCTTGATTACGGAATTGTTCAAGCGGTCTGCGGCTGGGCCGGACAAAACGGCGTGGGTCGCGCAGGCGTAAACTTCGGTAGCACCGGCGTCCTTCAAGGCCTGGGCAGCCAGGGTGATAGTGCCGGCAGTGTCGATCATGTCGTCAATCAAGATGGCCCGCTTGCCCTTGACGTCACCGATGATGTTCATGACTTCGGCAACGTTGGCCTTTGGCCGGCGCTTGTCGACGATGGCGATTGAAGTGCCCAGGAATTCAGCTAATTTTCTTGCCCGGGTAACGCCACCGTGGTCTGGAGAAACGACAACAGCGTCTTCTTCCAGGTGGTTGCTCAGGAAGTAGTCAGCCAATAAAGGAGCGCCCATCAAGTTGTCGACAGGGATGTCGAAGAAACCTTGGATTTGCGGAGCGTGCAGGTCCAGTGAGAGGACGCGGTCAGCCCCGGCAGCTTGAATCATGTCTGCGACCAGTTTAGCAGTGATTGGTTCTCTGGACCGGGTCTTCCGGTCTTGACGAGCGTAGCCGTAGTAAGGCAGGACGATGTTTACGGAAGCGGCACTGGCCCGGCGGACAGCGTCGATCATGATCAAAAGTTCCATAAGGTTGTCGTTGACCGGCGCGCTGGTGGATTGGATCAAGAAGACGTCCTTGCCACGGACAGAATCGTCGATGTCGACTTGAATTTCACCGTCGCTGAAGCGAACGACGCTTGAGGTTGAAAGCTTTAACCCCATCCGCTTAGCGATCTTTTCTGCCAACGGTTTGTTTGAGTTAAGCGCAAAAAGCTTGATGTTGTCCTTATAAGACATAATTTCCTCCGAAAAAAACAGCATTTACCTGTTCTATTCTAACAAAATCCGGCATTCTTTTGTTGGAAAAAAGGGATTTGTGTTCAGTTTTTAAGCAAAAAATCCCTCTTACTCCTGTTTTGACCTGAAAAAAGGGCAAGAAAGCCTTTTGTTTTTCAAGCGGATAGAAAAAATCGTCTGTTTTCGGGCAAAGAAAAAAGCTCTGACAATTGTCAAAGCTTCTTCTGGATTACTTAGATGCGATTACCTTAACGGCGCTGGCCTTCAGGTAGGCGCTGTTGCCGATGTAGTAGTACTTGCTTCCCTTGATGGTGATAGTCTTGGAAACCTTGTACTTGGTCCCCTTGTAAGCTACAGTACTCTTCCAACCTTGGTAAACGTATGGGCTCTTCTTAGTGAACTTTGAACCGTCCTTGTGGTAGAAAGGAGTGGTCTTCTTAGTTACTTGAATTTGAGTTACAGTCTTCTTGGAGCTGGTCTTCTTGGAAGAAGAGCTGCTTGAAGTTGAGCTGGAAGTTGAACTAGTCTTCTTGGAGCTGGACTTGCTTGAGCTTGAAGTTGAACTAGTCTTCTTGGAAGTAGTCTTGCTTGAACTAGTGCTTGCCTTCTTTGCGCTTGAAGTTGAGCTGGACTTAACCGTCTTAGTTGCAGTTACCTTGACGTCGCTGGCCTTCAGGTAAGCGTCGTTGCCGATGTAGTAGTACTTAGCACCCTTGATGGTTACAGTCTTAACTACGTTGTAGCTGGTGTTCTTGTAAGCTACAATGCTCTTCCAGCCGCCGTAAACGTAAGGCTTCTTCTTGGTGAACTTAGAACCGTCCTTGTGGTAAAAAGGAGTGGTCTTCTTAGTTACCTTAACCTTGGTTGCTTGCTTAACCGTGGTGGTCTTGGCAAAAGCCACGTTTTGAGTAAGCAAGGCGGCTGGAGTAGCCAGGGTCAAAGCCAATGATGCTGATGCAAAAGCAATTTTCTTAGTAAACTTCATCGATATGCAAACCTTTCTTGCTTCTTTTTGTACATTGCCTAGATTATACACCCTCTGTTTAAAAATTGCTTATTAAAGTTCTCAAAAGAAAGGCAATTTTTTCTTAAAAGCTACTGTAAACGGATGCATTTTACTTATTAAAAAAAGGAGCCGGAGCTCCTTTTCGAGATTATTTCCATTCTTCGTCTTCAGACAAAGGCAGCTTGTGCCAGTAGTCTTTCTTGTTGACCTGCCGGCCCCGGGCGATTGCCATTTCATACTTGCCAACGTCCTTGGTAATGGTTGAGTCAGCCGCGATAAAGGCATGGTCGGCCACATTAATCGGAGAAACCAGGGTTGACCCGGCCCCGATGAAGGACTTATCACCAACCGTCGTGTGGAACTTCTTGACCCCGTCAAAGTTGGAGAAGATGACCCCGCAGCCGACATTGATGTCCTTGCCCAAAGTAGCATCCCCAACGTAAGTCAGGTGCCCGACCTTGGTGTTTTCGCCAATTTCCGCCTTCTTGACTTCCACGAAGTTGCCCAGGTGGGCTCCCCGCTTAATCAAAGCCTTTGGCCGCAAGTGGGAGTTTGGCCCGATGTCCGTGTTGTCTTCCATGATTGATTCTTCAATCGTAGAAGAAGTTACCGTCACGCCGTTGCCGATCTGGCTGTCAACGATTCTTGACCCGGAAGTGATCAAGCAGTCTGACCCGATCACGGTGTGGCCTTTAATTGTCACGCCGCCTTCAATCACCGTGTCATTACCGATTTCCACGTCAGCGTCAATGTAAGCCGTGGCGGGGTCGATAAAGGTAACCCCGTCCCGCATGTGCCCTTCATTGATTCTTCTTTGCATGATCCGGGTGGCTTCAGCCAGGGCGATCCGGTCGTTTACGCCCAGGCTTTCGCTGAAGTCCGGCATCTTGTAAGCCCCGACCTTCTTGCCGGCCTTGCGTAAAATTTCCAAAACGTCAGTCAAGTAGTACTCGCCTTGAGAGTTGTCGTTGCCGACTTGCTTCAAAGCAGCCCACAAGTCCTGGTTGTCAAAGCAGAAGACCCCGGTGTTGATTTCCTTGACCTTCAGTTCTTCCGGCTTGCCGTCCTTTTGTTCCACGATCCGCAAAACATTGCCCTGGTCATCTCTGATGATCCGCCCGTAGCCAAAAGGATCCGGAGCTTCAGCCGTCAAAACCGTGGCCGCGTTGCCTTCTTCTTCATGGTAGGCGAAGAGCTTTTCGAAAGTTTCACTGGTAAAAAGCGGGGTATCCCCGGTTACGACCAGCGTTGCCCCTTCCAAAGCAGCCAGCTGGCCTTCCGCCTGCATAACCGCGTGGCCGGTGCCCAGCTGCTCTTCCTGCATGACAAATTCAGACTTGCCCGCCAAGACTTTCTCCACGTCTTCTGCCCCGTGGCCGACAATGGTCACGATCTTGCTTGGCTTGACCGCTCTGGCGGCATCAACGACATGTTCAACCATGGCCTTGCCGCAAACCTGGTGCAAAACCTTGTAAAGCTTGGATTTCATTCTGGTGCCCTTGCCGGCAGCCAAAACTACGACATATTTTTCCATCTGTTTGTAACCTTCTAAATCAAAATAAGCTAGCCTTCATGACTAGCTTATATTGTAACATTTAGAAACGGTCGAAGTTAGTTCTAGTCAAAAAGTTGCCCGGTTGAGCCAGGACGATTTCCTTTTCGCTGTCGATCTGGTCAATGTTGACCAAGGAAACGTAGTCCTTGATCTTACGTTCCTCTTCATATTCAGTTTCGCAAAGAACACAGACGCCGGCCACCTGGCAGTCAAATTCCTTGACCAGTTGCCGCATCCCGTCCAGAGTACCGCCGCCCTTCATGAAGTCGTCCACAATCAGAACGCTCGTATCCTTGTCCAGGGCCCGTGTCGGCAACTCCATCTTGGCTACCCGGGAAGTTGAAGAAGACATGTAGTTAACGGACACAGTAGCCCCTTCAGTCACCTTGGACCGCTTGCGGGCGGTTACCGCTGGGACGTTCAAGTAGCTGGCCACGGCATTAGCCAAAGAAATCCCCCTGGTTTCCACCGTCATGACGGCTTCGATATTGGCGTAAGCATAGCGGGTGGCGATCAGCTTGCCGATCATCTCCAGGTCATATGGCCCGCCCAAAATATCTGACAGGTAGAGAAAGCCGCCCGGCAGAATCCGGCTGGAGTCCTGGATGCGGCCTGCCAGGTCCTTGAGGTACTTCTCAGCCGGCTTCTGGCCTAAGAACGGGATATAGCGGACCCCGCCGGCTGCCCCGGCAACGGTCTCCAGGATCCCATCCTCGTTGCTGGCCAGGGTGTGCTTCAAAATGGCCAAGTCTTCAGAGATTGATGACTTCGCTGCCCCGTAGCGCTTGGCAAAAAAGGGCAGAGCAATCAAAGTATGCGGGCGCTCCATCAAAAACTTGGTCATATCTACTAATCTTTCAGAACGTTTCATTCTCTTTCCTTCCCAATGTCTGTTTTTGTACTTATACTAATATACTCTAAAGGGTAAAAAAATCACTAACATTTTCAAGAAATGTTAGTGCAAAAATTCGTGCTTTCACTCTGCATCGCTTTCATCATCAAATTCCAGCAGGATGTTCTTGGTCAAAACATCAGTGTAGCTGTATGATGCGTGTTCAAAATTATTACTGTCCTGGTCCAGAGCCACTACAAACACGGCAGGAAACGTGTTCTTCAAAATGCCGCGGCGTCTGGTTACCTTCTTGCGGCCCGCTTGGGCAACGATTGTCAGCTCTTCGCCTAGGTGGGCATCTAACTTCTGCTTAATGTCTTGAATATTGATTAGCAATTATGACACTCCTTTATCGGAATATTATAACATAATTTGCTATTCAAATCAAGACTGAATTATTTATTCATTTCCGCTATAGCCTGGCTGATTCTGATGAAATCGCTGATGGCCAGTTGTTCCGGCCGCTGGCGCGGGTCCAGGTCCAGGTCGGCCAGCAGCTTTTCCCGGTCTTCCTTGTCTGGAAGCAAGGTCTTCAAGTTGTTGGCCAGGGTCTTGCGCCGCTGGGCAAAGCAGAGCTTAACCACCCGGTTGAACTGCTTGCGGTCGCCAACGTCAGCTGGCTTTTCCAAAGGCGTTAAAACCACTACGGCTGAGTCAACCTTTGGCTGGGGCATGAAGGAAGCGTGCCCAACTTCCAAGGCCAGGTCCACGCTCATTTGAGTCTGCACGGCAATGGACAGGGGGCCATAGGCCTTAGAGCCCGGCTGGGCAGCCAGACGCTCAGCCACTTCCTTTTGCATCATCAAGGTCAGGCTGGTAAAGTCCAGGCTGGATTCCAGCAGGTTGAAAATTATCGGCGTGGTGATGTAGTAAGGCAAGTTGGCCACAACCTTGACGGGCTTGCTTAAGTCAAAAAAACCCGCCAGATCAGTTGCAAAGTCCGCCTTCAAAACGTCCTTCATGATCAGCTTGAAGCGCTGGTCCAGGTCTTGGCCGTCCACCTTTTCCGGCAGTTCGTTGGCCAGGATTTCCGGCAGGCTCTGGTCGACTTCATAAGCCGCCACCTTGCCTCCGGCTAAAAGCAGCTGTTCAGTCAAAGAGCCGATCCCCGGGCCGACTTCCACTACCTGGTCGCCGGGCTCAATCCCGGCTGCCCGGACGATCCCCTGGACGGCATCCAGGTCAACCAGGAAGTTCTGGCCTAGGTTCTTCTTGGCGTGCACAAAGTAACGATTGACGATAGCCGCCGTCCTTACCGGACTAGCGATTGGAATTCTGTTGGTCATTTTCCGCCTCCTCTACTGCCTGCTTGAGTTCAGCCAAACTGATGCCAAAAGTCTGCAGGCGCTGGTAAAAACGCTTGGAATTGGCATAGCCGATCCCCAGCTTGATCCCGACTGCCTCCCGTAATTGCCGGGACTGGCGGCCCATGGCCAGGCTCAAGTCGACATAGTCCCCGTAGTCAAAGTCAGCCTTTTGGGCTTGGACCTCGCGTAAGTCGCTCAAGGCCCGCTCTAAAGCTTCCTTTGAAGCGTGCTCTACCCCCAGGCTCCCCTTTTTTTGCGGTTCACCTTCTTTGCGGGTAATAAAGGCCTGCTTGGCCGTTGGCACGGCTTCGGTCACTATCCGGCGGATCCGCTCGCCATTAACGTCAGGATCGGTAAGAACAATAATCTCGCGGCTTTGGGCCAGCTTCTTCAGCTTGGCCAGGACCGCATCAGAAACGGCCGAGCCATTCGTCTCGACCGTCTCAATTCCTGGAAAAAACTGCTTTAAGCGAATCGTATCGTCCTTGCCTTCCACGACAACGACGGCGTTAAAATTCTTCTGCATTTAATCCGTAAATCCTCATTGTATTAGCATAAGTTGCTTCCGCAACTTCGGCCAGATCCAGCCCCTTCAAGTCCGCGACCGCTTGGGCAACGTAGCGGACATAGCCAGGCTCGTTTTGCCGGCCCCGGTAAGGCACCGGAGTCAAAAACGGCGCGTCAGTTTCAACCAAAAGCCGGTCCAAAGGAACCAGCTTGGCTGACTCATGCACTTCCGCGGCCTTCTTGAAGGAAACGACCCCGGAGAAAGAAAAGTTCACGTTCAAGTCCAGGAACTTTTCCGTCCATTCCGGGCCCCCGTTGTAGCTGTGCAAAACTGCCCCGTATTCCAGGTCTGCTTCTTTCAAGATCTGCCAGCAGTCCGCGAAGGCGTCCCTGGTATGGATATTTACCGGCAATTGCAAATCGCGGGCAACTTCAATCTGCCGGGCAAAAACTTTCCTTTGCACATCCCGGGGAGACTCATCCCAGTAGTAGTCCAGGCCGATTTCCCCGATAGCGACTACCTGGCCGCCTTTAACTTGCTCAACCAGCAGGTCTTCAGCTGCCTGGTCATAGTCTTTAGCCACGTCCGGGCAGTAGCCGATGATGGCCTTGACATTGGCAAAGCGCTTAGCTAATTCCAGGGCGCCCAGGTTCATTTCCGGGTCCTGGCCCACGCAGTTCATCCCAACCACGTCCAAGTCCCTGGCTTTTTGGATATAATCGGCTTCTTTGCCGGCAAAAGGCTTGTCGTTTAAGTGGGTATGGTTGTCGTAGATCTTCATTAGCCCAGTTCAGCCCCTACCGGGTGTTCGTCGCCGACCAGGGCCAGCTTGACATCGCCGTCAGCTTCGCTGGACAAAAGCATGCCCTGGCTTTCGTGGCCCAGCATCTTGCGCGGCTTCAAGTTGGTTACAGCCAGAACCTTCTTGCCCAAAAGGATGCTTTCATCTGGGTAGAACTTGCGGATCCCGCTCAAGATCTGCCGCTCGCCGGTCTTGCCGAAGTCTAGCTTGAACATCAAGAGCTTGCTTGATCCCTTGACTGGTTCAACGGACAGGATCTTGCCGACCTGGATCTTGACCTTGGCAAAGTCGTCGATCGTGATCTGCTTTTCTTCCTGCTTTTGTTCTCTTCTTGACTGTTTCTTTGGCTTGGCCTTCTTCATTTCTTCCTTGATGTAGGCCACTTCTTCGTCATTCTTCAAGCGTGGGAAGATTGGAGTTGGCTTGGCAACGACGTTTACGTCCCAGGCAAAGCCGCCGAACTGCAAGTCCTTCTGGCTTTCGTCTTCCCAGTCCAGGCCCAGCTGGGCAAACATCTTGCCTGGAGTTTCGGTCATAACCGGAGCGATCATGATGGCTACCAGGCGCAGGCTTTCCGCCAGGTTGCTCATGACTCTGGAAAGTTCTTCAGTCTTGCCTTCCTTGTTCAAAACCCATGGGGTAGTTTCATCGATGTACTTGTTGGCCCGGGAAATCAGCTGCCAGACATTTTCCAAAGCGTTGGAGAAGTGCATCTTGTCCATGTTGCCGTAGTAGTCGCTGATGGCCTTGGCAGCAACGGCAGCCAGGTCTTGGCCGTACTTGTCCTGTTCCTGGTCAACCGGGGCAACCAGGCCCTTTTGGTACTGGTTGATCATGGAAACAGTCCGGTTCAAGAGGTTGCCCAGGTCGTTGGCCAGGTCAAAATTGGTCCGTTCAACGAAGTCTTCCGGGGTAAAGGAACCGTCAGCCCCAAATGGGATGGCCCGCATCAGGTAGTAGCGGACCGGGTCCAGGCCGTAGCGGGAAATCAAGGATTCCGGGTAAACGGCGTTACCCTTGGACTTGGACATCTTGTCCTTGTAGATCAAGACCCAGCCGTGGCCGAAGACCTGCTTAGGCAGCGGCAAGTCCAAGGCCATCAGCATGATTGGCCAGTAAATGGTGTGGAAACGGACGATTTCCTTGCCGACCAGGTGGACGTCAGCTGGCCAGTACTTCTTGAAAAGGGAGTCATCTTCTGACCCATAGCCCAATGCAGTGATATAGTTGGCCAAGGCGTCGATCCAAACGTAAACAACGTGCTTCGGGTCGCTTGGCACCGGGATCCCCCAGTCAACCGTGGTCCGGGTAACTGACAAGTCTTCCAGGCCCGGCTTGATGAAGTTGTTCACCATTTCCTTTTCCCGGGAGTTTGGTTGGATGAATTCCGGGTGGTCCTTGTAGTACTGGAGAAGCCGGTCAGCGTACTTGCTCATCTTGAAGAAGTAGGATGGTTCCTTGACCAATTGAACTTCGTGGCCAGATGGGGCGATCCCGCCGACAACGTTGCCCTGGTCGTCTTTGAAGACTTCCTTCAGCTGGGATTCAGTGAAGTATTCTTCGTCTTCAACTGAGTACCAGCCGGTGTATTCACCCAGGTAGATGTCACCTGAGGCCTTCAGCTTTTCAAAAATCTTCTGGACAGCCTTGACATGTTCTTCATCAGTGGTCCGGATGAACTTGTCGTAGTTGATGTCCAGCTTCTTCCACAGTTCCTTGATGTCCTTGACCATGCCGTCCAGGTAAGCCTTTGGCTTCATGCCCAGCTTTTCGGCCTTTTGTTCGATCTTCAAGCCGTGTTCGTCGGTCCCGGTCAAGAAGAAGGTGTCATAGCCGCGAGCCTTCTTGTAGCGGGTCATGGTGTCCGCTGCTATCGTCGTGTAGGCGTTGCCGATGGTCAAACGGCCAGACGGATAGTAGATTGGCGTGGTAATGTAAAAAGTTTTCTTGTTATCTGCCATAGTGCTTGATCTCCTCAAAAATTCTATACTCTCTATCATACAACAAAAAGCCTTACCTTATAAAGTCAATCGGCGATTTAACGGGCTTTCGGGCAAAAAAGAACGGCCTTTTTACTAAAGACCGTTCTTTTTCAGTTAAATCAAGAATTTTTCCTTCTTCATGTAGAAGTGCTTGACGACTGTCGTCAAAAGCAGGTAGCAGACCAGGAGGCCAGCCACGATCCACAGGAATTCTTCGTTCAAGTGGACGAACTTCATGGCTCCGGCCAATTTTGAAAATGGCAGGAAGGTCCCGAAGATAGCAGCCCCGAAAGTAGCAAGCATGACTGGGCTTGATGCCCGCTGCTGGATAAGTGGCAGACGTTCGTCGCGCAAGGCGTGGATGACCATTTCCTGGGTCCAGAGGGATTCCACGAACCAGCCGGTGTGGAAGATGGTCATGAAGGCCAGCTGCCCTGCTGGTCCTAAGGAAGCGTAGCTGCCGCCAGTAAGGGCCGGGCAGATTACAAAGAAGAGGACGGCAAAGGTGATGACGTCAAAAATTGATGACGTCGGCCCAAAGTAGGACATGAACTTCGGCATGTTCTTGGTTGACCATTCCCGCGGCACGTGCAGGTAGTCTTCAGACACGCTGTCAAAGGGCAAAGCAAGGCAGCTAGTTCCGTAGAGCAGGTCCAAAATCAAGAGCTGCAGCGGCAGCATTGGCAAGAATGGCAGGAAGACTGAGGCAACCATGATGGACAAGATGTTCCCGAAGTTGGAAGACAGGGTGATCTTGATGTACTTCATGGTGTTGGTCAAGGTCTTGCGACCGATCCGGACCGCGTGTTCCAGGACGCTCAAGTCCTTTTGCAAAAGGATGATGTCCGCTGATTCCTTGGCCACGTCGACAGCTGAGTCAACTGAGATAGAGACGTCCGCCTGCTTCATGGCCGGGGCATCGTTGATCCCGTCACCCATGTAACCGACCGTGTGGCCGTTTTTCTGCAGGGCATTGATGATCTTGGTCTTCCATTCCGGTGACAGCTTGACGAAGATGTCGCATTCTTCAACGATCTTGGCCAGTTCCTCATCGCTCTTGCCGATCAGGTCCTTTTGCCCGTAAACCGTATCGATGTTAAGGCCGACCTTCAAGGCCACGGCCCGGGTAACAGCTTCATTGTCCCCGGTTAAAATCTTAACGGTAATGCCGTCCCGGTTGAGGCTGGCCAGGGCATTTTTGGCGCTTTCCTTCGGCGGATCCAGGAAGGTCAGGAAGCCGATCACGATCAAGTCGCTTTCATCATCAACCGTGAATTTACCGACTGGAGACGGGTCAACCTTGTAGGCCAAGACGATAACCCGCATCCCGTCACTGTTCAAGTCGTCGATATCTTTAAAAATCTGCTTTTTTCTTTCTTCAGTCAAAGGCAGGATCTGGCCGCCGATTTCCACCTGGCTGGAGACGGTCAGCATTTCTTCAGCTGCCCCCTTGGTAACCAGGAGGTGCTCGCCGTGCTTTTGGTCAGAGTTGGCAACCACCACGCTCATCCGCCGGCGCTGGAAGTCAAAAGGAATTTCGTCGATCTTGTGGTAGTCCCGCTGGATTTCGCTGGTGTCCAGTTCGTCATCAGCCACGTCAATGACTGCCTGGTCGATCAGGTCCTTCATCCCGGTCTGGTAGTAAGAGTTCAGGTAGGCCATCTTCAAAACCCGGTCGGTTTCCCGCATTTCCAGGTTGTAGTGCTTTTCCAGGATGACCTGGCCCTGGGTCAAGGTCCCGGTCTTGTCGGTGCAGAGGATGTCGGCTGAACCGAAGTTCTGGATGGAGTTCATCTTCTTGACGATGGTCTGATGCTTGCTCATTTCCAGGCTGCCCCGGACCAGGTTGGTGGTCACGATGACTGGCAACATTTCCGGCGTCAGGCCCACCGCCGTAGCGATGGCGAAGATCAAGGCATCAGTCCAGTTGCCCTTGGTCAAGCCGTTGACCACGAGAACCAGAGGCGCGATGATGGCCGTCATGGTCAAGAGCAGCTTGGAGATGTTCTTGATCCCGGTGTCAAAAGTCGTCTCCTTCATTTCGGTGTCGGCGATCTGGGCTGCAATCTTGCCGAACACGGTGTGCTCGCCAGTGGCGAAGACCACCCCGCGGCCGGAGCCGGAGACAATAGTCGTGCCTTTAAAAAGGATGTTTGGGTAGTCCAGGTAGTTTTCCATCTTGTCCGGGGTTGGGACAAAGTTGGCATTCTTTTCCGTCGGCGTTGATTCCCCGTTCAAGGAACTGGCTGAGCAGAACAGGTCAGTGCTGGACAAAAGCTTCATGTCAGCTGGAACCATGTCCCCGGCTGAAACGTTGATGATGTCGCCGACCACCACGTCCTTGGTCGGGATTTCCTGGTCCTTGCCGTCTCGGCGCACGTTGGTCGTGACAGAAACCATCTTCAAAAGGGACTGGACGGCGTTGGAAGTGCGGACGTTCTGGATGAAGGACGTAATCCCGGAAACCAGGACCATGACCACCATGATGATAACGGTGCTGAGGTTCTTTTCCCTTTGCGGGACGAAGATGTAGTTGGTGAACAAGGACATCGTCGCCAAAATGAGCAGGACCAGGGTAAACGGAGTCAGGAAAGCTTCGGCCAGGAAGTGTAGCTTGCTTGCTTGGTTGCTGCTCGCGATCTCGTTGGTTCCGGTCTTTTCCCGGATATTGGCTGCTTCTTCAGTGCTGAGGCCGTTGCTGTTGGTATGCAATTGGGCCAAAGTCACGCTCCGCTTTTCCAGGGCAATTCTTGCAACCCGCTTTGCGTCATCGCTGGCAGCTTTGTTCATTGTCTTGTTGAGCATAATAGTTCTCCCCCTCTATGACAACTTCGCAAACGAACTAAAAAATCCCCCTTACAAACCGTAAGGGGGACCTTGCCAAATAGGGCCGCGCTATTGACCAATCGCTCAGCTTTAACACTACGTGACGTAAGCACATGCTAGCTACCTGGAAAGTGCCTTATTTCGACAATTTCTATTTAACCCGTTGGCATCTCTGGATGTTTCTGGGCGATAGCGTGTGTTCACGTAGGAGTCTCACCTAACAGTTCATTTGCTCTCTTTTTAACTTTACATAGAAGACTATACACGCTTAAAGCAGGCTTGTAAACCACTTATATGTAAAGTTAACGTTTTTATTTAGTTTTTCTGTGAAAAAGCTTTATTTTCTATCCTGACGTCTTATCGTAAAACGCAGGAAGATAATCACGGCCGCGATCAAGACCAACAGGGCCAGCATGATCGGAATTCTGAGGTCAGCTGGCTTGATCACCCGGTTCACTTCCTCGCTGGACAGGTCAAGGGAGTCCTTTTTAAAGCCGAGGCTTTGGTCGATCAAGGTCACGGAAATCTTGAACAGCTCCTGCACCCCTTCATTGAAGGCGATCGGGTCATCAGCCGTGATTTTGGAAGCCGTGTGGCTGAGGATGTTGGCCCGGACCTGGGCGGTAAACTGGCTGTGCAGGTCGCTGCTGCTGTAAAGATAGGCCTTCTTAGTCCCGTCCTTTTGCACGTTGATCACAATATAGAAGGTTCTGCTTGCCTTGCTCAAGCCGGCCGGCTGGGTCTTTTTGGCATTTTGCAAGGTCTCGACGATCACGATCGGGTGCTGGTCAGACTTCTGGTACTTGGCATTCTTTTGGTCAACCATTTTCCAGGTATCGGAATTGATGATGCCGGCATTGTCCTGGACGAAAAAGCTGCTGGCCCCGGTCACCAGGGGAAAAAGGCAGACTAAGGCCAGGAGCCAGGCCAGCCTAGTCGCTGCCGTCTTCAAGTTTGTGTGCCAGTTCTTCGACGAATTGGCGGTCAAGCTTAATTTGTTCATAAGGTACTCCACTATCACGCAGCAGTTGAATGGCCAAAGGACTGTCGTGATAATCATAATAATAGTTGATCTTGATCACCCCGGCCTGCAGCAGGTGCTTGGTGCAGTTGTAGCATGGGAAGTGAGTCACGTAGATTTCCGTGTCGTCGGTTGAGACCCCGTTTTTCGCGCAGGAAATCAGACTGTTCATTTCAGAGTGAATCGTCCGCACGCAGTGGCCATCGACCAGCTGGTGGCCCACGTCATCGCAGTGGTCCTGGCCGGAAACTGACCCGTTGTAGCCAGTGCTGAGGATCCGCTTGTCCTTGACCAGGACGCTGCCGACCAGAGCCCGGTCACAGGTTGACCGCTGGGCGATCACTAGGGCCTGCATCATAAAGTACTGTTTCCAGGGAATTCGTTTGCGCGTCATATTAGCCTCGGTTCTTGAAGTAGTTGAAGCCGATCGCGTCACGGACTTCCTGCAAGGTTTGGTCAGCCACCTGGTTGGCCTTTTGTGACCCTTGGTAGAGCATGTCGTAAACGGCATCCAGGTTTTCAGCGTACTTTTGCCGGCGTTCTCTGATTGGGGCCAGTTCAGCTTCCAGGACCTTGTTTAAGTAGCGCTTGATCTTGACGTCACCTAACCCGCCCTTTTGGTAGTCTTCCTTAAGTTGGGCAACAGTGTCCTTGTCCGGGTCAAAGACGTCCAGGTAAGTGAAGACGGTGTTGCCTTCAACCTGACCGGGGTCTTCCACGTGGATGTGGTTAGGGTCGGTGTACATGGACATAACCTTCTTCTTAACCGTTTCCGCATCATCAGACAGGTAGATGGCGTTGCCCAGGGACTTGGACATCTTGGCATTGCCGTCCAGGCCTGGCAGGCGGCCCTGGCCCTTAGGCGGGAAGTAGCCCTTTGGTTCAACCAGGACGTCGACATTGTAGGTCCGGTTAAAGCTGCGGACGATTTCCCGGGTTTGTTCCAGCATTGGTTCCTGGTCATCACCGACTGGGACTAAGGTCGCCTTGAAGGCAGTGATGTCAGCGGCTTGGGCAACCGGGTAGGTCAAGAAGCCGACTGGCAGGGAGTCACCGAAGCCCTTTTGCTTGATTTCCGTCTTAACAGTAGGGTTTCTTTCCAGCCGGGACAGGGTTACCAGGTCCATGTAGTCAGTGGTCAGTTCAAACAAGGCCGGGATTTGGGACTGGACAAAGATGGTTGACTTTTCCGGATCCAAGCCAACAGCCAGGTAGTCCAGGGCAACTTCGATCAGGGAGTTGCGGATCTTTTCCGGGTTGCGGGCGTTGTCAGTCAAGGCCTGGGTGTCAGCAATCATAATGTAAGAGTCATACTTGCCGGTGTTTTGGAGCATGACCCGGTTCTTCAAGGAACCGATGTAGTGGCCGATGTGCAGCTTGCCGGTTGGCCGGTCGCCAGTCAAAATAATTTCTTTCGTCATTCTTCGCTTTCCTTTGCTAAATTCTTTGTTAAATTGTTTCTATCGGGCGTTATTATTATCATTTTAGCAAAAATAACAAATAGATTAAACCACTCCCGCCGGGCCGGAAGAATCTTTTTGAAAAAAGTTGCCAAAAAGACTTGGCGAAAGTTTTTTTTCATGCTATACTTAAAACATCTTGCGGGTATAGTTCAATGGTAGAACGCTAGCTTCCCAAGCTAGAGATGAGGGTTCGATTCACTCTATCCGCTTTTTTATACCATAAATTAACAAAAAAATAAGCGAGGCCAAACGGCCCCGCTTATTTTTTACTCTCTTCAGTTAAACGGCGATGGTCACAACCGTCAAGACCCCGTTTAAGGATGCCAGGTAAAGAGGCAGCCAGATGGTCTGGGTGCTGAGGTAGCTCCAGGCGAAAAGCATGCCAAAGGCAAAGTTGAAGGCAAAGATTGCCGGAGTGAACTGGAAGGTCAAGATAGCGTAAAAGAGACCCGAGCAGATTATGCCGACGTAGGCCACGCCCTTTTTCTCAGTTCTGAACCAGTAGTTGAACAAGAAGCCGGTGCAGAGATACTCTTCCAGGATCGGCAGGACTACCCCATTGGCCAGCATCATGAACCAGTATAAGGAGCTGGTGGAATGAGAGGCATAGGCCAGCTGCAGACCCGAGGCAGGCATGCCTTTGTAGAGCTGCAGGTAGGAAATCCCGATCCGGCCGGCGGCAACCACGAAGCTTAAGAGCAAGGTGAAGTTGAAGCTGCTCAGCCAGGGGATGTTGAAGCGTGAATCGAAGAAGCGCTGTTCACGGTTGTAGCGGTAAATGTAAAAAAGCAGGCACATGGCCGCCAGAACCAGGAACAGGATCACGTTCCAGATGCTGATGGACGGGCTCTTGATCGCCAGGTTGTCGGCCAGGGCCGTGAAAACAAAAACTACAAAATAGACGAGGTAACGGACAAGGTTACCTTTGCGTGATCGTGGCGTATTCATCTTATTCCACTCACTCCTCCGTGAAACATTTGTAATTATCTTATTATACCAAAGGAATCGGGCCCTTTTTGGCCTTTGTATGAATATTTTTGGTTACTTTTGCCTTACAATGTTTCATGCTTTTTACGTGGAGGAATGAAAAATAAAATTGCCTAAAATCATTGATAACACTTGACTTAGAGTAGAAAAAGTGCCGCCAAAGCCTGAATATTCTGCTTTAGCGGCATTTTGCTTGTGATTGCATCTGAATTTAGTCAGCAGCTACGATATATTTTTCCTGTAGTAGCCTTTTATATACAGCAAGAAATTATTGAAAGTGCTGTATTAAATAATTAAGATCCGTCTCCTGTATCTTTTCACCTTTGATTAAAAGGCGATAAAGTTCAGCAATCCTTTCAGGCAGTTGATACTGTTCAGAATCAGATACATATTCTTTTATTTGCCAGTACGTTGAATCGCTATTTATTTTGCTCGTATAGTTTAAATATGACTGCGGAAAAACAATGTAATATAAGAATTTTCCTAAGCTATACAGATCTAACTGTTTTTTACCAATTGTCATTTCTGGGTCAAAAAATCCATAAGTACCTGCAGAATTAAGAGTTAGACCAGCAAAACTGGAAAGTCCAGAAAGAAAGATTGCATACCCAAAGTCGATAATTTTTATAGTATGATTTGGGCATAAAATCACATTACTAAATGATAAGTCTCTGAAGATTATCAGATTATCATTTAATACATAGATCCCTCTTAAAACATTTCTAAAAATCTCAAGACGTTCTGACAATGAATATAAGCCAAGTTGCCCATTTTTCGCTAGCTCATCAAGATTATAGCCCGAAGCGTACTCCGTAACAACAAAGAAAGCATCGTTCACGTAAAAAGCATCTACTACTGTTTCAAAAAAGCTACTATTTCGCACAAAATCCTTTTCTAGCAAACTACTGGCGCTTATCAACCGATCTCGTTCATCAATTCCGGCGCTCTCAATATTATAGTATTTATCTGCATACCTAATAATTACCTTCAGCTTAGTTTGTAAATCAAGTGCTAAAAGTACTCCTGAAGGACCGTTTTGCTTTATTGCCTTTAAGATAAGATATCTGGTGGGAAGACTATTGTAACGCTCGAGACGATAATCATAAATTTTTTCCACGTTCGAGCTAGGTTTTAATTTTTTATCTCTTTTGTCAATATTCTCAACATCATCAAGCAAAGTTCCATATCTATAATAGACATTAAGCCCTTGTTTATATGAAATATCTGATCCCACTCGAATTCCCACATCATCATGAAAATAATAATATAGAAGTTCTAGAGTCTATGTTACTGCACTTTGATCTGGGTATATTGTTATAAACTTACCAACTTGACTATTTCCAAAATATCCCATATTCATTTGCTCTAAATACGGTATGGAAGAAATAATTTTAAAATCAAAGTGATACTTTTGGTTAAGAGTTAAAAACTTTCGGGCAATTTGGATAGCATTCGTTAGGATAGCACTAATATGAATTTTCCATCCGTAGTTACTCTTTATGTGGTGCGGATAATCAGGAAAGGCCCATATACTATCTTCATACCTAGCAACTGAGTATTCTTTGAGCAACAATTCAAATTGAATTGCAATATCTTCTTTATTCATGGCCAAAATGTTTCTTCCTTAGATTGAAGCTGAGCCAACAAGTACATTCCATCTAAATAGCGAACAATCAGATAGTTAACTATTACTTTATCCAAACCTGCCTGTTTTAACTTACTAGCGATTTCAGAAACACTATATCTATTTTCAACTGGTAAGCCATATGACTCTATTATAAATTTTGAGTACAAAAAATAAGTAGCTGATCCGATATAGATGTTATTTTCATTAGTGTAGCTTTCAATGAAATCGGTAAAACATTTTTCTATTCTTGCGGCAGGCAATCTCTTGATACAATCTATTTCTTAACCTCTTGTAGGATGATTAGTTGAGCATCGTTGGCTGTGGGCTCCAGACAAGGCACCTACTGCTTGATCTATTGTAAGACCTAAGTCATTTAGTGCCTCTACATCTCTAGCAAGGAGGGTCTTCTTTTCTTGATTTGTTAACTTTGTGGATTTTAAAAATTCCTCTGGATCTGCTAAAAAATTACCAATGGTAATTGGATCACTTTGAAGTTTTTGAATTAATTTTTGGAATTCTATTGACATAAGTATGTCTCCTCTATAAAATGTGTTTTGCATTAAATTCACATGAAACAACTTTATCATTTATTAAAAACTAACTTTGCATAAAGTTGGTCTAATTTTAAGGAAAAAATAACGATGATTAGCACTAATAATTTGAATATTGGCTATAAAGATAAAGTCGTTGTTCACGATTTATCTTTCTCCCTGGATAAAGGAATGTTTATCGCTTTAATCGGAGCTAATGGTGCTGGGAAATCCACCTTGATTAACAGCTTGATTGGCGTCATTCCACCAGTGTCGGGTCAGATTTCATGGAAATTGAAAACTGACCGGGTTAATCCTTTCAATGATGTTGGCTTCAGTCCCCAAAGCCAGCTGATTGATTGGTATACCAGTGTCTATGACAATGTGTATCAAGGACCGCTTCTCGCTGGCTTCAAGCCTAAAGAAGCCCAAAAAACAACCAAGCAGGCTTTAAAACTATTGGATATCAGTGATTTGAGTGCTAAGCCGGTTGATCATATTTCAGGTGGCCAGCAGCAACGAGTACAAATAGCCAGAGAAATTGCCCGTGATCCACAAGTCTACATACTAGATGAGCCAACAACCGGGCTCGATGTGGAAACTTCGGAAAAACTATTTACCTACTTAAAGCAAAAAGTTGATGCTGGAAGTATTGTATTAACTTCTTCACATGACTTAACTCTGCTGGAAAGCTACGCGAGTCACGTTCTTTTCTTAGACGATCATGAACAAAAATACTTTGGTCCGCTTACTGATTTTTTGGACAGTGGTACGAGCTTGCGAGAAAAATACCTTAACGAACGGAAGGCGATAGAAAAATGAATCCGCAACATTTTAGAAATATATCTTTGGGATTACGGTCGATCAGAATTGTTGCCAACAATGAGTGGCGGGCTTTCGTGCATAATAAAGGCTTGCTCTTATCAATGTTCATGCAGCCGATTATTACTTACGGCTTGTTGGTAATGGCTTTGAATCAAAATTTAGCTTCCGTTCACTACGAATCACTAATTTTGCCCTACAAGCAGTACGCATTGACCGGTGTTTTGAGTTTTTTCATGACCACCCAGATGTCGCAAGCAATGTACCGGGCGACAGTTGATAAAGAATATGGTTTACTGGCTATTAAATTTACGAATGGTGTTCAACCATGGCACTACCTAACTGGAATGAGCTTCTTCCCAATTGCCGGTCTCTTATTTCAAAGCGCGGTATTGATTGTTCTTGGACTTGCTACAGGTGGTGTGTACAATTTAGGGTTATTGTTACTATCTCTGCTTGTATTAATCATCTCACTTGAATTCTGGTCCACGTTGGGAATCGTTCTTAGCACACGGATTTCTTCTTACCAGCAACGAGACATTATCATGACCTTGATTTTCTCACCAGTTGCATATGCTGCGCCAACGCTTTATGTCTTCAGCAATAATTCTCCACTGATCATTAAAGTGTTGGCCTATATCAATCCGCTATCCTACCAATTAAAGGCGCTCAGAACTGTAGCCTTTGGCATATTTAACATTAACGATTTGTTAATTGCTCTAGTACTTACAATTATAATGATTATTTTTGCCCAGATAATTTTACGTAGAATGCCATTAAGTCTGGCTGAAAGATAGTATGCATAAAATAGTTGAATATATTTTCTGTCGCGACTGTAAGAAAGTCTATTTTTACTTGCATGGAGGTCCCTTATTTACCCTTAGAAATTGGCAAGAAGACCCTTTCGCAACAATGCTCTACAATGAGCAGCGGAATTTTATTTTGCTGAACTACCCCATTGTTTATGGCAACGGTGGAATTAGTGACTACCAATTTTTAAAAGAATATTTTTGGGAGTATAAAAGACAAAATCCAAATACAGAAATGGTTTTACTAGGAGAAAGCTACGGCGGATACCTAGCCAGTCTGTTTGCAGCCGAATATATATTCAGAAAAATTATAGCAATAAGCGCGTTCACCAGTATTGCTTATCAAGAGTTGTTTTCATCTGAGCGATCTTGGCTTAAGGACTATCTTTCAGAAAATGCGCTTGATTTTTACACTCTATGTCGGGACAATAAGGTAAATACTCGAACTATTTTTATAAACGGCTCTAGAGATTCAAGAGTTCCCTATCAACAATTTTTAGTGCTACCATTCATGAAGAAATTCAAAGTTAATATACTACCTGGATTTACTCACAGAGAAAGCAGGACGAGGCTTGAATATGTTGTCTCGTTAATCAAACAAGAATTGTAAACTAAATAGATATACCCCCAAAATCATATTTCAATTTTGGGGGTATATTTATGCCTAAACAAACTATAGATAGCAGAAAAAGTGCCGCCAAAGCCGGAATATCTGGCTTAAGTAGCACTTTGCTTTTTCTATTTTAGTCCATAATCGCGCAGCTCATGGCAAAGTAGACCAGGCCCAGGCAGGAACAGAAAATGACGACTGGCCAGACAGCTTTAGCGACGTTTTTTTGCCGGATGCCGCTGACAACCAGATAGATCACCAAGCCAAGCAAGGTTAAAAGGCCTAGAGCCACGATTAAGAGGTGGTGCCACAGCCAGATAATCATGCTGTCACCGACAATGTGGAAAACACGTTCCCAAAGTGGAAGACGCGAAGCTTGGTACATAACGACTCCTCCTTAGAGATCAAATATCATACCTATTCTGCTTTAGTTGCGATAATTATAGCACCAATCATGAGCGAAGCGTAGCGCTTTTTTCACTTTTTGTTCAAAATAAATTAATAAGTGCTGTTGAAGAAGGAATACCAAGCTTCAGCAGCACTTATTTTAATATGATTAAGTTTTCAGTAGATTACTTCAGAACTACGCCATTAGCACCAACTGCAGAGTAGCGGGCCAAGTCCAGTTGCAAGCTGATAACGGCCTTTGGCAGTTCGTTTTCAGCGAAGTTGGACCGCAATTGAGTATCCAGGTTAGACGCGATTGAGCGGATTGATTCTGACTTTTCTACCTTCTTAACAGCTGCTTCAATCAGATTGCTCAAAGCAGCGTTTGCCTTGACTGCCGGGTCATTTGCGACAGTTTCCAATTGCTTCTTGAACGCTTCTTCTGCTTCGTTTTCTTTCTTGTTAAAAAACATCGTACAGCCTGCTGCAAAAAACGTGTGCAATGTAGCCAAATAGTAATCTTTGACTACGTATGTCCGAAGACATAAATACAGACATTTTTCTTATTGCCGTCATCACCGGTATTCCGATATCCCAACAAG
>ENA-ORTB01000056-ORTB01000056.1-human-gut-metagenome-genome-assembly--contig:-NODE-56-length-119601-cov-7.720484_pt1 | contig 119601 bp, 130 predicted proteins | sample MGYA00241905_ERZ509174 | MGnify/ENA primary metagenome ERZ509174 (study PRJEB26280, sample SAMEA2338851) | human gut metagenome | biome: human gut; feature: human-associated habitat; material: faeces... | reverse complement strand
GCGCTTGACGAGAAGCGTCGCGCCCGCGAGGAGCGCGCCCGTGCTGCCCGCGCTGACAAAGCCGTCCGCGTCGCCCGCGTGCAGCATATTGAGCCCCACGGTGAGGGACGAATCCTTCTTGTGCTTAAAGGCCGTCGCCGGATCGTCGCAGATCTCGACCACCTCGGTCGCGTTGGCGATCTCCATGCCCTTGGGGAGCTCCTTGCAGCCGCACTGCTGCAGGGCCTTCAAGATCTCTTCCGTTTTTCCGGTCAGGACGATGTCCACGCCGTACTTCTCCTGCGCCATCAGCGCGCCCTTGACGGGCGCGAGCGGGGCGAAATCGCCGCCCATGGCGTCGACGATGATCTTCACGGGGTCACTCTCCTTTCCTGTCACTCAGCACGTCCTCGCGCATCGCGTCGATCTTTTCAAGCGAGCGCGCGGCGAGCTGCGCATTTTTCACGCGCTTGCCGCCCTTGATGCGGTAGCCCAGCGGCGGCATGATACCAAAGTTCACGTTCATCGGCTGAAAGTCCGAGACCGTCGTATCGCTGATGTAAAGCCCCAGCGCCCCGATGGCCGTCTCGCGTGGGAAATCGACGGGCGGTTTGCCTACGAGTCTTCTTGCCATCTCGATGCCCGCCAGAAAGCCCGAAGCCGCGGACTCGATATAGCCCTCCACGCCGGTCATCTGCCCGGCAAAGGCGATGCGGTCATCCGCGATCAGGCGATAGTAGCGGTCCAGCATCCCCGGCGAGCGGAGATAGGTGTTGCGGTGCATCACGCCGTAGCGCACAAACTCCGCATCATGCAGCGCGGGGATCATCGAAAACACGCGCTTCTGCTCGGGAAAGCGCAGATGCGTCTGGAAGCCGACAAGGTTATAGACGCTGCCCTGCGCGTTGTCGCGCCGCAGCTGGACGACGGCATAGGGTTCTTTCCCCGTCTTCGGGTCTCGCAGACCGCGCGGCTTGAGGGGGCCGTAGCAGAGCGTATCGTGTCCGCGGCGCGCCATGACCTCGACGGGCATGCAGCCCTCGAAGACGTTTTTATCCTCAAAGCCGTGTACGCTCGCTTCCTCGGCGGTCGTGAGCGCCTGCCAGAAGGCATCGTACTCCTCCTCCGTCATCGGGCAGTTGATGTAGTCCGCCGTCCCCTTGTCGTAGCGCGAGGCGAAAAACGCCGAATCCATGTCGACGCTCTCAAACGTCACGAGCGGCGCGGCGGCATCGAAAAAGTTCAGCGTGTGCCCGTCGCCGATCTTTTCGGCGATGGCGGCGGCGAGCGCGTCGCTCGTCAAGGGGCCCGAGGCGATGATGACGTTCCCCTCGGGGATGGCCGTCACCTCGCCGGGGACAACCGTGATATTGGGATGCGAACGGATCTTCTCTGTCACGAGCTTTGAAAAGCCGTAGCGGTCGACCGCCAGCGCGCCGCCCGCCTCCACGCGCGTCGCGTCCGCGCAGGCAAGGATCAGCGAATCGAGGCGGCGCAGCTCCTCTTTGAGAAGGCCGACCGCGTTTTCGATCTGGTCCGAGCGCAGCGAATTCGAGCAGCAAAGCTCGGCAAAATCCGCCGTGTGGTGCGCGGGGGTGGTCTTTTCGGGTTTCATTTCATGCAGCGTCACGGCGATGCCGCGCTGCGCAAGCTGCCAGGCAGCCTCGCAGCCGGCAAGGCCGGCGCCGATCACAGTTACTTGCATCAGTTCTCTTCTTTCTCCGCGGTCTTTTTGGCCGCGGACTTGGCGGTCGTCTTCTTAGCGGCCGCCTTTTTCGTGGTCGCGGTCTTCTTTGCCGCCGTCTTTTTTGCGGGCTTTTCTGCACCATCCTCGGCTGCGGCCTTCTTTGTCGTTTTCTTCGCTGCGGCGGTCTTCGTCGCGGTCTTCTTGGTGCTCGCCGCTTTTGTGCTCGTTTTCTTTGCGGTGGTGCTCTTCTTAGCCGTCGTCTTCCTGGCGGCGGTCTTCTTTGCCGCGGTCTCCGCCGCATCGGCGGCTTCGGCGCTCTCCGTGCCCTCTTCCGCGGTCTCGGTGGTCTTCTTTTTCACATAGCCGCGCTGGTCTTCCGGCACAAAGCGCGAACACGCTGGGTTGATGCAGTACGGGCGCTTAAAGCCCTTGCCCGCCTTTTTGAACATCGTCTGGCCGCACTCGGGGCAGTCGTCCTTCGTCGGCACATCCCAAGTCATGAAGTCGCACTTCTTCTCGGGATCGCTGCTGGTGGAGAATTCGCAGGCGTAGTACGTGTACTGCTTGTTCGTCTTCTTGCTCACGCCGGTGCGCTTCATCATGCGCCCGCCGCACTTGGGGCAGCGGCCCGGCATTTCGATAACAAGGGGCTTGGTGAACGTGCACTCAGGGTAGCCCGGGCAGGCCAGGAAGCGGCCAAAACGCCCGCTCTTGATGACCATGTTGCGGCCGCAGACGTCGCACTTCTCCTCGCTGACCTCATCGGGGACCTTGAGTCTCACGCCCTCAAGCGCCTTCTCGGCGTTTTCAAGGTCGCGCTCAAAGCCGCCGTAAAAGTCGCGGATGACGTCCTTCCACGCGGTCTTGCCCTCTTCGACGGTATCGAGCTTTTCCTCCATGCGGGCGGTGAACTTCATGTCCACAATGTCGGGGAAGCGCTCTTCCATCAGGCCCGTCACCACCTCGCCGAGCGGCGTGGGACGCAGGTATTTTCCGTCCTTGATGACGTACTCGCGGTCTAAGATCGTCGAGACCGTCGGCGCGTAGGTCGACGGGCGGCCGATGCCGTTCTGCTCCATCGCGCGGATGAGCGTCGCGTCCGTGTAGCGCGCGGGCGGCTGGGTGAAGTGCTGGAGCGGCGTATATGCCTCGAGCGTCAGGCCCTGCCCCTCGACAAGCGGCGGCAGCGTGCCTTCCTTTTCCTCCTTGCTGTCGTCGTCGCGAGACTCCTCGTAAACGGCGGTGTAGCCGGAGAATTTCAGGTTGCTGGCGCTCGCGTGGAACTCGTGTCCGCCCGCCATGATCTGCGCGCTCACGCTGTCATACACGGCGTTCGCCATCTGGGAGGCCAAAAAGCGGCTCCAGATCAGGCGGTACAGACGATATTGCTCGCCCGTCAGATCGCCCTTGATCTGCTCGGGCGTCAGGTTGACGTTCGAGGGGCGGATGGCCTCGTGCGCGTCCTGCGCGCCGGCCTTGGCCTTGTAGTGGCGGGCGGTCTTGGGATAGTAGCTCTGCCCGTAGCGTCCTAAAATAAACGTCTTCGCTGCGGCGATGGCCTCTTCGGAGATGCGCAGCGAGTCGGTACGCATGTAGGTGATGAGACCCACCGTGCCCTCGCCCGTGATGTCCACGCCCTCATAGAGCTGCTGGGCGATGGCCATGGTGCGGCGCGGTGTCATGTTGAGCTTGCGCGAGGCCTCCTGCTGTAAGGTGGAAGTGGTGAACGGCAGCGACGGGGAGCGCTGCTTGTCCGTGCGCTTGATGTTCGTCACAGTAAAGGACTTGTCGCCGATGTCGGCAATGATGCCGTCCACCTGCTCGCCGGAGGCCGGCTCGACCTTTTTACCGTCCTTGCCGTAATAGTGCGCCTCAAAGGTCTTGTGCGTCGCCTCGTCGGTGAGGTCGGCGTCAAGTGTCCAGTATTCCTGCGCCTCGAAGGCCTGAATTTCCTTTTCGCGGTCGTCGACCATGCGCACGGCGACGGACTGCACGCGGCCCGCGGAGAGGCCGCGGCGGACCTTCTTCCACAGAAGCGGGCTCAGCTGATAGCCCACGATGCGGTCGAGCACGCGGCGCGCCTGCTGCGCGTCGACCAGGTCCTGGTCGATGGCGCGCGGCTCCTTGATGCTCTCGGAGACGACCTTTTTCGTGATCTCGTTGAAGGTCACGCGCTTGGCCTTTTCATCGTCCAGATTCAAAAGCGCTTTTAAGTGCCACGAGATGGCTTCGCCCTCGCGGTCCGGGTCCGTTGCAAGATATACGGTGTCGCTGCTCTTGGCGGCCTTTTTGAGCTCGCTGATGAGCTCCTCTTTTCCGCGGATGGGCTGATAGACAGGCTCGAAGTCGTGCTCGATATCAACGCCCAGCTTGCTTTTCGGCAGGTCGCGCAAATGGCCCATGCTGGCCTTGACCTCGTAGTCTTTGCCGAGATATTTTCCAATGGTTTTCGCCTTTGCCGGAGACTCGACGATCACCAGATGCTTTTTTGCCATGAATGTTATTCCTCCAGTAGTGTGACGGTCAAAGAAAAATGCTTGCCGCTGCCCTGCTCGACGTAGCCCTCAAGCTCCATCATCGTCAGCGCGGAAAGAACACGGCGCGTGGGGATCTGCGTCTTTTCGATCAGATCGTCCACCTGCAGCGCGCCGTCTTTGAGCGTGCGCAGAATGACGATCTGATCGTCGGTCAGCCCCGCGTCGTTGGTTTTCAAATTCAGTGTCGGCAGCGACAGTATTTCCTCCGCCGCGGCCTGCTTGGTGCGCGCTTGCTCCTCGCGCGCCTGATAGCCGAGCGTACGCGGAAGCTCCACGCGCTCGCCGAGTATTTTATGCGGATAGATGGCCTCGTACTCGCGCAGCACATCCCAACTGTCGGTGATGAGGCCCGCCGCACCGTCCGCGATCAAACGGTTGCAGCCGCGGCTGAGTGGCGCGTCGATCGGACCGGGAACGGCGAAAACATCGCGTCCCTGCTCAAGCGCGGTATTCGCCGTGATGAGCGCGCCGCTCTTTTCCGGCGCTTCGACCACGATGGTCGCGAGGCTCAAGCCGCTGATGATGCGGTTTCGCACGGGAAAATGCCACGCCTCGGCCGCCGTCCCGGGCGGATACTCGCTGATGAGCGCGCCCGAGGCCGCGATATCGCGGTACAGCCACGCATTCTCCGCCGGATAGACGACGTCGAGCCCGTTGCCGAGCACGGCGATGGTCTTTCCGCCCGCGCGCAGCGCGCCGCGGTGAGATGCGCTGTCCACGCCCGCCGCCGCGCCGGAGATCACGACCGCGCCCTGCTTGCACAGGCCGTAGGCGATCTTCTCCGCCGCTTCGATGCCGTAGGGCGAGGCCTTGCGCGTGCCGACCATGGCGACAGCGACCTCCTCGTCGATAACGGGGAGCTGGCCTTTGACATAAAGCAGGCACGGCGGCTCAAAGATATTGCGCAGGCGCATCGGATAGTCCGCGTCCTGCATCGTGAGAAGCCGCAGCCCCAGCCGCGAACACGCGCCGAGGATACGGTCGGCGTTTTCCAACGATTTTTCCGCGAGCAGTGCGATCTGCCGCGGCTCGATGCCCTCGACGAGGCGGTACTCGTCCTCGTCGGCATAGTAGACGTTCTCCGGCGTGCCGAAATAGTCGAGCAGCAGAAGCTTTGAGCGGTTTGTCAGTCCCTTGACCTCCGAGAGCCACACCCAGTATTTAAGGCCCGCCATGAAGAGCACCTCCTTGTTTGTTTCAGCGATACATCTCCCACAGAACGACCGTCGCCGCGATGGCCGCGTTGAGCGACTCGCAGCGCGGGCTCATGGGAATTTTGAGCGTTTTGGCGCACTCATCCAGCATTTGCTGCGACAGTCCGCGCCCCTCGCTGCCGATGGCGACAGCGGCTTTGGACAGGTTCGCGTCAGACAGCGGCACGGTGTCCTCGCGCAGTGCCGTGCCGTAGAGCGGGACGCCGCTTTTACTGAGCAGCGCGAAAAGCTCCTCCGGCGTGACGCTGTACGCCTCGCGGCGGAAGATCGCGCCCATCGTGGCGCGCGCCGTCTTGGGATTGAAGAGGTCGGCGCAGGCGTTGACTAAGAACACGCCGTCGCACTCAAACGCGTCCGCCGTGCGCAGGATGGTCCCCACGTTCCCGGGGTCCTGCACGCCGTCCAGCACGAGATAGTGCTTACCCGCAAGCGTTTCGGGCAGCTTCGTCTCGGGAAGCGCGACCGTAAACAGTGCGCCCTGCGGCGTCTCCATCGGGCTCACCGAGCGCATCAGGTCTTCGCTCACGCACACGGTGCGCACGGTATCGGGAAGCGTTGGAATCTCCACACCGTCAGAGAACACCGCCGTTTGGACCGGCGCGCCCCACTTGAGCGCTTCGTCCAAGAGCTTTGTCCCGTCGCAGAGATATTCGCCGCTCTTTTTGCGGTAAGACCGGGAGAAAGCGAGCTTGCGCAGATGCGTCATCAGCGGATTCTGCCGGCTCGTGATGGTTTCCACGTTCATTTTTCCTCTTCCCTCCCAGTTTCTTATTTAATATGTATCACACTATATTATCAACTGCCGCCCTTTGTCAAGCAAAAGAATCTTTTGCACCGTTTCACTTTTGCGCGGATCGGTGCGCCGCGGCTTTACAGTTCGCCCCCTTTTGTGGTACACTGAGCGTGAAATATCACGCAGCATGACTGCAAGGAGGTACCTCAAAATGGAATCTGCCAAATCGCGTTTTCTGCGCTATGTGACCTATTACACCACCTCGGATGAATTCACCGGCACCTCGCCCTCTACGGAGCGGCAGAAGGTCCTCGGCCGCGCGCTGATGCAGGAGCTTGAAGCGCTGAAGCTCGAGGACGTCCACATGGACGACTGCGGCAATGTGCTTGCAACGCTCCCCGCGAGTGAGGGCGTGGACGCGCCCGTCATCGCGCTCATCGCGCACATGGACACCGCTCCCGACGCTTCGGGCGAAAACGTCAAGCCCCGCCTCGTGCGCTACGAGGGCGGCGAGCTGAAGCTCAACGACACTGTCTCCCTCACCGAGGCGCTCTGCCCCGGCCTTGAAAGCCATGTGGGCGAAGAGCTCATCGTCACCGACGGCACGACGCTCCTCGGCGCGGACGACAAGGCCGGCGTCGCCGAGATCATGGCCGCGGTCGAGACGATGATTGAGAAAAACGTCAAACACGGCGAAGTGCGCGTCATCTTCACGACCGACGAGGAGATCGGCAACGGCGTGGACGGGCTCGACGTGCAGGAGCTCGGCTGTGACTACGGCTACACCGTGGACGGCGGCCCGCTCGGTGAGATCGAATTTGAAAACTTCAACGCCGCGTCCGCCGTTCTGACGGTGCACGGCGTCGGCGTCCACCCCGGCAGCGCCAAAAATGTCATGATCAACGCCGCAACCGCAGCGATGACCTTCCACGCGATGCTGCCTGAGGACGAAGTGCCGGAGAAAACCGACGGCTACGAGGGCTTTTTCCACCTGACCGAGATGAGCGGCAGCGTGACCGAGGCGACGCTCCGCTATATCATCCGCGACCACGACCGCGAGCGCTTTGAAGAGAAAAAGGCTCTCTTCGCCGACTGCGCCGCGCGCATCAACGAAATTTACGGCGACGGCACGGCTGAGGCCCAGATCAATGACAGCTACTACAACATGAAGGAGAAAGTTCTCCCCCACTTCCACCTCATCGAGCGCGCGGAAAACGCCTTCCGCGCCAACGGCGTCGAGCCGCAGTGCGTGCCCATCCGCGGCGGCACGGACGGCGCGCGCCTGTCCTGGGACGGGCTGCCCTGCCCCAACCTCTCCACCGGCGGCTACAATTACCACGGCGTGCGCGAGTGGATCCCCGCGGACAGCCTTGAGGCCATGACGAACGTGCTCGTCACGCTGACGGAGAGCTTTGCCGAATGAGGCAATCGTTATCGTAACAAAGAATTGGAGTGATTTTGTGATGAATCCTGTCGAAAAGCTCGCACTTTTGCGCGCGGAGATGAAAAAGCGCCACTTGGACGCCTACGTCGTCGTGACCGACGACTTCCACACCTCGGAATATGTCGGCGCGCACTTCAAGGCGCGCGAATTTCTCTCCGGCTTCACCGGCTCTGCCGGTACGCTCGTCGTGCTGCCGGACGCCGCCGCACTGTGGACGGATGGCCGCTACTTTTTGCAGGCCTCGCAGCAGTTAGAGGGCAGCGGTATTGAGCTCATGCGCATGGGCCAGCCCGGCGTGCCTGAGATCCCCGCGTTCCTGCGCGACCACGTTCCTGAAAACGGCTGTATCGGCTTCGACTCGCGCACGATCAGCAACGACTTCGCCCGTTCGATCGGCGAAAAGACGCGCGAGAAGTACATCCGCTTTGCGGGCGGCGAGGACCTTGTCGACCTTGTGTGGGCGGACCGCCCCGCGCTCTCGTGCGAGCCGGTGTGGGAGCTGGACGTAAAGTATGCAGGCCTGACGCGCAGGGAAAAGCTCGCAATGGTGCGCGGCAAGATGAAGGAGATGGGCGCAAGCGTGTTCGTCATCCCCTCTCTCGACGAGGTCGCGTGGCTGCTGAATCTGCGCGGCAACGACGTGCTCTTCACACCTGTGTTCCTCTCGTATCTGCTGCTTGAGCAGGACACGGCCACGCTCTGCGTGCAGAGAGAGGCCGTGAGCGCAGAGATCGAAGCACATTTGAAATCTGACGGCGTAACGCTCGCCCCCTATGACGACATCTACCGCCTCGTCGCGGCGCTGCCCACGGGCACCCGCGTACTGCTCGACGGCGAGCGCGCCAACTACCGCATTCTGCAAAGCGTGCCGGAGAGCGCTGAAGTGCTCGACCGCACGAGCCCCATTCAGCTGATGAAAGCGGTGAAGACGCCCGCGGAGCAGGAGAACGAGCGCCTTGCCCACATCAAGGACGGCGTGGCCGTCACGCGCTTCATCTACTGGCTCAAGCACACGATCGGCAAAGAGCCGATCACCGAGCTCAGCGCGTCGAAAAAGCTCGAATCTCTTCGCGCCGAGGGTGAGCACTATCTTGAGCAGAGCTTCGACCCCATCCTCGCCTACGGCGCGCACGGCGCGATCGTCCACTACGAGCCGACCGAGGAGACCGACATTCCCATGGAGCCGCGCGGCCTCTGCCTCGCCGACACGGGCGCGCAGTATTTGGAGGGCACGACCGACATCACCCGCACCATCGCGCTGGGGCCGCTCACGGACGAGGAAAAGCGCATCTACACGCTTGTCCTGCGCGGACACATACAGCTGGGCGCGGCCAAGTTCCTGCACGGCTGCATGGGCGAAAACCTTGACATGCTGGCCCGCACGCCGCTGTGGGAAGCGGGCCTCGACTTCAACCACGGCACGGGCCACGGCGTGGGCTTCGTCCTCGGCGTGCATGAGGGCCCTGAGCGCGTACACTGGGATGTGAAGCGCCAGAAGCGCCACTGCGTCATTGAAGAGGGCATGATCTTCTCGAACGAGCCGGGCATTTACCTTGCCGGCAAGTTCGGCGTGCGCATTGAGAACCTCGTCGTTGTACGCGAGGCTGAGGTCAATGAGTACGGCCGCTTTCTTGCGCTCGAACCGCTGACGCTCGTGCCGTATGACCGCGATGCGATCGATCTGTCGCTGCTCTCGTCGCGCGATGTGGAGCTTTTGAATGCTTATCACGCTAAGGTCTTTGCGGCGATCTCGCCGTATCTGAGTGGGGATGAGCTGGAGTGGCTCAAGGCGGTTACTGAGCCAGTGCAGTTCTGCTGAACATCATAAAAGGCAGCGCCGATGGCGCGCTTCTATCCCTGCACCGTGCAGGGGCACGGAAAAAGGGGGCCATTCTCTCACGTGAGAGAATGGCCCCCTTATCCCGTGCAGCGCCTACGGCGCTGCTTCCCCGTGCCTTTGGCACAAAAAAGAGCTCCCTCTGCCGAGAGAACTCTTTTTCGTTATTTTTTAATACAGCTTTGCGCCGGCCGGAATGTGGGGATCCACCATCAGCAAATGGAGCTTTTCTTCGCCGTTTTCGTGATGCACGGCGGAGATGAGCATGCCGCAGGAGTCGATGCCCATCATCTTGCGCGGGGGCAGGTTGACGATGGCGATAGCGGTCTTGCCGACGAGCTCCTCGGGCTCGTAATACTCGTGGATGCCGGAGAGGATGATGCGATCCTCGCCCGTGCCGTCGTCGAGCACAAACTGCAGCAGCTTCTTGGACTTCTTCACCGCCTCGCACGCCTTGATCTTGACGGCGCGGAAGTCAGACTTGGAGAAGGTGTCAAAGTCGACCTGGTCAGCGAACAGCGGCTCGATCTCGACCTTGGAGAAGTCGATGACCTCCTCCTTCTTCACTTTGGCGGGAGCGGCTTCCGCCTTGTCGGCCTTCTTGGGCATGTCCAGCGGCTTCATCGTCGGGATTTTCGTGACCAGCCTTAGATAAGCTCCGCTTAGCGTCTATAAGTCCCGACCGGCACCTACTCATTTGAAGCTGGGGTAAGCTCAGTTACGCCTAATTCAGATAGCGGAAAATCTAATGGCGTAAGCCGTGGAGTAAGCTGGCGTAAGGTGGCTTCATTTTTTTGAAAACGAGCCGTGTGCTATACTGAAACTTACGACTAAAACAGTATAACACACGGCTTAACGAAACTCAATATTTTCCGTTCAGTTTACAAGCATTTCGATTTTTCCATTCTAAAAATCTCTCTCGAAGCACTTGAACATCTTTCTCGGAATCCGTATGGAGATAGATATGATTGCGGATAAATAGCGTTTTGATTTCCGCTGCCATTTGCGAAGCATCCGCAGTTCTTTTAATAAGGTAGTAACCCAGCCGGTTACTTTGACAAATGTGGGCTTTCACGCTTTGCTCTCTTTTCTCCGTCACGGTTGCTCCGGCAATATCGACCGCACAATGTAATTCAGGGAGGTATGCAACAAGTCGCATTCCAAGCTCCGAGTCGCTATTGCTTTTGACCGTAATGCCGTTCTGTGCTCCATACATCATTATCAGCATCTGCGGGAGAGCCTGTTGAAACTCCGCTTCACATTGAGGGCAACCTTTTTGCTCAATAGTTCTATCTGTGATTTTGGCACGGTAAGAGTGTCCTGCTCCGCATTTCCACCAAACGACCTTCATTGAGTTTCTCGATACATTGCTCGGTGTCCACTTGGAGTTCTTTTCATAGTCCCATTCTGAGAGTAAGTGAGGATCAGTTGTTCCAAGATCATTATAGCCTTGCAGAACGGCTCTCTCAGCACAAACAGGACACATACCGCCGTTGACCCGTGCTTTGACGACGGCTTTCCATTCATAGCCGCAGGTATTGCATTTCCACCAAACATTCTTAGTTGACTTCTCATTGACCGCATCGGGAGTCAACGGCAGATTCTTTTCCGACCACTCTGCGGCAAGGGATGGGTACTTTGTTTTTAAGTCATTAAAGCCTTTGAGTAGCTTTATCCCACTACAATAGGGACACTGACTTCCTCCTGCACGGGTTGAAATCAATGTGTTCCATTCGTGACCCAAGTGACATTTCCACCAAACTTTAATATTCTTGAAAGCCGTAACCTGATCCGGCGTCAGCGGAAGATTGCGCTCTGACCACTCCGCAGCGATTTCAGGAAAACGGCTTGCCAAGTCGTTGAAGCCCGGTAGCACAAAGTTGTGTGAGCAGTAGGGACAACCCGTACCGTTCACCGTCCGGCTTTTCACGGATGCCGTCCATTCGTGTCCGAGCTTGCACTGCCATATTACCTTCCTGTGCGTAGCCGCTGTAATCATCGACGGTCTTAGCGGCTCATTCTTGGGCGACCATTCCTTCGCAAGCTCAGGAAACTTACTTTCAAAGTCGTTATAACCTCGAAGCACCCTCGCTCCCAAACATATTGGACATTGCTCACCTGCGGAGCGAGCTTTAATGCTTGTCTGCCATTCGTGACCGCAAGCCCCTTTCCACCACACAATTTTATTAGACCCAAAGGTCACGGTATCAGGAATCATCGGGAAGTTCTTTTCTGACCATTCTGATACAAGATGCGGTCGCATCCTGCTTAAACTATTCTCCATATCTGAACGCTCCATTTCTCATTACTGCTTATAGTATAATTTCCATCCTCAGTTTTGAGAAATGTGCGAAAAAGGGAAAGCACTCTGCGAATTACTCACAGAGTGCTTTCCTTTAAGTTTCCAGCTTAGTTGTCATATAATCGTCAAAGGCGGTGATCTCTTTCTTTTTCAGAGCGTCGGTTACATCAACATAGATATTCATCGTCGTCGATACATCAGCGTGTCCCAAGATGCTCTGAATGAATTTGAGGTTTGCTCCCGACTCACATAGCCTTGTTGCGAATGTGTGCCGGAGAATGTGGCAACTGAACTGTGGCAGCAGAACCGGATCAGAGTCTGCTCCATATTTTTCGAGGATTTCATCATTACAATCTCGCATCATACGGCGGAGTGCTTTGTTGAGGTTTCCCTGATTTTGAACATCCCCGTAACGGTTGACAAAAATAAAGTCGTCATAACCGTCCACTCGGCTCTTACTGCTGATTTCAGCCTGAGATTGAAACTCTCGCTCCATTAAGAAGGCTTGTTTCACCCCCTCGGTCATTGGGATTTCTCGTTCACCGGCTTTTGTCTTGGGCGTGTTGATGGAAAAGTAGCAGCCCTTTTCATCACGGTGATTATAATAGACAAGCGTGTGGTTGACTCGGATAATGCCCTTTTTCAAGTCAATGTCGTTCCAGCGAAGCCCGGTGATCTCACCGACTCGCATCCCCGTGTTTGCCATAACATAGAACACTGGATACCAGTGGGTGTCCTTGGGGTGGCTGAGCATATAGTCAAAGAACAACTTCTGCTGAGCCACGGTCAATGCCTCTTTCTTCTCACGCTCAAAGCCGTGGGAGAGCTTCAGTTCTTTGAGCATATTGTCTGTTGGGTTTTGTCGAATCATTCCATCATCGACTGCCACCTGAAAGACTTGGTGGAGTACATTATGGACATTATCTATCGTGGCAATCTTCAGAACTTTGCCGTCAGCAAGGGAGTTGTAGAACTTCCGCACATCAGACTTTTTTACTTGGACAAGTCGGTTCTTTCCGAAAGACGGTTTTACAAACAGCTCATACATATAAATATAATTCTTGAATGTGCTGTCCTTGATTCCCCTTTTGAGCTGACACCAAAGATCGAACATCTCATTTACGGTGATGCTTTTGACATCCGACCGTATTCCGTCGTGCTTGTCCACGATGATCTGTTCTTCCTGCTCTCTCAGCTTTTCCAGCGTCGGAGCATAAATAGAATGCCTTTTTCCGTCAGGCGTTGACCAACGGTACGCATAAGTGCCGTTGGGACGCTGGGTTTCTCCTGTTTTAAGTCGGGTACGGTTGCTGTCGAACCTTACGCCGACCTGTTTCTTTTTAGTCATAGTAACCTCCTGTTTTAGATTGAGAAGCTCTTAATCAGGAACTCCTCTAATTGCTTGCGCTTTAGAAGCCTTTTTGTACCGACCCATAGAACAAAGTCACACGACTCACGATTCGACAACTCACGAAGTTTATCCGTTCCGATACCAGTGTAAGCGGCGGCTTCTTCTAAAGTCAGGTTCATTCTTTCCCAAAGGGGAACTCGGTTATCTTTTTCCTGCTTGGTCATATCGGTTTCCTCCTTCATTTTCGTTTGGCTTTAGGATACCGATAACCGTCGTTTGGGACAACGATGCGATTTGGCGAATCGCATCGTTGATTGTTAGATTGAATAGGCTCTTTCCAAAAACTCATCGAGCTTTTTCCTTTTGATGAGCCGCTTTGTGCCGTTCCACAAGACAAACTCGCAATCCTCTCTATCGGACAGTTCCCTTAGCTTATCTGCGCCAATCCCTGAGTACGCACCACTTTAGTGAACCATCTGGAAACCCTGCGGCGCAATCTGCAGGTCGTATCCATGGAGGTGCTGAAAACCAAGTACAAAAAACCATTTGATGCCTTGCGGCAAGACATCTGTAAAGCCGCTACCGCCTATACCCGCTTTCTGGTATTTGACGGTATGCGGATCAAACACAAATACTTTGATGAGGCCGTACCCTATATAGATGCAGCTGTGAAGCAAACCAAGCGGCTCAAACAGATCTCAGATGCTGCCTTTCAGCGCCAGGATATTGACGAGATCGAATCCCTCGCCCTTGCCCTGCGCAAAGAGATAGAAGCAGCTCTGCAGCCCTTCTATATGGGACATATGTGCCTTTATGTGACGCCGGAATGCTTTGACGACCCGCCCAAGACGCCGGAAGTCTACAACGATGCAACCGCCTGCGTCTGGCGGGATGGTACATGGCAGCTTCTGGAGGATACCAGCAACGGGTTCCTACTCTTTGTTCAATCCAAATCCAAGGAGGAAGCTGCCGCATGAAAAATACATCTCAGCAATATCTAAACAGCGAAGCACACGGTTATCTCATGGAGGCCAAAGCCTGCAAGCTTTTGCTCAAAGACTTGGAGCGCATCCGCGCCAAGCTCAAGCGGCACATCGAAAAGGAAGCCGCAGACCGCGAGGCAGAATTTGAAGCAGCTATGCAATACCATAGCGAAAGCGACATCCAGGAAGCCTACGGCTGGGAATTCATCAGCGAACAGCAATATGAGCGCTATCTGGAATTGTTTCGTCAGGGACGCAAAGCACTTGACGAACACAGCCCCACTGTTACAGAACTGGCTCTCTCCATCCTGAACCGCATCTTTCTGGATATTGATAGGGACTGCCGCCAATGCGAGTTTGAAGCCCTGTCACCGGAAGAACAGCTTGCCGAGTTGAAGCGTGCTGAAGAATCCAAACAGGCATGGAAGCAGTATATCGCCAGTCTGAAAGAAATGGTCGGCTCTATGACTGGAAAGACCAATGACCACACTGCGTCAAAAAATGCAGCAACTATACACAAGGAGGATGCAAAATGAAAATTCGCGAAGATCGTTCTCATATGAATATTGATACCAGATGGTTTGAAAAAGGCTATGCCAAAGAAGATGTCCACTCCCTGCGCCTGCAGTCCCTATGCACCGAAGCAGAGGCCGCAGCCAACAAACAGTTTTATGACAGTCACACCTGCGAAGAATGGGAACAATATATCCGTCAGGCAAGTTTGGAGAGCAGCGCAGCAATGAAACCCGTCATGGAAGCCATCGCACAGGACTTTGTCTGCTACCAGTATGACGAAAATATCCCTGTGTCCTATGGCAGCGACCGATGGGATCTGTACTTCTGGTGTAATCCCTTTAGCGGCGCCGCAGACGCATCCGAACGGGATTTCTCGTACTTCACACTGACCTTTAACGAGCGTCAAACGCTGGAGAAACGGAAAAAAGTCTGTCAACAGGTACTGGATCTCCTATGCTCACGCTTTCAGGAGCATCCCAATCTCAATGTAGCCGTACAGTATTCCATATGGTTTGACCATCCAAAGATCCACGATGCGGTGGAGCGCGCAAAGCCCCGTCTGCATGGCCTGCGCTGTATTCAGGACCAAAAGGAAGGAAAGCTGCTCCTGCAGGACGGTGCCCTGCTCTTCAAGCCAAAATACGCAAAGAAATATACCCGCACGCTGAGCCAGAGCCAGATTTTGTCCCTTAGTTGGGAACTGGGCGTAGAGGATGGAGAGCCTGATACTGATACTGATGCTGCACCTGTTACCTTGCCTTACAAGAAATTTGGTGCCACGCACCCCATCCAGCTGCAGGTGACTTCCTACCTGAATGGAAACCTTGCCATACAAATGGTGACATGGGAAAGCGGTGACCCGGAACCCTGGGCGACTCTCACCGTCAACCTGCCCGGTCAGCGGCAAAAAGACCATGCCTTTATCGACACCAATGCCGATTCGGAATTTCCCACCTGGCTCATCCGACATGGTCTGGCTATCCCCACCGGCCGCACCATGCAGAGCGGGTTCTGCACCTATCCCGAATATCGTTTTCGTGCCAACCGGCTGCAGGAACTGGATCCGGAAGGGTATGCAGGCTACCTGAAAAACTTTGAAAGGCGGTGCAGTGCATGAAATATAAGGCAGTTTATGATGTACTGAATGAAAGGCGGCAGACAACCCCCGGTTTCTGTTACCATGACCGCAGCGGCTGGCGTGCTTACCCCCAGACCTATATGACCATGCAGCGCCCTTTATGGATTATCGCTGAAGATGCTGCCACGGGCAGGCGTCTGTGGATCACCCAGGAGGGCACCCGATTTAGCATTTCCATTCGAAGGATGGATGAACAGCGGAATAACTATGGCCCTACCTATCGCATTACTTGTGAAAACAGGACAAAGCTGGCTCAGGTTCTGCGCTATCAGTTCGAGTCAAAGATTTTGGCTGTGTAGCTGACGATGACCAGAGAGGAACTGCATTCCTCTCCCTGCTCCGGTTTCCTTGTCCGGAACACACACCAACAAGCACCGGCAATCTGCATTTTTGCAGGCGGCCGGTACTTCTTTGGAGGAAAACGCTTATGAATACTCTCGCATTTACGCTGGGCGAACACCGAGCCCAGCTTACTTTGAAAATCAGTACATATCCCAACGGCAATCTCGCCATCAAGCTTTATGAAAAGGATCATGGCATCCTGATTTTGTGGGAAACCCTTACCACCAACTTAACCGGAATCCGGCCCGACCACTGCGCTTTCATCAATATAAAAGCCGCAGACGGACTTTTTCCGGCCTGGCTGTCAGACAATCACCTTGCGGAACCCACTGGACAAATTCTTGAATCGGATGGCTGTCTTTACCCTGAATACCTGTTTTATGGCAAAGAACTGGATGCCCTGGATCATGAGGGGCACACCCTCTACATCCGGCATCAGAAAGGCGAACTGGGGTGCCACTTTGAGCGGCTGTATATTGCCCTGCGCAGACTGGCGCGGGAAATCAACGGGTTCAGCTACACCGATTACAGCGGCTGGCGGTGTCTGGATGGGAGTTCCTCCACCCTGCCCCTCTGGATTGAGGCATCTGATCCTTCTCATGGCCGCAAATTCATCTTCACACAGAAAGGTCCCGCACTCCAGACTATCATCCGCTATGCCGATGGTACGGAGAAGCAGTGCATCTATCGGCGCAAAGAGGACATGGCAGGCGATCTGATGACCATGTTCCAGGATGAGCTGCGTGTTTACCCTCCCTGGTCTGAAGACCGAAGGAAACGGTACGAATATTAAACACGATAAAATAGGAGGACATCATCATGAAGATCCGTATCTATCCCAAATCCCTGTTGGAAACCATGTGGCAGCAGGACAAACTGCTGTTTACCCCAGAGGCGGAGCAACCACCCCTGTGTCTTCGGTGTGGTCAGCCGCTGGATTGCAGGCTGGTCATCAACGCCCTGAGCCGCTATGCAGATGTCCATATCTGCGAGGCGTGCGGTATGGATGAAGCCCTGCGTGATGCCAACCGTTGCCCACTCCCTCTAACAGAATGGGCAGCTGTCAAAAACGGTTTGAGCCAGCAGCAGACCGACTTTGAAAATCCGTTGCTGACTACTTCCTGCACCTTTGAAGATCTGTTTCAGCAGGGCTCCCGTCCTGCCAGCGAGATAGCCTATTCCCGTTCTGATTATGACGGATGGAAATGGTGGACCACCTGGCATCAGTGCCAAAAGGATACGCCTGTTCTGGAAGTTGCCCGTGAAATTGATGCTTTCCAGAATGCGCTGTTCCAACTGCCGGAGTTTCTGAATTTGGATACCCTGACACGGTTCTGCCGAGGGTACGCCCAGCCCACCAGCGAGCCCACCGAATTCAATTTGTATTCGGAAACTGCCCACTTTTATATCTGGCTGCGGTTAGTCACCCGGCATCGAGATTATAATGCCTATGTGCATTACTATCTGAAAGGTTAAAAATTTACAACGCACCGGATACAGTATGCCTATCGGCTCTGTATTCGGTGCGTTTTTCTCTCTTTATATACCGCACCATAATCATATCCAAAATATTTATGAAAAATTAGATGCCACAAATTCTATTGAGGGATAAAACAAAGCTATTATTTTAGGATACATTAGCCCCTTACTGTAACCCAGTGATAAAAAACGTCGGCGAAAAGGTGTCAAATCCTCCACATCTGTCTCTCCTTTTTTGTCCGTTTTCCCGCATTTAGAACCTCGTTTTGAGGGGAACAGGATAACTTTATCTAGCCGACCATGCGGAAAAACCTTTGATTTCCGTGGACTTTTACCGTCCTAAATGCGTAGACTTGACTTTTGGGGACTTTCTAACTATAATGATATTCAAGCAGGGGGACTACCTTGTAGTTGAGAAGGTTAAAACCTGACCCTTTGAACCTGTTGGCTAATACCAACGCAGGGAGCTAAAGAATACAGATTCGTATTTTTTGGACATTCTCTGTTTTGGGAATGTCCTTTTTTAATTGAATAAGATATGATATGTGTTTGCGAGGGAACTGAACAAGTTGAAAAAGGTAAGACCTGACCTCTGGACCTGTCGGCTAATACCGGCGTAGGGAAGCAATTTCTTACGCTCGTATTGCGTCTGAAAGAGCTTCTAATTGTTTTAGAGGCTCTATTTTTTTATCTTAGGAGGATCAAACATGGCATTTATGAAAGACATCTTAACCCACAACATTCCCATTTGGGAAGAATGTGCAGCTACCCCATTTGTGCAGGAAGTGCAAACTGGAAAGCTACCTCTTGAAAAATTCAAAAGATATATGATTCAGGATAGTATCTATCTGAAAAACTATGCCCGTATATACGGCAAGGCAATTTTTCATGCTGATACATTAAGAGAAATTCAGCTTTACTATTCCATGCTGAATTTTGTAAATGATACGGAATCAGAAGTGCGCCTGGATTATCTAAAGCAATTTTGCATGACGGATAATGATATTGAACTGATCGCTCCTCTGCCTGAAAATCAAAATTACATTGATTTCATGTTTGAGATTGCGTCACATGGAAAGAATGAAGAAATTTTAATGGCGGTTCTTCCCTGTATGCTAAGTTACAGCTATATATTCCGAAAATTGGCGGCTGTTCCTACAAGCAGACAGTCAAGATATTGGGACTTTATCAAAGATTATGCGGATGAACAATATGCAGAAAGCTGCAAAGAATGGTCTGCTTTTGCAGAGCATAAATGTGCCGGGTTATCAGTAGCAAATAAAAAGTATCTGGCTGATATTTTTGAAAAAGCAAGTTTGTTAGAGCTTGCTTTTTGGAAGATGGCCTATCGGAACGAGAGAATGGAGGAAAATGCAAAATGAAAAAAGTATTGTCCATTGCCGGATCAGATTGCAGCGGAGGTGCAGGTATTCAGGCTGATTTGAAAACTTTTTCTGCTCACGGCGTATTTGGAATGAGTGTTATTGTTTCTGTTGTTGCAGAGAACACCAGCCGCGTTATCGACATCCAAGATATTACCCCGGATATGATTGCAAAACAGATTGATGCCGTGTTTGAAGATATTGAAGTGAACGCAGTAAAGATTGGTATGCTTTCTACGCCAGAATGTATGAAAGCAGTGGCAATGAAACTATTACAATATAAGCCACAAAATATTGTAATCGACCCGGTTATGTATGCCAAAAATGGCTGCCCATTGATGAATCCTGCGGCGGTTTCCACCTTGATAGACACTGTAATTCCACTGGCCGATGTGCTTACTCCAAATATTCCAGAGGCAGAGAAAATAGCGGATATGCAGATTTCCACAGTTTCAGATATGGAGGCTGCCGCAAGAAAAATATATGCCATGGGTTGTAAGGCGATTGTTGTCAAGGGCGGACATCATATAGGAAATGCCGTTGATGTCCTATTTGATGGAGAAAATTTCCACCACTTTGAAACAGCCCGCATTGATACGAAAAATACTCATGGGACAGGCTGTACCTTTTCTTCTGCAATCGCTTCCCAGCTTGCAAAGGGAAAAAGTATTCCGCTTGCTGTCGAAGCGGCAAAGGCTTATGTCACAACGGCAATCGAACACTCCCTTGCGATTGGAAAAGGCTGTGGCCCGACGCACCATTTCTACGAATTGTATCAGCATGGTTTATCTAAAGAATAGGCAGGTGCAAAATGAACTTTGATTATACACTTTATCTTGTTACTGATCGTCAACTAATGAGCTGCGATAGCCTGACAGAAGCGGTGGAACAGGCAATTTTAGGAGGCTGCACAATGATACAACTCCGAGAAAAAGAATTGCCTTCATTGGAATTTTATAATCAGGCGGTTGCCGTGAAACAGGTTACGGAGAGATACCATATTCCCCTTATCATAAACGACCGGATAGATATTGCAATGGCTGTGCAGGCTGCGGGAGTACATATTGGACAACATGATTTACCTGCGGCTACCGTCCGCAAAGTAATTGGGGAAAATATGCTGTTGGGGGTATCTGCTTCTTCCATTGCAGAAGCAATACAAGCACAGCAGGATGGTGCGGATTATTTGGGAGTTGGCGCAATGTTCCCTACTGGAACTAAAACCGACGCTGAATCTGTATCAATGGAGGAATTACAGAAAATCCGCACAGCCGTTTCTTTGCCGATAGTTGTTATTGGCGGTATCAATAAAGGAAATGCAGGGCGTTTCAAGCCCATGGGAATTGACGGACTGGCTGTTGTATCTGCCATCATAGCGCAGTCCGATATAAAAGCTGCTGCTGCGGAACTGAAAGATTTATTTTGCGGAAAGGAAAAGAAACATGGATTTTAATGCGGCAATCTTTGATTTAGATGGAACAATTCTGGATTCAATGGATGTATGGGAGCATATAGATATTCAGTTTTTGAAAAAGAGAAATCTTCCTGTCCCAGATAATTATGTAACTGAAATATGTGCAAGGAGTTTTGAGGAAGCCGCACAATATACCATTGATCTTTTTGGATTGCAGGAAACGGTAGAGGGAATTATTGAGGAATGGAATAATATGGCGGTCGAGGAATACAGGAACCATGTCGGTCTGCTGCCCTATGCCCTTGATTATCTTCTGCGCTTAAAAGAACATGGAATAAAACTTGCAGTTGCTACGGGGTTGCCGGAAAATCTCTATATTCCATGCTTAAAGAACAATTCTATTTTAGAATTATTTGACGCTCTATGTTCAACAGATGAGGTTCAGCGGGGAAAAGAATATTCGGATGTCTTTGAATTGGCCGCAAGAAAATTAGGGGTTGCACCTGAACACTGTATTGTGTTTGATGATGTGCTTCCAGCAATTAAAAGCGCAAAGGCAGCCCGTATGTTAGCAGGTGGGATTTATGATAAGTATTCCGCAGATCAGCGTACAGAAATAGAAAGGATTGCGGATATTTACTTACTTGATTTCCGGCAAGCACCGATCCCACACAAAGAGGTATGAAAATGGAAAAATGGGATTTATATAATGCAAAACGGGAAAAGTCTGGAATAGCAGTGTGCCGTGGAGAAATCATACCCAAAGGGCTGTATCATTTATCTGTGAGTGTATGGATTGTCAACCAGCAGGGGCAGTATCTTTTATCACAGCGGCATCCGAAAAAGCAATACCCTCTTTATTGGGAATGTACGGGTGGTTCTGTACTTTCCGGGGAAACCAGTTTGCAAGGAGCAATCCGAGAGGTAAAAGAAGAATTAGGAATACTGCTTACTCCCGGAAGTGAAAAATTGATTTATCAGACCAGACGGGAAAATGTGCAGGATTTTTACGATGTTTGGCTATTTCATAAGGATATAAAGATTGAAGAAATGCGTTTACAGGAAACAGAAGTTGTGGATGTTCAATGGGTAAATCCAGATAAGTTATTTAAGATGTTTCGCCTGAAACAACTGCACCCTCTGATTACCTATGTGGAACAACTAATAGGCTGAAAAATGCCAGATGTTAAGGTACCAAAGTCTCTGTTGTCTAACACGCTTTTATTGCACAAGAAATCAAATAGGATCCATGTTATTTAGTTCCATATGAAATCAAACAAATTGTGGAAATCACTTATATAAATTATCCTTGCATTTTATATTCTATATTTCCATGAAGTTTGGTTGTCTCAAAGTGTGTAAGGAGAAAGGATGTGAGCAAAATGGGTAAACTTCTGATTCTGTCCATTCCTGATCATGAAGAACATATAATCAACAAAATTATGGAGCTTATTGCGGATGAGCCAGAGTTTATCCACCTTGCACCATCTCCACCGCAGTCTGCACTTTCCTTCCCTGGTCTTGAAATTCGGCTAAAGGAACAAACCGTATATTGCAACGGTACCCTCATCGCTTTGACTTACCATGAATTTGCAGTCCTTACATATCTGGCTCGTCATCCTGGCTGGGTATTCTCAGCCAGCCAGATTTATGAGGCCGTATGGGATAAAGACGGTGAACACTGCGGTACTGCAGTTGCCAGCGTCATCGGTCAGATCCGTCGCAAGCTGACGCCAGACACGCCGAAGGGCGGTTATATCCGCACCGTACTGGGCAGTGGGTATAAATTTAACAGTTCTCCTTTTTAAGTCAGTAAGAAAGGCTCCGAGGCCGTAATGATCTCGGAGCCTTTCTCATTGACTTAAATCCTAAACAGGCTGATTGCCTTCAGTAAAATAATGCTCAATTCCTGGTATAAATCTTCATCAAGTACGCCATCAATAATGGCATACTTGAGTAGCAATGGCCGGTACATCTGTAAGATTGCCGTAATGGCATCCTCGTTGCCAGCCTTGGCGCTGAGAAGCAGACATTCAAAATTCATTTTTTGTCACCTCCTTCAATGCACTTTCTGATTTTCTGAATCGTCCTGTAGTAAAGTGCCGCTGCCCCTTTATAGGACAGCCCAAACTTTAGTCCCAGCGTCTCAAAATCTTCTTCCTCCAGCGTTCGAGCCAGAAATATCTGGCGTTCCCGTTCATTGAGTTTCTGCAACGCCTCCAGAAGCACTCCATTCTCAATGACATCCATAAGCGGCAATCTGTCCAAGACCACTTCCTCTGAGCTGGGTTCGGATTCATAGACCGCTTCTACAGCACTCTCTATACTGTTGCGCTTATAGAGCTGGATCAAATAATCTTTTCTGCGGCGTTTGACCGCCGAAACTAAATATGCTGTAAACCTGAATTGCAGGTCATCTTCTGCCTGCCCATTGTTCCGTTGCCACATGGCTTTACCTCCAAAAGTCTCAAGAATTCCGATGGATTTCCTGAGCTTCTGGTGGTGACCTGCACCGGACCAAATCTGGCTGAGATAAAGAAAAACAGCCAGCTTTGTACCAATGGACAAAACCAGCTGTTCCTTGAATTTCTGCATCGAGCAGTTCAATAGATGCCGTCCGGGCAGGTGGAGGTTTATCTTTATGTAGAGAAAACTCTCTTGTCCTACCTCGACGATATACCCCTATTGAGAGCCGTTCATGAAAAGCCGTGTGTCCTGGAGTTATGAAAGCAATGAACTGCTCGATGTTGTGGAATCCTTTCTCCATAACATCGTTACTCCCTGTCCGCAGTTATGCGGACGGCACACAGGCGGCCTGCATCATCCCCTTTCTTTCGCGATATGGCAGCGCAACGCTGCCGCCCTGCTGATAATTGTTAAATTGTGAAATAATACTTTTTTCAAATGCTATTCCAGCTATTCTATTAAATTAAAACAAAAGGCGGCCTCCATCCTTATTGTCAGGATAAAGACCGCCTTCTTCTTCCGATTTTCATTGGGTATCGTACTGATCTCATACCCCCACCTCCGCTTATCGAATTTTCATTGATTTTTGGGATTACTGCCATAATTACAGTGTAACTGACAGTTTTCGGAAACTTTTGGAGTAGCGTTGGAATCACCTTCGAGAAAAGAGAAAATCGTTCGACATTATATGACAAAACAGGCTCCAAAACGGTCACACCTCTTTCCTGTTTTGGAGCTGTTCCTTTATTTTTTCCATAAAATTGCATCTTCCGTCGTTACCTGTGCCGTATCTGGATGGATATAAATGATTTGGAGTCCTTTCTTTTTTGCATAGTTGACAGTCTGCTGGGTTCCAGACCGCATATTGTGTGTATTGTCATAGACAGCCACCATATATCCGGCCTGCTCCACCATATAGTAATTGCGTTTCTTATAATTGTCACTTGATGGCATTTCACCCAAGATTAAGACCTTCGCAGCATATTTGCGAATAAACCCCATCCTCTTTCGATGCCAGTCATCCCAGCCTGCATCATAACCCTCAAAAGGGAGAGCCAGACACAATTCCACATCTTGATACATTGTCTGTTCTTTCATTCGCAGCAGGATCTCTGCTGCCCACATATCAGCTCCCATTGCTCCCCCAACCCAAAAGCATCGTACTCCCTGATTATAAAGCCGTATAAGCTGCTCCTGCAGACATTTTTTGATCCGCTGACAACGCTTGTCCTTTTCGTTATATTTGAACTTAAAACGGGTCGGTCTGTGGCCTGTAATCACACACGAAAAACTGTTCATATGGTTCTCCTTTCCCAGCATACTTCTTTGTCTATTATACTTGCCATAGACGAGATAAATCAACCATGACCGCTTAATAATCCATGTCATAGAGGATAAAATGTAACTATAGCATGGAGGTGACGCATGGATAATCTACTGAAAGATATGGGCAAACGGATCTTCGACCGGAGGAAACAACTGAATATGACCCAGGAAACTCTGGCAGAGTTGGCTCATGTCACACCACAGACCATCTCCACCGCAGAACTGGGTCAAAAGGCTATGAGACCTGAAACGATCCTTAAAGTCTGTGATGCACTCAACATCAGCACCGAGTATTTGTTGCGAGGCGTCATCACAGAAACAGATTCCTCCCTTCTTATGGAGAAGATTTCCACACTAACACCCAAACAATACAGGCATTTTGAAGATATTTTAGACAGTTTTATCGCGGCCATACAGGAAGAGGCATAGGAGCATCACTGGCTCCCATGCCTCTTTTGATTATCCCCGGCTGCGGAACGCAGATAAAGTACTGGCAATCAGGCTGCGTGTCCTATCGTCCATTTCCGGATCATCGTCCACTTCCTGTGCAGTCGAAAGCATCACAGGCGCTGCAGGCTTCTCCACCAATCTGGCTGTAGGAATCTGCTCTTCTGCTTTTTCCTGTTCCATACCTTCCTGCCGCAAAATCTCTTTGACGATAGCCACCACCGCTTCTTTGCTGATGATTGAAGCATTTAGCGGCTGCGGCTCTTGCCCAAAGTGCTCATTATAGTAGACCACTGCATTTGCCACATACTGTGCTTTTGTACGTGGACTCTGCAGCTCCAGTAATCCAATGGCAGTCTCGTGTATGGGATCTCCCTCATTGAATCGCAGCGTAAACCGCCCTCGTTCTTTTTTCTCGCCCATACCATCACCTGCCTGCTGTTTCAATCCGGTACAGATACTCATAGCCATCCGCATTTGCATTGATTTTCGGTACGAAGAATGGTGTTCCCACCTTGCCCGAAGTTTCGATCTGTCGCTTCAAAAGAATGGCGCCACCGCCTACAAATACTACCTTGCAGTATTGCAAATCCAACATCCTCTCTCGCAGCGTGCTGAACAGATCATTGATAAATTCCTGTGCCATCTGCTCTGTCAGCCGTATAGCTGCGTCTGGATATTGGGTCTTCTTCCCCATCAGGATAGCGTCCACATCTCCTTCATCCAACAGCAGGTCCAGCTCCGAATTCACCTTGGAACGCACCTTATTGTACAACAGGATCACACCATTTTCTAACGAATCGCAGGAGGTAAGGTCAATCTCTCCGTTTTTCATCAGCAGATAGTCGGCAGTAAACCCGCCAATATCCAAGATTACCGCTTTGGGCTCCTCCACAAGCGTGTGAAGCATGGTGGCCGCTGCTGCGTAAGCCTGGGGAAAGCAGGCCACATCTTCAATATAGATGGAGTACGGCTTGCCCTGCACCTCAAATTCTACCATTCCCCGCTGCCCAAAGTATTGTGTAAACCGCTCCACCTGGGCGCCAAAGTGTGCCGGCGGCAACCCTACCGCCAGTTGGATACGCTGCACCTCTGAGGAATATGCCCCCCTCGCTTCAATCTCACCAGCCAAAGCAAATAGGGTCAGGATAAAGAAGCGATCATCCTCCGTTTTATCTTTCCGATAAGGAATCCGCTCAGTAGACAGCGTATAGTAGGTATTCTGATACCTCAGTACATTCTGTCCAAAGGGACGGGTGACACTCTGCTTCAGACCGGACACAAAGGGGTTGCAATGAACCGTTTTAATTTGTTTGTTGCCATGATCAACGCCAATAAGCATATGTAATGCCTCCTTTTTACTTTATACATATCCTTTACGCCTATATGACGCCTATTCTCAACAATCACACACTATTTTTATGAAAACAAAAAGCAGGAGACCCATCATAAGGGTTTCCCGCTTTGGACTGCTTCATAATATCGCAGCTAATATATATTTGATTGTTCTATTCTGCCATACCCTGCGGAACTTCAAATTTGTATCCGCTCCCCAAAACAGTACGGATATAACCCGCTTTCGGCATATCCGGAGTCAGTTTTCTGCGGATCTGACCAATGACGCTGGCAACGGCTGTTCCGCAGTTTTCACCATCCTCACCCCACACTTCTTCATAGATCTGCCCGGCAGAAAATACCCAGGATGGGTGGTTTGCTAAGTATACCAATGTCGCAAATTCCCGATGGGTCATAGAAATCAACTCGCCGTTTCGGTGTACAGTTCTCTCCTTCAGGCGAAGCTCCAATCCCGGAAAAACAAGAGTATTACAAGGGTGAGATGACACAATATGGTCAAATCCCGGCTCGGCTGCAATAATCTCCATAATTCTGCTAAGTATATATTCTTCATGGTCTGTTACCGACAATACAAAGATTTTTCCCATATGTCCCTCCCTTATTCATAATTAGAATGCTGATACCCTGCAACCAATATAAAGTTTACTTGTTTATTTCAGTAATAACGACTGTTCCGTTTTTATCCAGCAAAGGGGTAATCCCCGTATCATGGACAAGGTAGTTTACACCTGTTTCGGTGTCTACAACAATACTCAAGGAAGTTCCCTGTGTATAGATTGTTTCAAAGCGCTTTTCTTTGTTTGCCATAGTAATCCACTCCTTTGCATGGTGTAAGGTATCAGCATTTCTAATTTATTACTCTATGATAAAGGCCAAATGTTGCAGAAATCTCCTAACCTCTTTCTTTTTCGGCAAGAAAACAGGCGGAATTGCTTCATTTTTGTAGCAATTCAATTTTTATCTCATTTCCGGTCGAAGAATAACCCGTTTGAATAAGAACATTGTTGCACCAAAATAGGTCAGGTAGATTGCACAGAATAGCAGGATCGTCACCAGACCATAAAGAGGTAGGCTGTCCTGTCGTAATCCTCGCTACGATATTCAACGCAAATGTAGATTTACCCTCACCGGGATCGCCTTGGAGCACCGTCAGTTTCCCAAGCGGTATATAGGGATACCATAGCCATTCGACCGGCTCAGTTTGGACATTTGCGTAGTATTCGTAAACGGAATCTTCCATTCTAACCTCGCACATTTCTCAAAAGGAATAAGGATCATACATCACTACTATTATAAGGCGTAGGCGCATTTGCTTCCATCGCCGTTTCGGCAACAACTGCTTTTCACTGAGCCATTTTGGCAAAAACGGTGTTCAAGATCGCACTTTTCCCACTTTTAACCTCGCAAAAGGGATGCTCACAAAAGTGCGTGCTGCCTTGCGACCTTAAAAGAAAGAGCACCGCTTGCACGGTGCCCTTTCAAGATACAGAGGGCAAAGCTCCTGTCACTTTGCACCTCTCTGTTTAGATTTTCTTATTCACTGTATGCAGTTCTAACAAGGCAATTGCATCCTGTCTGGCTCGTTCGTCCGCCTGACGCATAGCGCTTATCATTGCAGCTTCTTTTTCGGTTATGCTCGTGTCAACGACCTCATCATTTCCAATCAGACAATCAACTGAAACGCCGTACAGCTTGGACAGCTTCAGAAGAATATCGATGGATGGCTCTCGTTTGCCATTCTCATAACGGCTGTAAACAGATGGCAAGCAGCTCAGATAGTCAGATACCTCTTGTACTTTGAGTCTGCGACTGACTCGTATTTCTTTTAGGTTCATGTATTCCTCCGCATTCCGAGATGGTGCGAAGTGACACGAAGCATTTACCCCTACGGAATATGATACTACCAAAACGGTATCTGGTCAACGAGCTATTTACCGATACGGTAGTACATTGCATTCCGTTCCGGTAGTATAATTTAATATAGTATATTGGAAGGAGGTCGTGCCTGTGAACATCAAGGATATTCGCACTCGCAAGGGTCTTACGCAGGCAGAAGTGGCCTCCGCATTGGGCGTATCTTCCGTGGTTTACTCCCGCTATGAAACCGGCTCCAGACAGCCTTCCATTGATATTCTGATCCAACTGGCAGATATTTTTGGCGTAACGGTTGACTACCTACTGGGAAGGCAGGACATTGAGGACTCTTCACTGTCCGAATATGAACTCAGCCTGCTGATCGCATCACGAAAAGCTGATGAGCGAGCAAAGCAAGACGCACTCAATATGTTGCTTGCCCATGCAGTAAAAACGAATCAAAAGAACTAAGAGGAACTGCAAGTCGCAGTTCCTCTTCTTAGTTTCCATTGTTCTTTTGAGCAAAGTATCGCTTCCGAAGATAGGCAACATCCCTTTGACTATCCGAATTTATAAATAGGTTTGCCTTAGCGAAGGCTTGCTTGATTTCTGTGGCAAGCGCAATCGGGTCTTTCTGCCGTATCACAAATAACTGTATCCTTTTCGCTTTGCACAGGAAGTGAAGAACCTCCGCAACTTTGGCTTCTCTATCAGTGCCTTTTTGAGAAAAGGCAAACGCAAGCCGCAGTTCCGGGATAACCGCATCGATCCGTGCCCCAATCAGTTTTTCGTCGTCTGTGCGTGTCGCAAGCCCATATTGCTTTGCATACATCGTTACAAGCAGATATGGCAGCTCCTTAAGAAATGCTTTCTCGCAGTAGATGCAGCCGGCTCCTTCAACTGCACGATGAAACACTTTATCCTTCCATTCATGCCCGCAAATTCCTTTCCACCAAACCGGGTACTGTGACAGTCTTGAAATCTCTGTTGGCTTTCTTGTGTTTTTGGCAGCATTCCATTCCTGTGCCAGCTCCGGGTCTGTAGTTGCCAAATCGTTATAACCGGGTAACAAAGCGTTTTTCGTGCATACCGGGCATTTTAGCCCATGAACTTTGGATTTGATTACCGCCCTATACTCATGTCCGCAGGTACTACACTTCCACCAGACATTTTTGGTGGAGCGCTCGTTGAAATCTTCCGGCAATAATGTGCCGTTGTTTTGTGACCATTCCAATGCGAGCTGCGGATGGAGCGAAGCTAAATCATTGAATCCCTTCAGCAATTTTATTCCGCTGCAATAAGGGCATTTGCTTCCATAAGCCCGTGTAGATATGAGCGTGAACCACTCATGGCCCTGTTCGCATTTCCACCAAACTTTCCGATTTGCATAAGGCGTTACCTGTGTTGGCTTGAGCGGTGCGTTTCGAGGCGACCACTCCTTTGCAACCTGCGGCAGTACAGTTGCAAGGTCGTTAAATCCTTGAAGGACTGCATTGTGCGAACAGTAGGGGCAACCAGCTCCCCTGACGCGATTTCGGATTTCTGCGCTCCACTCATGTCCGCAAGCTCCTATCCAAAGCACTTTCTTATGAGAGCCAACACCGATCTCTGTTGGTTGAATGGTATTATTCGGCGACCATTCTTTCAGTAGTTCCGGTTTCAAACTCGCAAGGTCATTGATACCCGCAACGATTCTGGCGTTACTGCAAATCGGGCAATTCTCGCCGCTTGATCTTGCCTTTGCGCTGGCCTGCCACTCATGGCCACAACTGCCATGCCACCAATATAGTTTTTTAGAACCATAGGGTACATCATCCGGTGAGATGCTGCTGTTTCTTTCTGACCATTCAGCTACAAGCCAAGGTTTCTTATTTGCCAAACTGTTTTCCATACTGTTGCCGCCCTTCCTGCGTACTGCTAACAGTATAAGAAAAACCTCAAAACAAGAGAAATGTGCAAAAAGAGAAATCCCCCTGCAATCGCAGATTTTGCGACCGCAAGGGGGAGAGAACCATATTATACATTTGCCATTTGCTTAGCTCCGGTTTTCAAATATGTTTCAAAGGCTGTGATTTCTCGTTTCTTCAGGTCGTTCGTGACCGTCACATAAATATCGAGCGTGGTCGTTACATCGGCGTGACCAAGCACAGACTGCACGACCTTTACATTCAGACCGCTCTCGCACATTCTTGTAGCGAATGTATGCCGTAGCACGTGGCACGAGAACTTAGGTAGAAGAACCGGATCGGAGTCTACGCCCTTTTTCTCAAGGACCTCGCTGTTACAATCGCGCATGATCCGTTGCAGAGCCTTATTCAGTGTGCCTTGATGCTGCACCTCGCCGTTCCGATTAACAAACACGAAGTCTGAATACCCCTCAATGTGACTGACACTTTTCATTCCGCACTCCTCTTGGACCTCCTTTTCCATGAGGAATGCCTGCTTCACACCTTCGGTCATGGGAATTTCCCGAATGCCGGCTTTTGTCTTAGGTGTATTGATGGAGAAGTAGCAGCCCTTCTCATCTCTGTGGTTGTAGTACACCAGCGTATGGTTCACGATGATGATGCCGTTTTCCATATCCACATCGCACCAGCGCAGACCAGTGATTTCCCCCACACGCATTCCGGTGTTCGCCATAATATAAAAGACAGGATACCAGTGCTGGTATTTGGGAGTTCTGGCCAGATAACCAAGAAACAATTCTTCCTGCTCAAGGGTCAAAGCCTTTCTTTTCTCGATTTCCGAACCGTGCGCCATTTTGATTTCCCGAAGCATATTGGCCGCAGGGTTGCTGCGAATCATATCGTCATCGACGGCTATCTGAAATACTTGGTGGACAATATTATGGATGACATCTACCGTAGACGGCTTCAGGACCTTATCGTCGATGAGCTGGTTATAGAATCGGCGCACATCCGATTTTTTCACCTGTACCAGCTTCTTCTTTCCGAAAGTTGGCTTCACAAACAGCTCATACATATAAATGTAGTTTTTCATGGTGCTGTCCTTGATGCCTCTTTTCAGTTGGCACCAAAGCTCATATACATCATTCACCGTGACATTTTTGATATTGGCTTTGATGCCGTCATGCTGATCAACAAGAATCTGTTCCTCCTGCTCCCGGAGATCTTCCAATGTTGCAGCGTATATGGTATTACGTTTTCCGAGCTTATCTGTCCAGCGGTACATATAGCTGCCGGTTTTTCTCTGTACCTCTCCGGTGCGTAGCCTGACATGGTGGCTATCAAAGCGAACGGTTGTCTGCCGCTTTTCCTTCTTTTGAAACTGCATAGTCTTCACTCCTTTGCTTTCGCTTTTCTCTTGGCACCATTAAGGATACATAGAGACATCTCGTTTTCCAATGTTGCGAATCAGCCCATATCAAGCAAATCGCATACTTGACTCATACAGAATAGGCCGACTCAAGGTATTCATCGAACTTTTTCCGCTTGATCATTCTTCGGTTTCCGACCCAGATAACATAGTTGCATTCGGGCTTATCGGTCATATCCCGCAGCTTCCTCACGCCGATACCGCTATATGCGGCAGCTTCTTCCAGACTAATGGTAATGCGCTCCCAAACAGGAACGAGATTTTCTTTTTCTGTTCGCGTCATTTATTCCGCCTCCTCGTGTTTCCGGAGATAGGTCACATATTCACTTCTGTTTCGGAACTTGTACCATCTCCAGTTGTATTCCTCCGATTTGAAAAACGCCTTACGGATCGCATCATAGAAATGCTGGATAGCTTTCATGTTGATACCGGGGGTCAGCACCAAGTCGCCGACTTTGATTGCAGCAAGGTCTTTGTGTTCTTTTCTCCACGGAGTATAGAGGAAGGGCTGTGACATCATACCGTTATAGATAGCCTCATCGATAGCTGTGTTGGGATTCAGCCACTTATATAAGCAGATAATCACTTCCTCGACTCGGACAGCGTTCAGACCCTGCATATTCATCAGGTCGAAAACACGCATATCAAGGATCTGCTTCAGGGAACGGAAGCCCAAATCGCAAAAGTAATCAGCGACGACCCGATCATCTTTTTCGAGCCACTTTGTCGAGCTGGGGTTGATGTTTATTTTGTTATTCATGTAAATCACTCCTACCGGGTTTTATGAGATTGCCCTCTCACTTTCTCTTTGCCGAATTTTTTTGCGAGATTCCCACAGTTTTTTGCTCGTTTCCAAATTATTTTTCGGAACAGGGAGAATTAGGAGGGAGAAGTCATATTCTTTGGAATGAATTCTCATGCGCTATTGACAAAACTATCATCAGGATGATATAATGTGGTTGTATCATTACAATGATAATGGAGGCTTCATATTATGAGCGTCATTCAACTGCTTCATGGAACCGACCACATCATTGAGGTTCCGGATATTCATATCGGTAATCCGCACAACGACTATGGCATGGGCTTCTACTGTACCCGCGTCGATGAAATGGCTCGTGAGTGGGCCTGCAAAAAGAACACAGACGGTTTTGTCAACAGCTATGACTTTGACACAGATGGGCTGAAGGTGCTGAATCTGTTGGACGGAACGCATACGGTACTGAACTGGATGGCTCTTCTGCTTCAGTTCCGCACCTTCAAGCTGGACTCCGAAGTTGCCGTTGATGCAAGGGACTATCTTATTGACCACTATTCAATTGATTTAACCGGCTACGATGTTGTGATCGGCTATCGGGCAGACGATTCCTATTTCCAGTATGCTGAGTCCTTCGTATCCAACACCCTGCCGCTTCGAAGCCTCAACAAGGCATTGAAGCTTGGAAAGCTGGGAGAACAGACGGTTGTCATTTCTCAAAAAGGCTTTGATCGGCTGCACTTCGTGAATGCTTATCCGGTCAGCAAGAGCGTCTATTACCCCAAGTTCTTGGATAGAGATACCAAAGCGAGGGATACTTACCGTAAAGAGATCAAGAAAAGCAAGTCTTACCGGGACGACATCTTCGTGCTGGATATCTTGAGGGAGGAGATGAGCAACGATGACCCACGCATACAGCGAATCTTATTTGAATAATGCCAAGGATCGTCTTTCCTCTTTCTTCGACTATGCAATCAACAACTGCAAGCTAAAACCGGATTGGATTACAGCACTCTTTATCAACACCGGCTACGCCGAACAATTTGAACGAGGCAACCCCGCTTATGTTGCTGGGATGTCCGGTGTTGAGCTGGCCCGTGCGGTCATCACAAAGGCATACGGTCCCAAGAAGCTGCCTGCGCCAACCAACGCAGAGGATTGCTCCCCTGAATATTGGGCCGGTTGGGCAGTTGCAGAGTACCAATGGTTTACTGGCCGCCGTTTCAAGGACATCTTTGAGCGCATTCCACTTTCCAAGATCATTGGGATGTATTCCGTTTACCACGAGATGGACATTACAAGTTTCATCGATACCATGGAGGAACTCTACAAAGCAGCGGAAGGCGATTCCAACCTGAAGCGCATCCGCGAAAACCGGGGCTTATCTCAGGCAGAGCTTGCAGAGCAATCCGGCGTGAATCTGCGCAACATTCAGATGTACGAACAGCGGGTCAATGGCATTGACAAGGCGCAGGCAAACATCCTCTACAAGTTGTCCCGTGTTCTCGGCTGCAATGTGGAAGACCTGCTGGAAAATCCCATGATGTAATTTCATTCCGCACCTGCTTCGGCAGGTGCATTTTCTATGTCAAACCACTCGTGTCATCCCAATTTGACCTACGCATTTCCTAAGATTTTCTTCAGCTTCTTCAGTGCATCATCCCTTTTTCTATAGATGCTCGTCTTGGGCATTGCGTATTTTTCCACAAGCTCCTTAACCGGTATTGGGGATTCTGTGAAGAAAAAATCCTGAATGATGGCCCGCTCTTCCGGGGCCAACATTTTCAGTGCAGTTCTGACCCGCTCAATATCCATACGCTGCATGACCGACTCCTCTACATTGCACTCTGTATCTTCGAGAACATCTTCTCCATAGATTTCAGACTCTTGAAAGGTCATGGTGCTGTAAGACATGACTTGGAACGGTGTTTCGGCGTCTCGGCTTCGGATGTACTGCTTGCGATGGCAGTCCTTTTTCAACTCTTTGCTGACTTTTTCATTGCACTCCATGAAAATGATAGAGTCGTCTTCACTACAAGCCTCAAACTTTCCAAAGACGATTTTCCGATTCTTGCCTTCATCCGTTTCTCTCCATGCCGCATACTGGCGATAATCCATGATCAGCCAATTGTCCTGTGCTTCAATCGTGGGGTCCTTCTTTACCAAAAATGTTCTTTTCATTACTGTGATCTCCTTTGAATTTTTGAATTTGGGTGAAAGTCAAAAATTCGGAAATCACGGATATTCAGCGATATAGCAGAGCCACTGTTCGCACATAAAAAGTCCTTTCCGCCTGCTGCGGTCCAAAGGACACAACTACGCTGGCGAAAAGGACTCCCGATGCTGCCTGCCTGAAAAAGGGCGCAGAAATCTAAGGGTACCCATACTGCTTTTTCAAATAGATTTGAAATCAGCGTATTTGTATCCTTGGCCCTTGTACTTCAGGCTGCGAATATGTATTTGTGATGTCGGTAAAAAACAAAAAAAGGCCACCGACAAGGCAGACCTATAGATAGAACTATAGTGTCTTACCTTGCCGGTGGCCTCTCACGTATGTCTGGAATAACTACCGGTTCATGTTCGGGCGGTTGCCCACGATCAAGTGACCTGGAAGCGGATTTAACGCGGCCCTGTTTCAGCCCGACCGTTCCGTCGTGATGTCGTTGATTCAGTTGTTATAGGAACTCGCTTCGATGTTCTTCAGGCAGATCAATGGGGGGATTATCATCCCGCCAGATTAGGGCTCATGCCATGCTCGTGCAGCCATGCTGTTGCCTTATTCACAATGGCTTCCGGCGCATCCTTGATGCCGCAAATGGCCTTGTACACGGATGCCCAGAAAACGACATCGGGTGTCTGCGCAATTTCCGTTTCTCCATATTTGATCATGTAGGCCTCGATCTTCTTTCGGTCAAGGCTGAACAGCGCCTCGTTGCGCTCTTTTACGAAAGCCTCTAACATCGTCATATCAATGCTCCCCCAATTCCAAGTCACTATGCTCCATTCCAATCGGTGCATATATATCAATCACATCGTGCCTTCTGCCCACTACCGTGCGGACCATTTCGGCACTGCATTTCGTGCAAATAACTCTGATTTGATTTTTCTTGTTTTTTAGCCCCGCTACCTGCGTCTTACAGTTTGGGCAATACCAAGAGTAAATCGTCCAGTCCTCCAGCATCGCCATTCTCCTTTTTATCTTTTCTTGTTCAACGGAACGAGGAGATTGCAATCCGCCATCTGATATACCGGAACACGCCTGCTTTTAGCGTACTCCAATATCTGAACAGCGTTATGGCAACTCTCGCATTCCATCCATCCGTCGGTCTCATCTAAATCGAGACTTCTGTTTACTGTGCCGCAAATTGGGCATTTAACATCTTTTGCATTCAAAACAACACATCTCCCATCGCCATTAGATTATTGTTTAGAGTGATTTGATTACGTGCCGGGCAACGCCTTGTACCTGAAAGCTCCGCACCTTTATTGTTTTGCCCGGGTATCGAGCCTCGTTTTCATATTCGAGGATGTAATACCCGCTGTCCTTGTCGTAGCCGGCGTATCGCTTCAGCGTATTCTGGTTGTCCTCGTCCAGCGCAACGACTATATCCCCCTCGAGAGCAGGGCAATTGCGCTCGATAACAAGCAGATCGTCCTCGTCAATTCCGGCATCCACCATGGAATCGCCTTTGGCGCGGAGAATGTAGAAATCTCCCTTGCCAAACATAGAGACCGGGAGGCTGACATACTCCTCAATCGACTCTTCCTCATCCTCCGGATTGCCGCAGCGAATAGAACCTACTAACGGGGCGGATACATAGGCCGTTTTCATTTTGGCGCTCTGGGGAGCAGACAAGATACCTCTGCCGTAATCGATCAGGTTGCGGTCACTCAGCTCCTGAAGGTAGCGATGTGTAGTGGATCTGGCAACACCGACACCTTCAGCAACATCGTTGATCGTAGGAGAGCTGTGATGCTCCTGATAATACTTGTTGACGAACTTCAATATCCTGTCCAGAGTTTCTTGATTCTTTGTTCTCATATCAGCACCTCTGTTTCTATATGGGATTTGAAATCCCATAATGTTATTATACTCAGGCAAAAAAGAAATGCAATAGGTTTGTAGAAAAGCAAAACGAGGTGGCGATTTTGTTCGTCACCTCATATAATTGTTTTTTTGTTATCGATTCATGCCTGTCCAGATTCTGGGTGTTCTTCGTTTGGCCTGCCCTGAGATTATTCATATGAAAGAAAAGGCGATACCGGTAGGTACCGCCTTCGCTTTATGCTGAAATTTTTGCGTACCGCTCTGACTCTATGATATCCATCATGACAGAGTAAGGGGAAAGGTCTCCGCTTGCCACCATGGAAAACAGACGCGGCGTACATCCGGAAACCAGGGCAACGCCTTGCTCGTTCTTTGTCACGGGCTGATTGCTGTTCCGGCTCGCAACATTCCAGAAGACAATCTGAGGTAATCTGTACCCATGCTCCGCAAATCTGCGCTTTGCACTGGCAAAATTAGACACAGATGCATTTCGAACGCAGGCGTTGAACTCCATATCCGAAATCAGATACAAAGTCTCGGGCATCTCTTCTTGCGGGACATTGTTGCGCACTGCCGCATCCAAGATCAGATCAAAGACCGCTTCCACATTTGTATCGGCAACCTCGTTAAAGGTGCACAGATACTCCAGCCTCTCGGCAAAGGTCTTGCCCTTGATCTCAATAAGCTGCGGCCGAGAAGAAAACTCGATAAAATAGTTATGGAAGATACCGGTATTACGCTCTCCGAAATACAGTCCCAAGGACAGCGCAACAGCCGCCGGCAGCGCGTTGTCATAGCAGTACATGGATCCGGATGTATCCACTACTGCCAGCGCATTTCTGTTGTCACAGAAGTCGGGAAGTGACGCCCAGGACGCATTGAGTGCAGCCTTCTCTCCGACGGTCAAGTCAGCATGAAAGCCCCACCGGTTTGCATTCAGCGCAGATCTGACGATCTCATAAGGAGCAAGGTTATCTGCATGCAGCTGCTTTTCACCGCTGCTTACAGCCTCCAGGAACGCGTTATAGCGCTCACCATCATTACGCAGGAATGCTTTCCGGTATTTGAACATGGCCTTGGACGGCTGCTTCGCATAGTCGAAAGAGTAGTCCTTCTCGCGGAGATGATTCTCTATGATGCGGATTTTCTTTCTCAGCTCTACAAGGGTCTTGCGATACTCCGCATCGGACATTCCAAGATAGCGGGCGATGCGCTTTGCTTTGCGGACCGTCTCTGCGTTGGACGCATTTACAGACGGAAGCCATTTCGCCAGCAGGGACACCTCTGCGTCAGACGCAAGGTCGGCCTCCAGCTGCTTGCGAATGGTACGCAAAGCATCCTTTTCGCAGGCCGTGCCGATGAGAGATACCAGATCGTCGTAGCGTCCGAACTCAGGGATAAGCTCAATGTTTTTGTGCAAGGACTCCGCTCTGTTCTCGGCAAGCCAATTGATGATAACGCGGAACACCCGGCGCTCACCAAGGCCACCGCGAACATCGCGTCCGAAGAACAGGATCTTCATAGCAATATCCGCGTCCTCCGCATATGCGCGGACAAAGCGTCTGATGATTTCCTGATCGTCGGCTGCACGGAGCGCGCCGATCACTGCGAACAGATCCAGACAGTCAGACATTGTGCTTGCGTTGGTAACTGCGCCGTTTTCTGTGTAGGCAATATTCGCCTCACTCTTCAAATGATTCAACATTTCAATTCCTCCAATCAGACGGCGCAGAAGAATTTTATCACTCAGACGCCTTAAAATTGTAAATTGGTTTTAGTATTTCGATCACATCGACAGACTCTCGGATGACATCGATAATGTCCTTCAGTGACTTGTATGCCATGGGTGCTTCATCGATGGTGGCCTCATTGACGGATGTCGTGTAGATACCCTCCATCGTCTTCCTATACGCCTCTAAATCCAGCGTTTCTCTTGCCTTTGTACGAGACATAAGGCGTCCGGCGCCATGCGGGGCAGAATAATTCCATTCCGGATTTCCTTTTCCGCGAGCCAACACGCTGCCATCCCGCATATTGATCGGAATCAAGACAAGCTCTCCGTCATGGGCTGCAATAGAACCCTTGCGAAGGATCATTTCCTTCGTATCAATATAATTGTGGATGGTGTGGAAAGAAGAAATCGCGGTCATCCCGGTCTTTTCTAAAATGATCTCCGCCATTCTTTCACGGCTGCGCCTTGCAAATTGCTGGCAGATTTCTACATCGTGGAGGTAGTCCTCTAAGTAAGTGCCATACAGATAGCAAAGATCTGCAGGGATCGTCGGCTCTTTTGCTGCCCATTCCTTCTCCATTGCCTTCAATGCGGTCTGAATCTCAGCTCTGCGGCCCTGCTCCTTATAGGTACGGATCAGCTCATCCCGACGCTCGAAGTAATCTGCCTTACCGGCATTTAGGTCGATGGCTAAAGACTGATAGAGCTCTGCGACCTGCTTGCCAAGGTTACGGCTGCCAGAATGGATCACCAAATACTTTGTGCCGTCCGAAGCAGCATCAATCTCGATAAAATGGTTCCCTCCGCCCAGTGTCCCCAGGCTTCTCTCCAAGCGCTTTGCCTGCTTCAGGTTTCTATAACAGCGAAGTCCGGTCAGGTCAAAACGCTCCATGCGCCCTTCCCAAACATCTCTTCCGCTGGGAATATCATGAGCGGCAGCATCGACCTTTTCAAAATCAACATCCACCTTACCCAGCTCAACAGTATACATGCCGCAGCCGATATCGACGCCGACGATATTAGGAACCGCTTTATCGGTGATCGTCATTGTGGTGCCGATCGTGCAGCCCTTTCCGGCATGTACATCGGGCATGATCCGTATTTGAGATCCTGCTGTGAAATCATGGTCACACATTCTGCGGATCTGTTCGATCGCTTCGCCCTCTACAACCGTTGCATAACAGATCGCCGTATTTACCTTTCCTTTGATTTCAATCATCGTGCCGCTCCTTTCATTTTAATTAACAAGGCATCACCGGGAATTGAACCCATAAAATCGAAGTCGGTGTCCTGCCTTCGACAGGTTCCGACTGTCAGATCGTACCACTTCATTGCTGTAGATGCCTTTATACAAGACGCGCTCTTTTTTTAATACATGCGAGGGATTTCACCTCACCAATGTTTGCCCGGCAGCAAGCTCCGGTTATCCAGTTAATGTTTCGGTAACATAAGATATATAATCGCTGTTCGCGTCTTTCACAAAAACAAGGCACCATTTGAAGCGGGATTCGGACCCGCGAACGATGATTATGAGTCATCTGCTATAACCACTTAGCTATTCGTCATTGCTGTTGGTGCCTTTTCAAGATGCAGCCTTTCGGCAAACCATCGCTCCAGCTCAAAGAGAGGTGCGTTATCATCGTCTTTTGGTTGCTGTGTGCATCTTTTACAAACAAGGTACATCCTTTAACGGATAATATCCGCCAGCGACAAGGATTTTCAGTCCTTTTCTAATAAGCAAAACGATTGCTGTAAGTACCTTTGATAAGAAGCAGTATTTTGTCATCTGCATCTTACACGCATATTATACGGTTCAAACGCAGGTATTTCACGGAAAAAAAGCTGCGAACTCACTTGAGTTCACAGCTTTTTTGAGAAATCAGTCGTTCTTTTATTAGATTTACGAAGCCCTCCGGCTCCAGAACCTTGACATACGGGCCAAATGACAGCACGCGGATCACGATCTCGGTCTCATCGTTTTCGTAATACTTCAGCCGCAGGATATATCTGCCATCGCCTGTTCGCTCTGCTTGCTTTTCAAAATGCGCAAAGTGCAGCATGGCTCTCTCCAGCGCATTGCGCTCATCGGTGATCAGCAAGGTGAGATCCTTTCGGCGCTCTGCTTGAGGCTTCTCGCGCCACGGGCCCCGCCCGTTATAAAAGTCGCAGCTTAAAACTCTTCCAAGATTAAATTGCCTAAATTTACACCCGGCAGCCACAATTCGGATCTTGTCGTCCTTTACCGAATACTCAAATCCTTTGGGATAAAAGCGTACCCGCACCTTCCTGCCGTGACGGTTCACCATAGTCATTTGAACAGGCCGATCACTCTGTATAGCAGAAAGCATCAGCCTGAAATGCTCTATGTAGGCCTCGTCTTCAAAAGGATCTCCGTCACTGTATTGGTCGTAGATTTTATAGTCATTCCTCGTGAAGAGCGGTTCCACATCGTTAAGCTCGGGAAACGCAACATCGAACAGCTTAACACGGGGATCTTCTGCTATTGCCTTCAGCCACCGCTTTTCCAGATTGGTCAGGGGCATGGTGGGCTTATGTAACAGAACCGGCGAAAGATCCTCGTGAAGCAGCGGCCATTTCCCGGACTTCAGCGCAGGAAGTATGGTCAGGACGCTCTCAGAAAATGCTTCTTCCATAACGTAGCGCTGCAAATCCTTCTCGGTTGCTTCGGGGTTAAACGCTGCTTCCATGATTTTTGCGACCGTATTGTAATAGGCGGAGTATAACTCACTGAAAATCATTGTGCGGCACCTCCGTCAAGCCCATACATACGGCACATTTCCTGAATGTCTGCCTTGAATTTGTTTTCAGCCGTTCGATTTGAGAAGCTCATTCTCGTAATGCGGGAGATAAATGTGCGTATCCACGGCAGCATTTCTGTTGTGTCAAATACCTCTGCAACATATCGGTAGTGGTTGTCGTCGATTTTCTCTACACACCCACAGCGTTTTTCTCTTTCCAGCCGGCGGACAATAAACTGCTCATCGTCTTCAATCTTTATTTCAAACTCCACATGCTCGGTATGTTTGATATTCCATTTGCAGTTCACACCCCACATGTGAGCTTCAGCCTTGCTGAGTGCGCCGCGCAGCGCATCGAACTTTTCGCAAATCTCATCTTCAATCCTGATGTTGGACATATAGTCCAAGCGATAGGAATTCAAGCGATTGGCTTTTTCGTGAAAGGCTAAAAGGTTTTGCCGTCCGTTTTGGGCGCTTATGTAGAGCTTGAGCGGAACTAACCGAACCGTTCTGACTTCGTTTGAATGTTTGCCCAAATTGTCAACGGTGATGTAGCGATGGCCGTGAATAGCCTCAAACAGTGTGGCCATTACATCACTATCCATTGCCTGCGTTATGTAGTGATGCTTAAAGGAAAACAGCTCAGGGTGCTTCGGCTGCCTGTCCTGCAGGAATGAGCCGATAACGCCGCACGGGGCCACCTCGCTGAAGAAGTCGATCACATCATGCAAGGCAGTGATGTCCGTATCCGGAGCTCTGCTATACAGGACCTTCCGCCCATCCTTCTCCATCCGAATGATACCCTCTTCGGCATACTCCTTGAGTTTCTTTCTCAAGGTAGACTCATCAAAGGCCATACTGGATGACAGCCGCTGATCGATCTCCTCAATCAGCTCTGTAAGCGTCATTTTTGTTTCAGGATCATAGAGAATATCAAAAATCGCAAAATGCAGTGTGATATCTCCATCCGTAAAGCTTTTGGCCTTCCACGCCTTATAGAATGGGTTTTTCCGGGTCACGCGGCTATCTACCGACAGGAAAACGTTCTTTCCTTCCGGCGTCTGCGTGAACCGCATGTAGTCTCCCAACCAGCTCTCCAGCCTGCGGCGTTCATCATCATAGGAGCGTGCACTCTTAGCATCATATTCTGTTCTGCTCTTAAAGCCATACACATAAAACTCACGCATATAAGCTCTGACTTTTTCAAAGTTTTTAATGAGCTCGTTATAAGCCATGCAGACACACCCCTTTCATGATAATGGATTTTATATTGTTTTTGCTTACAGTTCACGGAAAAAAGGTTGCGAAATCTTGTTATTCCGTGCACTCCTCCATGAGAGCTTCCAATAGTACATATTCAGGGTCGTCTGATAAAAAATCGTCGATAGAGGCGGTGTAATATTCTCTTTTCATGTCGTCTCCTTATTATCAGTACTGAAGTCAATGGCTTTCAGTTCTGCAATCAGTTTTCCAAGGGTCTCGTTAAGTACATTCTTTTTCAACTCGCATTCCCAGACAGTGATTACCTTCCAGCCCAGAGTTTCTAATTCTTTGCGGCTTTGATTGTCCCGTTCAACATTTCTAAGAATTTTTGGCCTCCAGTAATCTTGATTGGATGAGGGCCAAACAAACCGAGGACAATCATGCTTATGCCAGAAACAGCCGTTCACAAAGATTACAGCTTTATATTTGGGGAGAACTATATCAGGACATCCCGGCAGCTTCTTCACATTCTTACGATAACGGAATCCTTCTGCAAAAAGATACTTTCGTACAATTTCTTCAGGTTTCGAATTCGTACTGCGGATGTGAGACATGTTTATACTTCGGACTTCCTTACTATGGTTATCCGCCATTCTGTTCACCTTCCGGCAAATTGTCTTTCAAAACTTTGGCTAACTTCTTGGCAATCGACTTAGCCATAATCGGCGGAACCGCATTGCCCACCTGCTGATACTGTTTGTCCTTTGAGCCGCAGAACACAAAACTATCTGGGAAAGTTTGCAGACGCGCTGCTTCTCTAACACTGATAGCTCGGTCCTGTGTCGGATGTATCCACATAGATTTGCGGACATTTACCACTGTCCCACAGGGTTCGTCGTAGTTTAATCTAAGATAAATCGTATTCTGAGTTCGGGATGCGTCCGTATATGTATTGGTTTTCAGCGAATCATCTAAAGCGTGGAAATTTTCTCCCTGTTTGAGTGCCTTAAAACGCTGCATCGCTATATCGGTTGTTTTTGTAACCATATGGTTTTTTAGTATTTTAGAATCTCGGAGTGAGGAAGCCAATTCACCCAGGTTCTCTTTTGGCTGCAGTGCAATCCCTTCTTTGTCGTCTTCAAGCTCAACGACCGGCTCGACATCTTCCAAATCGGTGATGGCGTCTCGCACGGTTCGATATTCGTCAGCATCAAAACGGCCTTTAGGAAGGGCTATTTTAGAAGAAATACTGCGTTTAATGCCTATCACAACGAAACGCATTCGTTTCTGAGGTGCGCCATAATCTGCAGCGCAAAGGACATCTTTATCCAAAACGTAGCCATTTTCAGGTGCCTGCAATACACGCTCCAGATAATCGTAAACAGCAAAAGAGCGAATCACGGCTGCGATTCCATCTTCGACAGAGTAGGCATCCACAACTATGTGATTTTCGTGTATCTCCTGTGCCTTGCTGAGCATACGCTGGATCAGAATCGCTGGTTCAATCCTGCTTTTGAGCGCAGACGCATCCAACTCACCAGAATAGTATTCTGAGATCGCTTGAAATGCTTCCGAAGAGACACTGGTGATATGATTACTATCATGCAATTTCGCATAGTCAGCAGCCGCAGCACAAAGCTTCTTTTTGTGCTTTTCAAGTGCAGATTTCATTTTTTCAAGATTCTTCGCGGCCTTATAGATAACGTTCAGCTCAAAGTAATGCTGTTCCGGCCAAAGATACTGCTGAATCTTCTGCTGATCTTTAACAATCTCCAGTGCGCCGTCAAATACATACGCCTGATCCAGCAAGTGAAGATATGTGGATTTAACAGGAATCTTGTATTTTGCGACAGTTTCAACATCACTCTCTTCCATATAAAATCGGTGAACATCAGATTTCAGCATGCTGACATTTTCCATAACGAATGCTTTTGGTTTGAGTTCGAGAATAGCCCTGATATACTGTTTTACCAGCATATTATTCTGACTGATAGCATGGTTCTTTTGGCGATTCGCATTAGAAAAGCCTTGACAGGGCGGGCCGCCGATGACCACGTCTATATCCCCATATTTTTTCTTAATCTCGTCATAATTTGCAGCGCAGACATCTCCCTGTACTTCAACGCCTGGATGATTCAGGCGATATGTTTCCTGCATATAAGGACTGTTCTCAAACGCTACCTTGATATCATATTTTCTCGTCTGCATAAAGCCGAGGCTCAGGCCTCCTGCTCCTGCAAACAAGTCCACAACTTTGTACACAACACATTCCTCTTTCTCTTGTTAAAGGTTAAAACCCTCGGATAATGCTCGATCAAGGAGCGCAAGGAGTCGTTGACTCTGGTATCCACTCGGCATTTTGTTAGGGATTTGGCATGCATATTTCAGCGCTACATTTTCATCGGGCGATGCCATGCGTTTCTGCATCGCAAACGCAGACAGCTTTTTCCATTGATCTGCAGAATATTGAAGTACTTTAACCTGTGCCTCCGTTTCGGAAAGCACTTTTTGGTCTTTCCTCGCTTCTTTTTCTGCTGCCCTCACTTCAGTTTTTCCAATCAATACACTAGAAAATTCTGCTGGCAGAATTAGATTAATTTCTTGAACACTGTTCCAGCATCCCTCGCGCTTGCACCACTGCGTGACATTGATTGTAGGTCTATTTGGATCAGTTATCCTATAGAAGACCTGCTCAGCTATCTGCTCCAAAGCTTTTGTAACGCTTTCTGGAACGCTTTGGCGCTGCCAAATACTCTGCAAATCCAACTCCATATTTTTGAACTGCTTCCGAATTAACTGATGAAGCAGTGCCAATGAATAAGTAACGATGTTCGCTCGGTAGCCCTGTTCATACCACTCCTGCCTCGGTATCAACGCTTCGAGATGCTTAAATAAGATAACCAGCGCCACGCTTTCTGTAAAGTATCGCTCATTAAACTGCGAATCGTTGGCCGTCCAAGCTTCATCAATCAACTCAGCAAACTTCATAAAGTTTGTCTGAGCACCCTTGCTGACGATGTGGGGCATTTCACTCCATGTGTTGCGTACTTTAGCCAAATCCGTTTTAGTGATGACTTTGCTCTTGGGATTCTGCAGCAGGAATTGCCGCTTCTTGGCCGGTGTAAGACGCATTTGTGCCTGAAGAAATTGACCCTTAGCACGCTCATAAAACCATTTTGTTTCATACTGTGCACCAGATTCTGCAGGAGCAAAAATTCTCCGGGAATGCTGCTCCATGCGTATGTGGAATGGGTGAGTAGAGAAGAAATCTGCATCTGTAACTTTGTTTTGGCTATTTGAGGACCGAGATATATTTCGTACCAACTCCGTTGAACGGTCCATGTCGCTTTCATCAATCTCAGTCAGCTTCATCTGTACGTAGATGCCTTCCAAATCAGCTTTATCCTTATGACGGGTATTGGAAAGGGATGCTGTCGTCTGGCCGCCGTTAATAATCTGAAAGTCTCTTGCCCCGACAATGTGTGTTCCACCTGCTGTGCGCTCAAGCTGGACATCCATTGCGGTTGCAGATACGCCATTGTTATACGCAAAAAACATTGAGGGGCATTTCAAAATAGTTTCCCTGATTTTTTTATTTACGGCGACCTTTGTAGAAAGAAAAGACCGAACATTGCCCTCCAACAATTGACTGCCATACTTATCATAAATATCTGCAAGAACCTTTCCCGGAATAATGCAAAGATAGCTGTTATATTCTGCCGTTGCAGCGCTGCTGGCCTCCAGGCAAGGGATGCCTTCGGGGATATATTCTCGAAAATCAATCTCAATATTTTGACGCCCCAGATCAGAGCAGCATACACGAAACACACGGTCGATGTCCCAGATTTGACATTCAGCAGGAATGCCTCCAATATCGAGATTGTCAAGATTCTTCAGCGTATCGCTGACATCTGCATCTGTGAAAATGAGAAGTCTGTATTTTCGAATTCTCTCTTTTTCCAACCGAAGCAGATCTACCAAATCCGCACATGGAGTACTCATCTCGATCTCTCTATACAAATTCGTGTTTAGGGCCTGATCCACAAACACGGCTAAGCGTTGAAAATTCGTTGAAGATACAACCTTGCCCATCGTCCGTTCTTCCACGCCGTCATAATCCGCAATGATTAAATTCATCGTATAGTCGAATTCGTCAAAAACGTACCCATCTACACGATAGATTTTTCTCTTGGATGTTGTACTTGTATAGAAAGCAGGAGTGAAGTCCGGCAAGACTTCCGCTTCAACAAGATACTGCGCCATAGAGCCAACAAAGGCTGCGCAGGAACCCTCACCAGTGGCAGCAGCCTCTGCTTTTACATTTTCGAGAAAATCCTTTCTGAATTCCTGCGCATCCATGTTAACCCTCCACCCGCCAGTCTTCAATACTGGCCAGACTAATTGAATATTGTACCTCGATAATCTGCGGAACGACATTATCTGATGTCAGCCTTGGGAAATCCGCGTCTACGCGGAAATGCATTTCCCCCGAGCATACATATTTTTGCTCCCTATACTCAGGAAGATCGATAAAGCCATAGCGCATCAGCTTGCTTTCCAAAAGGGAATAGGCGTCATCGTTTTCATGCACCCGTCTGAAAGTGTGATCTACCTGCTCTCCAAGTGACACTGCGCCGCTGTGTTCTGGTGCACACTTATCAATAAGCATCACAACCAACTCTCCAGGATCGGTATTTGCAAGCTGCTCCAAAGAAGAAATTTTCACAGAATCTGCGGATACACCCACAGATTTCACCTCATGCCAGTTGTCTGCGTACACAAAGTCTTGATCAGCACCATCCGGGCCGACCCATCCTTGAACCGCCGGCAGAATTGAATATCCGGCATCAATCACTTCGCACAGATAGATAAGCTCGCCAAGCAATCCTTTGCGGTTACTCTCATCCATCAGGCTTTTTCTTTGATGCTCAAGCAGTTTGTTCCATTGCTTAAAGCGCCGCACTGTTAAATTCAAAGCAGAAATCTCATTATCTGCTGTTTGAGAATAAGAGATCAAATCCGCGCACAGCAATTCAAAAACGCTGTCCTGTTCATTGCGCATAAGCACAAAGGAAAGAGTCCATCGTCCGTCTGTGCGGCGGCCCTTGGTTACAACAATTGATTTGGAAGACGGCAGAAGTTCCGGCTCATTCTGTGAAATAATCACCAAGGCTTTCTGGTCAATCTCCTTGTAGCCAACGTGCCATTCAAGGGCGTGTTTCACCTCAATCTGTATGTATCCTCCGTCATAGTAGTTGAAGGCGTTCCACTTCTCATGAAGATATTCAGCAGTAATTTTCATTCGTCTTCTTCCTCGTCAGGATCCATCCAGTTTTTCAGTTCAACCATGTTCACCATGTAATTCGCAGTACGGATACCGGCACCAGTATCAGGGAAGCCAACGCCAAGTGCAAATAAATAGGGAGGAACTTCTCTGTTGGTAGATTCGACTTTATCCAAATCTGTTTCAATGATGTGCAGCATCAGCAACGGGCTTCGCTCTCGAATCAAATAGGCACTGTCAGACATATGCTTGTCCCCATTTCGCTCTTTGAAGCGTTTCCTTGCTGTTTCGATCTGTTCTTTGGTTAATCCAACTCTTGTGCAGCCGCCGGAACCCACCTTCACTTTGGTTCCGCTGATCCGAATCATTTTGTCATCAGCTATCACAGAACGGCGCTCAGTTGCCTTAATCGAGAGCACTTCGTTGCCGCATTTGAGACCAGGCTCATATTCTGAGCCTTCACCGTCTGTAATAAGGGCAACATCCCAAGTCTCATTGTCCATTTTTTCATCGATATACTCAGCAAGTGCTCTGCCTTGGAAGGCAAGGTGCCACGGGTGCGTTTCAAAGTCAAGAAGCAGCTGCACAACCAATTCTTTGTTTACACCGCGCCAATAATATGGCTTCACAGAGAAGTCACGAGTTCCGGCACTGCCCAAATGATCCACAAATTCTTTGAATGCAGCTTCATTTGCTTTCAGTATTTCGGGATTGGCCTTGAGCTTGGGCGTTTCAAGCAGCTTTCCCGATACAGTTACCGGGCGGCTTACCTGTGTTGCCGAGCGCATTTTGTTGCGAGCTGTTGCAATAAGTGAGTTCGGATCCTGACGTACTTTCAGACCAAACTCCATCGGTGTTTGGTTGGCGAGCTTCATCTTTGCAATTTCATCTTTAAGCTCATTGGCCGCTCTGGTGATGTACCCATACCAGTCAATAGCTTCTTCTGCCATCCAAATTCTGAAAAGGTCCTCGTAGTTTGGACGATAACCAAACCAGCGTCCCATCTGCAGCAGCGTATCATACATTTGAGATTTACGATAGAAATAACTGACTCCCAGCCCCTCCAGCGTCAGGCCTCTGGACAAGCTGTTGCCGCCAACTGCAATAACGCGCAGGCCATCTTCTTTGTGGTTGAAATAATCCAGACTTGTTGCCCCAGTTCTTTGGTTAACTGCGCGCACTGCAATAGGGGCGATAGCGCGGTTTAAGTAATTGGAGCAAATGTCATCCCAATTTGTCTTGCTAATCTTTTCTAATTGGTGTTTCATCCACACTTTATGCAGATAACGCAGAGATGCAATTTGCTCGCGCTTTTCATCATCCAAAGCAGCATAATTCTGCACATCGGACTTTACTTGAACAAGCCATTCATTTACAGCTTCTGCAATTCGGTTCTGCACATCTGTAAAACGGCTAACATGAATCATCATGGAGCGGTGCTCGGTATAATCGCCGCGCAGATCACGAATTGCATTAAACAGCAGAAAGTATGCAATTGCTTCATACATGCTGGGCGGCAGCGCATCCACTTCCAATGTCTTTTTGTGTGTGAAAGGGAAAAATAGATCCATTTCTTCGCGCCGCAGCGGAATCAATACATCAGAAAACTTCTCTGTTGCGTCTCCGAAGATCTTATCAGCTCCGATGTAGTTCGTAGGCGGTGCCAGCGAGTAGATAAAATCTCTGGGAAATAGGTCATCGCCAATCATCTCATCTTCTGTTTCAGGGTTGATAAAAATATTGGCAAAGGGTGTCGCAGTAATTCCCAGATAGGAAGCCTGATTAAACTCGTGCAGCAGCTGGCGAATGCAGGCATTGATAGCGGCTGGGCTGTCATCCTCACTCTTTGTATTAACAGATGCATTATCTGCCTCGTCATCAATCAAGAGCATGGGCAGCATTATTTTCCCTGTGGTGTTATCACGACTATTGGAGAGCCATTTAATCAAATTGTTCAATATCCGCTTGTTTTTCTTTACGACTAAGACAATCGGATCTGAAACGCTTTGAAGGTTCAAATCATTGCTTTTCAGCACATTGATGTCAAAATCCTTAGTTACAGAGGTAAAGGCTGCGATACGCTTCTGTACGCCGTACCTGCCTACACCAACAGGCTGGTTTTTGATTCCCTGTTCAGCCTTTGGATCCAGATAATACTCACTCTTCCGGCCAGAGAACTCTGCATCCAAGCGAGACTGAGTCTGCTGGCGCAGATTTTCCATCATTCCTGCAAGAACAATAATAATTCTGTATCCAGTATCAGCAGCTTTGTTGCTGATTGCGGTGTAATTTGCGGTTTTGCCGGATTGGACATCGCCCAACACCAATCCGCGGCGCTGAAAAGGTTCTTTACTTTGCGGATCTCCGAGCAGATCGACGATCTCGTCAGAAACCTTATCCAGCGTTGCGGTAACCCTTGGATTCCAATGTTTAATTTCCTCCAGATATTTTTTATATCGATTCCAGAAGAAAAAGTCCAAATCTGCTCTTCTGGAAGGAAGCCATGATTTATGAGGTGTATTTCGATCATTGATGTACACGCCGACATCCATCTGTATAACAATCGACGCACGCAGACGGACAAGAATTTCTGCAAATTCCTCATCCGTTACTGGAAGTGTGCTCAGCGTTGCACGCATGCTTTGTGCAAGCGTAAGAAATTCTTCCTCTGTAGGCGGAACTTCCTTGTACCGAGTACTAACCGCTGCGGAAATGAGATTTTCCAACATTTCAATATTAGGGTTTAACATTGCCGTCCTCCTTTGCTTTTAGAGCGCGAATCACATCCGGATATCCGCAGAAAGGATCAGTATGCTCTATCTTTTCAAGCATTTCACGCCGCATAATGCTGCTGGGCAGAACGGACAGCATCTGTTCCAGCGTTTTGAACATCTCCTGCTCGCCCATATCCGCATCATTCTCAATCTTTTCGTCATTATTAAGATCAATGTAAAGTTGATTCAGAGGGATTCCTCGTTCTATGTATTTCAGTAATGTTTCAAGCTTGCCTCGAATTTCCGGAGCTTCGGCAACGATCTGATCTACCAACACATGGTCTCGGTTGATTTCATATACGATGCCGTTTTCCGGCGTTTTTAATCGGGTCCACATATGCTCAACCGAATCCGAAGTTTCCTTTTTCCCTCTGAACGTCCATGTCCGCTTACTTTTATCTGCAATACGATCAATTACAGTCTGAAGGCTATTCCTCACCTCGGCAGGTGGAATTGCATGAGATTTCTTAATATCCAGAGTCCACAAATCGTCCAAGTCATTTGGGATATCGACCATAACACGAGCCAGCTTTGAAAGATCACCCTGCCGCATCATACGGAACCACGTTCCCCAAATTAGAAGCCGCTTGTTTCGATATACATAAAAGCCCTGTCGTTTGCGAATTCCATCTTTGCCGCCAAGTTGGTTCTTTTCCTCTTCAGTCATTTTAGAAATATGAGGCAGAATATATGGCGTTACCAGAATGCGTTTCCCTCGAATCACCAGCGTTTCTGTGTCCATGGCTTGCGTGCTCTTCTTTATCAAAAACGGATCTGCCGCTTTAAGCTTTACTCCATTGAAAAGTATTTCTAGCTTTTTTATTCCGGATTCCCCGGATAAGTACCTGTGAAATACCAGTTCAAGGTGTTGCCTTACCTCGTCCATTTTTCGGCCAAGCGATTTTTCATAATCTACTTCGCCCATAAGCAAACGGTCGAGGTTCTGCCATACAACCAATGTACCGCTATCCTGCTCGTACAAATCAGAAATATGAGGAACTGAAGCCAAGTCTTCTTTATCAAGGATCAACAGTGACCATGCACCTGTTTTAATGACGTAATCAAGATCCCAGCGCCGTCCAATTACCTGATCTCCCTGTTTGCTGATTACGGTCAAAACACGGCACTGAGACAAAGATGCAGTCTTCAGACCTAAGCCATATCGTCCCAAGTCAGACGAGTCTCGTGTCTCAGTCGGGCTCTTACTTCCATACTGCATAGCGATATTCATTTGAGCATCATCCATACCGGTACCATTATCCAGAATTGAGACATATGCATCGCCTACCGGAAAGAATGACAGCTGAACTTTCCCAGCTTTTGCAGCAATACTGTTGTCAATAATATCTGCAATTGCAGCTTCCAAACTATAGCCGATTGCTCTCGTCGATTGCATCAGCACCGGTGCAAATGGCGGCATATTTCTTTCCTGCATTGTTTTCACCTCTTTGGTATGTATTTTGGACCTACTTATCCCGATGTTGTTATGTCACAGACTGGATAGTGCCCTTGAGACCATTTCTTTATAATCCGTTTTTATCTTTTCAGGCCCTTTGATTCTTACTTTCCCGCCGAAGCCGAAAATCCAGCTGAAGAAGATATGGCTGATGGCCACCCGGACGATCACGCGGAAGGTGCTCATATCGCAGGCGTAGATGGTCACATCTGTCCCGAAGCGGTCGATGATTGCATCGATCACGGAGTTGTCACAGATCAGTTCTACCTCCTGACACTCGCTGCCGTACATCCGGAAGGTGGCCGCAAGAAAATCATCGACACCGAAGTCCGCCGGGACCGGTACGGCTTCCTCCGAAAGAATGTCAGGACGGGCGCTGATACGGTCCACACGGAAGCTTCCGATGGCTTGATGCTTGTCCGAATAGCCCAGTACATAGTAATAATCGCCGTTCCAGATCAGACGATAGGGGCTGAAGATGTACCGTTCGCCGTCGTGGCGCAGCTTCTTCTGCTTTCGGATGTTGTAGGCAAAGTATTGGAAGGCAATCTTCTTTCTGGCATTGATGGCCTCATTGATTGCATCCACGATCAGCAAATCCTGTCGATTTTCCGACTTCACCCTTCCCTCCACGGAAGCGTTGCGCTTCAGTTCCTCGGCCTTATGCTGTCCGGCCAGCGTGACAATCTTGGAGACCATCTGCTCGCTGCGTTCTTTTGAGATGAACTTGGAGGACTGCACAGCATCGATCAGCAGCTTCAGCTCAGCGATTTCAAATTGACGGCTAATGAGGTTATAACGGTTCTGAGTGGACTTTACTTCTTGGATGTCCATTCCGAACTGCTGCAGAAGCTCAATGTCCGTCTTGATGGTCTGCCGGTGCGCCGGGATACCGTATTCCTCTTCAAGAATCTGCGCCAGCTGCATCGTGGTCAGATAGTGGTCTTCATCGGTGCGCTCATATAGAATCTTCGCCAGATATAGCGGGCGGAGCTTTGCATTGTTGTCCATTGGTTATACCTCACGCATACATGGTAGAATTACTGCTTAGTTTGTTTCATCCTCTACTACTTCCATCAAGTCTCCAATGTCACAATGGAACACCTTACACAATCGGAGCATGACAGACATGGAGACGAGGCGGTTATTGTTCAACTGGGTCATGGTATGGGACGACAGGTGCGCAGCCTTGGCCAGCTCGCCTTTTTTCATTTTGTTCTTGATCAGCAAAATCCAAAGTTTGTCATAACGGACCGTCATGGGTTCCTCCTGTTGAAAATAAAATCTCCCAAAGTGCTTATAACTTTACAGAGTATATTCTACCATAACGCCTCCGAAATTACAACAGAATACGAGCAAATTCCGCAAAAACAGCAGCTATGGTGTCGATTTTGACCATCACCTGAAAAGGCCTCCCGAACCGTTTACCTATGGAAAGGCAATTCGGGAGGCTTATTTGCGTACAAGGCACTCTTACAAGCTATCTGGACCTGCGATATTGATGATCCGCAGGCCGCTACGGCGGGCATAGTTCACGGTATAGGCCGTGCCGCCGGTGGGTTTCGTCAGATAGCAAATGCAGACGCTGCTGTTATCCGCAAGATGCCGATTGCGTTTCTGCATACAGCCCCGAAAATAGTGCTCCGAGGTGTAAGTCACCTTATCTGCGCAGCGCTTGATTTCTTCGTAGGCGTCGATATCCGCTTGTGGCCAGCCCCGAGTTTGGTTAAGGCACGGCAGTACAAGGATCAGCCGGATCTGCGGATAACGCTCCCTCAAGCGGAGGACAACCTGCGCTGCCAGAGTATCAAATCCCAAGGCACCACCTGCGCCGAAATAGCGATAGCCTTGCTCAATCAGCTTGACCAAAGTGTCCTCCAAGCGCTTGGAAATTTCGGGCAGATCATCTGTCGGCAATTCCCGATGTCCGGTGAAACAAGCCGTTCTGGATTCCATGTCTATCATCTGATAACCACCACCTGCCAATATAATAACATCTATAAACCATTACCGCAACGTAATTGCAGCCTGTGAGCAAATATTATTTCTGCATTTATAGGCTACAATATAATAAAGGGCGGTGAGTGGTTAATGACTGAGAAAGATTTCTCCTTGCGTTTGGCAAAGCTCCGGGAGGAAAAGGGCGTTTCTGCCCGTGATATGAGCCTATCCATGGGACAAAATCCCGGTTATATCAACAACATTGAAAGCGGAAAATCCATGCCGTCACTTTCCGGGATATTTTACATGTGTGAATATCTCGGGATATCGCCCAAAGACTTCTTTGACATAGATGCAGCCAGCCCTTCGAAAGCAAACGAGCTTTACTCTATCGCAAAAGGGTTGAGCAATGAGCAACTGGATAATTTGATCGCACTGGCGAAGGGCCTGCGAAAATGAAAAAAACACGGTGCCACCCGACGAAGGGTGACACCGTGTTCTGCTTAGTAGGCGACTACGCCATATCCGAGAATTTCATAATAGCCAACCGGGTACTGATTGACGCGACAGCTATCGCTGGAGTTACCCTCGATGGTATAGACGATGCCGTTTTCGACTTTCTGAACGATACCGACATGGTCGGCCTGACCGTCCTGCGGGCCGGAACTGCCCTTGTTGTCCCAATCGAAGAAGATGATCATGCCGGGCGAGGGCTGCATGGCGTTATCCGCCCACTGCCCACGCTCCCGGAACCATTGGACACCGTTGACACAACCTGCGAACTTCGGAATGACACCGGTGTCGATATATGGGGTGTTTTCTCGTCCATATGCACCACAGCAGAGAGGATATTTTGCTTTCCCACACGCTCCGCTATGAAGTCCAAAGCCATAGCAAAGTAGGCTTTCTGTTCCTCTGGCGGTAAGCTGTTCATAAATTCAGGAGAGGCGGTAATGAGGGTTTCCACCATCATCACGCTGTCTTTGCGCACCTTGCAGCCTGCCTCCTGCACCATACGGTTAATCTCTTTTTTGTAGGTGTAGAGTGGCGGCGGCACAAGATGATAGTTGTACTTGGAGCATTCCATATCAATATCGGGATTGCTCTTGTACGCCTCCTTCTTCCGTTCATTGTGGCGTTCACAGGCAGCCACAGAGCCTGCCTTGCGTTTCTGGAAACGCAGGATTGCGTAAGGCATAAGCGTTCAACTCCTTTCTTTTTTCGGCGGGTGTTCTTTGGGCGGTGACGGTGGTGACAGTGATGACGGTGGTTTTGGGATGCCCCCCTAAACCTGTGCGGCACTGTCACCGGCGCCGCCTTTTCCCGCAGCCGCAGGCGGCGGGGAGCAGGGCGCAAGCCCTGCATAAAGGGAGTCCAGAGGGAACGTCTGGCACACGCTCCTTGCCTGCAAGGTGTAGTGTGTTACACCCTGCAAAAGCGTGCTGTAAAAACCGGGGCGGTTTTTTCAGCCGCAGGGGTGGCTTTACGAGCCGAGGGAAGCGAGAAAAGCCCACGCCTGCACGGAGCGTTTGCGGGGTGTTCTCCCGCAGGGTGGCAGGGCGCATATCGAAAAAGCATTGTCATCTCCGCCACGCCTGCCACCCGTAGGGCAAGAGCGATAGATTTCACTTTGCTGTGGTGTCAGTGACAGACGCAAGGGGTATCCCGACATCGCCGTCACCACCGTCATCACTGTCACCCGACTGCTTTGTGAGCGCAATCAGCCTGCCCTCTTTCTTCCTGCGGTACGCATACCCGATATGGTTGTCCGCTAAGAAAGTCGTGCGATACTCATTGAGCCACTTGGTAATGACGGTAGGTGGGGTGTCTGTTTCTTTCATCGCCGCCAGAAGCTCCGTGGCTGTGCCGCACCAGTTTTCTTTGTCCTGCATGAACTCTACGAGCCGAAAAAGGACAGGCGGTATGCTTTCCCTCGCAAGCTGCTCCTGACCTTTTCGCTCCACCATCTCCCAACTGCACTCCCTGAAACGCAGGACAAACTCCTGATACTCAATATCCCTGCCCACACAGTAGAGCCTTGCGGTGTCGGACGCACGGGTTTCCTTTTCCAGTACAAAGGTAGCGTCTGCGCTCCCTGTCAGCCCTGTTGTCCCCGATACCTTGTTGAACACATCGCTGTCGTTCTGCTTGCGGATATGGTGGACAACGATGACCGCAAGGGAATGCCGGTCGGCAAACTCCTTAATCTGGGAAATATCCCCGTAATCACTGGCATAGGCGTTGTCTTTTGAGGCGGTGCGTACCTTCTGCAAGGTGTCAATCACAATGAGCCTGCTATCGGGGTACTCCTTCAGATAGTCCTCCAACTGCACGATCAGCCCGTCCGTCAGCTTGCAGCTCGCCACAGCGAAGTGCAGGCGGCTGTCCGCCTCGTCTGTCAGACGAAAAAGCCTGTCCTGTATGCGGAAAAAGGTATCCTCCAGACAGAGGTACAGCACATCGCCTGCCCGTGTCTCCATCTCCCAGAAAGGCAGCCCCGCCGACACGCATAAGCAGAGTTTCAGCATGAGCCAGCTTTTGCCGATTTTCTGTGAGCCGCAGAACAATACCAATCCTGTGGGGATAAGACCGTCCACCACAAAACGGGGCTTGTCAAGCGGCTGATAGAGCAGGGTGTCTGCGTCCACCATGTTCAGCTTTTGCATGGGTTTCCTCCTTCCACTTTCGTCTGGTTTTGGCATACTTGTCCATAGGCAATAGACCTCCTTAAAATTTTTATATCCCTGCCACAAGGACGGGGATATGTAAACACAGCCATTCCATACAGTTCCACGCTTTCCCAAAGCGGCGTTATCACTGCCTATGCTGTGCATGGATTAAGCAATGGGCAGGCTCATATCATCGCCTGCTGTCCATTGCGGCAGGTATCCCTCTGGCGGCTGCTGTGAAGTTTTCAAGGTACAGACGGGCAGACCTGCCCCCTACCTTACAGCCCGTGCGGATAGCCGATTTTGGACACTGTGTTCTGATTTTTTGAAAAAGAAAAGCACCTGCATATATCCGTTCTTTTCTCGGATAGTTGCAAGTGCTTATCAGCAGATAAATCCGTATTCAGTTGTATATGTTCTCTAACAGAAGTTCACATCGGCAAAGGAGCCGCAGGTTTTCACAACTCCCACTACGAAAAACAGCACCAACAGCGCATAGCCGATGGCCTGCAGCGCTCCGTGGATGCTGCAAATAATCGACCAAATCGAGCCGCCTTTGAATGTCTGCGGTGACTGCGTGATCAGCTGCCAAATCTCAGACAGCTTATCGTTCCATACTTCCAACGCATTTTCGAGGTTTTGAACAACCCAGTTATCCGACATTCATTACACCTCCCTTCGGGGCGGTCTTTGCGACCGCCCCTTTTTCGGAAACCGGATCAGCCAACAATGAGGTTGAGGATTTCCTTGGCAAAGGTGATGACGACGCCGCCGGCCAGGGTCAGGAAACCGTTGGAACGCTGGCTGGGATCGTGGGACTGGAAGCTGAGACCGACCTGCACAATGCCCCAGCCAAGCAGAATCAGGCCGACCGCACGGATGAGGCCGAAGATAAAGTCGCTGAGGTTGTTGACGACGGTAATGGGGTCGCCTGCGGCAAAGGCGGTCACGCCCATGCTCATGGTAAGCGTAAGGGCAAGGACAGCCATCACATAAATGCGGTAGCCCTTCTTGACCTTGCCGGGAATCTCCGGCTTGTTGGTGTTCTTCTTTGCATTAAGTTTCTTCATTGTCTTTTTTCTCCTTTTCGTCAAGTAGTTCTTCCAGCTCCTCTTCCGAGTAGAGCAAGAATTCGTGTTTTTCTGCCTCCAGCTTTTCGGCGTTTTTGACAGCCTTCTTGTCGAAGCTGAACGCCATGGAAGCGATACTTCGGGTATCCTCGCCGTGAGTATAGGCCGGTGCGGAACCGTCTGTCGTAAGCGCCACATTGGGATGATGAAGGATGTCATACTTGAGATCCCGGATGGGGCGCTCTCCGCGTATAAAAAGAAGTGCGTACCGGTTGTCCAGCATACGCACTTCGTCAGGTGTCATCAGCTCTCGTCCGGCAAGCTGATAGTTGGTGGAATAGCTTCCGTTTCTGCCGCGAGACCGTCCGTAGGTATTTGTATCGATGGTCTCCTTGCCCAGCTGCTTGGAAACATACTCATGGGTACTCTGCTCGTTGCCGCCCAGATACAGAAACTCGTCACAGTTACCCACGATGCTCTCCCATTGCTTCTCAAACAGAGCCTTCAGCTGCGCAAGGTTCTGAATGATGATGGAAACGGAAATCTCACGGCTTCGCATGGTGGACAGGAGCTTATCAAACTCATCCGGCAGGGCGACATTGGCAAACTCGTCCATGACAAAATGCACATGGACCGGAAGCCTGCCGCCGTGAACGGAGTCGGCCTGATAGTAGAGCTGCTGAAACAGCTGGGTATAAAGCATACCCACGATGAAATTGAAGGAACTGTCGTTATCGGGAATTACGGCGAATACCGCCGTTTTCTTTTCGCCGATTTGCCCCAAATCCATTTCATCGCATTGGGTAATGCCGGCCAGCGAATCCAGATTGAACTTTTCCAAACGGGAGACAAGGGAAATCTGGATGGATTTCAGCGTCTTAGCGCTGCCGGAGTGATATGCCCGGTAATACTTGAGGGCGATATGCTCCGGGTTTCTTTCCTCCAATCTCTCAAAAAGCTCATCGAGAACGGACTGGTATTCCTCGTTGTCTTCCTTTACATCGCCGGCTCGGATCATCTCCATGACCATGGAGAAGTTCTGCTCATCGGGCGGAGCCTCATAATGGAGATAGCAGACAAGGGCCTTGAGCAGCATCGCTGCCGTCTGATCCCAGAACGGGTCCTGTGTCTGCGAACCTTTGGGCGTTGTGTTCTTAAAGAGGTTTGTGGTAAGCCGCTGAATATCATCATCGCTGCTGATATACACGAACGGGTTATAGCAATGGCTTTTCTCCATATCAATAAGATCAAGGACTTTTATTTCATAGCCCATCTCCTCCAGCAGATGGCCGGTATCCCGGAGCAGTTCACCCTTGGGGTCAAGCACAACGAAAGAAGTATTCGCATTCATAATGTTGGGCTTGGCGTAGAAGCGTGTTTTACCTGCACCGGAACCGCCGCATACCAGCACATTCAGATTTCTGCGGTGCTTTCTTCCGTCCAGGCCGATGGCGACATTTTGCGTCAGCAGCTTGTTTTCCGTCTTATCCTTGTTGGCATATTTCTTGTTGACCGAACCAGCCGTGCCCCACTTGGCCGATCCGTGCTCTTCTCGCCGTCTGTAATTGTGCTCCGTGGAAAGATAGACGCCGATGGCGATTCCGTACACCAAAAGCAAAGTGAGGACAGTTTTTACACTGTCCTCACAAAGCTGTATCTGGAATGGGTTTTGCATCACCGATCCGAACTGCTGAACCAGTCCGGGCAATCCATCCTTTAAGCAGGGAGCAATCAACAGGCCGAGCCACACAATCGGAATTATGCCGCAAAGATAAAGGATCACATTCTGCTTGGAGAGCTTATCTTGCCTCACGGTCGGCTCTCCGTTTCTCTTTCTTTGTTGGGGCATCAATGACCTTCAGGATCAAATCGTTAATGTCTTCTGTGGGCTTTTCGTCCCGGAGAAGATCGTTCCGAAAATCCATCAGGCCGCTGACCATCAGACGCTGCTCAAAATCGTCCAGCGTGACGACTTTCTTTTCCTCAGCCATATTGGGGTACCTCCTTATCTCGCTTCATCCCTGCGTTCCTTCGGCTTCATGCTCTTGTCCAGCACCTTCGCCATGTCGGACGAGATCTCATTGGCCACATCTCTGATCTTGGACAGCTCGTTTCTCACACTGCGGGCATCCATAGTAGAGAAGCCTTCGGGAAGTCTGTCAAAGCGGAACATATCCTTTGGCACATTGTACCGGCTGCAGAGCACATATGACACGCAGTAGGCGGTAAAGGCATGGTCACTGCGCTTATATGCGCCGTCGTCCAGATGCGCGTGAGCAAGCTCCTGAGAAATGCCGCGGAAAATGTCACCGGCCTCCAGCCCAGGTCTAACATAGATTTTCTTGTCGTCGGGACGATATACCGCGTTGATGTTCTCCGGCAGCTTTTGGCTGATCTCGATGGGGCAAGGTGCATTGTGGATGATGGCTTTCAGAAGCAGCCGCTCGTCCCGCTTCATTGCGGGGCGGTCCTTGGCCTTTGCGGTCGTCTGGGAAATGTCGAACACCTTCTTGGAGTTGTAGCTGACACCCACGGTGCCGTCCTCCTTGGTGTATTCCTCGCCGGGCTCCAGCAATACGATTCCGCTTTCGCCCTTTTTGATGAACACGCCGTTATTCTTCCAGCCCTTAAAATCCGAAAGCTGGGTGGCGTCGGCTTTCTGGGCGGTGATCAGAACCGCATTGCCCACAGAGTAGCGGTCAAAACGCGCCTGCACATCCAGATAGGATTGGAAGAGGCTGCCGTCATTTGCCATGTGCTGTGCAGTCTTATCAATCATGGCAAAAGCGCTCTCGCGCTCCTGCTTCTTCTGTGCAGCCCACTCCTCCTTGTTGAAGGAAACGAAGCTCTTATCCTCCGTACCCTTCTGCGCGGAGGCATTGAAAATATCATCATAGTTTGCCATGGTCATCTCTCCTTGTCTTTTTTCTTTTTCGGCACAGGCCTGTGCTCAGAGGCTCTGTTGGGTTCGTCCTTGCTTTTCTGCGCGGAGCTCGTCCTCTGTCTCTGCTCCTCCCGGATCTCCTTCATTTCCTGCCGGACAGATGGGCGGGAGCGGTCCGTAGGATCAGAGATACCCCTGACGGTTTTCTCGCGCTGATTTGATATAGGCTCGGACGGACGGGATTTCGCAGCCGGGCCTTGCGTGGGGTTTTGCGTTTGCGCCTCCTCCTTATTGGGCGCAGGGGTAAGCAGCGCATCCAGGAAGGCTTCCTCCTTGTCCTTTTCCGTGGTGCTGCGGTCGGGAACAGGAATGTCCGCGTTCTTCTGTTCCTCCTTTGCCTTGACGATTTCGGTACGCGCCGAGCCGATGTCTGCGGTGGCAATGCCGAAGCGGTCAAAAATGCGGTTGATCTTGCTTGCGTCCTCTGCGCGGACAAACACATCGGTGTGGCCGTCGTTCGCCGTTTTGTCCTTCAAAACACAATACAGGATGCCGTACTTCTTTGCCTCACGGCAGAACTTTTCAAGATCTCTGTCGCCAATGGCAAAGACCTTGAGTTCCTTTCCGCTGCGGAGCATACTGTTGAGCCGTGTTTTCCCGCGCGTCTTTTTTTGGTCCTTCAGCACCGCATAAAGCAGCACTGCCAAACGCTCAGCGGCTTTCCCACTGATTTTTGCAGCCACCTCAACGCCGTTGAGCGTCATCCTCACGACCTGCTCGGCTGCTTCTCCTGACGAGTAACTCATTTTCCGTTCTCTCCTTTCGTTCGATTTTCTGCTGCTCGATTTGCTCAAGATTCTTACGAACCTGTTCCGACCGATCAGCAATGTCGGAGCACAGCGCAATTTCCTTCCGGCAGGTTTTCAGCTCTGTGGTCAGCTCCGCGATCCGGGCTCTCGTTGCTTCGGCACTTTGGAAATCTTCTTTTCTTAGGTACCGCTTCAGTTCGTTCTTCAGTCCCGTGCGCTGCTGCGTCAAAGCTTCCACCTGCTTTTCCTTTTCGGCCTTATAGCCGGCAAGGGTCTCCACAGTTTCAAGTCCTGTTTTGGCAAGGAAATCCGCCTGAGCAATGTATCTGTCGAGCTTTGTCACATCCTCACGCAAAAAAGCCGACACCTTTTTTACAGATGCCGGCTTATGCACGATGATGTGAAGCTCATAACAGTAATATAGGTACAGGGCGTAAAGGCCGGAGGCCTTCTTCGCTTTCTCCTTGTATTGGTAATAGGGCGCTTTTGTGTCCTCCGCCACCTCGGGGAAGGGCGTTTTGCGGCGGTAGTTGTTCTGAATCCGCTGCTTGATGGAATCCAGCTCGTAGTATTCACCCAGCTTGTCCAAGCGGAAGTTCTTCCCGCCGTCCACGATCCTTACAATGGGGTGGACCCTCGGAGAACCCTTCGGCGTTTTTGTAATCACCTCATAGCCCATTTCCTTCATGACGCGCAGGAACTCACGCTCCGTAGTTGAGGCGAGGATCGCCCTGTCAATAGTATAGTTGCTGGAGCCTGTTGCCCAGCCGTTCATATAGTTTTTCGCGGAGTGTCCCCATGCGTCCTCGGAGTAAATCTGAGCAGCGTCCCCGTCACGGGGGAAGGAAATCATATAGGACTCCGCTGTTTCGCTTGCGGCGAAGGCTGTGGTCGTGCCAAAGCCCGCAAGCACGGTGAATGCCATGAGGACTGCAAGCAGTCCTGACATTCCTCTTTTGAAAATCTTCTTCATTCGTTCTGTCCTCCTTCAAGGCATGAAAAAAGCACCGTGCTTCCACGATGCTCATTTCGGTGTATTGATTTGTTGATGCTTATGCGTACCCAATATAGATCAGGTAGCTGCTTGTGCCGACGCATTCGTACCAGATCCAGACAGCGGTTATCTCCCCATCCTTCGCATATCTGTTCAGGCGTGAGTTAATGTCTCGCTCCAGGTAGATGCAGGTCGGCTTCGCGGTGATCGGATTGTCCCAGCAATCGGTTGCTGAGCTATCCAAGGTCAGCCCCAAGCTCACCGCCGTGTTTTTTGCGTAAGAAATCCAGCAGTCGATATCAAATGCGGGCTCGGGCTCCGGAGTCGGTTCCGGCTCGGTTATCGCAGGAACGGACGGTTCCTTTGTGGGACTTTCTGTTTTCTCCGGCTTCTCCGGAAGCACGGGGGCCTGTTCGTTTTCTTCCGGTGTCGGCGCATTCGATTCTGTGGGTGCGCTTACCGGCTCAGAAGAAATAGCAGGGTCGCTTTCGTGCTTGTCCTCATTTGGTATGCAAGCTGTTGGATCGGCGGCTTCTGTCGGTGCTTTGGTGGGAGCGCTTGAATCTGTGGATACCGGCTCAAAGGAAGCAGGCGTTTCTTCCTGCAGCGTGGGAGCCTCCGTGGTGTTTGCTGCCGCTTGCCCTTGCAAGGGCTCTGCGGCGCATCCGGAAAGCAATACAGAAAGCAGGAGCGCGCACAACATGAGATTCTTTTTCATGGGATGACCTCCTATGGCTGTTTTTCTCATATTGTACGAACGCACCCGGTTTTTCTCAACTGTACCGCCTGTCTATTTTTCTTTTGAGCTGGTATGGCCGGTAAATGAGGGGGGGAGAGTGTGAGAGGGGGAACGGCGCTGACGCAGCGTCAAAAGGGTAGACTGCTCCCTTGGCGAAGAACCTATCTTGCGTCATTCCGACTTTTCTGCCTTTCCTGATACCGGTGATAATATTCCAGCGCTTTCAGAATATACTCACCGGTTTTTTCGTAGGGAACGCTGGCAGGGATAAACCTTCTGGCCTCGGCGTACTTGATGTTGATTTTCTCCCTCTGGTTCGGCTTTTCCTCGCTCATGATCGACTCGATGACCTCGTTATTCAGCTTTCCGTCCTGGGAGAACCGCTTCAGCTTAATGGCCTGGGCAAGGGACGGCGTGGCATCTGCGTAGGCGATTTGCTCCAACAGGGCGCGCTGTTCCTCTTTTTGCAGGTACGAAAGCTCCACCGCCGGTCTGAACGCAATGCGCCCCTCGTCAACCAAATCCAGAAGTTCCGGAATGAGCTCGGTAAGGCGAATATAGCGGAAGATAGTATTTTTGCTTTCTCCCACTTCCGCAGCCATTTCGTCTGAGGATTTTGTTCCAAAAGAATTGTTCCCCAATGGGGAATAATTATCTTGAGCTGGTCTGCCTGCTTGTCTCTTCATGGCCTCCAAGCGCATCTTGTACGAAAAAGCTTTTTCACTGGGCAGTATCACAGAGCGCTGCAGGTTCGATTCCACCATTAGAATGATGGCCTCGTCGCGGGTCATCTCCCGCACCTCGGCTTTCACGGTATCAAATCCGGCAAGCTCACAGGCCTTCTTTCTGCGATGCCCCGATACGATTTCGTACCGCCCGTCCTCCTTCGGTCGGAGGGTGACAGGGGTGATGATCCCGCGCTCCTTGATACTCTGGACAAGCTGATCCATGTCCTCGTCCAGCTTCACCTTGAAGGGATGGTCTGGGAAATCGTCGATCTCCGAGAGGGGAATATCATAAATGCGCGGGAGCTTGTTTTCCTTTCGCTCCGCGTCATTCATGAAAAGCTCATCGTACCCGGTCAGGCCCAGATCGATTTTTTGCACGCTCTTCAATCTCTGTCACCTCCTTCGTCAGAGCCTCATACGCTGCTGCGACCTTGCCGTTCCTGTCGTGAGAGAAGATGCTTTCTCCGGAAAGACTGCACTCCGCAGCTCTTACCGAAAAGGGAATCTCGGAACGAAACACGCGGATGTTCTCTCCCACGGTAGAACGAAGCGAGGAAATAATCGCCTTGGCGTTGTTGGTGCGGTTATCCACCATCGTCAGCAAAATGCCGTCAATCTTTAATCTCGGGTTGATCTGCCGCTTGATCTTTGAAATGGAGCGCAGAAGCAGGTTAAGACCTTTGGTTGACAGGAAGTTCGGCTGAGACGGGATAATCACACTGTCTGCCGCAACCAGCGCATTGACCGTCATCATACCCAGCGAGGGCATACAGTCAATCAGAATGTAGTCGTAGCTCTTTCTCATGCCGTCGATGGCGTTCTTCAGAACATACTCACGGCTCATGACATTGAACAGGCCCGTTTCCATACCGGAGAGTTCAATGTTGGAGGGGAGCAAATCCACACCCTCCTGGTGCCGGATAATTGCACCCTCTGCAAGCGGCTCATCATCAATGACCGACTGCATAAGGGAAGACAGCGATACATCCAGCTCGTCTGGGTTCTTTATGCCGAGGCTCACGGTTAAGCTGCCCTGCGGATCAGCATCCACCAGCAGGACCCGTTTCCCGGAGCTTGCAAGTCCCACGCCGAGATTGACTGCGGTCGTTGTTTTGCCAACGCCGCCCTTCTGATTCGTGATGGCGATCACCTTACAGTTTTCCATGGGGTTTTCCTCCTTTCTCTGAATTTGAATCATTTCTGATCCACGAAAGCCTCAAAGCATCCTTTGGGGCTTTCGTCGCTGCATTTCATTTTTCCTCGAACCCAAAATGCAGAAAAGGAAGTCATCAGACGCCCGATAGCGAATCGGGTCCATGGGAATCTCACCCCCGCCGGGTACTCCGCCGGTTCCGTAGAAAAGTATCATTATACCCTAAGCCTGTCGTGGCCGTATCCGTAGCTGCCAGATATTTCAGAATGGTTTCGGGGTCGCTCTCCACCTTTTGCCCCGCTGATACCGTTAGCGGCAGGTGGGTCTTGGCGTACCTTCATTTGGCTGTTGGCTCAAGGAATGTATCTGATGAATGTATATGAAATTTTCAAGGTTCCCGGAAGGCTTTTCGCCTTCTCACTTTCTCTTTGCCGAATTTTTTTGCGAGATTCCCACACTTTTTCAAAAAAATTTTTTGTGCCGGTTTTAGAAAACAAAAAAGCGCCCACTGCACCTGTTTAGTAGGCGTAGTGAGCGCAAAAAATAAGACCCGGTGATTTCTCACCGAGTCTCATATCTGAATATATAGTTTTCAAAAAAACAGCCCCGCAGAATCACTTCTGCGAGGCTGAAATTCAATCGCACATTTTTCTCGCCATCCGTGGTGCACCCTTGGTGTAAATTGGTGTACGGATTGGTGTACGAGAGGCTTTTTTAACCCGATCAGGGGGGCAATCAATAGAGCTTTGCGCCTGCCGGAATGTGAGGATCAACCATCAGCAAATGGAGCTTTTCCTCGCCGTTTTCGTGATGCACGGCGGAGATGAGCATACCGCAGGAATCAATGCCCATCATCGGGCGAGGCGGCAGGTTCGTGATAGCGATGCAGGTCTTACCGACCAGTTCTTCCGGCTCATAATACTCGTGAATTCCGCTCAAAATGACCCTATCTGTGCCGGTTCCGTCATCCAAAACGAACTTCAAGAGCTTCTTGGACTTCTTCACGGCTTCGCATTCCTTAACCTTCACGGCACGGAAATCGCTCTTGGAGAAGGTGTCAAAATCGACCTGATCCTGGAACAGCGGCTCGATCTGAACATTGGAAAAATCAATTTTTTCCTCCACGACCGGAGCCGCCTGAGCAGCCTCCGCAGGAGCCGAAACTTCCTTGGAAACCTTCTTGTCGGAGTCCAACGGTTTCATTGTGGGGAACACCCCTCCGGTCTCTTCATCCGGTTTCATCACGCCTTGCAGAGCTTGAAAAGTGGCATTCTCACATGGTTTTTCTAACTTTTTGGATTCCATAGGATGTCCTCCTGTGCCGTCTGGTTTGAGGCAAAAGTTGTAGAAAAGTTGTAGAAAGTTGTATTGGCACAAAATCGGCTTGAAATTGGCACAGCAATAGGCTTCATCGGCCTACAAGCGACCACAATATAAAATTGCTCGGCTGTAATAAGGTCTGTATAAACTCTACATATTATTTCAAGCAGATCCATACAGAAACAAGTATAGCATAAGCTTTGTAGATGTTCAAGTCAACGATTTTTTAACCCTGATACCGAATTTCATACCTTATATATAAAAAGGAGTACACCATGCCAGAATATCAATTGCAAATCAAACAGGTCGTGGATTACCCACGATGCCGGATTTATCGGCAATTCGTCCATCGGCTGATGGCAGACCGGAGCATTCGCGCAAGCGGAGGCTCTGGTCTTTTTTATTTTACCGTGCTTTGCAGCTACGCAAACTTCCGCACTTCATACCGCCGGATAGATGGTATTAGCTATACCATCTATCCGGGCGAATGGGTCTGCACACTCAAGGAAGTGTCCCAATGGTTTCGCACACGGTTTCAATGCCAGGCGTTGACAGTGCTGGAACAACTGCAGAAACAGCACTTTATCACTTTTCAGACACTGGATCGCGGCAATGTGATCCGCTATAAAATTTGCGACTGGGCGCGGCATAACACGGTGCTTGAATATAATGCTCCCTGCCAAAAGGATACCGGCTTTTTCTTTCTACCCGTTTCCGTTGTCACAGATCTCATCAGCACAAGCCGATGCTCCGAAATGGATATTATTCTGGACCTCTGGGTTTCAGCCGTCTACAACGATAATCAGGTACAGGGGTCAGACCTGGGGCCAGTAGTCTATTTCCGCAACGGCACCGGCAATCCTCTTGTTGCCTACACTGAACTGGCTGTCCGCTGGGGGTTGTCCCGGGCGACAGTCGGCCGCGTCCTCAAAAAGCTGGCCGCGCTGGACTATATCTCCCTTATGTCCTTCCCGGGCCGACACGGCAGCGTGGTCTATTTGAAAAATTACCTGTCCACCATGTTTGAAATATCGGATGTTATGGTGGACAAAGAGGAGGTCGCTATGACGCTCAACATCCGTTTGGAACTCCCCGATGAATCAGGCTCCAGCCAAAACACACCAAGTATAGAGCATGAGGTTATCGTTTCAAACGAACTCAATAGCGTTTCAAAATCGCACATTGAAATTATCATCCAAAAGATGGCTCAAATCCTGATGGCACAAGGGATTTCGTGCTTTGGTTGCCCCCTCTCCCGCTATAAGTTATATCCCTTATCGGGTGACTGCCGGGAAGATTTACTACCCCGCGTGCGGGAACAGTCAACGCTCTGTTTTGGCCTGTCTATTCTGTGCGGGAACAGACAGGTCACCACTTTTGAACTTACACTCTCTCCCATCGCGGAGAATTGAACAAGGAGGTCTTACCATGAAAAAATTTGTTGAAAAAGATGTCGCAGAAAACCCGCTGTACCATGATACATGGAAACTGTTGAAAAAATACCGCGATGTGGTGTGGAGCCTGGAGATTTCTGTCCAGCATGTGCGGTCCAAGTTTGAGATCGAATACGGCACATCCATCGAGGAATTTCTGGATTCCATCTATCTGGCCGGCGCCGATCTGAATGGGAGCGATATTGAACACCATGCCAAGTGCATTGAGCGCAGCCACAAGATGCTGAAACTTTTGGATTCAGCAGTCGAATTGCTTCGTACCCGCCACAAGAACGGCGAGGCCTATTACTGGCTGCTTTACTACTCCTTCCTCTCCCCGCAGCAACTCAAAAATGTGGAGGAGATCATCGAGAATTTGCGTCCGCATATCCGGGACATCTCATTCCGTACTTACTACCGCAGGCGCAGGGAAGCCATTGACGCACTCAGTTCCGTACTATGGGGGTACACCTCCAAAGACAGTTTGGATATGCTGGAACAGTTCTTTCCAGCGCCAAAACCAGATGAAAAGGCCAAGGGCAAATAATTGGCAGAATACGGGAATGAAATTGGCGCATTCCTGCCCTTGAGCCGTAAATCCTGGTGTGCTAAACTGAATATGCTCAAACTTGCACCCAAAACTGAATGCAGGCAGTGAACGGCACCTTTTTCAAGGTGCTTTTTTGCTGCCCTAATAATCGGCCGATTGGGGAGGGAGCCCGCATCTATTACAAGAGCTGCGGGCTCCTCTTTTGTTTGAGTCCCGCATATTACATTTGGATTGGAGGTCCGAAAATTGAAAAAACGCAAGATTCCTCACCAAAAGCGAAACGGCGATACCAGCCCTCCGCGCCGTTTTTCCATTGGCAGAATCGCTTATATGGCGTTTCTGTGTCCCACCGTCTCATTGATGTTCAGCCAGCCGGCCTTTGCCGCAACCGATGTTTGGACAAAGGCCACAGAAATCATGCAGGATGTCTACACGCAGATCCTCGCTATCTCCACGATTGCGGCCATTGTGACCGCTTCGGTAGCATTGCTGCTCATGAATTTCTCCCGTTCTGGTAAAACGGTGGATGAAAGCAGAGCTTGGCTCAAACGAATTGTTATCACCTGGGCCATCTTAAACAGTCTGGGCTTTATCATGTCCTATATCGTCCCCTTCTTTGAGGGTGGTCAGTGGGCAGGTTGATCGGCATCACATTGATACCCGACGAAAGGAGGCATGACCTATGGGTATTCTGGACGGCATTGTTGAATGGATTGCAGAGCAGGTCATGGCGGGCCTTGACTTGATAACCACCTCGGTTTTGGGGGCACTGGGCTGCGATATGGCGGTATTTCTGCGCTACTTTCCCGCAGCCGAAACGATGTACAGCGTTTTTGTCGCACTGGGCATCGGTATCATTCTCCTCAACTGGGTGTGGCAGCTGTTCAAGAACTTTGGCCTGGGAGCCGGTATTGAAGCGGAAGACCCGCTCAAATTGAGCATCCGATCCGTCATTTTTATTCTTTTGGCGTTCTTCTCCAATGAGATTGTCAGCATGATCCTGACCATCGGCGGCACACCGTACAACTGGATTATGGATTCGGAGCTGCCGGCACTCAGTTTTGCAGATTTCAACTCTGTCATGCTGGTCATCATCGGGGTGTGCGCCAATGGGGCTGTGGCCCTTATCACTCTGATATTAGTCATCATTCTGGCGTGGAACTACCTGAAGTTGCTGCTGGAAGCGGCAGAGCGATATGTATTGCTCGGCGTGCTGGTCTATACGGCTCCAGTAGCCTTTTCCATGGGGGCAAGCCAGACAACATCAAACATCTGGAAATCCTGGTGCCGGATGCTGGGCGGTCAGATTTTTCTTCTGCTGATGAACGCCTGGTGCCTGCGCCTGTTCACGAGCATGGTTGGTTCGTTTATCTCCAACCCGCTCTCTTTGTAAGGAGGGCCATTTTGAAAAGACTCAAGAAAATTTTGTTCCTTGCGCTGATGGTCACAGCCCTCTCCTGCCTGTTCTGCCAGCCTGCTTTCGCTATTTCGGAGGAAGAAGTTCAGGCACAAGTGGACGCCGTAGGCAAGGAGGCCGTTTCGGGGAATGTGCTGATCTGGTTTATGTGCGCAATCGGATTCCTTAAAGTATCACAGAAGATCGATTCTTTTATGGCGAGTCTGGGCGTCAATGTCGGCCATACCGGCGGCAGTATGCTGGCGGAGGCTATGATTGCGGCCAGAGGATTCAGCGGATTTAAGAGCTTTGCCAGCAATCACTTTGCGGGCGGCCGCAGCAGCCATTCCTCCCATGTCAATGCAAGCGGTGGCGGAAAAGGCGGCGCTGGATTCGGCGCTGGTTTTGCCAGCGGCGGTTTGGCTGGTGTGATTAAAAGGAATGTTACCAACAATGCGGTCAAAACAGCTACAACGCCACCAGATGCCAAACCCTCCGGGTTAAGCGGGTTGGTCGGCGGTGCTGCAGGCGGCATCGGCGGACATATCTACGCTTCATCCGTAAGCAAGGGAGGCAATTTTGCCAACAATGTCATAGGATCGGTTGCTACCGGGAGTATCACCCAGATGGGAACTATGACCGGGGATAAAGCTGTAGACGCTCTGCATTCCTACATGGGTCATGCGGCATTGGAGCCCGGGGCCGAGAATATTCCCACTTATCAGAATGTGGAGATCGGCGGTGGCCGCATTACCGGCACAGAAGTCACTCCGGAACATCCAGAAGGCATCGCTTTTGGTATGTATCATGCAGACCAGTATGTGGCGCCGGAAGGCCAGTACACAACCGTTCACGCCGTAGATGGTACCGCCTGGTATAAGCAGTATGCTGCGGATGCGGTTGAAAAATCTCCCTATATGGCACCGGACGGCTCGATTGCCTATCACGAATCCATCGTGAAGAAACTGCCGCCTACTCCCAAAAGAAAGGACAAACTATAATGGCTGAAGAACAAAAAAACAGCTCCGCCGAAACAGTAGATGCTGCGACCTCTGCCGCACATACGGTCAAAGGCGCTATCAAAGCTGGCAAGGCCATCTCTGGAGCCGCAAAAGGTGCTGCCGCCGGCGGCCACTATGGGGCTGTGGCTGGGGCCGTCTGGGCCGGCCGAAAGCACATCGGCAAAATCATTGCTATCATTGCGATTCTGCTTTTGCTGCCTGTCCTTTTCCTCTTGATGCTGCCCGGCTTGATTTTTGGCGGGCTGGTCAATGCCTTTTCACCAGCTGATCCTGATACGCCTATCCTCAACAGCGAAACTGCTATCGTGGAAAACGCCAATGACATCACTTTTACCATCAACGCCATCTTGGGTGAGGCCCTGGATGATGTGATCGCCCGCATCGAGGAGGATTTTGCTTCTTCTGGGGCTGACCAGATGGAGATCAAAAATCCCTATTCCTCCGGCCCTGTCTACAACGCCAACCTCATCATCTCGCAGTATTGTGCTGCCCGGGATGAAGACTTTGAGAGCATTTCACTGGATGGCCTGGCCTCTGCCCTGCGAGAGCATAAAGAACATCTTTACTCCTATACCAGCGTACAGGAAAGCCGTGAGGTCACGGCTGAGGACCCGGAAACCGGGGAAGAAATCACAACTACGGAAACTTGGATAGTTTACACCATCCGTTACAATGGTGAGTCATATCTTGCTGATACTGTCTTTGCTCTTACCGATGAACAAAAGGAGCTGGCCGCTGATTATGCCTCCAACCTCAGTTTGTTTCTTGGTGACGGACTTCTGCAAAATCTGGTTGAATGGACCGGCAACAGCATCCCCTCCCTTGGAGATGTGACCTTTACCGACGGCGGGACCCCGGTTGTTTATTACAATCAGTTGGATGAACGCTATGCCAGTCAACCCTATGGCACCGATAACATTGGTGGCTATGGGTGCGGCCCCACCGCCATGGCAATCGTGGTTTCCTCCCTCACGGACGATATGGTGGACCCGGTGGAAATGGCAAAGTGGTCATATGATAATGGCTATTGGTGCAAAAGCAGCGGCTCTTATCACGCATTGATTCCCGCTGCTGCAGAGGAATGGGGGCTTCCGGTATCCGGCTGCACGACTTCCGAGCCCCAGCGGATTCTGGACGCTCTTGCTGACGGCAAGCTGGTTGTGGCAATTATGTCCGAGGGGCATTTCACTTCATCCGGCCATTTCATCGTTCTTCGCGGCGTGAAGGATGGTCAGATCATGGTGGCAGACCCGGCCAGTTATAAGCGCAGTGAACAACTCTGGGATTTATCCATCATCTTAAACGAAGCAAGCCGCCGTGCGGCAGCAGGCGGTCCTTTCTGGATTATTGGCTGACTGTATCGCACCCCGGCATCAGAAACGAGGTAATACATGAGCAACAAGAATGACCATGATATTTATATCATACCGCCGAACTTTATAGAAACAGGCACTTTTTTTGGCGGTATGTTCCGTGCGCGGAATGTGATTGAAGCCGGCATCCTGGCATTTGCCATCGGGACGCCGGTTTTTTTGTTCCTTCCATTTGGATTGACTGCCCGCATTATTGCTTTATGCCTGACTGCGCTCCCGGTGGCATTGGTTGCCCTCATTGGCATTTCAGGAGAAAGCCTATCGCAGTTTCTGGTCACTTTTCTGAAATACCTGCGGAATCGCCGCGTTGTCGGCGGTGACGGTGAACAGCCCTGTGAAAAAGTCGGCAAGCATCTCAAACAGAAGCCTCCAAAGGAGAGAACGCCCAAGGCGTCGAAGCACCGGCGGTCTGGTGAAGCAGATTTCCCAGCTGAGTTTGATGAAGTCCGTGGATATGAGATCCGCGAAAAGCTCCGGCCCAAGAAAAACACCAGGAAGGAACGGCCTGTCAAGGCCAATAAGGCGAAAAAGAAAGCAAAGAAGCGGCCTGAAAAAGAGCGAATGCCTAAACGCCCCGCCCATATCAAGGAGGATAAGCCTCCCTGCGTCAATCCGGTGGCAGACTATCTGCCCATTGAGAAGATCGCCAACGGCATTATCTACACGAAAGACCACCGATTTGTCAAGGTGGTTGAGGTGGTCCCCATCAACTTCATGCTGCGGAGCGCACGGGAACAGAGAAATATTATCTACTCTTTCGTCTCATACCTAAAAATCAGTCCTGTTAAATTGCAGATCAAAGTGCTTACCCGGCGTGCCGACATCAACCGCCACCTGGACACAGTACGCCGTGAAATGGCGCAGGAGGACAATGAACAGTGCCGCTTGATGCAAGAGGACTATTTGGATTTTGTTCAACAGGTCGGCTCCCATGAGGCGGTTACACGACGCTTCTTTTTGATTTTTGAGTATGAGCCTTGGAACAACACACGGCGCTCCGAACAGGAAGATGAGGCAATTCAATCTCTCCAAAGTGCTGTCCACACGGCATCCAATTACCTGCGTCAATGCGGCAACGAGGTCGTTGTCCACGAAAACGAGGACGAATTTACCGTAGATGTTTTCTATAATTTATTGTGCCGAAATGAAAGTGCGGTCAAGCCTCTGTCGGTGCGGGTGCAGGAAGTTGTGACGCAGTATCTCGACAAGGGGCGGGAGGGTGAGATTGACCGCATCCCGGCGGCTGAATTTGCTGCTCCCAAAAGCATCGACTTCACCCATGGACGGTATCTCTGTATAGACGGGCTGTACTATACCTATTTGCTCGTCCCATCAGATGGTTACAAAACCCAGGTGCCCGCGGGCTGGCTGAGTTTAATCGTCAATGCCGGTGATGGTATTGACCTCGATATGTTTCTTTCGCGTCAACCCAAAGAGCGCATTATTCAGCGGGTCGGCCAGCAGCTCCGCATCAACCGGTCAAAAATCAAGGATGCCAGCGACACGAACACGGACTTCGATGATATAGACGGCGCTATTCGGAGCGGCTATTTTCTGAAGGAGGGTCTTGCGAACAATGAGGATTTCTATTATCTCAACCTGTTGATTACTGTGACCGCCCCTTCTGTGGAGGATCTGGAGTGGAAGGCCAGCGAAATAAAAAAGCTCCTGCTTTCGCAGGATATGGATGTCTGCACCTGCCATTTTCGGGAGGAGCAGGCATTTTGTTCTGCCCTCCCGCTGGTTTCCATGGAAAAGGGACTGTTCGAGCGTGGTAAGCGCAACCTGTTGACTGGAGGCGCGGCCAGCTGCTATCCGTTCACTTCGTTTGAGATGTGCGACGACAACGGAATCCTTCTGGGGGTCAACAAATATAACAGTTCCCTCATCATCGTGGATATTTTCAACTCTGCGATTTACAAGAACGCCAATATGGCGATCCTGGGTACCAGCGGCGCAGGCAAGACCTTTACGATGCAGCTCATGGCGTTAAGAATGAGGCGGAAAAACATTCCCGTTTTCATCATTGCGCCGCTGAAAGGGCACGAATTCCACCGTGCCTGTGCCAATGTAGGCGGGGAGTTTATCCAGATTTCCCCGGCCAGCCCGCACTGCATCAATGTGATGGAGATCCGCAAGGTGGATCGGTCTGTCAGCGAGCTTCTGGACGGACCTGGAATCCAGCTCTCCGAACTGGCCGCCAAAATCCAGCAACTCCACATATTCTTCAGTCTGTTGATCCCTGATATGTCTCACGAGGAACGACAGCTGTTGGATGAGGCTCTGATCCGCACCTACAATTCCAAAGGTATCACCCATGACAACGCCTCATTGGAAGACCCGGCCAATCCGGGCTGCTACCGGGAGATGCCGGTGCTGGGCGACTTGTATGAGATTTTGAAGGCCGCCCCGGAAACCACTCGCATGGCCCATATCCTCAACCGTCTGGTGAATGGCTCCGCCAGTACCTTTAACAAGCAGACCAATGTGCGGCTGGATAATAAGTACACCGTACTGGATATTTCCTCGCTTACTGGTGATTTGCTGACTGTGGGGATGTTCGTGGCCCTTGATTTCGTTTGGGACCGCGCCAAAGCTGACCGCACCGAGGAAAAGGCCATTTTTATTGATGAATGCTGGCAGCTCCTTTCCGGCGCTGGCGCCATGGGCACCCGGCTGGCCGGCGATTTTATTTTGGAAATTTTCAAGATCATTCGCGGCTATGGCGGTTCAGCGGTCTGCGCCAGCCAGGACCTGAACGACTTTTTCAATTTGGATGAAGGGCGTTTCGGCAAAGGCATCATCAACAACAGCAAAACCAAGATCATTTTGAATTTGGAGGACGATGAAGCAGAGCGGGTCCAGGAGACCCTGCACCTGTCTGATGCGGAAACGATGGAGGTCACCCATTTTGAGCGCGGCAGCGGCCTAATCTCCACCAATAACAACAATATCATGGTGGAGTTCAAGGCCAGTCCATTGGAAAAGGATCTCATAACCACAGACCGCAGGGAACTACGGGAACTTTTGGAGCGCAAGCGCCAAGAACAATCTGATTCCGCTTAAAAGGCATTTTCTCTGGGAGGTGCGGAAGCGCCTCCCTTTATTGCGCGGAGTAGTGTAAAGAACATGGTTGGATGCTTTACCAACAGACGGCGGGGCAGTACCGTCCTCCGCAACCATTTAGAATTTTATATGAGGTGAGTCCAATGTATCCGACAATAAAGTAATCAAACAATGAATTTAGAGGTGATATAAAGCGAGTTTAAGAGTTTCTTTAAGCAAGTTGGAGGCAATGAAGGTGACAAATGCAAATATAACACCCGTTTAGATACTTACGGCTGCGGCTGTCAACACAACTGTAACTACTGCTATGCCCGTTCATTGCTTCATTTTCGTGGATTATGGGATGCGGCGCATCCTCGTGTTGCAGACATTGAAAAGGTCCGGCGGAAAATCCGCGGTCTCCCATCCGGAAGCATCATCAGGCTTGGAGGCATGACAGACTGTTTTCAGCCCTGTGAACTCCAGTACCGCACTACCTACCAGACCATCCAGGAGATGAATCTATGCAGGGTAAGCTATCTCATCGTCACGAAGTCTGCACTTCCCGCTGCCCCGGAGTATTTAGAGATCTTGGACAAGGAACTGGCCCATATTCAAATTACTGTGACCTGCCTGGACGATGCACAAACCGCCCAATTTGAAAAGGCCAGTCCTCCCAGTCAGCGCATCCGCGCAATTCAGGCGCTGCAAGCGGAAGGGTATGATGTGGCAATCCGATTAAGCCCCATCATCGAGGAATACATGGATTTCGACAAGCTGAATGATTTGGGAATTGAGCGGTGTGTGGTTGAATTTCTGCGCGTCAATTCGTGGATTAAGCAGTGGTTTCGGGGTGTTGATTTCTCTAAATATACCGTGCGGCAGGGAGGCTACTATCATCTTCCTTTGAAAGAAAAGCAGCGGATCGTGGAAAAAATCCATATTCCGCAGAAGACAATCTGTGAAGATGTAACGGAACACTATCAATTCTGGAGGGATTTTGTAAATCCCAATAAAGAGGATTGCTGTAATCTCCGGAAAACGCATCATTGACAGTTCCAATACGCCTATAAGACGCCTTTTTTCCCTACTATTCTCGAAAAACGCCGGATTGACGCTCTAATGGCGTCTTTCCACAATTCCTATTTAACAATGCGCTTTGAAGGCGTCTGATTGGCGCCTTTAATAAAGGAGGTGAGCCCCATGAAGACCAGGGCTGAAATCTATGGGAACGAGGCTACGGACTTGCTACGGATCGTGACGATGTACCCCGGCCTCTGTGAACACCAGCTTCTTTGTTTTCACCCTGGCAAAGAAGATACTACAAAGGCCCTGCTCTCTCATTTGGAGAGGCAGGGCCGCATTTTTCAAACAGACGGCGGTGGTTATTTCCTGGCAGGGCAAACACCAAAAACTGACCATGCGCTTGTCCGGGCAGTGTGGGTCCTGCTGGACTTCATCCGGCAGGTAGATTACCACGCTCCGGCTGATTTTCCCGTTAAACTCGTGTTTTTTGCCGACGGTGAATTATATGAGATTGCTTATATTGCCGCCGGGCAAGAGGCGCTTGTCTGCCATGCTCTGCGGGGCAACAAAGGGGGAAGCCGCCGTATCATGCTGGTCGATACTCCGGCGCAAATCGCCCAAATCGACTGTCCGGGCATATCCGGATTTTGTACTGTAGACGAGGAAGGCCAGACAAATTATTTCAAGAAAGCAGGAGGCACATGATTGGATCGAAAACTAATATCCCACCGCATTGGAAGCATTCTCGACGATATATCCCGTCTGAGTAATGCGCTGTACGCGCTGGACACCACTGACATCCAGCGTTACCCCGACAACTATGAAACACTTTCCATAGATGCCGCTTTACGGGCAGAGCGGATTGCCTGCCGGCTGCGGCATCTGATTTATTCCAGCACAACCATCCGCAAAGGTGACTATCTCAAATCCGCCGGTGCAACGCACGGCATCACTGTCAACTGCGAGGACAGGGTGCTGGAGGTGACGCTGCCCTGTTTGCTGCCAAAGCGCAAACAGCGGCAAAGCGATGAGTTCCTGTTGGACCCGCTCTATTTTGTCCTTGATCAATACGCAAGAGAACACCCACTTCCGTATTACCGCGATTGCGTTGTCTGTTTCGCCCAGGTCTATGACCGGGCACTTCCCGACAGGCGGATACGCGATTACGATAATTTGTCGGAAAAGCAATTACTGGATCTTCTCTCTTCCTTTGTGATGGCTGATGATACCGGCCTGTTGTGCGACGCCTATAACACGGCTGAACTGGGTGACCAGGATTGCACAAAAATCTATATCATGGAGAAGCAGCGTTTTCCGCAATGGCTGACGGAGCATAAAACGAGTCTACAATCCATCTCGGATTTTTGACCATTTTGGGCCTTCTCCGGCCCGACATCCAGCGAAGCGGCTGAAACGCCCGATTTTCCGGGCTTTTTCCCCTCATGGGGAGGCCCATTTTTACCGAAGTCCTCAGTCATTACGGTAAAAATCCTGTGCTTTCAAGGGAGGTGACTACTTGGGAAAAGCACCAACTATTTTCCACAGCCGGATACGCTTCCGTTCCGGCTTTTATCGCTGACCGCTATTTCGGGAGAGTTCCCCACCAGCCAGCTCAACCGCCTTCCCGCCAGCCCTTACTACTTGGAGGCGGTCGTGACTGCGCTCAAAAAGGCCGGACTGCTGCGCACCTACTACCGGGACCGGCTCCGGGGCTATCGGCTGGGGATCAAAGCCAAGTCAGCTCTGCTGGACGGATGGCCCGAGCGTTTTACATTCTGCCTTACAGGAGACGCAGAAACCAACCGGCTCAAAAGCGAAGCAAACCGGAGGTTTCGGCTCCACCGCCTCGCGGAAACCTATATCACTATAGGCAATGCCGGGGTACTGCTCTACCCGGATGAAAAGCCGAAGGTCTTTGCCCAGACCGGTTTTGGCGGCGAAGCTGTAACATATCCTGTGTTTTACAGTTCACGCGAAGTCAAGGAATTGGGGGCTGATGCCACCCAGATTCGAAGCTCCCGCTTCGCAGGGGTGCTGCTGGCCCCCACCGGCATCTTTGTGACCTACAATAGCGGGGGCGCTCTGATGAAGTGGCGCTACAAATCCGAACTGCGGGTAAAAACGCTCCTCTGGAACATTCTATGCCAGCAGCGTCTGGCCCAGCAGTACCGTGTCGAGCAGGTACATGGACTGGTATTGGGGGACAGCATGGATCTGGCCTACCAGATACTCACCAGTACCGGCGGGGCCAAGCATGACTACTTCATGCTGGACGGCAGCTACGACCACTTTTATTTCCTAACCAATGACCATCAGGGAGAGGTGATACTGGCGTTACTGTGTGACCCTGTGAAAACCGCGGAACTTGACCGCATTCTGTCACAGGGCCTCTCCGCCGGCAATCCCGGCAGGGCCATGGAGCAGGATGCCGCAGAGCCGGATGGAACGCCGGTGCTGTTCGGTTACTTCTGCGATCTGCCCCGGATCGTGCGCTTTAACACCTCCCTCGAACTGATGGAACGCCCCGGTACACTGATCTGCTTTGATTTTCAAGCAGATGTGCTGCGCCGCTACTGCGGTGACCGGGTACACCTGCAAACCATTGACTTTACAAAATTCGAGGGGAGGTTGTTCCCATAAACAAAAAGAAACTGATCATAGGCCTGGCAGCAGCACCGGCCGCCGCATTTGCGATTCTATACGCAGGCGGTTTCCTGGCGCAGCTGTTTGGCAATTATGCAGCATGGAAACAGGGTGGCGGCATCCCCGGAGACGGAACTTCTCCGGCGATGGCATCACCCGATTTTTTTACCTGTCTGGCCTCCGTATTTCGTCCGCCCTACGGAGTGTACGGTGTCCTGATCTGCATCGGCCTGTTGGCAGTCCTGCTGCTCATGGTCATGCGCATGGGCTACAGCGATACCGGCGAATATGATACTGACCGGAATTTCATTTACTCGGCCAAGGGCACCTACGGTACCTCCGGCTGGATGAGCCGCAAGGAAATGGCTGGTGTGTTGGATCTGGTGCCTGACCTGCGCAAGCATAAAGGCGTTGTACTGGGAATGCTGGACAACAAGGCTGTCTGTATTCCCGAAAATCCCCATATCAACGGCAATCTGGCTGTGTATGGCTCCAGCGGCAGCATGAAAACCCGGTCCTTTTGCATGAATCGTATCCTTCAGGCGGCGGTCCGCGGAGAATCCCTGATTATTTCAGATCCGAAAAGTGAGCTCTACGAAAAATCCAGCGAGTATCTGCGGGATCAGGGGTACTGTGTCAAGGTGTTCAATTTGGTCAATCCGGAAAACTCGGACAGTTGGAACTGCCTTTCCGAAGTGGAGGGGCAGGAACTGATGGCGCAGCTTTTTGTAGATGTCATCATTAAGAACACCATCAACAACGGCAAGGGCGACCATTTCTGGGATTCCTGCGAGATGAACTTGCTGAAAGCCCTCGTCCTCTATGTGGACCAGAGTTATGCAGAGCAAAACCGCAATATCGGAGAGGTGTACCGGCTGCTGACTTTAAGCGGCGAGTCCGATTTGGACAGCCTGTTTGAGAACTTGCCGCCCACCCATCCGGCCAAAGCGCCATACAGCTTGTATAAGCAGGCCAGCGATACAGTCCGCAGCGGCGTCATCATCGGCCTCGGCTCCCGTCTGCAGGTGTTCCAGTCGGAGCTGATTAAGAAGATCACCACCCGGGATGAAATTGACTTGGAGCTGCCCGGCCAGGAGCGGTGCGCCTACTTCCTTGTTACCAGCGACCAGGACAGCACCTTTGACTTTCTGGCAAGCCTGTTCCTGTCCTTCTGCTTCATCAAGCTGGTGCGGTATGCAGACAAGAACTGCGAAGGAGGCAAACTGCCGGTACCGGTGCATGTCCTGGGTGAAGAATTAACAGCCTGCGGCACCATTCCGGACCTCTCCCGCCGGTTAAGCGTCATTCGTTCAAGAAATATCTCTATGAGCTGTGTGTTTCAGAACTTGGCGGGCTTGCAGAATCGGTATCCTCTCAATCTCTGGCAGGAAATTCTGGGCAACTGCGACGCGCAGTTGTTCCTGGGCTGCACAGATGAATTGACGGCGGAGTTTATTTCTTCCCGCACGGGACTGGCTTCTGTGTCGGTATCCAGTAAATCCAAGCAGCTGGGTACCTGGCGTATCTCCAACTACACGCCGGAATACCGGGAAACCTCTGGTGTCGGCAAGCGTCCTGTCCTCACCCCGGACGAAGTTCTGCGGCTGCCTATCAAGCAGGCACTGGTCATCATCCGGGGGCAAAAAGTTCTCAAGGTAGACAAAATGGACTATTCCAAACATCCGGAGGCATCCAAGCTCCGTTCCTGCAAGGCATCCGCCCATATCCCCGAATGGCGCAGGCTGGAACAGGAGCAACCGAAACCCTCTGCGGCACAGCCAAAGCCGCAGGCCCCCGCGCCTAAAAAGCCAGTGAAGAAAAAGCCGAAAGCGGCCAGCACATCTACCGGCACCAAGCAGACCGCAGCCGTTCCAACCGCAGAGGCTCCGAATGGCATCATCACGACAGATAAGGACTCGATCCTTTCTTAATACAAAACATAGGAGGTTAATTTTATGGCAACCAAGAAAAAAGTATTGCTGGAGCAGGAAACTCCTGTTCCTGAAAACACCGCCCCCGCGGACGGTACCATTTCTTCCGCTGGCCCCCCGGCTGATGCGGCGGCGCCGCCTGACAGTGACGATTTGAGTGCGCTGCTGGCCTCTATGGATCAGACCAATGACAGCGCCTCTACGGATCAATCTGATGGCGACGCCACTTTGGAAGGCTCTGACCCTCCCCTTGAGTTTATGGAAACGGAGGCGTCTGATGAAGCTGCCCCCGAGGGTGACGGCACGGCCTCTGGCGCCCCTTCCGATTCGGATGAGCCTGCCGGATCGGCGGCCGGTGAGGATGGCGACGGTGAGGAAGAGACTCCTTCCAATTTGTCTGCTGAAGGTGCAGATGGCATCCCGGCGGAGACGGTTTCCGAAACTGCTGGGGAGCCGGCTCCCTCCAAGCCCAAGCGGGCACCCCGGCGGAAAAAGGCGGCGCCTGTGGAAGATCCCGTACATGGCGAGAATGAGGACTCTGCGGAGGCTCCGGCTGCTGAAGAGCAGGCTGTGGAATCTTCCGCCTCTGTTGAGAATACGGCGCCGCCTGATGAGGGAGAAACACCCATTTCAGAGGATACCGCTCCCCAAGAGGAGGCGCCGGTAGATACTGCGTCTGCTCTGCGCCGGACCGCCGTAACACACCGCAGTGACGCCTCTATCCTGACCATCCGCAGTCGTGAAGAGGTGGAAACACAGGAAGACCGCGAGGATGTCATTTGGCACGAGATCCACAACGCCTACCGCACCCGCCGCATCCTCACAGGGCAGCTGGGCGGCATTGAGCAGCTGGACAACCGCAAAACTGTGGCCGTAGTGGATTACAAGGGATTCCGCATCATTATCCCCATCAAGGAGATGATGATCAATCTGGGCCGCAGCCCTTCCGGTCAGGAGTATGCCGACCTGATGCTGCGTCAAAACAAGATTTTGGGGAATATGCTGGGGGCGGACATTGACTTTGTGGTACGCGGCATCGACTCCAAGACCCGCAGCGTTGTCGCAAGCCGCCGTGAAGCTATGATGCGGAAGCGCCAGACCTTTTATTTCGATTTGGATGCCGAGGGGAAGTACCGCATCTACGAGGGGCGTATTGTTCAGGCCCGGGTCATCGCTGTTGCGGAGAAGGTCATCCGCGTCGAGGTATTCGGCGTTGAAACCTCAATTCTGGCCCGTGATTTGGCTTGGGACTGGATCGGCGATGCCCACGAGCGTTTCTCCGTGGGCGATGAAGTGCTGGTCCGCATTCTCAATGTGCGGCGCAACAGCCTTGAAGACCTCGGAATCCGTGCCGACATCAAGAGCACATCTGAAAACACCGACCGGGACAATCTCCAGAAGTGCCGAATCCAGGGTAAATACGCCGGAAAAGTGACCGATGTACACAAGGGTGTGGTTTATGTCCGGCTTGCCAATGGCGTCAATGCGGTGGCTCATTCCTGCTATGACTACCGTATGCCCGGGAAGAAGGATGATGTATCCTTTGCCGTCACCCATTTGGATGTGGAGCGCGGCATCGCTCTTGGAATCATCACCCGGATCATCCGGCAGAACCTGTAAACCGAAAACCGCCTGGGAAGTATCAAATAACTGCTTCTCGGGCGGTTATTTTATTATTTCAATCCTAACGCATATACAGCCTTCCAACCCTCTCTATTTTTAATTTTATTTTCCGTTTGCGTTGATTTTTCACAAAATACGGGATATAATATATAAAAACGCTGAATTAGGAGGTTGTTTATGCTGATTCAATTTAGTGTAGAGAACTATCTGTCTATCAAAGATAAAGTTGTCTTATCCCTGCTGTCCAGTAGGGACAATGAGCATCCAGAGCATCTCATCGCAGATGGAAACAAAAACTATCTGAAATCCGCTGTTATCTATGGAGCCAATGCTTCTGGGAAGTCTAATGTCTTGAACGCATTCTGGTTTATGGTAAACTATGTGCTGACTTCTCATAACCAGCAGCTCCATAAAACGATTGCGCGTTCACCATTTAAGTTCGATGCTGAAACACCTGCTCGCCCCAGTAGTTTTGAGGTCATCTTTACCACAGAAGGCGTTCGATATGCGTATGGCTTTTCTGTAACAGATAAGGCTGTCACGGAGGAATACCTATACTACTATCCCAACGGCAGACAGGCGCTTATTTTTGAGAGAAAAAACACCAAGGATTTCCGTTTTACGGTCGATGTTGATGAGCAAAACACACTCAAGGAGCGCACCTCTGCAAACAAGCTCTACTTGTCAGTTGCATCAAACTGGAGTTACGCCAAAGTGATCCCTGTCCTGGAGTGGTTTGCCTCCTGTCAAATCATCACGAAGAATTCCGTGGCGGATGCCTATGGAATCGAAGCAGAGCAGTTGAAAAATGACGACTACCGGCGTGTAATCGCATCTATGCTGCGTGTTGCAGATTTGGGAATACAGGCGCTCCAAATGCGCGATTCAGACCCTGCGCCTTCTCAACGCAGTGACATTTTTGCAAATATTGATGCCATTCATACGGTACATGACGCCAACGGAAATGCGTGTTCCTATGCCTTGAATATGGCAGAGGAATCTGACGGCACCAACAGTTATTTCAAGCTGATCGGTGTTGTGAAAAAGGCTTTAGACCTGGGGACGCTTCTTGTGGCTGATGAAATGGACGCACACCTCCATCCACTTCTGACCAAGCATCTGGTGTCCCTTTTCGACAGCACAGAATTTAATCCCAAGGGTGCTCAGTTGATCTTCACATCACACAGCACCAACCTTCTTGATTTGGATTTCTTGAGAAGAGATCAGATTTGGTTTACAGAAAAAGATGAGCAGACCGCAGCCACAGACTTGTTCTCCCTTTATGATTTTTCCATTCGCAAGGACACCAAAGTAGAAAAGGGATATTTGATCGGCCGTTTTGGTGCAATTCCTTTTATCAAGGGAGGGCTGTAAAATGGCACGGGGACAGATTGAAAAGCGTGGACAGCGACGCAGGAAATTAAAACCCGTCATTCTGATTGTGACGGAGGGCTCGCAAACCGAGCCAAAGTATTTTGAACATTATCGCAGCCGCCAGACCAACATTGATATTCGCGTGGTCGGCAGCCACACCAAAGGGGGCGAAACCGATTACCTCGCTCTGATTCGGAAAGCTGTGGAATACCAAAGCAAAAATCAGCTTTCTGTATCCAATGGCGATGCTGTATGGGTCGTTGCAGACGGTGATGTGAACTATAATACCCCTGATCCTATCGCGGCCAAAGACAAATTGCTCTCCAAAGCACAGAAAATGGCTGATGCAAAGGGCATTCATATTGCGCTCTCTAATCCTTGTTTTGAATTTTGGTATCTGCTTCACTTTCAGTACACCACTAAGTTTTTCAAGGATTATCCTGCAGTAAAGAATGCCTTGACCACTTACCTTCCGGATTATGAGAAAACCGGCGATGTGTATTCCCAGTTGTCTGCTCATACAACCAATGCTCTCCAGAATGCCAAGCGTGTAGAGCAATATCATCTTCAAAATGGCAGCAGCAAACCGTTTGGAATCGCCGTCAATCCATTCACCGATATTTATCAACTGGTGGAATCGCTGCTGTAATTGGCACAGGATTGTCCTTGCATTGGCACAGCCTTGCCCTTGAGCCGTAAATCCATATCTGTTATACTTGGTACAGTCAAAAATTTGTAATGCAGCCGCTCCGGCCGGGAGCGGCTGTTTTTATTTCTGAGTAAAGGTGGTGGTTTTTATCCATAGCATACTGCAAAAGCTCCGCAGTGCATTAAAAAATGAGCGGGGCGAGGCCAACTACTTTTCCACGGTGGTGTTTATCTTCATTACCGTTGTTTTGCTGGCCTTTATCATCGACTTGTTCGGCATTATCTCTACAAAACAGGAGCTTGACCATGCAGCCGATCAGATGGTCAAGCAGATCCAGTTGTCCGGCGGCATCAACAGCGAGACGGATGCTCTCTTTGATTTCCTCTGTTCGGAGATCGAGGGGGCCGACAATATCACCTATTCGATTGACGCCACATATAAATCTCCCACACCTTCCGGGATGTCCCGGGCCATCCAGTTGGGAACGCCCTTCTATATTACCATTGAGGGGGATGCCAAGCTGGGCGGCTTCTGGAATCTGGATCTGGTCAACATCACGGTGGTGGCCCGCGGCTCCGGCGTTAGCGAACATTACTGGAAGTGAGGTGGCCTATGAAGCGTTTATTCTCACAGCTGCACCGGCCGCTCCGCAACGAGCGGGGGGAGATCACCTTCTTCGCCTGCTTCTTTGTGGTTGGAGTTGTCATGCTCATTTCTTTCCTGCTACTGTATGCCTCGGTGAGAATTACTTGCATCAACATCCGCAACGGGGCTAAAATGGAGCTGAACAATCTGAGCGCCACCATCTACGCAGATACTTACCGCTCCCAGAGGGAAACCAATTTTGAAGAGTATTTACGCACCCTCTACTCCAGCCGGGACTACACAGAAATGCTGGAGGCCACAGTTGCCGGCGGCCTTGCTGAAAAGGTCCCTCTCTCTACCGATGACTACACGGTTTCCGACATCAGCCTTGAATTCAATGTGGTGGGCGACCGTGTGGAGTACATCTTTTACTGTGATGTTGACTTCTATGTGCGGATGTTTGGACACAGTTACCCCACCATTACCCAGCGGGTAGAACTGACCGGCTACCACAACACCAAATTTTAGCCGTGCTGTTGAAAATTCAGCCAGAACTACAGTATAGGCTTTATATAACAGCAAAAAAGGAGTGTATCACACATGAAGAAGTTTTTCCAATCCAAAGGCTTTATCGTTACTTCGCTGGCCGTCCTCTGTGTTGCCATCCTGGGTGTCTGCTGGTTTGCCAGCCGGAATCGCACAGAAGATTTCAAGCCGGAAGAATCCCCGCCCAGCAGCACGACCAGCGATTGGTCGGATGGCGGCACACAGACAGACGGTGAGAGCGGCGCCGGAGCCTATGCGCCCGGCCAGTCCTCCAGTCCTGAAGAGGAGTACCCCAAGGTGACCTCCGAAACTGAGGATGAAGTCGTGATCGACTTCACGGACACGGAGAAACCGGAAACAACGCCCCCGCCCGCGCCAGAAGGGAAAACCGAGCGGGAAGACCCCGGTGAAGATCATCCGGTCAATCCTGACCCGGAAGTGCCCAAGGTCACCACTCCCCCTGCGGAAAAGGAGCCGGCCAATAATGAGCCGGCCCCCGGGGCCAGCAATGGCAACGGTGCCGTATATGATCCAGTGTTTGGGTGGATTGTCCCCGGTAATGGACAAGAAACTATTGGAGATAGCGATGGAGACATCAACAAGCAGGTCGGCAATATGGGCTGACCAATCTATAACTGAATATACCCCTGATTGGCCGTCACAGAATTGTGGCGGCCTTTCTATTTTAAGAAGAACGGAGTGTGATGTATTTGAAGCGACTTCTCGCCCTCCTGTGCAGCCTTGCCCTGGTATTTTGTTTGCTCCCTTCCACCGCGTTTGCAGAGGGCGGTAACGGAAATATTGACGGTGGTGGCGGCAGCATGGGCCAAGGCACATCCTCTAATTTCTGGAATCCTGGAAATGATGGTGTGCGAATCACCGTTGTGGATGCCGATAGCGGAAACGCAATATCCTCACCGATTGATTTTACAAATCGATCTCAAAATAATGTCGTTCACTTTGGAAAAGTGAACAAGTTGCAGTATCTTGCCGGCACTGCACTTACTCCCCAATCAGGCGCAGGTTATGACTATACAAGGCCAACACAGTCTATGCCCACCATCGTCAGCAGTAAGGGGCAGAGCAATATTGAGGCCATCAAGCGGTATTTTTGTTCGGAATATGCCTGCCAGATGGTTGCCCAGGCGGCCGGTGTGGACTATGAGCGGATGATCGCTGGCGACTATAAGCTGCTGATCGAGCCCATTGCATACTTTACGCATAACGGCCAGTATTACTGTATGACCGCTACAGAGGCGGCGCTGTATGACCAAAAATCTGGCGGGGCGCTTCGGAAAACCATGACTTCCCTCACCCACAAGAATCTGCCTCTGTCGATGTTTTTGGAATTTAGCGACCTCGGCCTGCCCGCATGGACAGGCAGCACCACAAGCAAGCAGAGCAACGCTGACATCATCAGCAGTCTGGGCGTCGGCATCGTCTGGTTCGATGAGCGCCCGCCCGAAGGGGAAATTGAAGCGCCCGATGTCGAATATCGGGTAGACACGGATGTGATCACATCCGTTACTCTGCGGACGGATACAGATTTAACACCGGACAATCCGGCCTCGGTGACCTTCCATATTCTCGGCACCACCTACCGGGTCAACGATATAGTCATCCCGGCAGGCGACAGCCAGGTGGTCTGGGTCAAATGGCACACGCCCTCCACTCCACAGTCGGTAACCATCACGGTTTCCGTCAGCGGGGCCTATACCGCGCAAGATACCTTTGTTGCGGAGATCGTGGACTTGAACGAACATATCCCTCCAGATCCGACAGCAACGGATACCAACCCCAACTACACCGTGCCCTCACTCCCCAATGAGCCGCAGAAGCTCACTGCCAACTGGGGCGTATGGAGCTGCTACTGGGTACCGGTTTGGGTTTGGTGTGACCACGATGACTGGGGGCACTGGGTCGATGAAGGCTATTGGGAGTACGAGTACACTGGCTATTCTGCCTCCATCAGCGGTGTGATGTCCCTGATGCCGGATGATATTGTGCCCACGGCCTCCGGGAAGTCAATGAAGAGCGGGTATGGCGTCAAGCAGGATGTGACAGCCACCCTTTCCACTGACGCGCCCACCAGCCATATCACCCATCCGCAGACGGCATTTTCCGTGTTTCCCGAGTTCCAGTACGAAACATACTTACGCCTTCTGCAGCGGGTGTCCAGCGGCCGGAGTGCCAAATTCACCTTCCAGCCCAACGAGTTCTCTACCTATAACCGGGCTGTGCATTTCAGTCCGCTATGGTTCCCGGATTCCACAGATTATACCGTCTTCACCCAGGTCTGGGACACCTGGACCCCTGATGGAATGTTGAGCATCAACCTGAACGACTATGTTTCAATCGATGGGAGCCTTTATGATGATTGGGTGCGCCCATATAGCTTCACATATATGCGTGAAGCGTGGGATAGATAAAAATCTGCCTTTGGCAAGGCAGTGGGCAAGGTACTGACTGCCCATCGTTATCAACTCAGCCTGCGGGGAAACCCATAAGGTGACAACAGCATGTTTGAAAAGGCATAATTCCACAAGTCACTATGTGGCGAATGAATGTCGAAACGAAAAGCTGCGTATAAGGATAAAAGCTGGATTGCTTGAACGATAGTCAGAGGTGTTGAATCGAAGGCTATGGCGGAAAGTGACTATGAACGCCATACGGTTATAGGTGGATTCCTATGCCAGTCGGGAAATCACAAGTACCCTTAACCGACCGACTGCAATAAGCAGAAAATGACGAAAGTCGTATCCGAGAACGCAGTAAGCCATGTTTTATCTATTCTAAATGGGGATTGCCTAAGTTGGAACGCAGAACGCTCTGCTATGGGATTTAGTCCCTGAATATCCGATATGGCAACGGAGCTCTGGTAGTAGTCCGGGCAAGGGAAAACCTTGTACATGGCGAAGCAGAGCAGATTACCTTCAATACTAAAATATTAGAAAGGTGCGTGAGGCATTTGAGAAATCCGATTGAAGTATTGAAAACTCTACAAGAGAAAGCAGGCAACGAGAACTATCAATTTGAACGCCTGTACCGAAATCTGTACAACGAGGAGTTTTTCCTATTGGCATACGGAAATCTCTCTGCAAAAGAGGGAAATCTGACCAAGGGAACAGACGGCGCCACAATAGACGGAATGGGAATGGAGCGGATTCGCAAGCTGATTGAAAGCCTGCGGAACCACAGTTACCAGCCGTCCCCTGCGAGACGTGCCTATATCCCAAAATCTAATGGAAAACGGCGTCCGTTAGGCATACCCTCTGTTGACGATAAGCTGGTGCAGGAAGTTGTGAGGTTAATTCTCGAAAGTGTGTATGAAAGCAATTTTTCTGAACATTCGCATGGTTTTAGACCGAACAGGAGCTGTCACACGGCACTGACCCAGATTCAAAGAAACTTCACAGGGGTTAAATGGTTCATTGAGGGGGACATCAAAGGTTATTTTGACACCATCGACCACCATATCCTTGTGGATATTTTAAGAAGGCGCATAAAGGACGAATACCTAATCTCGCTGATATGGAAATTTCTGAAAGCCGGATACTTAGAAGACTGGAAATTCAATCCTACCTATTCCGGCACTCCGCAAGGCTCGGTCATCAGTCCAATACTTGCCAATATCTACCTTAACGAATTCGATACCTATGTTGAAGAATACATAGAGAAATTCAACCGTGGTAAAAGACGTGAAAGAAACAGTGAGTATCGCTTTTATAGTGATGGCGCATCGAAACTGAGGGTAAAGTACCGCGGGTTATGGGAAATAATGACAGCCGATGAAAAAGAAAAAGCCAAATGTGAAGTAAATGAGCTCATGAAAAAAGCAAAACAGATTCCAGCTATGAATCCGATGGACAGCAATTACCGCCGTCTGCTCTATTGCAGGTATGCGGATGATTTTATTTGCGGAGTAATCGGAAGCAAGGAAGATGCAGAAACCATCAAGGCTGATTTTAGCCGGTACCTGAAAGAAAAGCTGGGACTGGATATGTCGGAAGAAAAGACACTGATTACACACTCAAACGAAAAAGCGGCGTTCCTTGGCTACGAAATCGCTGTTTCCAGAAGCAATGAATACAAAAAGATAAGCAACGGACAGAAGGCAAGAACCTTTAATGGGCGTGTTCATCTATTTATGCCACATAATAAATGGGTTAAGAAGCTGACCAGTTGCGGAGCAATGGAAATCAAACAGCAGGACGGCAAAGAAATATGGAAACCGCAGGCGAGGAAAGACCTCATCAACAAAGAGCCGATTGAAATCCTAAGCATTTACAATGCCGAAATTCGTGGGCTGTACAATTATTATTGTTTGGCAAGCAACGTATGCAAGCTGCAGAAATATTACTACATCATGGAATACAGCATGTACCAGACGTTTGCAGCGAAGTACCGTGATAATTTGCGGAAAACGATTAACAAGCATACCCGAAACGGCGTGTTTGGTGTCAGCTACACTACAAAAACCGGCAACGAGAAACGGGCGACATTCGTGAAAGGAAGCTTCCAAAAACGGACTGTCAGCTTAGATTACAGTGATGAAATCCCCTCTTATCCTGCCGCAAAATATAGTCGGAAAAACGGCTTAATTGAGCGGTTACAGGGTGGAAAATGTGAACTATGCGGACAGCAGACCGACAATGTAAAAGTTCATCATGTCAGGAAGCTGAAAGAATTAGCCGGTATGAAAGAATGGGAAAGAAAAATGGTTCAGATGAACAGAAAAACTCTGGTTGTTTGTAATACATGTTATGGAAACATAACAGGCAAGTAAAGGTAGAGGGTAATTGGAGAGCCGTATACGTCGAGAGGCGTAAGTACGGTTCGGGGGCGAGTATCTGGAAATCTGCCGTGGCAACACGGTAAGGCGCCGGGTGCTTAGCCTACTACACCAACCGCGAGTAGCCTGTGGCCGGCATACCTGCTCACCGTTTTCTCTGTTGTGGCTGGTTTTGCTGTTTACGATATTCTATATAGGCGGGTGCCGGATCGGGCGCTCGCCTTTTTTATGCCCTTCGCCGCTCTGGCTCCGCTGCTCAAGGTCTGTTTCACTGGGGACTGCGGGCAGCTCTGGCCTGCCGTTGCCGATGCTTTGGCGGGGGCGTTGCTTGGCTTTTGCATCCCTCTGGCTGCTGCCATGGCAACGGGTGGAACTGGGCTTGGGGGAGGCGACATTAAATTCTGTGGGATACTTGGGCTGATTTACGGTCCTTCCGGGATGGCTCTGGTTTTCTTTGTGGCCGCAGTCTTTGCCATGCCGATGGCCCTTCTGTTCCGAATGCTTTCCCGGCTCCGCCAGCCCATCGCGATTCCGTTCTTACCTTTTCTTGCCTGCGGCTGCTCGATTGCAACGCTGGCTGAACTATTTTTATGACAGGAGAATGTGCTTATGAAACTCAACAACCGATTTATTTTCGGTATTTTGTCTCTGGTATTGGCAGCGGTCATCGCTTTTGTGGCGCTGCCCACCATTGCCCGGCAGACCAACGGGAAAACGGAAATTGTCCGTATCACCCAGCCCGTGCTCAAAGGCGAACAGGTCACCAAAGAAAACGCCGAGGTTGTGGAGGTAGGCGGCTATAACCTTCCCACCAATGTGGCTCACAGCCTTGAGGATGTGGAGGGGCTGTATGTGACGGCGGATCTGGCTGCGGGCGACTATATTCTCACCAGTAAGGTGAGCAGCGTCCCGATTTCCTCCGATGTGGCGCTCAACGACATCCCCTCTGGTAAGGTTGCTATCTCCCTGACCGTAAAAACGCTGGCCTCCGGACTGTCGGATAAGCTCCAGCCCAATGATATTGTCCGCATCTATCACTTCCTGGAGACTGCGGAAGAAGTACCCGAACTGCGTTTTGTCAAGGTCCTTTCCGTCACGGATTCTGATGGCATCAATGTGGACAATACCAAGGAGCCCACAGAAGATGAAGAGCCGCAGCAGTCCGCTACCATCACAGTGCTGGCAAGCCCGGAGCAGGCCCGCATCATCACTGAGCTGGAGAACGACGGCGTAGCTCATGTGGCCCTGATCTCCCGCAACAATGACCAGCTGGCTGAAGAACTGCTGGCCGAACAGGACAAGACGCTCCAGGAGATCTATTTCCCCGAAACGCTGGTGGAGGAAAACGCTGACGCGCAAAGCAGCGAGCCTGCCGCCGAGGGAGGCGCCGAAAACACCGAAGGGAGCGAGCCTGAAACCGTCTCCCCTGAAAGCGGCCAGGAGGATAGCAAATAACCAGGGCGGTGAATCGCTTCACCGCCCTGGTTTTACCATCAGGTATTTGTTTGGATGAGTTTGTCCTCGTTGATCAGGAACAGGCCGGGATTCTGTCCGGCCATATCAAGCAGCCGTGGAGTAAAGCCGCTCTTGGAAAACACCCCGTAGAGGAACTGATAGCCTTTGAACGCCGATTGGATTTCTGCGGACGCCTGCACTTTGTCCCGCAGGGCAAAGAAAACCGGCGCATCCACTGGCTTGACATGGAACTTGCATTCGCCGGCAAAGACCTGATGATTCTGGTGGTCTACCGCCATTACATCGATTTCGGTATCGCTGTCGAGGTCATTCAGCCAATAGGCACCTATACGGGATGGCGTAAATGGAATTTCCCTGTTTCTGCACAAGTCCGCAAAAACGGCCCTGCAGACATCCTCATAAGCAAAGGCTACAAACTTTTGTTCAAAATCTTTTTCGATCTCGTCCATGACGAGCCGGGTGTTATCCAATTCCAGCTCTCCCTTATACGGGTAGACATACCGGAACCAGAAGCGCACAAAGTTATCTTGTATGAAGTAAAGCCCTTTGCGGGACTTCTCTGGATTTTTCTCCGTCACAGGCGTGTCCTTGACGATAAAGCCCAAATCGCTGAGGATAGAGAGATAAGGCGTCAGGCCGGAAGTCTCGATCCCCATAGCGCCGGCGATTTTACCCAGCTTATGATTGCCCTCCGCTATCACTCGGATAATGGAAAAATAGTTTACGGCTGAGGTCACTTCATCTTTCAGCAGGAAGTTGGGCTCCTCATATAAAAATCCGTTTTTCGAGAGGATAACAGATTCCACTTGCTGCAGCAAATCGTCCCGCTCATTAAAGAACTCCAGATACTTGGGTACGCCGCCTGTGATTGAGTATTGCTTCACCGCATCTTCAAACGAAAGGCTCTGTGCCGCATACACATCCGGGAATGGCAGCGGAGCAAGGCGGATCTGCGCGGTCCGGCGCCCATACAGCGGGCTGTCATATGAGAGGGCATACTTTTGCATCATTCCGATCAGTGAGCCACAGAGGATCAACATCACATTACTGTCCTTGAGGATCTCGTCCCATGCGTTTTGGAGAATGGAGGGGAACGCCGGATTCGATTTGACCAGATACGGGAACTCATCGATCACGAGCACCTTTTTCTCCTCCGGACGGTATTCCGAAATCACACGGAACAAATCCAGCCAATCGGAAAATGCGACTCTCTGCAGCATAGGATTTTTCGTGATCCGTGCGGCAACACTGGCAAGCCGCTTCATGCTCTGGGATTCTACTTCCTCTGTTGCGAGAAAGTAAAAAGCGAGCTTGTCTTTGATGAACTCTTTGATAAGCGTCGTTTTTCCCACGCGCCGTCTGCCATAGATAACAACAAAGCCGCCGTCTGTTTGATACGCGGTTTCAAGGGATTCCAACTCCCTGCGTCTGCCGATAAATTTCATATTGCTACCTCCTTTATCATAATTTATTTTATGATAATTTCATTTATATTATACAACTGACAATGAAAAAGTCAAGGGGTATCCCACCTCTTTTGAAAGGAGCCTTCGACTATGGGAAAAGTTATTACCGTCTGGGGCAGCCCAGGGAGCGGAAAAAGTATGTTTTCCTGCATTCTGGCAAAAGCCCTGACCCGCGACAAGCGGAAAGCGATCATCATCAATGCGGAAATCAGTGTCCCCATGCTCCCTGTCTGGCTGCCGGAGCAGATCATTCAGACCAATGCCTCCGTAGGGCAGGTACTGAGCAGCGTGGAGATCGACACCTCTTTGGTGGCAGGCCATGTTACCGTGCTCAAAAGTTACCCCTTCATTGGCGTGATGGGCTATGCTGCCGGTGAAAATCCGTTGAGTTACCCGGAAGTCAAGTATGCCATGGTACTCCAACTGGTCAATGCCGCCGCAAGGCTTGTGGATTTCGTCATTCTGGACTGTAGCTCCAATATGACGAATGTGTTCACGCCTGCTGCTATTGAGTCTGGGGATCTGGTCGTTCGCATCCTGACGCCTGACCTCAAAGGCGTTAATTACTTAAAGGCCCACCAACCCCTGTTGGGAGACGGACGCTTCCATTACGATCAGCACATGACCTTTGCCGGCATGGCCCGCCCCTTCCACGCGCTGGATGAGATGGGCCATATCATTGGCGGATGGGATGGCCTTCTGCCCTATGGCAAAGAGATCGACCGCTGCGCCACCGAAGGCGGGATGTTCCAGGCCATCAAATACTGCAATCCCAAATACACAACTTCACTCAACAAAGTTTTGGATGCGCTGGAACAGATGGAGCTGGCTGACCATGCCGCAGAGGACGATGTAGGCGATGCCGGGCATTTCGAGGAGGAATCGGCCGATGAATAATCTCAATGACATTTTCTTCACACCTTCGGCAAATCAGGAACTTACCTACGAACAGATTTTGGAAGATGTACAGCGGTACTTTGCGGAAAACCACGCCGCCACGATTGCAGAGGCCGGCGAGGGCAATACCGAGCGGGCCTCCTCCCTTTTGAAAGAACTGATGGTGCAGTACATCGTCAAGCGAAAATACGCTATCGAGGGGCTGACCACGGAGGAGCTGTGCGAGAAGCTCTATGAGGACATGGCCGGGTACTCTTTCCTGAAAAAGTGGATTTACAAGCCTGGTATTGAGGAGGTCAACATCAATGCTTACAACGACATTGAGGTGATTGAAGCCGGCGGACGCAGCGTTAAGATCCCGGACAAGTTTTCCTCTCCACAGCACGCCATTGATGTAGTCCGGCGTATGCTCAACGCCTGCGGCATGGTCATAGATGATACCATGCCCAGCGTGATCGGTTTTCTGGATAAGAATGTGCGTATCTCTGTGGATAAGACACCGATTGTTGACCCGGAGGTGGGTATCAACGCCTCCATCCGTATCGTGAATCAGCAAACGGTTTCCGCACAGAAGCTGCTGGACTCCGGCAGCGCAACAGCGGAAATGCTTCATTTTCTGACCGCCTGCATCCGCTATGGCGTATCCGTCTGCATTGCCGGGGCCACCGGCTCCGGCAAAACTACCATCATGGCATGGCTGTTGTCCCAGGTCCCTGACAACCGCCGCCTCATCACGATTGAGGAAGGCAGCCGCGAATTTGATCTGGTCAAGCGGGACGAAAATGGAAATATTCTGAATTCCGTAGTCCATCTGCTCACCCGGCCCAGTGAAAATCCATCCTTGAACATCAACCAGGACTTCCTGTTGGAGCGGGTCCTTCGTAAGCACCCGGATGTGATCGGCGTCGGTGAGATGCGGTCTGCGGCAGAAAGCCTGTCCGCTGCTGAAAGCTCCCGTACCGGCCATACCGTCTGCACCACAATCCATTCCAACAGCTGCGCTTCTACTTACCGGCGCATGATGACGCTGGCAAAGCGAAAGTATATGATGGGCGATGATGTTTTGATGCAGATCATGGTCGAAGCCTACCCAATCATCGTGTTCACAAAGCAGTTGGAAGACCGGAGCCGTAAAATCATGGAGATCATCGAAGGAGAAGGCTGCGAGGGGGAACGGCTGATTTACCGCACCCTCTACTCTTACAATGTGCTGGACAATACTGTTGATGCAGATGGACGGCCTCTTGTGGTCGGCCGCCACAAAAAAGTTTCCGAGATGTCCAGCTCATTGCAGAAGCGTCTCCTGGACAATGGGATTTCCCATAAGGAGCTGGATGAATTTCTTGAGCACGACAAGGAGGTGTTGAACGGATGCCGTGGGTTTACATCATATGCTTCGCCCTCATCGCCGCTGGACTCCTAACGCTGTTTGGTGTGCGGCCGGGCGATTTCATTGATGCGCTTTTCCGGTCACAGCGCAAGTCGGCCACACTGACCGATGAATTGAATGTTCTGATGGGCACTCCGGCCAAAGGCTTCTTTAATCAGGACTTTGAATTGAAGCAGATTCTCAAAGGCACCGGGCGGGCTGACCGGTATGAAGCAGTCAAACGGCTGTCTCTGATCCTATTCGCGGTGGGCGGCGCCCTGGCGCTGCTGATTGGCAATGTGTACATGGTCCCGATTTTAGGGATCGGATTTTCACTCGCTCCTATTTGGTATCTGCGCAGCACCGCAGCCAGTTATAAAAAGCATTTGAATGAAGAACTGGAAACGGCCATCTCCATCATCACCACTTCCTACCTGCGCACGGAGGACCTGATCCGGGCAGTCAAGGAAAACCTGCCCTACATCAATGAGCCGGTGAAGGCCAATTTTGAGGCATTTGTCTATGAGGCAGAGTTGATCAACGCAAATACTACGAGTGCCATCAATTCGCTCAAAATGAAGATTCCAAACCGTGTTTTCCATGAGTGGGCTAACATCCTCATTCAGTGCCAGTCTGACCGGGCCATGAAAAATACGCTGCCTACCATCGCCCAGAAGTTTTCTGATGTTCGTGTGGTGCAGTCGGAGCTGGAGGCTATGATGCAGGGGCCGCGCCGGGAGGCGATCACGATGATGTTCCTTGTGATCGCCAATGTACCGCTGCTTTATTTCCTGAATGAAGATTGGTTTCACACGCTGCTCTTCACCACGCCGGGCAAAATCGCTTTGGCAATCTGCGCAGCCATTATCCTGTTTGCCCTGACCCAGATCATGAAACTGAGCAGGCCCATTGAATATGGAGGTGACAGCGCATGACGCTTTTAGCTCTCACAGCAGTGATTTGTTTCGGCTTTGCCGTCTATAACCTGACTTGTGCCTTTGCGGACATTCCCACCAAGCGCACCTCCCGTATGATGCTTCTGGCCCGCAAGCAGCAGGGCGTAAAGGCCGAGAAACTGCTGGATGTCTATATCACCAAAATCGCCGGCCTGATCGCTCCGTACCTGAAGTTGGACAAGCTCAAGCGGAATAAACTGCAGCGGGCGCTGGACATTGCCGCCATGGAGCTGACACCGGAAGTCTACACCGCCCGGGCCTGGGTCACAGCCGGGGCAGTCGGTCTCAGTTCTTTGCTGATGGCGTTTTTGATACCGCTTATGGTGCCTGTTCTGATTGGCCTGGCCGTGGCGCTGTGGTTTTCAACCTATTATAAGGTTTTTGACTTTGTGAAAAAGCGGCGCAAACTCATTGAGAATGAGATTCCTCGCTTTGCCCTTACCATCGGGCAGAATTTGGAAAATGACCGAGATGTGCTGAAGATCCTTACTTCCTACCGCCGGGTAGCGGGCAAAGATTTCGGAGCCGAGCTCGACCAGACCATTGCCGATATGAAAACCGGCAACTATGAAAACGCCCTCATCCATTTTGAAACCCGCATCGGCAGCCCCATGCTGTCTGATGTAATCCGGGGACTGATTGGCGTACTTCGCGGCGACGACCAGCGGATGTACTTCAAGATGATCTGCTTCGATATGCGGCAGATTGAGCAGAACAATCTGAAAAAGGAGGCTGCCAAGCGTCCCAAGAAAATCCAGCGTTACTCCATGATGATGCTCATCTGTATCATGATCATCTACCTGGTGGTCCTCTGTACCGAGGTTATGGGCTCCTTGGGCGCTTTCTTTGGATAATCGGACTGCGAATGGAACGGCCCCACATCTGAATGTGAGGGCCGTTTCCTATAAGAGCTCTATGGTTTTCTCTGCAAGATACATCGGAAGATTCGTGATAAATGATGATGCACATTCGAGGTGTCCACATTTTTCTTTGTTTTGCAATTCATTTTTTCACATTTTTCTGAATGTATGAAGCAGAAAAAACACATTTTTCTACCTCTTGCAGTGTAAAGGAGGTAAGTGCTTGTTCTATAGCGGATTTTTGTAGCGGTAGTCAGCTGCCATCATTTATTTCTGGGCCAGCCTGTCATATACAGGCCGGCCCTTGTTTTAAGGAGACTTTTATGCCTAAGAAAAAATTTTCCCCGTCTGGCGGCGCACGGGAAGAAAAGCGCCGTTTCCGCTGGCTTCTGTATCAAAAGCCGAAAGCCTATCCCAGCCGGCCCATTTCCAATAAAAAGGACATGCTCAAACCGATTCGTCGTTCTTGAACGGTGAGCAGTCTTTTTATAAAACCATCAACATCAAAACAATAAAATTTCAGGAGGTCTTACCATGAGAAACTTTACCACCCGTATCCAGAACAAGGCGAATGCACTGGCCCTTCGTGCCCGTATGGCGCTTTCCAACCAGCGCGGTGATTTTTACATTTCGGACGCTGTTAAGATCATCATCGCCGTGGTGCTGGGCGCCCTTCTTCTGGCGGCCCTGACCCTCATTTTCAACGACACGGTGATTCCGCGTATCACCAGCGAGATCGAGGGCCTGTTTGGCTAAAATCACCGGCGGGGATCGGTCTGTGGACTTCCACAGCCGGTCCCCGCTTTTTTAGTTTTTGAAATATAGGATAACGGAGGTACAGGATGAACATTTCCTGCAAAATTTATTCTTTCCTGCGGGCTGTTCGCGGCAACTGGCGCAACGCTATCTTTGTAAGCTGCGATTGCGGCCACTGCATGTGCGGCCGGACAACGCCCTGTTCCGGTTTTCTTCTGGCTGTGGATGAGTGCGGACAGGTTATGCTGCTTTCTGCCGAGGACATCCAAAGACTATCCGGAGAAACTGTAGATTCGTCTGAGTGCATTGCCATTTTGTCCCGGCGCGCCTTTGACGCCGCCTTTTCCAAGTACATCGAATGGCACACACCGGAGCCTTCCGCCTGTGCGCTCAGACAACTTTCTCTGGACCCGGGCTGCAATTAACACTGTTTTTTCACACTGAAAGACGCCTTTGCGCCGTCATCTATACGCATTTGGAGGTGATGATTTTTATGACGAAGCAAAAACATATCCAATGCCCTTATTGCCATGCTAACGCCTCTCTTCGCCCCGCCAGCACAGTCTATGGCTGTAACCGCCGTTCCCAGGGCAAATATATCTATCTCTGTGATCGCTGGCCGGCTTGTGATGCCTATGTGAGTGCCCATGACCGGACACACCGGCCTATGGGGACTCTGGCAAATGGGGATCTCCGGCACAAACGAATCCTGGCTCACCGGGCGCTGGAGCATCTGCAGCAGAGCCGGCACATGGAAAAATGGGAGGTCTACATCTGGCTCCAGGCCAAACTGGGACTAAATGACCAGCAGGCACATATTGGCATGTTTTCTGACGGGATGTGCGATGAGGTAATTCGCCTCTGTTACAAAGCCGCTGCTCCTTTGGGCAATCTGCATTCGGCCGCTTAAAGGGGGGTGAAACGATGACCAGTTTAACAGAACAGCAGCAGGAACTTGTTGCCCGGAATCTTTTTATCGTACATTGGGTCATTTGTGACTACATCCATGTTAATCCGACTATTTGCGGTATGGAATATGGAGACCTGTTCCAAGAGGGGTGCCTTTGGCTCTGTAAAGCCGCATCTACTTATAAGAATGACGGACGGGCCCAGTTTTCTACCTACGCCAAAACGGTCGTTAAAAACGGGCTTCTGTCCTATTGCCGGGCGATCTGCAACAGGAAGAAAAAATTCAGCAGGCTTATTATTGGAGAACATGGAGAACTGGCTGCAGACGGAGAGGCCCTGGAGTCCCGGCCCGACGCCTTTGACACCCAAGTATCTCTGATAGAAACTCTGTCATTGCTGGATGCCTGTAAAAAAGATTACGATGGTGTAACCCGGCTTGGCATTGAGGCGCTTGCCCTCAAACTTCAAGGGATGCGGGTCACAGACATCGCGGAGCTTTATCAGGTGCCGCCCTCCCATGTGGGGGCATGGATCTCGCGTTCCACCGCAAAACTGCGCAGAGACTCCAAGTTCCTGAAAAGCCTGCTCTGAATTTGTTGAAAACCGCGGCCTTTCCGCAGTAAAGGATATATAAAAGAAGGAGGTACTGATGAATGGAACAGAAAACCCTATATACTGCAATCGGCCGTCTGGACCGGGAAACGAATGGCTGTGGCCGGTCCTGCCCGGTCATCCGCCTGAGCGGGCAAACTTACATGGTGGATATGCAGGAAATGGTCGTTTGGGCCGCCCTAAACTGGCGAATTTCTAAACGAGAGGATATTTCCCTCCAGTGTGACAAGCTGGTGTCCTCTCTGGGAGATTGTATTTCCCGCTCTTGGGATGCCTGCGTAAATCGGCTGCTCACCCGAGGTCTGCTGGTATCTGGCTGCGGTGAAACGGAATACGATGCTCTGTATGATTTGTTGAGTTCTCTCGGCATTATTCCAGCCAGCGGATCAATGCTGATGAGGAGCATCTCATTTGTCAAACTGGTGGCAGGCCGCCGAGTCCCTATTCAACAGGCGCTAAAATTATTCCAAAAAGACCGGCGTACCGACTATGAGACCCGTGTTATGAGGCTGGCCCAGCAAGCTCTGCTGTCCACCGCTGAGATCATCAAGTGTGTAGAGCAGGATGTTGCCTATCTTCCCAATGAGCAGTTCTTGATGGAGGCCGTGTACGGCGACGACGAAACCACCTGCTATAATATCGCCGGCATAATGAAAAACAGCCGGAGCAGTCAGGCAGTAACGCTGGCCGTCGCCAACCTCTACCTGCGCCAGCAAATCATTTTTGAGAGGATTACCACATGAAGAATCAATGGAACCAATTCCCGTTCGTGCTGCGACGAAAGATTTTGTTGACCTTTTTGTCCGGGCTCGCAAGTATTGCCCTCAGTCTAATCATCTTCATTATTACCACAGACCATATCCTGCTGGTACTGGGCAGCATAATCTTTCTTGCCTCTCTGGTACTGGTTAGGAGCTTATGGAGCACCATCGCCCGGGGCCAGTATGAGATCGTAGAAGGCGTCTGCTCCAGCGTTATCTCTCCTGTGATAAGGCGGTATCGCAAAATCCAACTGATAGATGGACAAGGCGCGGAGCGCACTTTACTGTTAAGTAAGTCCGCCAAGTTTCAGATTGGCGCCCGGTATCGTTTCTACTTTCAAACCGGCAGCCGCCCTGTGGTCGGGAATGACTATTTGGACGCAGCTCTCTCCACCAACAGCTTCCTGGGATATGAGGCCCTTGGTGAGCCGGCTGTCCCAGAGGAACAGGCTAAGGAGAACGGCTAAACCTACGGCAAAATAGGAAAGAGATACGGTGCAGGCTCCACAACCACAGCATCGTATCTCTTTTTCTTACTCTTCTATCCGCTATTTTTACAAAGTCTGATTTTGCTGCAGAAAAACGGAGGATTTTCCCTATTTAATAGGTAGAATCTAAAAAGGAGGTCTACCCCCATGTACAAGCCACACACGATTGAGCAATACAAAATCCAACAGTTTCTGGATCATACCTTTGCTATGGAGCACTTTCTGGTCTCTCCATTATCCCGCTCCGCACTCATGCTGGAGGACAGATGCGGTGAGCGGATTGCCTTTTCCTTCTCAGACAACGAAGTGCGTGAAATCCCGATCCCTTCTGCGCCATCCCCGGACAAGGTGAAATCGTTCATCCGCAGCTTTCGGGCGCTTGGAACTAAACCGCATCTGCGCACCTTTGAAGATGTTACCCGCTGGTGGCTGAATCACCCAAATCCGCTGACCTACCAACAGGCTCTCGGCCTGCCGGATGAACTTTACCGCCGTTTTCTTTCCTCCACCCCGATTGAAGACGAAGACGCCCAGCGTCTGGCCGCATCAGGGCTTGTTTCGGAAGATGCTTACCAGGACATTCAGCTCTGGTATCTCAACGGCAACACTGCTAACTGCTGGCTCGGCCCCCTCGGTATAGATGGAACAGGCAATCTCTATGCGCTGACCTTCAACTATGGTACACCCCGGGCCAAGGAACTGAAATTCTACCTGTTGGATGATTACTACCGCCACATGAACCACATATTGTAACTCGCCGGGCCAAAATATCTATATATAGTATTATATCACTTGACAAATGCAAGATATGGTGTTAAACTTAATTTGTAATTGATTTTTGTGCGTTCCCCATGTGGGATACAGATGAAACATCTGTACCGCAAGGCCAAAAGCCCTGCATTGCACACGCAGTTAAGTTTGTATGCTGTATCAAGTGTCAGTGGTATTGCCACGCCCTTTTCGGGTTGGTATCCGCTGGCACTTTTTATATATAGATAGTAACGCCGATGGCGAAGAAAGGAGTGTTATGGCACAAATCTATGTATTTGGCCGAGTCATGCACGAGCTTACTCCCAAAGAGAGCCAGTCAAAGCAGCCGTATGTTTGTTTTGATTTGATGGAACGCTCCGGAGGTGAACATCCGAACTTCTATCAAGTATGGGCCCGCGGCGACCAGGTTGCCCGGCTCACACGGCTCAAGGTCAAAAAGGGAAGTATGATCTGGCTCACTGGATCGCAGAAACTGGTGGATGTACGGCAAAAGGACGGGGCCACAGTCAAAAAGTTGAAAGTATGGCTGACGGACTTTGGCTTTCTTCCTGGGCAATCTTCCAGAGCAAAAGCGGAACATGAGCAGCATGACTCTGACGCGGCGGCAACCGCTCCAGCCCCCTCCGAGGTAATGGACGGCGACCGCGAATCCCTGCCGGAATAAAATCCGGCACTGCAAGAGGGACCGTATCAAGTTTTCAGAATGAACTGAAGCTTGGTGCGGTCCCTTTTTTTGTTTTCAAGCAAAACTTAAAAGGAAGGACGGTAACAACATGAGTAACGACAAAGGACTTTTGAGCGGCAGCATCACAATCCTGATCGGTGCTGTCATCGCCATCATGGCTTTGGTACGCGGACCCTGGCAAGCGTGGCTTCTGATAGGGGTATTTACCCTCTGGGGGCTTTGGGTCGTGCTGATCCTCCTGCTCCCCTATATGCAGCAGGCCAAGCGCCGCCGTCAGCGTCAGCAGAGGGAACGCCAGCTCCATGCCGAGGGTATCGCGCAGAACACCTTTACGGTGCCGGAGCTTGAAGGGCCTGTACCAGACGATCTGCTGCTCCGCTATGCCAACCACCGGATTTTGACTTATCTGCGTTCCTCTTTTCCCAATGCCTGCTTTGAGTGGTGTGAAAAGAGACCGGCGGATTTGATCCGCAGCAACGGCACAGGGCGTATCCGCCTTTACAATGTGGAGGCGTTCGACCATGCGGACATCACCTTCGGCAAGGATGCGACGATCCGCTGTGACCTGCTCAAAATCGTCCCTCTGTCCAAAGCAGGGACAGAGCAGGAAGATCAGGCCGACATCCCACCCAACAAGCAGCCCATCGACCCGCGTATCTGGTACGAGAATAACGGGCGCACAGTCATGGAGACGCTGATTGCCGACCTGAACTCACGCGGCCACAGCAAACTCACACTGAAAGAGAACGGGGACATCTGCATCCTGCAGGGTGAAGAGCTTGTCCCGCAGGAACATCTTTCCAACTTTCCGGCAAAGGTCTACTGGCCTCGTCTGGTGGAAGTGTTTGAGAGCAACGGTCTGGCTGCTGAAACAACAGCGCAGGGCATCCAGGTCTCCTGGTGACCGCCATCGTCATGAGAAGGGAGTGAAATAACATGAAATCAGGGATCAGTCTTGTGGAAATGGCACAGGAAATCCAGCGGCAGAACGATTTGAAGGCCGATTATATGCTGGACACCCGGAGTCTCCGGTTGGAGCCTTTTGGTGGCGGGCTGTATCTCAACGCTTACGACCAATCCGGTGATTATGCCGTGGAGCCGCTGGAGGTCAACGCCATCGCACACAGGCAGATCGGAACGCACCTCAAGATCCCGGCAGCCTATTATGACAAGATGCTGGAGGAATATCCCGAACTGCTGGCGCAGAATGTGAATGCCTGGTTCCAGCGGGAGCCGGCTGTGCGGATGGTTCGCACCATAGACGGCACAGCGCGGGCGTTTCTCAGCAACCGCTACCGGCGCATCGACAACCTCGATATTGCCGGGATTGTCCTTCCTGTCCTTCAGGAGATGGAAGGGATGCACTTCGAGAGCTGCCAGCTCACCGACAGCCGTATGTACATCAAGGTCGTCAATACCCGTTTGGAGGCAGAGGTCGTACCCGGTGACATTGTGCAGTCCGGTATTATTATCAGCAACAGCGAGGTAGGCCTGGGCTCGGTGAGCATCCAGCCGCTGGTTTATCGTCTGGTGTGCAGCAACGGTATGGTGGTAAACGACGCCCAGACGCGCCGCAACCATGTAGGCCGTGTCAATGAGGCTTCGGAGAACTACCAGCTGTATTCGGAAAAGACGCTGGAGGCCGATGACAAAGCCTTCGCCATGAAGATCCAGGACACGGTGCGGGCCGTAGTAGACGAGGTGCGCTTTACCCGTGTGGTCAACATGATGCGGGAAGCCAAGGACGCCCCCATGAATACTGCCGCTGTCCCTGGCATTGTGAAGCTCGTAAGCAAGGATTTTCACATCACGGACGATGAAAGCTCCGGTGTGCTGCAGCGGTTGATTGAAGGCAACGATCTGACCTTATATGGTCTGTCCAACGCCGTAACGCGCCACAGCCAGGATGTTAAGGACTATGACCGGGCAACCGCGCTGGAAGGCATCGGCTACAACATTCTCTCCATGCCGGCACGGCAGTGGAGCCGAATTAACCAGATGGCCGCTTAAATGGCTGCCATCCATCAAAAAATTAACAGGAGGAATGAACTATGTACGAACAGAACACTTCTATGGTGGCCGCAAACGAGCAGAACAAATTCTTGCTTCCGGCGATGGTGGAGGGCGACTTCAGCCGCGATGAGATCGCAGAAGATGCGGATGGGCTTCAGATGATGAGCTTCCAGCGGGTGAAAATTCCCGCCGGCGGCGCCCTGCAGTTTGAAGTTCCCACGGAAGATCCCGACAATCCGGATTATACCCGGGCGCTGGAGGGCATCATCCTCTACAACCACTCTGCCTATACTCTGTGGCCGGAAGGCAGCGAGTATGACGAAGACACCAAACCGCTCTGCTCCTCTGTGGATGGCAAAACAGGGATCGGCGTACCGGGAGGTGCGTGTGCTACCTGCCCCATGAATGCGTATGGATCGGCCAAGGATGGCGGCCGCGGCAAGGCGTGCAAGAATATGAGGCATCTCTATCTGCTGCGCAGTGGTGAATATATGCCTCTGCTGGTCTCCCTGCCGCCCACCAGCATCAGGCCGTTCAAGGAGTTCCTGAACAGGGCTTTTGTCTATCGCCAGCGTGCCACCTATGGCAGTCTGGTCCAGATCGGCCTCAAGAAAGATAGCAACGGCAGCAATGATTACAGCGTTGCAACTTTCCGCCTTTTGCGTGATTTCCAGGGGGAAGAGCTGGCCCAGATCCGCGCCTATGCCAATGTCTTCAAGGAGCAAATCAAAACTATCAACATTCAGCGGGCGCTGATCAATGAGGAACAGCGGGCCAACGATTGCGACTATGAGATCCCGGAATCTGCCACTGCGGCCCCGGCCTCGGATGGAAGCTATGTGGTCGGCGAGATCAACGGCGACTATGAACAGTTGCCGGCGTAACTGTTTTTGTTGCGGCAATGCCGCATGATACATCATCAAGGGACACCTCCGGCGCAAGTCGGAGGTATCCCTTTTTTATTTAGAACGGAGGAAAATTTATGTTGTGTGAAGTACCGTTGACAAAGGAGCAGCAGGATTTTGCCGCTGAACATCATGGCCTGGTCTATAAATTTCTCAATGACAACCATCTTCCAGAGGATGAGTTCTATGATGTGGTTATCTTTGGTTACTTAAAGGCTGTCCAAGACTATTTTTCAAGGGAAATGTTGCGACAATATTCTTTTTCGACGATTGCTTGGAAAATAATGTATCGCAATCTGTCGAACTATTATCTAAGTCAAACACGCTGCAAGCGTAATGCAGAAGTCATCAGCATCCATCTGGGCCTATACCCGGATGGCGTTCCGCTGGAAGATGTGCTGCCGGGCCAAGACCGTCTCATGCAGGAATTTGAAATGCAGCAGATGCTCCATGATCTGGCTTCCCATGTTTCTGAACAACAGATGAAAATTGTCCGCATGAAGGGTTACGGCTATGGAATCAGGGAGATTTCCAGCCACGAAAAAATACCGATGAAACGCATCCAGGAACTTCTTGATGAGGTCCATACTGTGTTTTTGAGGTTATGCCGCGAGTAACCCTCTATCTACCACAAACAGAATGGAGGTCGAAGTATATGACGAAATCAAAAAAATCTATTGTGATGCGCGGAGCACTTCTGCGTCCGCTGGTGATTGGACAGGGCGCACTTCTTCATGCAGGTGGTAAGATCTATCATACCTCCCGTGTGGTAGCCATCCACGATCAGTCGGATGATATGGTACGCTTTGAAACGCTCAACTCCAATTACTGCCTCTCAATGGCCCCTTTTCCGCTGGCGGCCTGCAACCCGCTCCCGATGGTGAGTCTGGCCGCGTGCGCGTAAAGCGGTTGTAAGAAGATACCGGGACAACAGAGCTTGTCCTATATGTTTTGGGCCGTGACGGATTTCCCGCCACGGCCCTTTTTTCGGAGGATTGTCATGGATGATCAAAAAACAATAGTAGTGTCCGTTCATGCCAAAGACTGTGTGGACTACCAGTGCCGCAGGTGTGGACAATGCTGCCGTCATATCAGGGATGCTGTGATGGTGGAGAGCCTAGACGCCTATCGGCTTGCAAAGTATCTGCGCAGTCGTGAGCCCAACATCTACACTATAGATGAGGTGCTGTCCCAATACTGTGAGCCTACGCCGTTGACCAACGATTGCTTTCCCATCTTCGTACTGAAAACCACGGGGCCGGACGATTCCTGTATTTTCCTGAAGAATGGGTTGTGCAGCATCTACGAGGCACGCCCACGGACCTGCCGGCTCTATCCCTTTTCTGTAGGACCCGGCGAGCGGGGCCGTGATTTTGAATACTGCCTCTGCTTTGACCGCAATCAGCAGTATCATTTCAACGGCGGAAAGGTTTCCGTCAAAGACTGGTTTTATCGCAATTTCCCCAGAGTGGAGAAAGAGTATTTGAAACAGGAATATGCCGCTATCACGGAAATCGGTAAGCGGATGCGCTCGATCTCTCCGGAACTATGCAAACAGATGACCTTCCAAGTGCTGTTTTACCGATATTATAACTTCGATTTGGATCAGCCGTTCCTTGAGCAATACGCGCAGAACACCCGCCTGCTGTTAGAAAAGCTTCGGCAATTCGAGGTGGAAAGGTAGGGTGCTGTGATGATGTATGCCTTGGAGCACCTGACCCGTCAAGGGCCAGGGCCTCAGTGGAAGCAATATGCTGTTTGTGCGAATAAAGACCTTTTAGAACGGATTTGCCGCAGTCAGCCCCGCCCGGATGAATGGCGTGTCAGGCTGTCTGTACAGCGGATGAAAAAGGAGGCCGCATAGTATGAAAAACCACTATCAGGAGTTACAGGATCGCCAGCAGGAAGAGGTCAACGCCTTTCCCATGTTTTTTGCGTTCGATCAACGGCAGTTCGCAGAGGGAATGCGCCGGCTCGGCCTGCGCCCTTCCGACATGAATCAGGTGTATGCTATCGCTGGCACCGGTGGATTTTACCGCAAAAGCGATGCGCCGAAGCTACATGAAATGTTTGCCCGGCACCGCAAGGAGCTTGAGGAGGCCATTGCCGCTGATAAAGCTGGAGACAATTTCATTTATGAAATGTTCCTGACTGAACTTTCCAACCACGAATACGGCTATACCGGCGATGTTCAAGACACGCTTGATGCCCTGGGTATCACTCCCCAATACATGGAGGCCATGCCTCAGCTGAAAGCTGGTTTGGACTTGGCCTGCCAAAAAGTAATGCAGAATGACTGTTTTTAAGGAGGCCATGTGATGGAGCAGCAACACTATTTCCCACCGCTTCATGGCGCTGTGGATTGTGAAAAATGCGAGGTGCGGGATTGCTGGTGCCGGGGAAAATTCCAACGGAATCGGCGCGATATGCCCCACACATCTGGAAGGTGCCCCAGGCTGCCTGACCTCTGCGGTTTTGTAGAAAAGGAAGAACGCGAGCTGTATAAAGCGACTTTTATGCTCGTTCATGCAGAGTATGGCGTCGGCGGTCTGCATTTGACGCACACGATTCCCGGTCACAAGAGAAATCGGAAGGTCTACCAGACCAAAAGCGGGTACTGGTACTGCAACCTGACCAGCGAGAAGGGGTGTCCAGAACGGCAGGTGTTGAATTTGGAGGGCTACCAGTCCAAAGAAGATATTCTGCGGCACATGAAAAGCCTTCGGACCGACTACTGCATTCTCCGCTGCAGTATGGAAGGTTTCACTGTCTAAACTGTACCAAACCACATAAATGGAGGATACACATGAGTAAGCTGACCAAAAGAGAAATTCAGCTCCACGATCAGGCGGTTTGTCTCCTGCAGAAAGAACACCTTTCCCACGAAGATAAGCTTTTTATCTTTGAAAATTTCCGGGAAGACGCGGAGCACATCAATAGCAAGTCCGGTGCATTTTTTACTCCTTTTGGACTTGCCAACGATTTTACTCTCCAGATTCCGTGCCTATACGGAAAGACGATCAGAATTATCGACCTGTGTGCTGGAATCGGCGTACTGAGCTATGCGGCACAGCTGGAATGCAGTGACCGCAGCCGCTGCTATGCCGATATTACCTGTGTAGAACTGAATCCGCACTATGTTGAGGTTGGTAAAAAAGTTGTGCCCGAGGCCACATGGATATGCGCGGATGTTCTTGATCCCTTTCTGCCTGACCTCTTGGGCCAATTTGACTTCGCGATTGCAAATCCGCCGTTTGGCCGAATTGCAAACAATTACCGCAAAAGCTACATGAGCGGCGAATTTGAATACATGGTAATAGAGGCGGCCTCCCGTATTGCAAAGGAAGGCGCGTTCATAATACCGCAAATGAGCGCGCCATTCGTATATAGCGGAACGGAAGACCATCGCTGGCTTCAGGAAGGGCGTGCCAGAACATTTGAAAAAAGGACTGGGATTTTATTGGAGTTTAACCAAGGGATCGACACGGCCTACTATAAAAATGACTGGCATTGCACCGCGCCAATATGCGAAATCGTATGTTGTGACTTTGCAGGGACAGATACCTCTGCCGCCTAAAGGAGCAGGCGGTTTGTCCTCATGAACAACCAAGAAGCCGGTCCCTGTTCTGGGGCCTCACATAAACCGCTACAGGCCCGAAGGCACTGGCGGTTTTTCTCTATATGGAGGTGACGAATTTTGAATTTGCACGAAACGGAATATGGCCGCAGATTTTTCAATTCCCAGCTGCCTAATCTTATCAAGGCTCTGGAACGAATCGCCGAAAGTCTGTCTGCGCCCAAGCAGTCCTTATCAGCCGATTTTGTCACTGACCCTGATTTTCTTCATGATCTCTACTATGGAGATTATGAGCCGAGCGTGTTCAAAACACAAAGCGAGCACCAGAAGCAGCTTAACCATAATGCTTCAATGGCAGAGGAACTCCTGCGCCAGAAAATGGGCAATTCCCCGGAAGCCATAGCCGCCTTTGAAGCGTACCAGCTTGCCGCCGGTGAGTGCAGCAGCATTGTGGCCGAGCAGGCTTTTGAGTCCGGTTTTCAGACCGCAGTACAAATGCTGGTAGCTGGGCTTATACCGCCTGAAAACAAATTTGCCGCTGAAGTTCCCCTTACCACGCAAGAGCTTCGGAAGATGGACGGGGAACAAGTATTTTGTCTTGACATGAATGAGGAGGTCAGGGTTGTGGCCCGCAAAAAAGGATTCATTCAAGTCACCAACGACAAAGAGATCCATCTCATAACAGGCCTGACCTTATACCGGCATCGGCCAAGTTGGTGCCAATAAAATTTTAAGAAATGCAATGGAGGACACAATATGAAACTTTCTGAAGACGAAGCAAAGAGATTTCTTGAGCGTCTTTGCCCTCTGCAGGAGACGGAACAGCAGCTTCTCTGCCCGCGGTGCGGCCGCAACGAATTATACTCCGGGCTGTATTTTTTCCTGAACAGTTTGAGCAGATACGCTCATGTATATATCTGCGAAAAGTGCTGGATGGATGAGGCTCTGCGGGAAATAGACGGCAATCCAGTTCCCCTGACCAGTTGGAACGCAGTTCTTCCTTTTGTTTTGAGAGGCGAGATTCCTCCATCGGACAGCCCCTGCCAAGACACCAATGCGTCTGCTGGCCCCATGCAAACCGGAGAGATTCACAATAGCAGTCAGACCGTGTAAAACAAGATCTGACCAGTCGTGAAAATTATGAGGCATTGAAAATTATGAAATACGGGGACTATCATCTGCCCAGTGGAGTAGACTTCTCTTCCATCACCTACGAGGATATTCGCTGGCAATATGGCGTATTCCGCTGTAACAGCACGGGCTCCGGCCGGGATAAAAGGCGTTTTCCGTGGGACGGTGTAAAAACCAATCTTGGAGAAATTGAAGAAAAGGACTGGTGCAGGCTGGCGGAGGCTGTCATCGAACGCGATGGGGAGACACATCTGCTAAAGCATCTGATCCAATGGTGCAGCGAACACAATTATATCGGGGCATCAGCCGCTGAACTGCGAAAAGAAGCCCTTCAGCTACACATTGATCGGGTTTTCGACAATCCGCAATGGGGCGGCTACCTTCCTTTCAATAAGAGATACCGTCCAGAAGTCTGGCGAGCCGCTCATATCGTATATGTGCGGAACGAATGCTGCCATAAGATTTCCCCCGTTACACAAGAGCAGATCGACCATGCGTACAACGGGACAATCCCCTGCCCACACTGCGGAAGATGGAGTGAATTCATCGTTTTGGGAATCCGGCTTCAGCCGGAGCCACTGGTTCCCTGCTTGAATTGTGATTGTCATGATCCTGATATGGGCTGTACCATGCCCAGCATTGATAAGAGTTACGCCTGCCCTTTGGTAAGCTGTGATGATGAGCAAACGGAGGTGCTGGATGAGTAGGTATCTGAAACCGCGGGACCATGGTTATTTGATGGAGGCGGCAGCCTGTACAAAGGTGCTGGAAGATCTGCGCCGCATAGAAGCAAAATATGCCCGGACGGTGGAGAAAGAAGGCGCTGTCCGGCAGGCTGAATTTGAGAAAGTGATGCAATACCACAGCGAGCGGGAACTCCAGGATGACTTCGGATGGGGTTTCATCACCGAGGCTCAATACGACCGGTACCGGCTTCTTTTTCAGCAGGGGCAGGCTGCCATGGAGCAGCTGCCGCCGACAAAGAGCGAACTGGCTCTGCGCCTGGTGCGCCGCATCATGGCGGATATTGACGCAGATCGCCGGGAGTGGGAGTTTTCTGCACTCTCCCCGGAAGATCAGCAAGCTGAACGGGCACGGGCCGAGCAGTCGCAGAAAGAGTGGGAGCGAAAAATCGCGGAGTTGAAACGGAAGCGCGGTATCATCGAGGCCGGCGAGGACATGGAGGAAGGGTGATCACCATTTCGCGTACAGTCTATCAAGGATATGGATGATGAAAATCTTCAAAAGCCAAAAGCCTGCAGTTTGCGGTACTGCCAAGCGGCCCATCCGCCGTTGGCTGCTGCCGCCTAAAAAGCAGCAGGCATATCGCTTTTATTCCACTGCTCATTTTCATGTTTACGAGCGGTGCCGTCATTTTCGACGCGGATAATAAAGGCACATTTATTGATGAATCAAGGGGACTTGCTTTTTCCCCTTCAAGGGAGGAATGGACTATGATTTATAAGAAACCGGGTGAGAAATTCTCACATGAGAACATCACCTACACAGTAGGCAGCCGCGTCCTCGCCAATGAAGCGAGTGAGTACAGCGGGCTCTTCGGGCGCATCCTTGAAATTCGCACGGATGATGACCGGGAAACTGAAAATGATACGCCGGACATCTATTGTAAATTTGACCCGCCGTGCCTTTCCGCTGCCCGCCGCGCACTGGAGCAGGCTTTTTCTGAACTCTATGGCGCGCCAAAGCGTGTGGAGGATTTAGGGCTGGAACTGGTCATCATGGCGCCTGAAATGTTGACGCCTCTGGCCGTTCCCGAGCAGGCGTATCCCCAAGGTACGCTTTATGTCGTCGTCTCGCACTGGGCCACTGACGGGGAATTTGGCTCTTATGAGGCTCCGTTCACTAATTTAATGGATGCCCAGCGGCAATTTCATGACGATCTGAAAAACGAACTGGAGAGCGGCTGCATTGAGAAATGGCGTGAAAAGAGTCAGTTTGCAGAGGAAGAAACCGCAGAAAGCTATGAGTGCTATCTGGATGGAGAATACTGCGAAAACCACTTTTACCTCTCCATTGAAAAACGGCCTCTGCCGCTGGCTCCTGAATTTATACGCACCGTGGCGGCAGTCTATGAAGATGAGTGCGCACGGGAGGATTTTCTTGATAAAGCTCAAGCTTTGCCGGAGTATCTGGCTCTGACAGAAGATCAGAAAAAACAACTGCTGCACAATGCGGACATCAAAGGGCGCATCAGCCACTACCTGGATCTCTGCGATACCTATTGGGAGTGTTACTGGGATGCAGTATCCAAGGCCGCACAGGATATTTTACAGGATGATCAGCAGGCATCCCCACAAAAGTAATTTCTATTGTGAAATGGAGGAAAACTATGGACGAAAAAGAATTACGCAAGGCACTTGAAATTCATTTGGATACCCTTCGGAGAAATCTGGAAGTCGTATCGCTGGAAGTGCTGAAAACAAAGTACCAAAAACCTTATGAAGAACTGCGGGGGCAAATCTGCAAAGCGGCCACCGAATACACCCGTCATGTAGCTCTATGTGATATTCGTATCCGGCGCAGCCTGTTTGACGAGGCCAAAACCTACATTGATGCAGCAATTCAGCAAACACAGTGCCTGAAAAAGATTTCCGAGGCTGCTTTTCAGCGGCAGGATATGGATGAAATTGCAGCCCTGGCCCATACCTTACGAGAGGAAATTGAAAAATCTCTTCACTATTTCTATCTCGATCACATGTGCCTGCTCGTTACCCGCGAGTGCATCGACGATCCCAATAAGGTCCCGGAGATTTACAACAAGGCAACTTCTTGTGTTTGGCGCGATGGTGCGTGGCTGTTAATGGAAGATACCGAAACGGCCATTTTACTTTCCGCTCCCATCATCAACGAGCTGCCTCCCGCAGAAGCGGCCGCATAGATGATACAGCACTCCCTCAAAGACGATTGGTTCCCGTGGCCTTCTTCAATAAAGCATCCTACTTGTTGCATTTGCACATGATATGTAGTATAATTGTAGTGCAAGGAGGTCGATTATATGGATACCAATATGACATTTAGAATAGATAGTCAGGTCAAAGCGCAAATGGCCGCCATCTGCGAGCAGCTGGGCATATCCACATCCACCGCATTCAACATTTTTGCAAATGCCTTTGTCCGCAATAATGGAATGCCGTTTCCCTTAACTCTTAACACACCATCTGCGGAAATTTCAAGGGAGCAGATGTTGGCGGATACCGATGCGGTTTTAAGTTCTTTCGCTGACGACTATAAGAGGATGGCGGAATGATTTGGGTGACGGTTGAAGATGTTATCGCCGTCCATAGCAGGATCATCAAAGCTTCAGGTGGGTTGGACGGTATTCGGGACCGAAATAGTCTGGAAGCCGCAGTCAATGCTCCGTTGCAAACCTTTGCCGGTTTTGATCTTTTTGAAACGGACCTTGCGAAAATAGCCAGAATAGGGTTTGGACTGGCCTCCAATCATGCCTTTCTTGATGGTAACAAACGGATTGGCGCAATGATGACGCAGTTGCTGCTGAAATGGAACGGCTATGTTCTTGAACTGAAGCCCGGCGAACTTGCGGATATGTTTATCTCTATTGCAAATGGCAGTGCGGGAGAACACGAGCTGCAAGCATGGATCATTCAGCACCTAAAAGATTTTTCTGATTGATCTGCCAGTATTGTATCATTGATACTTTCAATGTTGCTCCACAGAAATAAAACTCTACACTTTTTCTTATTTGACAAACGCCTTGCTATTTGGCAAGGGACACTATCACAAAGGGATCGACAAACAGCGCATTTGCTGTTTGCCGGTCCCTTGTTTTTTAGGAGGATTCTTTGATGAAACTAAAACATCCCACGCATGATCCGAAACCCATGGACGCCCTCTCCTACTACCTGCAAGTGCAGCGGGAGTATGCCCTCGCTCGTGAAGGGTATCTCAGGATTGATGAGGCCGATGATACTTACAATGACTTAAACCGCAAAATAATTGATGCCTACCGTGAACGCTATGGCGCCGCCTATTTAGGCCGTATCAACTATAGTGGGAACCAGAGACAGCGGATTGCTGATGGTACTGAAAGCGTCTTTGAAGCCTATACCGGGCAGCCGCTCTATAACTTTTGCTGTGATTTCTGTGTGTCGGCGCCAGACCGCACACTGGAAGAATTGATTCGGCACTGGAATAATGCAGCTGTTCCCCTCTCCGAAAAGAAAGTTGATGCCATTATGGACCGTATTCAGGTATTATGCGGCCAGACTTTCATCTGGTATTAACAGAAAGGGCGGGAAGCGATGAACTATATCGTCTATGGGAAGAAAATTGGAGCCCGCTGTTATGGCGCTATAAATTTGCATGAAGGAAAAGTTGGAGTCGGCCTGGTTTATGCTACGCTGATCCCAGATTGTGACCGCGCCAAGATGTATGCTGACAAGCTGGCTGAGATGGTGCCCGGTTTTATCTTCCAAGTTCGCGGCGCCGGCACTCGCAAGGTCTACTATGAAAAGGCCGGCAAGCCGGAGGAACCGGTATGAGCGCCGGGGCGTCTTCTTTTCTTCTCTGGCTCCGGGAGGTCGTTCAGCCACAAGCAGACCCCCGTTCCGGGAATGCTGCGGCGCTGGATGATTTCTCGCCGGATGGAATGCGGGAATATTGCTATCCCAAGGAGTTTACGGTGTCCGGCGATGCCTATATGTGGTCGGTTTCAAGCGCCCACACAAAAGGGCGGCATCTCTGCACCCACTACGAAATTTGGTTTTTCGGGCCAGCGTTTGGCTCTGGTCAGAGAATCGCCACCGGCAGTCCTACCAAAGCCAAAATACGGCGCGGTCTAAGAAAAATCTATGATTATTACTACGGAGGAAACTCGAATGAAAACGATCCAGCTCACTTTTCTGTTTGAAGACACAGGCTTCTGCAAGGATGTGTTCCAATCTGTAAACCAACCCTATTACTACTGCAACCGTGATACGGTTGATGGCACATGGTACACTTCTACCCCGGATGATTATCAAAATGATTGCCGCATCCGAAAGGATGTTATCATCGAGATCATCTCGGATGGGCAGGTGATTGCTCTGGATGGAAACGGGGACTTCGAGGGCAAAAAACCATTCATCCCCTTCTATACCTTTAGGGAACAACTGGCACAAGCGTTCTTGAAGAAACACCCGGGGCTCCACAGTTATGAAGATATGAAACAAAAGCTTCTGTTCCTGCCGGGCGGGGAGCCTTACTCTGACCCGAGCAGCTGTCAGGATAACTGGATTTTTGCCCTTGATTTTGGGAATGAAATCGAACAGGTCCTGGAATCTGCCGACTGGATGGGCCGGGAGTATCACATTCTTGCCGTCCAGTACACGCACAAACCCACTGGCTTTGTATTTACAAATTATCGTTTTCGGGCGGCTGTTCTCCCACCGAGGGCTTCCAGCCATGACCTTTTGCTTTACGATTGGCAGGAAGGCCGCTGAAGGAGGGGGGTTAGTTTATGGGAATGTTGCTCATCCGAGAATTGAATGTCAACGGCTGCGGCGATTTTGCCGATGTGCTGGTCCAAACTGACCAGCCGGTAACGCCAGAGCAGATGAAAGAGCTGCACCACGATCTGACACGCCTTAACAACGAACAGGAGTGCCCAGATACGGATGATGTGGTGGAAGAAGCCGTGAAAAACACTTTAGGCGAGACGGCCCGGTGTATCGGCTATGCCCTTCTGGAATATGGAGGGGGCGGCCACCCCTGCGATGAAAAATCCCGTTGACTGCCTTTGTCGAAGCATCGGCAAGCATTTACATCAAATCCAAAAGGAGAATCACTATGAATATATTGCATGATAAATCTTCTGTCAAAAGTTTCAGCGCAAAATGGATTGACCGGGGTTATGCCCGGGAAGATGTCCATTCGCTCAGACTCCAATATGTCTACACCCCGGAGCAGCGGGAGGCAAACCGTCAGATTTGCGATGCCGGCCCTGATGAGGCGCACCGCAGGATCAAACAGGCAGCTGAGTCAAAAAACGCTGTGATGGCCTCTGTTATGGCGGCCATTGCCAGGGAGTTTATCTGCTATCAGTATGAAGCTGAAGATCCGGCGCCTTACGGAAGTTCCCGTTGGGAACTGTTTTTCTGGTGCAACGACTTCAGCAATACGCTTCACGGCTATGGATTGTCTGGGCGGGATTACTCCTATTTCACACTGTCCTTCAACTCTGCCCAAACAGTGGAACAGCGGGTAGCAGTCTGCGGGCGCGTCCTGCAGTTTTTAGAAACCCGCTTTCATTCAAACCCTAATCTTGAGGTTGCGGTGCAGTACACCACATGGTACGACAAAGGAAAGATCAAAGCGGACGCCAAAAAGGTGCAACATCTTCTGGATGGCCGCCAGTACACCTATGGCACCAAGGAAGGCAAATTTGTTGTGGAGAATGGTCAGCTTCTCTTCCACCCCAAGTATGCCAAAAAATATAACTACCGTGTGGACGATTCTGATATTCTCGCTATATGCTGGGAACTGGATCTGACGCCAAACATCAGTACAGCTCCGGCCCAAAGGCCAATGCCGGCCATGGGTAGGCAAGGGCCTATTACCTTCCCTTATGAAAAGTACGGCTCCACACATCCCATCCAGCTAAAGGTATCCGCCTATATGGACGGCAACCTGGCGATTGCCATGCACACATGGGAAAATGGCTATGCGGAGCCCTGGGCCTCTCTGACGGTCAATCTGGACGGGGAACGGGGGAAAGACTGCGCGTTCATCGATACCAATGGTGACGCCGATTTCCCGGTCTGGCTGATCCGCCACGGATTGGCTATCCCTACCGGGGCAACGCAGCGCAGTGGTTACTGTGAGTATCCAGAGTACCGCTTCCGGGCAGACCGCCTGCGTGAACTGGACCCGGAAGGGTACGCTGAATATCTATCATTGCAGGAAGGGAGGCGCAGCGCATGAAATACAAAAAAATCTATGAAGTTCTGGAACAGCGCCGTTCTAGCAGTCCCGACTTCCGCTATTCCGATTATAGCGGGTGGCGTTCCTACTATCGTTCCTATATGGATCGCCAGCGTCCACTTTGGATTGTAGCCGAAGACCCGTCCGCTGGCAGACGACTCTGGATTACTCAGGAGCGTTCTCAGTTGAGCATCACGGTAGGACCAATGGATCATGAGAGGCGAAATCACGGCCATGCTCATACCATTTCCTGTAGAAATCAAGCGGATATGTGTGCCACACTGTACAAGCTCTTTGAAAGCGCGGCGGGTGCCGCCTAATGTACGAATGACCCGAAATCTTTAAGATTCCAATAGGGCCGTCAAAGGCATCGCCTCTTCCCCGCTCTCATACTGCGGGGACAGGCGCACAGTTTTATAACCATAACCAGGGGGCTGTCCTTGCAGTCCCCTGGTCTAGTTCACGGAGAGATTATGAAACCAATACCATTTAAAATGAAAGGAACCGAATATGCACTAACTGTTAAAATCGCCACCTATCCAGAAGGTAATCTTGCCATCAAACTCTATCAAGAGAGCTTCGGCCAGCTGGTCTTCTGGGACAGTCTGACCGTCAATCTGGGCGGCTTACGCGCCAAAGATTGCGGCTTTATCAACACCAAAACCACCGGCAAGCGGTATCATGCCTGGATCAAGCGCAACGGTTTAGGCGAGCGCACCGGGCAAGTACGGCTGGAAGACGGAACAGAATATGTGGAATACATCTTCAACACTCAAAAACTAAAAAAACTGGATCTGGACGGGTACACCTACTATTCCCGCCGGTTGAACGGCGAGCTTGGCAGACGGTATATGCGGTTGTATATCGCCCTGCGCCGGCTGGCAAAACACATACCAGGATTTCATTACACCGATTACAGCGGCTGGCGCCGTTTAGAGGGTTCCTCTGATACGCTTCCACTATGGATTGAGGCGGAAGACCCAGCTCATCACCGGCATTTCACCTTTGAGCATCACGGAATCTCGCTGCGTACCATCATCACCGACTGCGATACCCAGACTGTGAAGAACAGCCTATATCTCCGCCGTGAGGACATGGCTGCTGAATTGCTGGCATTGTTCCAGGAAGAGCTTCCAGTCTACCAGCCCTGGTCAAAGGAGCGGCACTGGAAAAGCGACACAAGACATGATCCATCCCTTGCTCAAACATTTCAAGAAACTACCAATATTCGTCAAAAGGCAATGAAAAGAAAAACCGGAAGAAGGAGTAAAAAATTATGAAAATCAAATTATACCCCAAAGAATTACTGGAAGCCGCTTGGAAGCAAGACAAAAAGCTTTATGCTCATGGCGATGCAGCGGCCCCTCCCAAATGCCTGCGGTGTGGCGCCCCTCTGGCAGCCCACCTGATGGTCAACGCCCTCAGTCGATACGCGGATGTGCAGATCTGTGAAGCCTGCGGCATGGATGAGGCCCTTCGGGATGCCGCCCATACGCCCCTGCCCCTTGTGGAATGGGATGCCGTCAAGTCTGGACACCTGAAGAAAAAAGCGGAAAAGTCCATCTGTTATCTGGTGCAGAACTGCACTTTTTCAGAAGTGTTCAAGCACACCTACAAGCCTCCAATGCAGCTCATCGAACGCCCCGTCAGCGAACTTGCTTATTCCCGTTCGGATTACGATGGATACCGCTGGTGGACAACCTGGCACAATGAGAGCGGCAAAAAGACGCCGCCAGAGTTGGTAAAAGAAATCGATGAGTTTCAAAATGCCCTATTCAAGTTGCCGGCCTTTAAGACGCTGGAGACCATGAAACGCTTCTGCCGATATGCCGAGACTACCAGTGATCCGACTGAATTTAACCTCTATTCTGAAACGGCACATTTGTACATCCGGATTCGGCTGATCACTCGGTTTCGGGATTACAACGCCTATATCTACTACTATGATAAGGCTGCCGCTGGAGAAGAGCAATGAAATTACAATAGGTATGGTCAGAGCTCCTTTTCGCAGCAATAAAAAATCGTAGTAGGGTAGGTTTTACCGCAGTGTGGCCCCAACCGCAAAGTTGGGGTCCATAGGTTATATCGAAATAAGCGCACAGCAGCGTCCAACTACTGCTGTGCGCTTGTTTTTTTCCTCTTAGTACATCCTGTTTGAATCCACGGGAAAGGCCCCGAGATCAAAAGGTCTCGGAGCCTTTCTCATAAATTCAAATTCGGAACAGTTTGATGGCTCGCATCAATGTAATGCACTGCTCCTGGTATAGATCCTCATCCAGCCGGCCGTCAATTACAGAATATTTGAGCAGTAAGGGCCGATACATATTCAAAATATCGGTAATTGACTCCAGATCACCTTCTTTTGCCTGAAACAACAGTTGTTCAAATATCATGTTTTTCCACCCCCTCAATACTTTTTCTCAACTTTTGAACAGCACGGTAATAGACTGCGGCTGCGCCTTTATAAGTCAGGCCTAGTCTTACACCAATCAAGTCAAAAGGGCAGCTGTCCAAAACATGCGACAGGAACACATACCGCTCGCGTTCATTCAACCGCTTGAGTGCATAGAAGAGCGCATTACTTTCGATCACATCCCATAGAGGAAGGCGCTCTGTAACCTCTTGTTCCAAAGTCTGTCCTGGGGTATAGGTTGTATCGGTCAGTATTTCACTGTTGCTGTATTGGTTGAGCATGTTCAGGTAATCGCGCCGTGTGCGTTTTACTGCCTGGATTAAGTAACCTGTAAATCTGATTTGTAGTTCTTCCTCTATCTGTCCATTATTTCGATACCGCATGGTCTTGTCCTCCAAATGTTCAAGAATTTTTGGGAATCTTGAACATTTGGAGGGGATCGGCACCGAACTAATGGGCGTCTTCGTGTTCTATATAAAACAACACAGCCGACCACACACCACAAAGGTGAGCAATCGGCTGTGTGATACACATAAAGAAGTCCGTCACGACTTCCGACGCCCGCAGGAGGAGGCTTGTCACTTGTCTTGTGATGTTCCCGCCCTGTCCTCCGAAAAGGGCGGCAGAAGAACCATATTCGATAGTAAACTGTGTGTCGAAATGTAAGCAGATGGGCGACGAACCTTTTTATGTGCATGGTTTTCAAACTTTCCATGCGCATTTGGCTCCTTGCCATCTGAACCGCACTTTGCACACGAACCTGCATTGCCCATTAGAGCGGGCAGCAGGTCTGCCAATGATCCAGGTTCAGTAATTTGATTTTTTGTAGAATTTTGTCGGGAATTAAAAGAAAAGGCGGCCTCATTCATTTAAGAATAAGACCGCCTAACGCAACTTGAAATTCCCTCTGCTATTTCGATTTTTAGTTTTCATACACATTCCTCCCGTTTTCGAAAATTGCCTATATGGTTAGAATTTATCTCCATTGTATTCGGTAAATCTGACCAAATTCTGACTGAGTTTTCACTTTTTCCATTTTAATTCCAATTTTCAACACGGCAAAAGGGAACAACCTTCATTGATCAACAAAGGCCGCTCCCTTTTACTTCTACTTCTCAAAGCGATAAGCATACCCATGCACAGTTTGAATCGCATTGATATTTAGTTTTTTCCGTATCTTGTA